>Ga0105240_10003649_pt1 | contig 23838 bp, 23 predicted proteins | sample KBSC54metaG_FD_80426 | JGI IMG/M metagenome (GOLD analysis project Ga0105240, IMG submission 80426) | Corn rhizosphere microbial communities from Kellogg Biological Station, Michigan, USA - KBS C5-4 metaG | ecosystem: Host-associated > Plants > Roots > Rhizosphere > Soil | place: Michigan, USA...
AGCGACCAAGAGACGCTAACTAACGACCAACCACGAACGACCAGCAGCCAACAACCATAGCGCTATTTTCTCTCGATCGCCGATGTCCAGATCTCAATCTCTTCGCGCGTCATCGGACCGTTCGGCTGCTCGCGCCCGTCTTTGTACTTCCACGCATCGATGTCGTGCAGGTACTGCTCGCGCGAGAGCAGCGTGCCGTAGCAGACGTCGTTCTGAAGATTGGGCCGGCTCACAGACAGGCGGCGCACGAGCTCCTCGGTGACCCATGCCGGGATGTTCTGGCGTTTGTCCGGATAGACGAAGCCAAACAGAATCAGCTGACTGAGGAGCACGCGCCAGTAGTCGCCGAAACGCATCAACAGCCGCGGCCAGTCGAGCGACGGGCCGGTTTCGCGGAGCAAGTGCAGCACGTCGGCGCCGTCGAACCGCTCGCGCTCCTGGATGAACGCTTTCGACCAGATCATCTCCTCGACCGGCGAGAGCCGCACGATGAGACCGAGGACGTTGGTTCTGGGCGCGTGATCGAACCAGAGATCGTCGACGCGCGCGACGCCGTTGCCGGAGTTGAAGATGACGTCCATGAAATACTCGCCGCCGCGGATCTTTCCGAGCCAGTGCGGAAACGGGATTTCCGTCTGGTAGCCGAGCCGATCGAAGGCCTCCAGAACCTTCGGGCAGTCCTCCGGCTTGACGAACACGTCGATGTCCTTCGTATCGCGCGGCACCTTCGAGTAATGCGAGAACGCGAACGCGCCGCCGACGAGGAACGGAATGCCCGAATCCTGCAGCTTCCGCACGGCGTCGATGTAGAACTCGGCCGCCGGATCATGAATCGCACGAGCGGTGGAAGTTTCCATACGTCTCTCAGTGAGCCACGGCGTCGGTCGCACGGCGGCCCGATGCGACCGTCGGCTGCGGCGCCGGCTCAGTGGGCGTGGAAGGCACCGTCCGCGGCGCGGGCGGTGTCGAATGCGCCGGCGTCGGCTCGCCGGCGAGTTTGTGTCCGACCGGCACTTCGAAAACCCGGAACGGCAATCGATCGGTGAACGTGCGGGTCAAGAGCGGGAGCGCCACGTTGTAGACCGGCACGCCCATCTTCGTCTGGCCTTCAGGAAATCCGCGGTGCGCATGACCGTGGATCACGAGCGAGACCGGGTAGCGTCCGATCGGCTCTTCGAGCCGGCTCGATCCGAGAAACGGGTAGATCTCGAGCGGCTCGCCTTCAACGGTCCGCTGGATCGGCGAATAGTGCAGCAAGGCGACGAGCTGGCTCGTGCGCAGGCGCGCAAGCGCGGCCTCGAGCTTCAGCGCCTCGTCGACGGCCTCGCGGACGAACTGCTTGATGATCGTCTCGCCCCATGGACCGAGCGCGCGTTGGCCGAAACCGCCGCCGAAGCCCTTGACGCCGGCGATGCCGATGCCCTGCATCTCGCACGCGTCGCCGTCGAGGATCACCACGCCCGCGTCGCAGAGGATCTGCCGCACCTCCGCTTCCCTGCTCGACTCGATGTCGTGGTTCCCGAGGACCGCGGCGACCGGAATGCGCAGCGCGCTCAGCTCCCGCGCGAGGATCTTCGCTTCCTCGGGCAGGCCATAGTCGGTGAGGTCGCCCGCCATCACGAGCACGTCAGCCGACTCGCCAATTCGAGTGAAGAGCGGCTGAAATGCTCCCTGCGAGCTCTTCGTGCAATGGAGGTCACCGAGTGCTGCGATGCGCACGATGCCATCGGCCATAGGGTGAAGCTGTTCAAGACGCACGCCAACCGCCGGTCCAGTTGAGGTCGGCCGTCCGGCGGCTTCCTTGCAGTCGGTCGGCCGTGTCCGACCACATGCGGCCCCGGCTCGGCGAGCTGGTGGTCACGCCGCTCGCGACCATCGGGGTGCTCTCCGCGCTCCTCGTGTGGGAAATCGAGCATGTCGGTTCGGTCCTGTTGGCCCTCGTGCTCGCGCTTGTCGGCGTCACCGTCGGCGTATTCGTCGCGCGAGGCGTCCGCAGGCAAATCGACGAGCTGTCCCGCTATTACGAGCGTCTCCTCGAAACCGCGGATGAAGAGTCGCGGCGCGCCGAAGCCGCGAACCAGATGAAAGACGAGTTCCTGGCCACCCTCTCGCACGAGCTCAGGACGCCTCTCAATTCGGTGCTCGGATGGGCGCGGCTGCTCGGGAGCGGAAAGCTTGACGCGGATCAATACGCGAAGGCTGTCCAGGCGATCGAGCGCGCAGGATGGGCGCAGTCGCGCCTCATCGAGGATCTTCTCGACGTGTCCCGAATCGTCGGCGGGAAGCTGCAGGTCACGCCGCGGCCGGTCGTCGCGCAGCCTCTGGTGGAAACGGCGGTGCAATCGCTCAGGCCCGCCGCCGATGCGAAACAAATTTCAATCGACCTCTCCTTGAACCCCGCAATCGGGCCCATCGAAGCCGATCCCGATCGCCTGCAGCAGATCATGTGGAACCTGATCTCGAATGCGATCAAGTTCACGCCTGCGGGCGGACACGTGGACGTGGCGCTCGACGCCGACACCAGTCGCTTGTGGTTCGTCGTGCGCGACACCGGCATCGGTTTCAGTCCGGATGTGGCCAGCCACCTCTTCGAGCGCTTCCGACAGGGCGACAGCAGCTCGACGCGCCAATACGGCGGCCTCGGTCTCGGCCTCGGAATCGTGCGCCACGTTGTCGAGCTGCACGGCGGGACGGTGACGGCTGAAAGCGCCGGTGCGAATCTCGGCTCGACATTCACGGTGACCTTGCCGTTGCGGGCGGCCCGCGCGAACGCGGCAGAGCCGACGCGCCACGAAAATGCGCCGCCGCTCCTTCGCGGCATCAAGGTGCTCGTCGTCGACGACGATTTGCTCGCGCTCGATTTCATACGCACCACTCTCGAGCAATACGGCGCAGCGGTGACGACCGCCGCGTCGGCGCGCGAAGCGCAGGATCGATTCGCCAAGCAGCCGCCGGACGTGCTCGTCAGCGATCTGCTGATGCCGGGAGAAGACGGGCTGGACCTGATCCGGAAGATCCGCGCGCTCGAGGCTCGCAGCGGCCGCCACACGCCGGCCGCTGCTCTAACGGCGCTCGCGCGCAGCGACGACCGCAGCCGCGCGCTCAGCGCCGGCTACGAGATGCACGTCGCGAAGCCGGTGGACCCCCTCGAGCTCGCGTCAACGGTCCAGCAGCTCGTTCAACACTGATGGCACCGCGCTTGCGCGAAGGAATCGCGTGCCTCACGGTGTCGCGCCTCATCGCTGCACGGTGCTCGTCGTCGACGACGATGCGGAAGCACGCGAACTGCTGCGGTTGTCGCTGACCGCCAGCGGATACCGCGTCGTGACCGCGTCCGACGGTCGCGAGGCGCTCAAGTACCTGCGCTCGCACGCCGACACGTGCGTCATCCTGCTCGATCTCATGCTGCCCGGGATGGACGGCGCGAAGTTCCGCGCATCGCAGTTACGCGATCGATCGCTCGCGTGGATTCCCGTCGTCGTCGTGTCCGGCGCCGTCGATGCGGCAGACCGCGCGCGCGCCGTGCGCGCGCAGAGCATGCTGCGCAAGCCGCTCGATCTCGACGCCGTGCGCGATACGCTCTCGCACATCGGCTGCCGCCGCACCGCAATTCGCCGTCGTCCAGCGATCGCGAATTGATGGTAGCAAGAAAGCATCGCTTTTTGCGGCGTATTTCTTTCTTCGATATCATCCTTTCGTAGATGGCCTGGGTGCACGACGGACACTCGTCTCCCGCCGACTTGTCGCCCCTTGTTCTCATCGTCGAGGACGACGCAGAGACTCGCCACTTTTACACGGCGGCGTTCGCATCGGACGGGTTCCGGACGGAGCAGGCGCATAACGGCTTTCAGGCATTCGAAAAGGCCGTGTCCACCCTGCCAGACCTCATCCTTACGGACATCGCGGTCCCGGGCATCGACGGCATCGAACTGTGCCGTCGCTTGCGCGCCGACGCCCGGACCCGCGGAATTCCCGTCCTTGCGATAACGGGATACGGCGATCGCCAATATCACGAGCGGGCCATGGTTGCGGGGGTCGATCACGTCCTGACCAAGCCCTCCACGCCCGACGTGCTCGTCGAAGAAGGTCGCAGGCTGCTTATTCGGCAGCCTCGCTGAGAAGCGCGCGCCTCATTTCTGGGGTCGTGAGGCGGGCGGCACCATTTTGTTCAACCGGTAATACACCACCAGCTGACCATAGTGTTCGCCGGTGTGCTCGATTACAGAGAGCCACGGCTGAGGTGACGCCGCGAACCGCGTTGCCGGAGTAGCTTTCAGCGAGGCGTCGCAATCGGCAACAGCTTTCTTGAACGCGTCCACAATGGCCGCCTTGTCCTTGAACCCTTTGGGATCGATCTCGGTCCACTGGACGTTCTCACCACGCCCGGCCTTCGCCGCGTAAACCGTTCCCGACATCGCGTGCACGATGACCTCGCCGAACGAGCGCACTTCGGGCGAGGCGCGGAAATCGTACTTTTCCGCCGGAAAGTCTTCGGCCATGTCGAGAAGCTGTTTGTTCACCGAGGTCAGGGAGTTGGTCAACGCTTTTGCCGGATCCGGCGGCTGCCGCTGCTGGCCGCGCGTTGCGGCCACGGCGACGATCATCACCACTCCGACTACCGCCGCGCGAGCACGAACACTCACCATCGCTGCCTCCATTCTGCGGATCACACCGTGGAGATTTCTTTGCCGTTCCGGCCGCCGCGGTTACCGGAGCAGTAAGATCGCCCTTGATGGACGAAACGACCGTGGTCACCTGCCCGTACTGCGGCGAAGCGATCGAGCTGTACGTCGAAGCGGACGCGCGCGGGAGCTTCGTGCAGGACTGCGAGGTCTGCTGCAACCCATGGCTCGTGCGCGTCGAGATTGAGGACGGTGAGCGATATGTCAGCGTCGGCCGTGCGGACGGTTCCGAATAAACCGCCTGTGCTGCTTACACGCCCGGTCGCGATGGCGCTCGCAGTCGCTGGCGCGCTTGCCCTTGCCGGCTGTCGCGGGGCGACGGCAATCGACGCTGTCGCGCCCCGGCGAGTGCTGTTCATCGGCAACAGCCTGACGACGACCAACGACGTGCCTGGCCTCGTCGAAGCGCTGTCGATCGCGGACGGCGAGCGGATTCTCTGCAGGACCGTGGCGTTCGGCGGTTACAGCCTCGAGGATCACTGGAATCGGGGCGACGCGCGCCGCACCATCGCAGAAGGTGGATGGACCACCGTCGTCCTTCAGCAGGGTCCCTCGTCGCTGCCCGAATCGCGAGTCCTCCTCGTCGATTATGCGCGGCGGTTCGCCAACGAAGCGCGCCGCGTCGGCGCCGCGACGGCGCTTTATATGGTGTGGCCCTCAGCGGATCGGCAAACCGATTTCGACGGCGTGAAGACTTCCTATTCTGCGGCGGCGCAAGCCGTCGGCGGGGTGCTCCTGCCGGCCGGCGAAGCCTGGCGTGCGGCGTGGAAATGGAACGCGGAGCTCGCGTTCTACGGTCCCGATCGCTTCCATCCGACCCCGCTCGGGTCGTATCTCGCAGCGCTCGTGATCTACCAACGGCTCTCCGGCAGAACGGAGGTGCGCACGCGGCCGGCCTTGAAATCCAGAGAAGGGCTGCCCATCGCGTCTCCCGTTGAGCTCGATGCGCAGCTTCAGCGGATCGCCGCGGAAACGAACCTCCGCATTCCGCCAGGCTGAGTTACCCATAACTGCACCCCGACACCATTGGTGTCGCCGTAACGTGCTGGAGGCGGACTGCCGATAACCCGCATGCGAAGACGCTCGGAGATGCCGGCACGTTGAAACAGCCACACGCCACGGTTCTCGTCGTCGAGGACGACGACGCCAATCTCAAGCTGCTCGTTCGCCTTCTCACCGTGCAGGGCTACCACGTCGAGGGGTCGACGAGCGGCGAGGCGGCGATCGCGATGATCGAACGGCAGCAGCCCGACCTCATTCTGCTCGACGTTCACCTGCCGGGCATCGGCGGGTTCGAAATCTGCCGGCGAATCAAGCAGGCGCCCGCGACGCGATTGATTCCGGTCGTGCTCGTCACCGGCGACGGCGCGCGCGAGCATCGAATCGCCGGCATCCATGCGGGCGCGGACGACTTCCTCACGAAACCGTTCGATGCCGAGGAACTGCAGGCGCGCGTCAGCTCGCTCATCAGGCTGAAGCGGTACACCGACGAGCTCGAGTCGGCCGAATCGGTGATTCTGAGCCTGGCGATGACCGTCGAAGCGCGCGACGCGTACACCGTCGGCCACTGCCAGCGGCTTTCCCGCTATTCCACCGCGCTCGGGCGGGCGTTGGGCCTTTCGGAGGAAGAAGTGGGCGCGCTCGACCGCGGCGGATACCTGCACGACGTCGGCAAGATCGGCATTCCAGACCACGTGCTGCTGAAACCGAACGCGCTCACGCCGGTCGAATACGCGCTGATGAAGCAGCACACGACGATCGGCGATCGACTGTGCGGCGAGCTGCGCTCGCTGCGCCTGGTCCGCCAGGTGGTGCGGCATCATCACGAGCGCCTCGACGGGCGCGGCTATCCCGACGGGCTGCGCGGCGATCAGGTTCCGCTCCTGGCGCAGATCGTGAGCATCGCGGATACCTTCGATGCGATCACGACGGATCGGCCCTACCGCCGTGCGAGAGCGCCCGAAGTGGCGTACGACGAGCTTCTGGTAGAAGCAGCGACTGGCGTGCGCCAGCGAGATCTCGTCGACGCGTTCATCAGCCTCGGGCTCGAGCGTCAGCCGATGCGCACGGACGCGCGCGTCGCGCGCGTCTAGAGTGTGCCGGCCGGCCGGCGTCCATCGGCTCGGTCACTGAATCGCGTAGAGATAACCGTCGGCGCTGCCGACGTAGATCGTATCGCCCGCAACGATCGGCGACGAGAGTATCGCGCCCACGCTCATCATCCGCTGTATCCCTGACACGACCTCGTCGAAGAACATCGTCTGCATCGCGGCCGCATAGTTTGGCTGGCCGTCGGGCGTCGTGAGCGCCGGTCCGTTCTGGCGGGACGCGTCTGTCTGGAAAATCCACGCGGGCTTGCGCTGCGTGACGTCGATCGCCAGCAGTTTCCCTTCATGCGAGCCGATGTAGACGAGGTTGCCGGCGGCTGCGGGCGACGAGAACATCGGCCACTTGAACGCCAACGAGAACAGTTCGACGCCGGACCGCGCGTCGACCGCATGGAAAAGGCCGCTGTCGGAGGTCGTGAAGAACACCTTGCCGTCGTGAACGGCGGGAGAGCCGATCACCCATGACCCTTTGTTGTCGACGACCCATATTCTTGCGCCCGTGCGTTCGTCGAGCGCGTAGAGCTTCGAATCGCGGCAGCCGAAGTACACGATGCCGTTCGCGACGGCAGCCGACGACTGAATCCCGATCTGGTTGTGAATCGCCGGATCCTCGCCGGTCTTGAACTTCCACTTCTCGGACCCGCTGTTCGCGTCGAGGGCGTAGAAATACGTGTCCCAGCTGCCGATGAAGACGAGGCCGTCAGACACCGCGGGCGAGGCGTGGACGACGTCGGCCGTCTGGAATTTCCATTTCAACGACCCGGTCGACGCGTCGAGGGCATAGACGTTCCCGTCGCCGCTGCCGAAGTAGACAGCGCCGTTCGCCACCGCCGGCGAAGACAGATAGAAATCGAACGGGTCCGGAACCGGTTCCGCCTCCGGCAGCATGCCGTGCATGTGCGGCGCTGAAAATCGTTTTTCACCGTTGGTCGCGAACTTCCATTTCAGCACACCGGTGGCGACATCGACGGCGTACAAATTCGAGTCGTAGCTCTCGAAGTAGACGACACCGTCGGCGACAGCCGGCGACGAGGTGATGCGCGCCTTGGTCTGGAACTTCCATTTGGCGTTTCCGCTGTCGGTGTCGATCGCGTAGAGGGTGCCGTCCGTGCTCCCGACGATCGCCAGGCCGTCAACCACCGCCGGCGAGGAATACACCTGCCCGTTCGTGCGGAACTTCCATCGCACGCCGTGGAGTTCCGGCACTCCGCGTCCGTCGTAGGCGCCCGTGTGCTGCAGGTCGCCGCGGAACATGGCAGCGCCGCGACCGGCGGCGCGCGTGTGGGCGGCCGCTGACAGGGCGCAGCCGCACGAAACGGCAAGGAGAACCGCAACGTTGCTTTTCATGATGAGCGGCGCGGAGGCAAGCCCCATGCCTGCGGTATCCCGATGATTTGCGCCGCGGCGCCGTCCGAAGTGGGCGATTCCGAGCGGACGCTGTGCGAAATCGAACGGTCGAAAACACGGAGCAGCGTGATCCCGTTATCATTCGGCGCATGGGCACCATCGAACGCGTGATGAAGGACGTCCAGTACGCAATCCGCACGCTCGCGAAGACGCCGACCTTCACAGCAATCGCGGTTGTCACGCTCGCCACCGGCATCGGCGCGACCGTCGGCATCTTCACCATCGTCAACGCCGTGCTCCTGAGGCCGTTGCCGATCCGCGATCCGGAGCAGGTCGGAATTGTGAATGCGCAGGAAGTGAAGCGGCACGACACGGTCGGCGCGTCGTGGACCAAGTACGAAGTGATGCGCGCGTCGAACCACGTGTTCACGAGCACGGCCGCATACGTCGATCGCGACGTTACGTTTGGCAGCGGCAACACGCCGGAGCAGATTCTCGGCGCGCGCGTCACCTGGACGTTTTTCGACGTCCTCGGCGTACCGCCGGCATTGGGCCGGACGTTCCGCCCCGAAGAAGACGTCGAGAACGCGTCGCCCGTGGCGATCATCACCGACGGCTTCTGGCAGCGGCAACTTGGCGCGGCGCCCGATGCCGTCGGCCGCTCGATCAAAATCGACGGACGCGACACCGTGGTCGTCGGAGTCCTGCCGCCCGGGTTCAGGTTCCAGTTCTCGAACCGCGAGCCGCAGGTGTATCTCACGGCGGTGTTCACGCCGGCGATCATGACCGCGGCCCAGGTTCGCCACGGCGCCGGGTTTCTCGAATACATCGTCCGCCTCAAACCCGGCGTGAGCTTCGCTCAGGCATCCTCGGACCTGGCGTCGGTCGACGCGCAATATCAACGCGATTTCGGCAGCTTCGTCGATGCGAACAGGTACGCGCTCCACCTGGTGCCTTTCACCGAGAATCTTGTCGGCGTCGTCCGGCCGGCGCTGCTGATGCTGCTGGGCGCCGTCGGGCTCGTGCTGCTGATCGCATGCGCGAACGTCGCGCATCTGCTGCTCGCGCGCTCGGCGGTCCGCCAGCGCGAGATTGCCGTACGCCTGGCGCTCGGCGCATCCCGTCCACGCCTGATCCAGCAATTCCTCACCGAAAGCCTCGTCCTGTCGCTCGGTGGCTGTGCGCTCGGCGCCATGATGGCGCGGTCGGCAATCGGCCTGCTCGTCGCTCACGGGCCTGCGAATATTCCGAGGCTGAGAGATGTCACGGCCGATGCGCGAGTGCTGGCATTCTCGATCGCTGTCTCGCTCCTCACGGCCGTGATCTTCGGCATCGCGCCAGCCGTTCGCGCGAGCGGCATCACCGTCGGCGTGTTGAACGATGGCCGCGGCGGCGGCCTCACGAGCCGCAGCTCGAGCCGCTTTCACAATCTGCTGGCCGCGTCCGAAACGGCCATCACCGTCACACTGCTGATCGCGGCGGGCCTGCTGTTCCAGAGCCTCGTCAGGATGCAGGCGGTGAATCCCGGATTCAACCCGGACCACGTGTACGCGGCACGCATTGCGCTTCCACGCGCGAAGTATGCGCAGCCGTTTCAGCGCGAAGCGTTCTTCACGCAACTGATCCGGAATCTCCAGTCGGCGCCGGGACTGACGCGCGTCGGCGCGACGAGCGTGCTGCCGATGAACCAGGAGAACTTCGGGTTCTTCTTTTTCGTCGAAGGGCAACCGTCTCTCGGGCTGGGCCGCGATCCTGTGACGTCCGCCCGCCACGTCAGCGCCGATTACTTCGACGTGATGCGCATCCCGCTGCGGCGCGGCCGCACGTTCACCGACGGCGACAACGCGCAGTCGCGGCCTGTCGCCATCGTGAACGAGACGACGGCGCGCCGCTATTTTCCGAACGTGGATCCAGTGGGGCGGCACTTTGCGATTACCGGCGACAACGTCCCGCGCGAAATCGTCGGCATCGTCGGCGACGTCCGCTTCGACGGCCCGGCGCGATCCGATCAGGACGAGGTCTATCTGCCCTACCGTCAGGTGCCGTGGCCCACGATGACCGTGGTCGCGGCTTCGTCACTGGGTGCAGATCAGATCGCGGCCGTTCTACGGCGCGAAGTCACGCGGCTCGATCCCGATCAGGCGGTGGCCGAGCTCACGACGATGCAGCATGTCGTCGCGGCGTCTACGACGCAGCAGCAGTTCACGACCAGCCTGCTCGGCGCCTTCGCGTTGCTGGCGACGACATTGGCCGTGATTGGCCTGTACGGCGTGACGACGCTCTTCGTGAATCAGCGGCGTCATGAGTTCGGGATTCGCATGGCGCTCGGCGCGCAGCGATCGGCCGTGCTGCTGCTCGTGATCCGTCAGGGGATGAGAGCGATTCTGGGCGGCGCGGTCGTCGGGCTGCTGGGCGCCTTCGCCGCCAGCCGGGTGCTGAGCGGATTGCTGTTCGGTATCACGGCCACCAATCCCGTCACTTATGCCGCGGCCGCCGGAGCGCTCTGCATCGTCGGGCTCGTCGCGTGCTACGTGCCCGCGCGGCGTGCCGTCGCGATCGACCCGGCGTTGGCATTGCGGCACGAATGACGCGGTATGTGGAAAGGACGGTGACGGCTACACGGGATGACGTTCGAGGGCGACCCGATCCCATCCGCTCAGCGTGGCTGCCTGAGCGTACGTACTGTCCACGAACGCGGTGATCGCCTTCGCCGGCGCGGCGGCCGTGCGGACCGCTTCATACGGCAGGACGAACTCTCCCATCTCACGATGATAAAAAGCGGCGGCGGGCTCGACGCGCGCCTCTTTGAGACCCGGCGGTTCGGGCACCGCGTACGAATAGAACGCGGCCTCGAGCACCGGACCGCTGCCTGGCCAGAATCCGTGGCTGATCACTTCGTGCGAGTACGCGTCGCGCATGAACGCAGGGCCTTCGCGCGGCGGCGCCGGTCTCCCGGAAAAGCGCGTGACCGCGAGATCGAAGCTTCCCCAGAAAAAATGTACCGGGCTGCACTTCCCGATGAAATCGCACCGCGAGTCGGTGAATATCCTCTCGACGAGTACGAGGATGCGCCAGAAGCGCGTCGCGTACTCGGGGTCATAAGAATGATGAACCGTGTCCAGATCGAACCGAATCGGTGATGGAATCTCGACCGGCATCGGCCAGATCTTGACGGCCAGCGACAGCTCGCCGAGCAGGGCCATCACCTTCCGGTAAAAGTCGGCAACCGACTGCGGCTCGAGCGCGAGCTTGCGTACTCGGCCGTCCGACGCGCGAATAACGAGCTCGTGATCGAGGAAATCGAACTCCATCGTGAACGACTGAGTGCCGTGCGCGAGCGTCCGCGTCGCGAGCCCGCGCGCGGTCACCTGCATGGCGATCGCCCACGAGTGATTGAGCGGCGGCGCCAGCGCGAGCGCGATCTTGCCGACGACCTGTGTCCACATGTGCAAGGTCGCGTACGTGTCCTTCCATGCGTCGTACGGGAGCGCGGGCCACAGTTCGTCCGTCAACGAGCCTCCTGACGTGAATCGGCGTAAGGCTACCAGAAATGTCAGCGACGGCCGGAGCCGGCGAGAAAACGGTCGAAAACCCGCGCAAAATGCACTGCGGCTTGGCATACGTCTTGTGCATACGCCGACGTGGCCTTCTTTGTACTCCTGACCGTCATCGCCGTCCTCGCGTACCGCGGCACGACCGCCGAAGACCGCGCGCGCTACGTGCGCATGGCCGTCGATGCGGCGAAAGAGATCAAGACCGCAGCGCAGAAACCGCGGCCGGAGTACGAATCGTTCCGCGACGCGCTGCGGGCGCGGGCGCGATATCCGTTGGTCAGCGCCGCGCTCGCTGCGCTGAACGCCGTGATCTTCGGGTTCATGCTGTTCGGTCCGACGCCGATCAGCAATCCGTCGACGCTCCTCGATTGGGGCGCCAGCATCGGGCCACGCACAACGAACGGCGAGTGGTGGCGTCTGGTCACGTCGACGGTCCTGAACACGAGCATGCTGCACGTTCTCGTGAACGTCGCCGTGCTGCTGCAGGTCGGCGCCGTCGTCGAACGCCTCGTGGGACGCCTGACGCTGGCGGCGGTCTACTTGTCGGCGGGCGTCTTCGGAGGCCTCGCGAATCTCTCATCGCATCCGGTCGACGTCGAGGTCGGAACGCCGGCTGCGGTGTTCGGAGTCTATGGGCTGTTCCTCGCAGTGCTCGCATGGCAGATCATCCATCGTCTCTTCGCGCCTGAAGTCGACCCGGAAATCGAACCCTTCGTCGATCCCGATGCGGCTCCGGCCATTGTGGTGCCGTTCATCGCCGTGAAGAGGATCGGCATCTGCGCAGCGATGTTTCTCGCCTACGGCGCCTTCAATGGTTTCGCGCACGGGGCCGAATTCCTCGGGCTCGCGATCGGGCTCACCGCCGGCCTCGCACTCGCCGTGCATGCCGACGAGCGTGTCGCGTCGCCGCGTCACGTCGCTTTCCTGATATCAGCCGCGGCCGCGAGTGCGTTCGCGTGCGCGATCCCGCTGCGCAACATCGCGGACGTGAAGCCGGAAATCGCGCACGTGATCGCAACCGAAGAGCTGACGGCGGCGAAGTATCAGACCGCCGTCGAGGCGTTCAAGAAAGGACGTCTGACGGCCGAGGCGCTCGCACGTGTGGCCGAGCGGACGATCGTGCCGGAGCTTCAGGCGGCGGACGCGCGCCTCGTCGCGCTCAAGAACGTACCGCCCGAACATCAGCCGATCGTCTCGGAAGCCAGAGAGTACCTGCGCCTGCGCGGCGAGAGCTGGCGCGTTCGTGCGGAAGCGGTTCGACGCATGAACAGCGAGCTGCGGCGACGGCCTGAACAGGGCGGAGATCCCACCTGGCGCCTCCAGGCCGAAGCGCGCTACCGATCGAACCTCGCGGCGATGGGTAAAGCGGAAGGCGCCGAGCGTGCGGCGCTCGAGGCGTATCACAAGCTCAAGCCGGTCACCCGCGCCTCGTAATCCCCCTTATAGCGTCGTTCGCAAGAATCGACGAGCCGTGCTGCTGCGTTTACGGCTCAGCTGTGCTCAATTTTTCGCGAGTAGGTATTACCGCCCGTCTGCATGAAGACACGACTGAGCAATAAAATGTCAGACTTCCGCACCAGGTGAATCGCACGATTTCCACGCGTTATCGTCGGTTCGAGGATACTCGAGGTGGCACGATCGTTGTGCTACCCACCAGCGCTGGCCGCTCGGCTCAGCACCAATAGTTCAGCCCTAAGGCTACGTCCTCGAGGAGTCCTGATGACCAGGTGGATACGGGTGTGTCTCGCGATAAGTGGAGTGCTCTTGGTTGCGGCAGGTGCCCGACGCATGCATGCGCAGACTGCGCCGAAAATCGCGTGGGACGAGAGCTCCGGCACCACAGTTAACGGGTACGCGCTCACTATCGACGGCGTCAGGACCGACTATAAATTGTCGCCGCTTTCTACAACGGGAACATGCGGTTGCTCGTTACCGCTTCCTTTTTCAGGCGGACGGCATACGCTCGTGGTCAGCGCATACAACGCCTCTGGCGAAGTGCCGTCCAGCCCGCTCACAGTGGGCCCGGTCGCGGTTGCCGGCGGCCCTTACACGGGCCAGGTCGGCGCGGCCATTACGGTGAACGGCAGCGGATCGAATAACCCAATTGGAACGATCGTCGGCTACACGTGGAGCTGGGGTGACGGAACGAAAACCGCGCAGCTCACGACGTCGGCGGCGTCGCACACGTACAGTGCGGCAGGCACATATCAGATCACGCTGACGGTCACCGACAACGCGGCCGCGACCGCTTCGGCGACGACAACGGCCACGATCTCCACGACAACGCAAACGACTTCCGCGTCGACCGTCGTCCTCTGGACCGACAACACATTGATCTCCAACATCCACGGAGCGTGGACCCGGCAGACCGATTCGACCGCAGCTGGAACGGTCGAACTGTGGAACCCGAACGCTGGCGCCGCCAAGATCTCTCCGGCGCTCGCCTCGCCGACGACCTACTTCGAACAGACATTCCACGCGTCGGCCGGAGTGCCCTATCACCTCTGGGTCAGGCTTCGCGCGCAGGACAATGCGCTCTCGAATGACTCAGTCTCCGTGCAGTTCAGCGATTCGACCGACGTGAATCACAATGCGACGCTCCGCATTGGATCGACGAGCGCGGCTGAAATCGTGCTGCAGAACGGACCGAACGCCACGGCGGTGCACGGTTGGGGCTGGTCCGACAACGGGTGGGGTTCTCTCGGCAGCGATATTTATTTCGCATCGACCGGCAGCCACACGCTGCGCGTGCAGGCTCGCGAGGATGGCGCGATGGTCGATCAGATCGTGTTGAGTCCCGATACGTACCTGATCTCGGCGCCCGGCGCGCACACCGACGATACCAAGGTGCTTCCGTACACGGAAGGAACACCTCAGACGCTCAATACCGCCGTCACGTGGGCGAGCGATCTGCCGGCATCGAGCATCCACGGCAACTGGCAGCGCCTCACCGATTCGACCGCCGCCGGCGGCGCGGCTCTGTGGAACCCGGATGCGGGCGCTGCGAAGATCGCACCCGCGCTCGCGAACCCCGTCAACTATTTCGAAGCGACATTCAGCGCGAAAGCGGGACTCCCGTACCACATATGGATCCGCATGCGCGCACAGAAGAACTCGTTCTCGAACGACTCGGTACACGCGCAGTTCAGCGATTCGACCGATTCCAACAACGCCCCATACGCCAGGATCGGCACGACGAACTCGGCCGAGTTCGTCCTTCAGAACGGACCCAAGGGTTCGCATCCACAAGCATGGGGATGGACCGATAACGGCTGGGGTTCGCTGGGGCCGAACGTGTTCTTCTCCACGACGGGCACGCATACGATCCGCATCCAGCAGCGCGAAGACGGTGCGATCGTCGATCAGATCGTCATCAGCGCCGATGCGTACTTGAAGCTGGCGCCCGGGACGCGGACCAACGACACGATGATCGTCGGTAAGTAGAGTCATCGCTCACGGGCGAGCGGCAGACATTTGAGCCGCTCACGGGTTGACTTGTGCGCCGCCGCGACACCGCACAACGTTCTGCCGCTCGCTCGTAATCGATAGTTGCAACAAGCGTTGTCGCGTTTTCTTAGGTTTGGCGCGAGGCGGGCCCACTCCGTGCGTTTGCTGCGCACGTCGGCCAATACGATACCCCTGGAGCCCATCGTGCCAAAATTGTCGGTCCTTTTGATCGCAGGCTGCGCTCTGCTCGCAACCGCGACCTCGTCTTTCGCAGTGACACCGGTGCCAACATATTCGGTTCCCGAACCCGCCACCGGTGCGCTGATCGTCTCGGGCGTCGCCGGCTGGCTGATCGCACGACGCCGCAAGCGACGGAAGTAAGCTCAGTCGGCCCGCAGCGCGCGGGCCGGATCGACGCGCGATGCGCGCCAGGCGGGGCCCGCACCGGCCACGATGGCGACAGTACACAGCGTCGCGGCGGCTAACGCGAGCGTCGCCGGGTCGCGCGTCGACAGACCGTATAGCAGCGCCGCAACGAAACGGAGGGCCGGCATCGTGACCGCGATGCCCGCCGCAATCCCGAAGACGACCAGCGCGATCGTTTCGCGCAGAACCAGCCAGCGCACGTTCGCCAGCGATGCGCCGAGCGCCAGCCGAATTCCGATCTCGTTCGTCCGCCTCGCCACCGAATACGAGATCATCGCGTAGAGGCCGAGGCACGCCACCGCCACCGCGAGGATGCCGAATGCCCCCGTCAGAGTGGACACGAGCCGCTCTCGCGCGATCGACCGCTCCTCCAGTTCCGCCAGCGTCACGACCTCACGGACCGCAATGCCGCGGTCGGCGTTCCGAATCACGCCGCGAAGGTTCTGCGCCGCCGACATCACGTCTCCATCGACGCGGACGTAGACATTTCGAATGGGCACGGCCGCGTGCTGGCTGTACGGATAGAAGACCATGCGCGGCGGTGTTTCCCGCAATCCGTTCACTCTCGAATCGCGGACCACGCCCACGATCTCGAATGTGTCGCCTTCGCTGAAGTGCTTGCCTACCGCGTTGACGTTGCCGAAGAAATGGCGCGCCATCGCTTCGTTCACCACCGCCACCTTCGTCGTGCGGTCCGAGTCGCTCTGCAGAAAGTTGCGGCCCGAGACGATGTCCATGCCGAGGGCCGGGAAATAGCCGGGCGTGACGTAATCTTCCTGCACGTCGTTGTCGTCGCCGACGCCACCCTGCCGCCCGGGAACATCGATGTCGCTGATCGCATGGCAATTCGCCATCGTGCCGCACATCGCCACCGCCGCCGATTGGGCGCCGGGGATCGCGCGCGCCCCCTCGAGCAGCCGCTCCCGCAGCGACGCCATCGTCGCGGGTGTGTAGCCGGCCATCCGCGGATCGAATTTCGCGGTGACGAGATGCGCGGCGCGGAAACCGGGATCGATCGTCAGCAGATTGTGCAGCGTGCGCACGAACACCATGGCGCCCGCGAGCAGCGCGAAGGACAGCGCGATCTGCGCCACGACCAGCACACGCCCGCCAGGCAGGCGGCCACCCGCCGCGCCGCGCCCTCCCGTTTTGATCGCGTCGTGCACGTCGGACCGCGAGAATCGGAGTGCCGGCATCAAGCCGAAGAGCACGCCCGTCGCGATCGACAAGGCGATGGCGAATGCAACGAGCGGCCAGCTCAGGGACACATCGAGCGGCAGCGGTGCCGGTCCATCTGATGCGAGCCGCAGCAGGCCGTCGCTGCCCGCGCGCGCCAGCACCACGCTGGCGATGCCGGCGAGGATCGACAGGAGCAGGCTTTCAGTGAGGAGCTGACGTACGAGCCTCGCGCGGCCGGCGCCTAAGGACAGCCGCACGGCGAACTCGCGCGATCGCGCCGCGCTTCGCGCCATGAGGAGATTGGCGAGGTTCGCGCAGGCGACGAGCAGCACGAGCGCCACCGTGGCCATGAGCACGAGCACGGCGCGGCCGAATTCGTCGCGCACGTCCGACAATCCCCGTGCTCCGTTCGCGAGAACAGCATGCGTGCGGAGAAGGTACGCACGCTGCTGCGGATTGCGCGTCGCGGCGGCGCTCGCCTCGATGTCGCGGCGAAACGCGGTGTCGAGCACGGCCGTCGTCCCCTCTCGGGTCGCGGGCGGGTGCACGCGCGCAACGAGGGTCAGCCACGCGATTGCTTCCTGCGGCCCCCACGGCTTCGAGACGTCTCCGTTCGTCGAATCCGCGTTCGAGGCGTAGTGCAATTGCGGCTGAAGGCCCGTCGGCACCCACACGTCGACCGGATCGCCGACGATGAAACCTTCGAACGCCGGGGCGGCGACCCCGATAACGGTGAGTGCCTGTCCGTTGAGCCGGATGGTCTGGCCGATGACCGACGGATCGCGCGCGAAGCGCCGCGCCCAATAGCCGTCGCTCAGCACGGCAACCGGCTGCGCCGCCGACGGCTCGTCGTCGGCGGACGTGAAGAGACGACCTCTCTGCGGCGCGACGCCCATGACGGAGAACCAGTCGCCGCTGATCAATTGCGCGAGCACGAGCTCCGCGCCGTCGTCTCCGCCCGCGCCAGCGACGCTCAGCTGCATCCTGTTCACGGGCGCCATCGCCGCGAGAGAGGTGTGCGCCGTCTGCAGCGTGCTTCGGTAGCGAAGAAAGGCAGGGCGCGAAAAGCGCGTGAGGGCCAGCGTCCGCCGGCCCTCAGCCGCTGGACCGCTGCGTGTGACGTACGCCAGCTCTCCGGGGTTCGGCACCGGCAGCGGCCGGATGAGCAGCGCGTCGACAACGCCGAAGATGGCCGTGTTCGCGCCGATGCCGATCGCGAGCGACGCAATCGCCGCAATCGCGAACGCCGGATGCTTCCGCATCGTTCTCGCGGCGTATCGCAGATCGTGCACGGCGTCTTCCAGCCATCGCGTGCCGCGCACATCCCTGGCCGCTTCTTTAATCGGTTCCAGGCCGCCGAAGCTCGCCAGTGCAATCCGGCGCGCGTCCGCGGCGGTCGCGCCCGCAGATCGCAAACGGGCCGTTTCCTCGTCGACATGGAACCGCAGTTCCGCATCGAGTTGACGCTCCAGCTGATCGCGGCGCCACCAGCGGTTCAACCAGTTCATACCAGCTCCGTTACCTCAGGCGACGCTCGATTGCAGGATCAGCGCGATCGCGTCGGACAGGCGCCTCCAGTCGGCGATCTCGGCGTGCAGGCGGGCGCGGCCCTTCCTGGTGAGCCGATACACCTTGGCCTCACGGCCCGACTCGGTCTCGGTCCAGTCGGCGGCGAGGAATCCTTTGTTCTCCAGCCGATGGAGCGCGGGATAGAGCGACCCCTGCGGCACCTGCAGAAGCGCCTGCGAGGTTCGGTTGATCCGCTGCGCGATGGCATAGCCGTGGAGCGGCGCGAGCTCCAGCGTTTTCAGAATCAGCATGTCCAGCGTGCCCTGCAGCAGGTCGGATCGATCGCTCGTGGCCATAGGCAGCCATTCTACACGTTGATACAAAGAATGGCTAGGCGTCGGTGCGCCGTCAGACTGCCCGGTTGGCGGGCGGTTCTCCTCGGCGCAGCCGCTCGATGTTCGCGACGAAGACGTCGGCGATGTCGGCGTACGACCGGTCCGTCACGCCCGCGACGTGCGGCGTCGCCATGAGGTTCGGCAGCAGCAGCAGCGGATCGTCGGGCGCGATCGGTTCCTGCCAGAACACGTCCAGGGCGGCGCCCGCGAGCCGGCGGCTGGACAACGCGTCGTACAAGGCCGAGTAGTCGACGAGCGCGCCGCGAGCGGCGTTCACGAGAATGGCTCCCGGCCGGAGCGCGGCGAGCGCGGCCGCGCCAATCATGCCGCGCGTCTCGGCGCACAAACGGCTGCACACCACCAGCACGTCGGTTTCTGCCAGACACTCGTCGCGCTGGTCGGATGCGTAACATCGATCGAGCGCGTACGCGGCGACCTTCGAGGCGTCAGGATCGCGCGTGATGCCCACGAGGCGGACGTCAAAGGGCTTAAGGCGTCGCGCCAGCGAGAGCGCCGTTGCGCCGAGACCATAGAGGCACACGGTCCGTCCGCCGAGCATCACACCAACGGGTGTGCCCAGCACACCGCTGCGAACGTTCGCCACCGCCTCCGGCAGGCGCCGCAACAAGGCGAGGGTCAGCAGAAGGCAGTGCTCGGCGACCGAGTCGGCGTTGCTGCCGGATGCCGGCACGTTCGCGACCCAGATCCCCCGCGCGCGCGCCGCGGCAAGATCGACGCCTTCGAGACCGGAGCCCCACTGCTGGATCAGGCGGCACTGCGTCGCATCCATCACCGAAGCCGTAATCTGGAACATCAGCGGAACGATGACGTCGGCGCGAGGAACCGGCAGCGGCGCATCCGGTCGAGGCCACACGGTCAGCCTGTCGGCGGATGACGACACGAGCCGTTCGCGCAGCATCGCCCGAGCGGACGCGAACGTGTCGCCGCAGAAAACGATATCCATGTTCAGCAGGCTGATTCTAGGATCGATTCAGCGCGCGCCGGATCGCCGCCAGATGATGATAACTGTGGCGCACGGCGTGATCTTCGAGCATGAACTGGCAGGTGAGCGGAGCATCAGCGTACAAGGACACCGGAGCCGCCTCCGCGAGCTGATCGTCGTCGAGCGCTCTGATCGCCGAGGCCGCTGCCGCACAAGTCTCGGCGAGAAGTGTCAACGCCTCTTGCTTGGTGACTGCATCGTACTCGGCGGCATGGCTGGCGTTCATCCGGTGGACGTCGTCCCACGTGACGCCGACGATCGGCCGTCCGGCGCCGAGTGTTTGCGCCAGCTGAACCTCGAGCGGGTAGACACTGGCCACGTGATGCACGACGACACCGATCTTGCGCCCGTCCTTCGGAATGCGCGTCTGCCACTCCGCTTCGGTGAGCGCGTCCGCGAACGCCGCAAGCGTGCGTGCGCCCTGTTCGAGGCGATCGGCCAGCAGGTTCGCGCGCATGCTGCCGCTCTTCACCGGCCCCGGTTCCCCTGATGTCACGGTTTCAACTTCGGAAATGACGCTCGTCATCGGACTCTCCTTTGGTGTCCGCTGCGCCTCATTGCGCGGCGGCTGTTCATCTCACCCGCTTCACGACGATGCCGCGTCGGCGTTCGCACGAACGACGGGACGGAGCGCCGCGTCGAGACGACGTCCCTGTGCCGCAACGATCGACGGAACAGCCTCGACGTCGCTTGCTTCGGTATGGAAATTCACGATGCAGGCGCGCAGCACGTACCGGCCCCGAATCACCGCGTTCGAGACGAAGAGCTCGCCGCCGCGCTGCAGCGTGTCGAGGAGCGCTTTATTGAGCTCGTTCAGGTACTGCTCGGTCTGCGGGTGGCCGCGCTGCGATCCGAGGTCACCTGGCACGTAGCGGAACGTCGTGATGCTGAGGGCCTGCGTGATCAACTCCAGTTCAGGATGGCGGTCGATCGCGGCGGCCATTGCCGACGACAGGCGGATGTCATCGGCGATCATCCGCCGGTAACCGCTTGCGCCGACCTGTCGCAGGGCGAGCCACACCTTCAGCGCTCGGAATCCGCGCGAGTTCTGCGGCCCGTAGTCGACGAAATTCACCGCCCGCTCTTCGAAGTGGTAGTACGCCGGGTGATACGCGAATGCGCGCGTGAGCGCCTCGGCGTCGCGAACCAGCGCGCAACCAGCCTCGAGCGGCGCGTACAGCCACTTGTGCGGGTCCACTGCGACAGAATCGGCTTCCGACAATCCGAGGAGTTCCGCCGATGCGCCGGGCACGGCGGCGGCGAAGCCGCCGTACGCGCCGTCGACGTGAAACCAGATTTTTTTCTCCCGGCACAGCGCGGCGATCGCCGGCAGCGGATCGACGGCTCCGGTGCCCACTGATCCGGCGGTGCCGACGACGATGAATGGCAGCCGGCCGGCCGCGGTGTCGGCGTCGATCGCGCGCCGAAGCGCCGTGACATCCATTCGCAGCGCATCATCCGTTTCTATCCACCGGATCGCGTTCGTGCCGAGGCCGCACATGTCGGCGGCCTTCTGAATCCACGTATGCGCTTCGTCCGATGCGTAGGCGACCAACTCCCGCCGGCCGCCCCCATGCATTCCCTGCTCGCGTATGCCCCACGGCGCCGCCGCCGCTCGCGCGGCGATCAAGCACACGATATTGGCGAGCGTGCCGCCGCTGACGAGCAGGCCCCCGCCCGTCGGAAATCCAATCAGCTCCCCAATCCATCGCACCGTCTGCGATTCGATTTCGGTCGCCGCCGGCGCGAGCGTCCACGAACCCACGTTCGCGTTCAACGCCGAGGCGAGGAAATCGGCGAGGATGCCGATCGGCGCCGGCGGCGCCGTGATGTATCCGAAGAAGCGCGGGTGCGCGTTGAACAGCGAATTGTCGAACAGCCGGCGCGCCGTGTCTGCGAGAAGCGTCGACGCGTCGGCGCCTCCGTCCGGGAGCGATCCGTTCAGATCAAGGGCTTCCCGAATTGCCGCTGGAGAATGGTTCGCGGTCACGCGTCGATCGGGGACGGACGCCAGGAGGCCGGCGACTTGTTCCACCAGCTGGTGCCCAAGCGCGCGGAACGTTTCGGCGTTCATCGCAAGCGGTGCGTTTCTCGACGCTGATGTGGTCATTGTTCTCATTCCTGCGTTATCAAGCCCGCCGCTGGACGTCGAGCCCTTCGAACAGGTCCGCTTCTCGTGTGCGGCCACCGTTGACGAGGCTGAAGACGCGATAAAACGATTGCGATCCCCAGAGCGCCTCGTGCTGCGAGGGCTCCAGCGCTTTGAGCGCGGCGTAACCGCCGACTTGCGATTCGTGGGACGACACGGCGCGCCAGACGACCGGCCACCATCGACGCGTGTCGATCACCGTCGTCAACGCCCAGTCCGGCCACGGCGTCGCCTGCCGCTCGACGCCGCCCACGGTGGCGACGAGCTTCTTGAACGCCGCCTGGTAGACCGCCCACGCCGCGGCGTTCCATGCAAGGTAGTAAAACTTCGATACGACGTGCGCCGGCCCTGACGTCGCTTGCCGCTCCACGTCGTAGGTCGGGTCCGCTGCAGCGACGATCGCGGCGGCAGCGAACTGCGACACGGCGATGTGATCCGGATGCCCGTACGCGCCGTCCGGCGGAAACGTGAGCACGACATGAGGACGCGTCTGCCGGATGCACGACACGATCGCGCTCACGGCGTCGACGACGGGGGCGCGGTCCACGTGCTGATCTTCGTAGTCGAGCAGGAAGACGCGCCGTATGCCGAGCACGGCGGCGGCCGCGTGCAGTTCGCGTTCGCGAATCTCCGCGAGCGCGTTCGCGCCGGGATGCTCTGGGCTGTCCGCGGCGTGTCCGAAGAACCTGCCCCGTTCTCCCCGCGTGGCGGTGACGAGGAACGTCTCGACGCTCTGCTCTGCATACCGCGCGAGGACGCCGCCGAATCCGAGCGTCTCGTCGTCCGGGTGAGCTGCCACGACGAGCATTCTCAGTGCGTCCGTCATTTCGCTTCCACTTGCAGCTACTGTAGCGGCGACGGGCGGCGCAGGGCGTCGCCCCGACCGGTCATTCTACGCACGGGCTCAAAATGGCCGCTTCGGGCCACCGTCGTGCAATACGATGCTGAAGTGCGGTGCCTCGGAAACGCTGCGGGCCCGAAACGATCTCGAGCCGAATGGCCCGGAAAAGGTTGAGTACGTGGAAGGGCGCCGCGATCAGTAGAGAATCGAATCGATGCGGATTGCGAAAACAGTCGCTGGGTTCTTCCTCCTGGCGGCCGGTGTGATGATGCTCGTGCTGCCCGGTCCGGGCTGGGTCACGATTTTCGCCGGCCTCGCGCTGCTGGCCAGCGAGTTCGAGTGGGCACAGCGGCTTCTCGATCGGCTCAAGGCTGTTGTCCACCGCGTCCGCCGCGGGAGTCGGCAATAACGATTAGCGCGGGCGATTCATCCATGCCGTCCAGGTGACGACGTGCCGCGCCGGCTCCGGAGCGTCGGGCAGCATCGCGAGAAACTCGAGCAAGTTGCCGTCGGGGTCGTAGAAATAGAGCGACGCGGCAGGCATCCACGCCAGTACGACCGGTTCGCTGGCAGGATTCCCGGAAAAGTCGCGCGGTTCGATGCCGGCCGCGCGCAGATGCGCCGCCGCCGCCAGCAGATCGTCGAGCTTCACGCGGAATGCCACGTGAAGGCTCATCTTTTGCGGTCCCTGCGACTCCCACAAACCAAGCATCGCGTTGCCGCGCGAGCCGACCCAGTAGAAGGCCGCTTTGCCGTCCGATGTGGCGTGAGCGAGCTCGAATCCAAGCACGCCGGCGAAGAAGGTCATCGAGCGGTCGAGGTCCGCGACCACGAGATGGCTCTCGAACAGATCCTCGACCGGAATCATCTGGTGCCGCCCCTCATCATCGTCCCCCGAACGTTGTATCTCACATCGTCGATCGCGAGCTCGATGTAGGCGTTACCGATGGTAGCCGTGCAAGGGAATCCCGAACATCGCTGCGTTCAAATAGAACAGGCGCGCCAGCTCATCGATGAAGTTTTACTGCGTCGCGGCCATGGATGACGAGCGCGGACCGCGAAGATCAGGGGCATGGCGCTCATCTACGGTAGGCGTCAGCGGCTCTTCTTGATGCGAAACTCGCCGTTCGCGAACTGTTCACGATACGCGGCGTGGCACGACTGGCACTGCTGACCGAGCGCGGACGTCGCCGCCTTC
>Ga0105240_10003654_pt1 | contig 23820 bp, 19 predicted proteins | sample KBSC54metaG_FD_80426 | JGI IMG/M metagenome (GOLD analysis project Ga0105240, IMG submission 80426) | Corn rhizosphere microbial communities from Kellogg Biological Station, Michigan, USA - KBS C5-4 metaG | ecosystem: Host-associated > Plants > Roots > Rhizosphere > Soil | place: Michigan, USA...
TGCCGCGCCCACGCCGGTCAGCGAAGCCCTGTCGGAACAGGTGGTCAGCCTGCCGATGCATCCGTATCTGGATGCCGCCACCCAAGACCGCATCATCGCGGCAGTGCTGGAAAGCACGGGCTAGAAGGCGCCTTTGCCGGTCGCCACGATCCAGGCGGTCTGGATCAGGATGACGATGTCATACCAGAACGACCAATTGAGGATGTACCACTCGTCCAGAAACACGCGGCGTTCATAGCTGGTGTCGCTGCGGCCGCTGACCTGCCACAGACCGGTCATGCCGGGGCGGGTGCGGACATAAAGCTGGGTTGCCGGGCCGTAATAGTCGTCCAACTCTTGCTGTATCACCGGACGAGGCCCGACCAAGCTCATATGCCCCATTAGGACATTCCAGAGCTGTGGCAACTCGTCGAGGCTGGTGCGGCGCAGCCATTTTCCGATGTTGGTAACGCGTGGATCGTCGCGCAGTTTGAAGGTCCGGCAATACTCTTCGTACAGATCGGGATTTTCTTCCTGCCAGCGTTTCAGCCGCGCGTCGGCGTCCGTCACCATGGTGCGGAATTTCAGGCAATCAAACGGCACGCCGTCGCGGCCCACCCGCCGGTGGGCATAGGTCACCATGCCCGGATCGGCACGCTTGATGGCGATGGCGATGATCAGGAACAGGGGAGACAGAAGGACCAGCAGGAACGCGGAAAAGACGATGTCGAAAAGGCGCTTGACGATGCGGGACGGGAGCCGCTGCACGTTGCTGCGGACCTGCAGCATGAGAATATCGCGGCCGAAGAAGTAATTGGTGGTGACACCGGCCAGCGGCAGGCGATTGATGGACGGTATGATCGCGACGGGAATATTCACTTCCAACAGGCGCTGAACAACTTCCGCGAAGTGCGCCGATTGCATGTCTTCCGCCGCCACGATCGCTTCCTTGCAGCCGGCACTCCCGATGATCTGTGCAATGCGTGCAGGGTTCGAGGAATGAATGGGCCGGATCGCCGCCATGCTTTGCGGCGCCCTTGTGTCGGGATCCTCGATCACCAGCCAGCGGACATCGAAACCCAGTGACAGGGATTGTTTCAATGCCGTGCAAATCTCGGCGGTGCGCCGGTTGATGCCGATCATCGCTGTCGGAATCTGCCAGATGTCCAGGCGGGTCATCAGCATGCGCGCGCCCTGGCGCAGGATGGGAAGGAAAATGAGTAGAAATAGCCAGCTCAGCAGGATTGGGCTCAGGGAATACAGGCCGCTGCCCAGCGCATACATTAGCAGATCGGGGATGGCCGTGATCAGGAGCGCGATGGTGGTGCCCTTGGCGCCATCGAAGAAAAGCTGGCGGCGGCTGTAATCGCCTGAAATGTACCGAACCAAGATGAATGCGGCGCCCAGAAGGGCGAAGACATTCAGCGGCGTCGTTGGGGCATGGGGGGTGCGGCCGACGAAAAGAACGATGGTGGGAACGCTGGCGCTGGCCCGAAACAACAGATCGGCAAGCAAGAAGCAAAGCCCATCGGCAGAGGCCAAGCCGAGGATACTCAACCAGTAACGGAAATGTCGGGCGCGGACGGATCGGCGCGATTCGTCGAGGAGATCGGTGGTCCAGGTTGTTGTCGACATCATGCCGCTTGCTGTTTTTCTTCGGCGACCGAGGCTGGAACTATAGGACAAAGCTGATTCCGTCGTCCCAGTCCATGTAAGGTCAATAAATCGTATACTGCGCGCAACTGCTTATCGGTCCGTTACTATAATGCCCGAAGCAACTATAGAGGGCTTGGGTCCGGGCAGAATATGACGAGATGTTGACGGAATTATTCGATTTTGCCTTGCCAGACAGCCGCATAGCCCTTCGGCCAGCAGAACCTCGCGATTCAGCGAAGCTGCTTGTGGTCCATGAAAATGGCGAAATTACGCACCGGCATTTTCGCGATTTGCCGGACCTTCTGAAAGATTATGATATTTTGTCATTTAATGACACAAAGGTCATTGCGGCCCGGCTGAACGCCACGCGCGCCCCGAGAATTGCAGGTACTCTGGCAGTTCCCGTGGAGCTCACGCTCCATAAACGGGTGGGGGCATCCGAGTTCCGCGCCTTTGCACAGCCCGCCCGGCGATTGCGGTTTGGAGACACGCTCAGCTTCGGGCAGGGCCTGGACGCCCAAGTGCTGGAGCGGAAGGCGGGTGAGGTCCTTCTGGCTTTCAACCGCTCCGGAGCGGCCCTGGACCGAGCCATAGCGGAAGTCGGGATCATGCCCCTGCCGCCCTATATCGCCAAGCTCCGTTCGCCCGACGCCCAGGATTTTTCGGACTATCAGACGGTCTATGCGCGGGAAGCCGGTTCCGTCGCCGCGCCCACTGCTGGATTGCATTTCACCACCGATCTGCTGGGTCGGTTGGCCGCGAAAGGGCTGGGACGGGTGGACCTCACCTTGCATGTCGGGGCCGGCACGTTTCTGCCCGTCAATGTGGAGGATACAGATCAGCATGTGATGCATGCCGAATACGGGTCCGTAAGTGCTGATGCGGCCTCACGTCTGAACGCGGCGCGGGCTGGGGGCGGGCGCATCGTTGCCGTGGGGACGACCTCGCTGCGCACCCTGGAAAGTGCCAGCACCGAGGACGGTCTGGTTCATCCGTTCACGGACGATACCGCGATCTTCATTACTCCCGGCTACCGGTTCAAGGTGGTCGACGCGCTGATCACCAATTTCCATCTGCCGCGCTCGACCCTGTTCATGCTGGTCTGTGCTTTCATGGGCCTTGAAACCATGCGGCGCGCCTATGCCGAGGCGATCGAGAAGGAATATAACTTCTATTCCTATGGCGATGCCTGTCTGCTATTGCGGCCGCAATGAGTAACATTCGTTTCGAACTTTCCAAGGCGGACGGCGCCGCCCGCACCGGTGTCCTGAGCATGCCGCGCGGCGAAATTCGTACGCCTGCCTTCATGCCGGTCGGCACGGCAGGAACGGTCAAAGCCATGCTACCGCAAAGCGTGCGCGAGACCGGCGCGGATATTCTCCTGGGCAACACCTATCATCTGATGTTGCGGCCGGGCGCGGAGCGTATCGCGCGACTGGGCGGCCTGCATAAATTCATGGATTGGCAGCGCCCCATCCTGACGGACTCCGGTGGTTTCCAGGTCATGTCGTTGTCTGCGCTGCGAAAGATCACGGAAGAGGGCGTGCGCTTCCAATCGCATATCGATGGCCATGCCGAGTTTCTGTCCCCGGAGCGCGCCATGGAGATTCAGCGATTGCTGGGCTCCGATATCCAGATGGTGCTGGACGAGTGTCCCGCCTTCGGGGCGACAGAAAGTGAAATCGAAAAATCTCTCGCCCTTTCCATGCGCTGGGCAAGACGCTCCAAGACCGCGTTCGGCGAGCAGCTGGGCCGCACTTGTTTCGGCATCGTCCAGGGCGGGGTTTTCCCCCACCTTAGAGCGCGTTCCGCCCTCGCGCTGCAGGAAATCGGCTTTGAGGGGTATGCCGTGGGTGGACTTGCGGTGGGAGAGGGGCAGGGCGCGATGTTCGATACGCTCGAAGCGACCGTGCCCCACCTTCCCGTGAATCGCCCCCGATACTTGATGGGTGTAGGCAAGCCGGATGACATCGTGGGCGCCGTACTGCGCGGTATCGACATGTTCGACTGCGTTCTGCCCACCCGCTCCGGCCGCAACGGCCAGGCGTTTACGTGGAACGGCCCCCTGAACCTCAAGAATGCCCGCCACGCGGAAGATCAGTCACCACTGGACCCGGATTGCCGTTGCCCCGCATGCCGGCAATTCAGCCGCGCCTATCTGCACCATGTGGTCAAATCTGGCGAGATCATCGCAGCCATGCTGCTGACCTGGCACAATCTGACCTATTACCAGGATCTTATGATGAAGTTGCGGGAAGCTATCGCACAGGAGCGAGGAGAGCAGTTTGCCAGCATATTCCGGCACGCATACTTCAGCGAAACTCAATGAAGTTTTGCTGATTCGAGCATCGGATAACGATTGACCAAGCAAGCCCTCGTCCCTATGGTCCGCCGCGTTGGTAGGGCCCGTAGCTCAGCGGTAGAGCATCTGACTTTTAATCAGAGGGTCGATGGTTCGATCCCATCCGGGCTCACCATCTCTTCGCTTTGCTCCGGAATCATTATGGGTCTTCCTTCGCAAGATCTGTCATTCGGCAAGACGGAATGCGCATGAAAATCGCCTTGGTTCATTACTGGCTGACAACCATGCGCGGGGGAGAGAAAGTACTCGAAGAGTTGTGCCGCCTCTATCCGCAAGCGGATATTTTCACCCACGTCATCGATCCAGCGCGCATTTCGCCGGTCATCACCTCGCACCGCATCACCACCAGTTTCATAGCGCGGTTGCCTAGAGCTCGGCGGCATTATCAAAAATATCTTCCGCTCATGCCTATGGCACTCGAGCAATTGGACCTGCGCGGCTATGATCTCGTTATCAGTTCGGAATCCGGGCCGGCTAAGGGCGTGGTAACTGGCGAGAACACACTACATCTTTGCTATTGTCATACGCCCATGCGGTACCTGTGGAGCATGTACCAGGACTATCGCGATAGCGCCGGACTATTCACTCGATATGCGATGGGCCCGGTATTTCACCGTCTTCGCCTGTGGGATCTTGCTACCGCCTCACGGGTGGATCATTTCATAGCAAATTCCACCGCCGTACGGCATCGTATTGCCAAAATTTATCGCCGTGATGCCGACGTGATTCACCCACCGGTGGCCGTCGAAACCTTCGCGCCAGGCATACCTCAGGATTTCTATCTCTGCTGCAGCCAATTGGTGCCCTATAAGCGAATCGATGTCGCGGTGACGGTATTCAACCGGTTGGGCAAGAAGCTCCTGGTTGTGGGTGAGGGAGAAGAGTTGCAGCGCCTTCGCAAAATGGCCGGACCTACCGTGCAAATACTGGGTGCGCAATCGCAGGAAAAATTACGTCAGCTCTATTCCACCTGCCGGGCCTTGATATTCCCGGGCGAGGAAGATTTTGGCATTGTTCCTGTCGAGGCTATGGCGGCGGGCCGGCCGGTAATTGCCTATGGCCGTGGCGGTGTACGCGATACCGTAATCGATGGCACGACCGGCATTCTGTATGACGATGTAAGCATCGACGGCCTGATAGCAGCCATAGATCAATTCGAGGCACATATCGATCGCTTCGACAGTACGGCGATCGCCGCGCATGCGGGCAAATTTTCGGGGATGCGGTTCCGTAGTGAAATTGAAAATTTGGTTTCACAGAAAATGATAGAATTCCGCGAAGCGGGCCCTTTGTTGTCCCGAGACACCAAGCCCAATCCGGATTGAGGATTGTCCAGATCGTACGTGCATTTCGACAAGGATGCTCCTATCCAGTAAAAATTGTCGGTCTTTCCAGTAGCAGATTGGATGCAATGCCTCCATTTCAAGATAAAACGATACTCGTAGTGTCACCGGATTTCCCATATCCGCCCTATCACGGTGGCAGAGTTGATATTTGGGGACGACTTCAGTCTCTTAAAAAATTGGGCTTTCAGATAGATCTGCTCGCAACGGTGCGCTCCCGGCCATCCAGTGCAGACCTGCGGGTTGTAGAGAAAATCGTTCGTTCCATTCGAGTCATTCCGCGGGAGCGCAATTTCTGGAACGCTCTTGGCCTCAGGTCTTTTCAGATGTTGTCGCGCAATAATCTGGCAAAGCTCGATCTTTTGACGGTCTATGACCTTGTTTTGCTCGAAGGGATGTACGTTCTTCCGATTTTGGAGAATCCCAGCCTCAACGGTCGCTGCATTATTCTGAAGATGCACAATGACGAAGCGGTGTACAATCTCGAGCTCGCTCGTAGCAGCCGAAATCAATTTATGCGCGCCTTTCATTTTCTGGAGTATCTCCGATTCCGGAGGGAGAATTTGGCTTTGCCGCGAAGAGTAAACACAATATTTTTCAGCTCGGATTCGGAATGCTTGTCGTTCAGGGAGCGGTTTCCGACCATTCATTCGGTGTATTTGGGAGGCGCGCTAGCGGACGAACGCATTTTCTCGCGCTCGCGGCAGGGCATGAAGGTTCTCTTCTCGGGTTCGCTGTTTATGGCGAACAATAGAGAGGCTATTTCCTGGTATCTGGATGAGGTTCACGAACGTTTGTTTGACATCGATGGATACGAATTCACCGTTGTCGGCAGGACCGACAATGTTCCAGCTGCCTGGCTCTCCAGCCTAAAATCACAGCCGCGTGTATCAGTTCATGAAAATGTACCGAGCTTAGATCCGTTTTACGAGCAAGCGAGCGTATTCGTGAATCCGATGCGGCACGGCACGAGCATCAAGATGAAGACGATCGAAGCGCTGAGGAACGGTCTTCCCATTGTGAGTTCGTCGTGCGGCGCGATGGGAGATCGGTTCGAGAGCGGACGGCAGTTAATAATTGCGGATGAGGGCGACGCGTTTGCCAAAGCCGTGCGCCAGCTTCTTTCCGACAGGGATTTGAGTGATCGGATCGTGAACAACGGATTCCGATTTATAGAGGAGAATTACAACCATGCGGAAAAGTTGGAAAAGTTGATTGCCGCAAGGTTATCGGTGAGTTGAAAGGCCGGAATGTTCATTTCGAATGCCGATCGCAAATTCAGCGAAACCGGCGATATCCCATAGCCCCTTTGAATTGAGCTTCCCGTATTTCAATAGAGAAACAATCTGGTTGGGGATGGCGAGGGGGAAGAACAGAATACGAGGCCAGTCCCTGCGTATGCCGCCGTCGACCACCTTGAAGCCGCCGTCGAGCAGAGTGTTTGCGATATCGACGAGCGAGTACATGCGAATGTGCGTGGGGTCGTCACAGAATTGAAGCGTGTTAATCGCGCTCGGCAGCCTCAGCGAATTCGTGGAGGGGTATTCGACATATACAACGCCGCCGACCCTCACCTTTGGAAGCAGCGAGGCGAGCACAGCCTCGCCATTGCGGATGTGTTCCAGGACATGGGACAAGATCACTATGTCAAAGTCACCATCCGCCAACGCTGAATAATCCAGCGAACCGGCATCCATCTGCACGAAACGATCTATGTAGGGTGCCATATCCTCGTCCGGCGGCACCATATCGATCGCGGTATAATGACCGCGCGGAAAAGCCCTTTTCGCAATTTGCGGGGATCCGCTCGCGCAGCCCACGTCGAGAATTTTGGGAGCGCCGCCTTTGAAATGACGCTTCAGCATCCTAAAGCGAAATGGAGGAAATATATCGCCGAACTTCACTTATCCCTCGATCTACTTAGTTCATGGGTCGAGTTGCAAATTCTTTGATGCGTCCACTCCGTTTTAAGGAGCGTTGCGCGAATTAACGCCCGCGAGGAGCGGGCCGCCGATCAACGGCCTGGTTGTTCAACCCTTTTCCGAGAATTGATGGCACCCGCACCTGTGAGGGCGTTTAGCCTTCCTGGAAAGAACGGAATTGCATCCAGATAATCCAGTATGAGCAATATTCCAGTTCCAAGCAGGGCGCCACAGAATATAGCGATAAGAAGGAACGGTAAGGGGCGAGGCGAGGATGGCCGATCCCCTGTCATCGGCTTTGATAAAAATTGAGCGGCAAATGGGACGCCGACTTGTGACATCATCGCGCTCGATTCTTGTTGGTCCAACAGGCGGATCAGCGCGTCGCGACGAGTGTTGAGCGTCACGGTATTCATTTTACCTTCGATGTAATGTATATATTGATTGCTTCGTTCGAACGATGCCGTGCGCAGGGCTGAATCGGCCGAGTTCGCCACAAAGCTTACGAGCTGTTCCGCAAGCTGCGGGGAGTTCCCGCGCGCCACCAGGGTCGTTAAACCCGTTTTCCGATCATCGGTTACCAGAATCGATCGCAACAAAAAATCCTGCACGTCATCGACGCTGGGCTTGTCCTTTGCGCGCGCTCCAAACATCGCGTTGAAGTTCTGTATGAATGCGCCAAGGACGCCGCGCTTTTTCCACGTATTATGTTCGCGGTCGAAGCGCCTGTAGAAGATCTGGCGCATCAGGTCTTCGCGCTTCCAAAGCTCCTGCGCGACTGGTTTCGAAATCAGCAGTCCCTTGAATTCGCCAAAATTGGTGTCCTCCGTCCCCCCCAGGCCGGAAGCAACGCTGCCCAACAGATCGCTACTAACGCCTTGTGCCAAAGAGCTCAGAGAGAGGCTTTTGCCGTCCGATGGTCTTGCGGAGATCATGACCATAGATTCGTAGACGGGATCGGCCACCAGCATATAGCTAATCATCGCAATCCCAGCGAAAAGTCCGCCCAAGACTGGAATCCACCAATGGGTTTTTAACAGGTGCCAAAATTTTCCGAGGTGGATAAGCCGCCGATCATTTCCTTCGGCAAGATCGGGGCGGGGCTTTTCGGTATTTGTCACTGCATCTCGCTGTACATGTCCGGCCGGCCCGGATCAAAAGCACTATATCTGCTATTCAATGGAACGTAAAATCAATTAGAATCAAGTCTATAGTGACCGTTCGGCGCATTGGTGATTCGCAGTTTCATGGGATGCTCTATCGATTGTGTTTGCTTGCCCGGCTTTAAGCATCCTGTCATCGTCAGGTTCTAAATGACCCAAACTTTTCCGGCCTCTGCAATGGTGCATGCTCCAATTGAGCAACGCCATTATCGGCAATCCGCTCTTGAGGTCTGGACTGCCGCGTTTGTTCTATTGCTGCCGTTTCAAGACAGCTTCATTCAGGATACGCCGCTGCGTGCTTTGGGCTCAAGCCTTTCGATAGTTCCTCTCGCCGCTCTTCTATTTTTACGCGTTTCACAATTCTGGAATAGGCCGCGAAGCGGCGTCCCGATGTGGCTTCTGTTGGGACTGTCCTATTTTCTTTTTGTATCGGCTCTCAGTCTAGTCGTTTACGGCAGTTTTTCCAACGGGACGAATTTGATTGGCAAGGCGATCAACATCACGATCCTGCACGGCGTATTCGTTTTCGTGATATTCGGAATAGATTGGAATGTGGAGAAGTTGAGCATCTATATTCAGGCCGCTTTTCTGATATTTGTTGCAATTCTTTTTCTTTCCGATGTTGTTGGGCTGAGAGCGTTGGACGGATTTCCGCTTCACGCCAGTGTAAATGGAAATGATCGCCCGCGCGGACCGGCGCTGGAGGCAAGTACAGCCGGTGCATTTCTTATATCGATGGGATGCCTTGCCGCTTCGGTCAGCAAGACGCGCGCTCTTCGTTTCTTCTACATTATATTGGCGGCTGTTTTGCTTTGGACGGTACGATCAAAAGGGGCGTTTGCGATATTTGTTTTTGCCGTGATGGCAGCCACAGCCTTCGGACGGCGTACTTCTTTTCGGAATATATTTCTAGCGGTTGTAATTGGCCTGATCCTTGGCTGGATCGTTATGGGAGATACCATTCAGCAAGCGGCGAACGAAATGGTTGCGACCGGATCAACAAGTGTTGTCACGAGATTGACGCTCTGGCTCACCCCCTTCGCTGCGCTCACTGGCAATCCGCTTGGCGTAGGGCCGACCGGGTATTATCCCGCAATTTCGCACTATGGCCTTATCGTGGGTAACTGGCTTCAGGATATAACGGGGCTTCCGTCGCTGTTTTTCCTTGAAGTCAGGGACTATTTTTTTGTCAGCACGACCGAAGCGATCGACACCAAGACCTATATGAGCAACTTGGTGATGATGTTCGGGCTACCGGGCTTGTCGCTTTGGGTGTGGGGCAATGGTTGGCTGCTTTGGAAAGTCATTCGGTCGGACCATGCGAATAAGTTATATCTGATTGCTGCGCTAACTTATGTTTTCCTTGCAGGCTCGACCTACGTTTCGTCTACGCAACTTTTCAATATGGCTGCAGTCTATGGCGTAAGTCTGTACGTAGTTCGCAAAGCCCCCTCATCCACCGCCTAAACGCATTAGGTGCATTTTCGGTAGCCTATTGCCCCTCAGCCTTTCTATCGTGCCGCTGTGGAATCCATCCGAAATGATGCTCGCTGCAGACCGTCAAAAAGCGCTGCTATTGTCAATTGGCGGGTTTTGAGGCATTCCTCGGAATGCGTTTATTTGGGCCGGAAATTGAGAATTCGCGGTTCTTTGCGGCTTATCGTGGCGATATCGGTCAAATACGGAAACACATGATATGAAAGCAGTTCTGCTTGCTGGCGGGCTCGGTTCGAGAATTTCCGAGGAAACTGCCGTTCGGCCGAAGCCGATGATTGAGATCGGTGGTCAGCCGGTCCTTTGGCATATCATGAATATATATGCGCATTATGGCGTCGCAGATTTCGTAATCTGCCTTGGCTATAAGGGGTACATGATAAAAGAGTATTTCGCCAATTACGTGTTGCATCGTTCCGACGTCAGCATCGATCTGGCGAACGGAAGTTTGAGCTATTTGGGCTCGAATAGCCTACCACCTTGGAAGGTTACGTTGATCGATACGGGACCTCTGACGATGACAGGCGGACGATTGAAGCGGATTCGTCCCTACCTTCCGGACGATGAACCTTTCTGCATGACATATGGAGATGGTGTCGCTGACGTGAATATAAAAGCTCTTGTCTCATTTCACCGCAGTCATGGGCTTGAAGCAACCGTTACCACCGTTTCTCCGCCAAGCAGATACGGTGTCACGGTGGTCGAAAATGATCGTGTGGTCAGTTTTGCGGAAAAGCCGGCCGGCGAACAAGGGCGTATCAATGGTGGTTTTTTTGTCCTTCAACCACAAGTGCTGGACCGCATTGCGGGGGATGAGACGATTTGGGAATCGGAGCCATTGGAAAGTCTCGCTGCTGCTGGCCAACTCGCTGCCTATTCCCATGACGGGTTTTGGCATCCGATGGATACGCTTCGTGACAAAAACCATCTCGAGAATTTATGGGAAACTGGTAGCGCACCATGGAAGATTTGGTGATAGGGGCGCGGCCAAACCCGTCATTCTGGGCTCAGCAACGCATATTGCTGACTGGCCATACAGGTTTCAAGGGCGCTTGGTTGAGTCTGTGGCTTGAGAAGATGGGGGCTGCAGTTACGGGTCTTTCGTTGGCCCCCGATACTCAGCCCAATTTGTATTCATTGCTCGCGCCGTATGCGAACTTGAATTCCATTATTGGAGACATTCGTAATCAGGACATCGTCAATTATGCAGTCGCAGCGGCGGCCCCGACTGTCGCTATTCACATGGCGGCGCAGCCATTGGTGCGGCGGTCATATCGAGAGCCAGTTGAGACTTTTGAGACGAATGTTCTGGGCACGGTCAATGTCCTGAACGCTTTGCGAATGGTGGCGCCCGATTTGAAGGCCATATTGGTGATCACCACCGACAAGGTTTACTTGAATCTGGAGGACGGAAGAGCGTTCGTGGAGAGCGATCGGCTGGGAGGGCACGATCCTTATTCGGCTTCCAAGGCGGCGGCGGAAATCGCGTTGACATCCTGGGCGCATAGCTATTTTCGACCCAAAGGCATAGCGATTGCATCGGCAAGAGCTGGAAACGTTATAGGCGGCGGCGACTGGTCGGAAGACCGTTTAATTCCCGACATCTGGCGCGCGGCGAAGATCGGCAAGCCGGTGAGTCTGCGATATCCTCAAGCGACCAGGCCGTGGCAGCATGTGCTCGATCCACTGAATGGTTATCTTGTCTTCGTCGAAAGATTGGCTGCGGCAGCTACACTTGAAACATGTGCGCTGAATTTTGGCCCCGACCCGGGAGACGAGGTGACGGTTTCGACTTTAGCGGACATTTTTTCCCGCGCCATAGGCCTTTCGGAGGGGTGGGTTCCGGCGGAGGGGCGATTTGAACCGGAAATGAGACTGCTCGGTCTGGACGCTGGCAATGCCCGCAAGATTTTAAATTGGCGGCCGCAACTGAGTTCTAAGCGAGCGGTGGAGTGGACTGCCGCCTGGTACAAATCATTTGATGCCGGATCTGATGTCCGGAAGTTAACGCTTGAGCAGATTTGGGATTTCGTCGCCGGGAACGATGTCGGCGTCCCGGCAATCCAACAGCCTCGGGCCGCGGGGGAACCGTGAAGTTTCATCCTACGCCTTTATCGGGAAGCTTCGTCATCGAACCGGAGGCTCGCAAGGATGACCGGGGAATGTTTTCGAGGATTTTTTGCCGAAGGGAATTTTCCAGCTACGGCTTGGAGGTCGAGTTTGTTCAGTCGAATATTTCGCGTAGCACGAAGAAGGGGACGTTGCGCGGAATGCATTATCAGGCGCAACCCGCGGCAGAGGTGAAGCTCGTTCGCTGCGTAGCTGGTGCGCTATACGATGTTATCGTAGACCTCCGTCAGGAGTCTCCGACGTATCTGTGTTGGTTCGGGCAGAACCTGACGCAGGAAAATATGTTGCAGATGTATGTCCCGCGAGGATTTGCGCATGGATTTCTAACGCTTACCGATCACACCGAGATTCAATATCTGGTATCGAATTATTACGCTCCTGAATTCGAGGGAGGCGTGCGCTATAATGATCCTAAAGTTGGTGTGGCTTGGCCGGGCGTACCATCGGAAATCTCCGAAAAGGACGCATCTTGGCCAGACTTAACGTGAAATCGGCAATTTCCTCAAGGATCGAAGCCCACACGCCATGCGCATTCTAGTTAGCGGTGCTTCCGGGCTGATCGGCTCTGCAGTGGTCAGCGCACTTTCGCCACAAAATGATGTAATATTACTGGGACGTGGTGCGGGAGCCGCGATGCGGTGCGACCTGTCGAACCTGGAGTCCATAAATTCGATCGATTTTTCAGGCATCGATGCTGTCGTTCACTGCGCTGGGGTGGTGGACGAGGATTTCCGGGACGATGCCTCAATCGCATTTAATCGCGCCACTGTTGGCATGGAGGCTTTCTTATTCGGCGCGCGCGCTTCGGGCATCAGGCGGTTCGCCTATATTTCGTCTGCGCACGTCTATGGACGCCTAGAGGGAAAAATCGACGAAAACGCTGCGCCAAATCCCCTTAGCAACTATGCAATAGCGCATTTCGCGACCGAGCAGCTTATTCGACGAGTGACGTGCCCCGATTTTCGGGCGGTTTCGTTCCGGCCCTGCGCTGTTTTCGGTATTCCCAACGATCTCGCTGCGTTTCGGCGATGGACGTTGATACCCTTTGACTTTCCAAAATCCGCTGCAATCCAGGGGCGGATTGTGCTCAAGTCGTTCGGCGATCAATTTCGTAACTTTGTCGGTACTGCCGATATAGCTCAATGTGTTTCTAATTGGCTTCGGGACGCAGACAGTCCTGACTATTGTATTGCCAACCCGATCGGTAAGGAAAACATGTCCGTTTGGCAGTTTGCGCAGTTATGCGCGGACATTGCGGAACATGTGACAGGGCGCCCAGTTTCATTGGCACGCATCGAAGGAGCATCGGCTGGGCCGCGACTGGAGTATGAAACGGTCTATTCAGAATATCGCTGCGGACAAGATTTGCGGGAAACGATCACTGCCCTTACAGAAATGCTCTGGAAGCAGAAGGATCAGCTACAGGGGCCCTGAATGGCAAGCCTTACAATAGGGCTACCGGTCTATAACGGTGCCAAAACACTGGCGCGAGCGCTGGACAATATGTTGGCACAGACGCACACCGATTTTGTCGCGATAATAAGCGACAATGGTTCCACGGACGAAACCCCTGCGATATGCCGAGCCTACGCTGAAAGGGATGGTCGGATACGGTATATCCGGCAGCCCGAAAATCTCGTGTGGAACGAGAATTTTCGAGCGGTGCTTATGCTTGCCGAAAGTCCGTATTTTATGTGGATGACGCATGACGACATCTGGCATCCCCAATATGCAGAACGGAACATCAGTCGTCTCGCAGCAGATTCCGGGTCGGTCTGCAGCGTTTCGCAGATTTCGTATTTCGATGCCGATGGGAATGAAAGACTCTCCACCGATACAGGGGCCTTGAAAGGGGGCGTGGCACAAAGACTGCGCGATTATTTTCTTCGCATGGATAGTTGTGGCCGCTTGTACGGCGTCTACCGTACGAATGTTCTTAAAAAGAGTTTCCCCGCGGGGCTGCGGGTGTTCGGTGCGGATTGGCTTATCGTAGGGCTAACCCTCCTGTACGGCGAACACTCAGAGATCAAGGAGGTTCTGCTTCGGAGGGAAGAACAACCCGCCGGTCATTACTTCCGAAGATTTGGAATAACCGATCGTTTTAAGCCGGCGCCGTTCGAGATATTCTGGCCCTTGCGCAGGATGCATCGGGAGCTGCGCCTGCACCTATCTCCTGATCTTTGGAAGGCCGTGCAAGGTCCGTTGCGTTATTTGGATCTTCGCATGGTTGCGTTGGCGATTGATTATCGCGTTCCCGTATTGCGCCCGATCCTGACCCCGCTGCGGTCTGCAATGGCTTCAACTCTGCACCGTAGATGGCGGCTGCGATAGCGTTTTATGCGAATCCGTATATCCGCGAAACTAGCAAGGAAGCCAGCGATCTTCTTCGGGATCATATTTCAGTATCGCTTTGGCGGGGTTTCCTTCCACCACGACATGAGCGGGAACGTTCTTCTTTACAACGGATTGAGCTCCGACAATCACGCCCGCGCCCAATTTGATATTGTTTGCGACGACGGCGCCAACCCCTAAAAAACTTCCAGCGCCGATGACTGTCACGGATTTAGTTCCGCTCAGTCGATCTCCGATCTTAACCGGATTGTGCACATCAAAGAACGGATGGTTTCCGCCCATTATTGCGCAGCCCGCGGTGATGCTCACATTGTCCTCAATGATAACTTTTCCGATTACGACGATGTGAACATTCTGTTCGATATTTACATTGTCGCCGATGATGAGCTCCGGCGGATTATCTGGATCGGCTACAACAGCTTGCAATCTCAACCCCTGACGAAAAACGCAATTCCGGCCAACCCGCATGAAGCGCGGATTGGAAATCATGATCGGGTCTATGATAACGCTGCCTTTCCCAAAAGCGGCGAACTGCGGCGCATAATATATTTGACTCTTCAGCGCCGCCGCGAATTTGCGCAGTGACAGGAAAAAATCGACCGGCTGCAGGGTAACGGCTCGCAGCGCTTTGTGCAGTAGGCTCCCGCTACTCATACACTGCAAAGCCCCTCATTTTTTCTTGATGAGCCCAATGATATGGCCGACATTTTGCATTTCCTGAACTTCCACGGACGTAAATTTAACGCCAAATTCTCGTTCCAAAGCGAGAATGACATTGACGTGGGTCAGAGAATCCCAGGCTGAAATATCCGACGCGTTTGTTTGATCGCCAATATTTTCCGGCAACTCGTCGAAGACTTGTTCAAGCGCTTTTCTTACCCGCGTGTGCATGTTTTTTGTGTCGCTCACGATATTTTCATAACTGCGATTTTGGTGGGCTGAGGGGCGAAGTTTGATAAGGAAAGAGCCCAATTACTACCGCGTTCCGCCATCCCAGCCAACTCGAATCCCATCCGCCTGTATAGATGCTCAACCACACCATTTTTCTGCGTTGGAATATAGGTGCCGTGTATTGTTCTGCAACCGCGGTTGCGGGCAACGTGCGCGAACAAGGCAATCATTTCCTGTTCGATCTCTCGATCGAAAACTCGGCAACTCATGACCCAATTATCGATTGTGGCAACTTGTTGATCGAAGCGAAGTGCTGCGACAGTGATGATTCCGCTATCGCCAAATTTATCTTTCATGCGCGCCTGGATGACCATCCAATCCGAATCCTCAATCATCGCCAGCATGTCGGCGTCGGAATATCTTTTTGACGTCAGGTTGAACTGATTTGTCTTGTTGGCGAGTTGAACCGCGCGGGTTGTGGATGTTCGATCAACCAATCCCCATTCCAGTGTCATTTCCAAACTTTGAAGATAGTCATCGACACTTGTTGACATCTCCATCAACTTCACTCGCTGGTGATTGGCGGCATATTGGTCCGCTCTCTGTGCGTCTTCGCGTGTGACCGCCACCGCTTCGAGGTAGCCAGATTGGCCTATCCAGTCCGGGTAGTAGGCCGGATCTTCCGGCAATTCGGGAACAGCCACCTCCGGAAGTTCGCGCCGAATGAGCGCGCGCTCCGCCGGATTGTCGTCAATAAAGAGTAGGGCGTCAGTGCCAATATTCAGTTCCTTCGCGATCCTTCTGAGATTGTCCGCTTTGTTTTCCCAGTTGGCTATAAAACAAGTGATATCTTTGCTGCGGATCAGCATCTCGGGATGATTATCGATCGCGTCCAAGGCTGTCTGATGGTCATTCTTGGAGCAGATCGCCAAGACTACACCGCGAGATCTTTGCGCTAGAAGGTATTTCTGAAAGTCCAAATAGGCCTCGCCGTCCGCGCTCCCCTGGCCGAGCGTAATTCCGCCAAGGCCATCGTCTCCTATGACACCGCCCCACAACGTATTGTCCAAGTCGAGCACCAGGCATTTGGATGATTTTCCGCAACTGGATGCCAGCAGGCGAGCAGCATATTCTCCAAAGATGGGAGCGGCGTCGGGATGTATTTCCTGCTTGGACCGATGCCAGAGAGCCGGGTCGTACCAATGATTTATCCCAGCCACTCCGGAATATTTTGCGACATCCAGGAATAGCACGCCAGTCTCATCTCCGACCGGCAAGATTTCCCGATTCAGATTCGAAATGAAGGATTGAGGCGACGAGGGTAGGTGATGTTCGCTATTGCCCAGTATATCTGGAAATATGGGAAGGAATTTCTGCTGAATTACGGTCGCACCCATATCCGATTGAACGATAGACCAGATGTTTCTCAGTTCAGACAGAGTGCGAGAAACGTCACCATTCGCCATTTGAAATGCATATCGCGCGTCTATTGAAAGCAGGACGATGTTTGGCGAGAAATTCCAAACGGCTGAAGTTCTATCTCGCAGCTCACTTTGAAATAGATTGTATCCTCCGACCAGAACATCGACATAAATATTGCGTCGCAGGCATGCGACCCGGATTGCGCCGGCTAGATGATTGAGGGTTCCTGTTCCCAGGAGCGCGATACGCAGATGCCGGGAGGCATATGATTTTATAGCTTGTGAGTCGGCAAGCTTGTCGAGCAGCCGGTCAAGTTTGGCAACCTGGAATATATCCAAGTCGTGCTTTGCGAGGGCGAGCAGCATGCCCCATTTTTTTTCGGCGCTGGCTTCATTCTGAATGCGCCTGAACTCGTCGTCCCAAGCGATGGTCTTGGGAAGCCAGTTCATAGATATGGGCAAGTTTATAACTCCGAAAAAGAAGGAAGCATTTTGTGTCAGGCCGGGGGCGAGATCTGTCGCATTTGCTGCCCGCGACCGCGTTCCCCCGAGATTGGACAGTGCTGTCGATGAGAGTTTTCGCTTTTAGACAGGTTCCCGGTGTTGCATGTCAGTTGTCATATTCAGGGCCTTCTTTGCTACGGGGCGCGCAATAACCTCGATGCAATCTCCCGCTTCAAACAGATCCGTGATCTTCGCGGTCCATTGTCCGATCAATTTAAAGATGGGGTTATTGATCACCCATCCCGCACTTGCCGGCTTGCCGTTGCGCTGATTGACGAATATCTGCACGCTTCCGCAGATGCCGGAAAAGTCAGAGTTGTAGCCCACCTTCTCGACACGGAACCCTTCTTGCTCCAAGAATTTTGTCAGAGATTTTGGAGAATAGGCGAAGGTATGGGTGGGCGGACCTAAATAATACCAGAAACGGCCAAATAGCTTCGCTTGAAAACTGTCGAGGTTCGGCACACCGATGAATAAATATCCATCCGGTTTAATGATGCGCCGGATTTCGCGCAGCACTTCTCTGGGGTTGTCGACATGCTCGAAGGAATGGTTGGATCGTACATAGTCGTAATGTTCCGATGGCAGATTCGCCCCCGGCAGAGTGCCGCCGAAAATGTCCAGATTGCCTCGCTCGCGGCCTTCAGCCGCTGCGGCACTGCTGACCTCTACACCTTTCACCTGCCAGCCTTTGGCGCGCATGCCGAGAAGGAATTCTCCCGCCCCGCAGCCAATATCGAGCATTGCCCCAGGGCGTTCAAAACGAGGATCGTGAGTTTCTGAGGTATGATATACGAGGATCGTGCGCAAAGCCTTCTTTGCGTATTGAAGGATTTGACTCAGTCCACGCACGCGCGGCTTGAGCGTATATGAATAATAAGTTTTGGGGTAAGCCGTTTCCAAATATTTTGGGGTTGGCTGCGGGTTAAGGAACTGCAGGCCGCAGTCCCGGCATCGAAAGATGGGAAAGAGGCCGGAGACTCCATAATGAGCATCGGGTGCTTTTCTGACTTCGAACATCTTCGTGCCATCGCATAATGGACAGCGTGTCACCGGTATCCAACAGCTGGTATCGGTAAAATCTGGCATGGCGGCCGCGGTCGAGTTCATGAGTGATTGGACCAGTTGTTCGAGCGAAGGGCTCTTGGATATAGGGTATAGGATTACAAAATCCCACTGATAAACGGGTTATTGACTCGTTCCGATAATAACAGCTATTGCGCAGCGGCGGCGAGTTTGTTCCCCCATTTGCCTCGCGCTTTTAGACATCTTTTTTAGTTCTCAGCGGTGGCGAGCAGTTGACGGTAGCCTATTATAGCTGCCGGGACGCATGCCAAGGCGATCGCAGCAAAAGCGGCGTTGTATGGCAACAGCTTAGCTAATTGCGCCTCTGTGACAATTATCAATGGGGCTGCCAAAGATAGCGGGCGAAGGAAATTGGCCTTGGCCATTTGGCGGATTGAAGCTGTTGGTGGCATGGTTCGGTCAAAATTATAGAGGTAGTTCACGCTGACGCCTACGAGCGCGCCTGCAAGCGTTCCAAGTGCGACGCCCAATGCGCCGATAAGATAAGCGCCTACGAGGCTAACTCCAAGATTCGTCAAGCCTTCGGCGGCGGGTCCAAACATTACGCGTCGCTGCTGCCCGGTCGCAATAAGATAGTTTGCATAAGGGATCGCGCTACACCGTAGCGCGTTGGCAACGATAAGAATGTTAAAAAGCGGAACTGCGTCCTTAGCGATTTCGGGACCAACCCAGGCTGTGAATATTGGATTGGATAGTGAAATCAGAAGAGGGGCGCTGGTGAACAGGAAAAGCGAGCACCCGAATGACGACCTGTAGACCAGATCAACAAGTCTGTCGGTTTCTGCTCGCGCCTCCAACTTGGCGAAGATTTGAATGAGGGGGGCCATCAGGGCTTGTATTGCACCGCTAAAGAAGCCGACGATGCTGATCGCCGCACCATATGCAGCCACCATTCGAAAATTAAAAAAGCCGACAATGGTGGTATCTATTCCGTTGATCAGAAACATCGCCAAAAACCAGATGGTCAGGCCGGCGCAATAGACTGTCAGTTCGCGAATTTCCGTTTTCACGCGCTGGACGATCCGCAAAGTCCAGTCACGGCACAGTTTGAGAAATGTGACATACTGGGCGATGTAGATAAGAACACTTCCGACGAAGTACATTTCACCGACCGCTTTAAGGTCCCGTGAGGTGGCGGCGGTGACGATCAGGAGAACGGCAAGAAAAAATTTGCCGATCATGGCTATGACAGCCGCAATGTCGTTGCGCTGCAGTCCAATGAAAATGCCTAGAAAGGCGGAAAAGGGCAAGCCGATCGCCAAAGCACTGCCCACCCACATGAGCGCGCTTTGTGCGACGGGGACAAGCTTAGTATCCACTTGCCGAAATATCAGGGGGAAACTCCAAGCTAATCCGGCCATGACGAAAAACCCTAAAACGGCCAGTACCGCCAGAATCTGCACGCCGGCTGTCAATATTCGCTCGGCCAAATTCCTGTCACCGGTTCCGATGGCTTGGGAGACATAACGACCGATCGCTGTTTGAACTCCGAAATTGAAATAGTTGATGTAGGCAGCCAACTGCAGCACGAGGAGCCAGACGCCAAATTCTGCGCGATCAAAATATCGTACAAAGAAGTAGGGTAGAATTATTGCGAACGCCGCTGATGAAGCACCGTTGATCACGTTGGAAATGGCGTTTTTGAAGAACCGAGCGCGTTCCGACTGCATCAATCTTTCTCAGTGTTGGTCCGGTGAGCCAGCTATTCCGTGAATATCAGCGATACCGGACCGCCTCGTTTCCTCATAAAGCGTCGCGTCTCCGATCAATTCCTGTCCGCCGTCGCGCTGCACGGGACGAAGGTCAATGCCCCATTGGCCCTGCGTTTCGATTGGCAGTGCCCAACCTAGCGGAATACGGACAAAAATTCCTTTGTCAAAGCTGCCTTCGCCGAATTGCTGGGAGGAAATATTCGTTTTGGTGAAGAACGCGCCGATTTCTACGCCGGTGGAAAACCGTCTGGTGATCTGGAAGGTGAGACCGCGATCGCCGGCAAGATACTGCCCGGCACGGACGACGAAGTTGAGATCGTACCAGGGTGAGGCGTAGTAGAGTGAGACATGACCCGTAAAGATATTGTACTTCTGCAGCCCGAACAGGCGATCGAAATTTCGCTGCCACACCTGATATCCGTCGATACCTAAAGCCCAGCGCTGTCCTTGTGGACGCCAGAGAAATTCGCCCCCGGCGCCGGCAAACATACTCTCCAGATATCCGGCTTTCGCGATGACGAAGGTTTCAGGAGATAAGCGGAAGCGGTATTGCGTATCCAATATACCGATCCCGGTCTTACCCTGTGCGAAGTATTTCAAGAAATCGCTGCGGACATGCGGGAGACGGCTGTCTGATTGCCGCCCGATATTGAAATTATCGAACAGGCTGGTTTCAACTTCTCCGTTCAAAGACCAACCGGGCAAAACCTCGGCGCTTCCATCCAACCCCGCTGCAAGCTGAAAGGCCAATGGATTGTCGGGATCAAACAATTCCTGGCGGAGTTGAGGGAAGATGCTCCAAGAGAAGCGGGGATAACTGCCGAGGTTGGCTGCAGACAGGATCGGATTCTGCATTGGTGGCGGCACAATGTCGGTGCCAGACGTGCGCCCGAACAAGTCGAGCGTTCCGGTCTGAGCTGCTTTTCGTTCTTCCGGCCCACGCAAAATGTCAAATTCCTGCTGGGGAACGCCTTTCACTACAGCGATCAGCCGGAATTTCTCTGTGGTTGAAGGCGCATCATGCATCAGGATACGGGTGAGGCGATCCAATGCATCGCTTTCCGCGAAGTAATGGGAGTTGTCGTAATAAATGATGGCCGTGCCGTCGGTTAGATCCATGGCCTCAATGTTGATTTGTTGGGCCTTGGCATCCTTGCGGATAGCGCGCATGGTCGCTTTTTTATCGGTCGCTGCGGCGTTGATGGTCCGGACCGACCTTATGTTCATCTCGGGCATGCTGACGGTATCGGCAGCCGCAATTTGAATATTCTGGTAAAATGCTGCTGTGGCGGACGCTGTGGCGCACTGCACGGGCTCATGGCCATCGGTGCTGCGCACAATCACGGATTCAATGTCGCTCCCGCCCGATTGCGCCAGCTGTGCTGCCGTGATGCAGCGTCGCCCGGTATCACCGGACGCAACCAGAACCAGGGACCGCCCTGTGACCTGCACATCGCTGATACCCCGCAGCCGCCATATCGCGTCGACGAAATCCGCGCGGTCGGCGCTGGCGCGCTTCATCGGGGAGAGTGTCCCATTACGCTGATGCAGCAGCGTCACAAGCGCTTGTTCCTGCTCTTCCGACGATCGCATCGATATCTGAGGAGGGGGGGCACCCAGTTTGGCGGGGTATTGGGATTGGAAGGGATTCAGCGCGAACAAAATATTGCCCCCGATAGTCCGCCCATACAGCCAGCTGAGCTGGAGCGCCACATTGTCGGCCGCCTGATATGAAATGCCGTAATTGACTTGGTTGCGGGGTTTAAAATTACCGCGCGACATTTCTACAGCGTATGTGTCACTGCTGTATTCGGCGATAACCGATAGCCCTTTAATCGGAGTATGCCAGATGACGCCGCCAAAGAGGCCGGACGATCGCCCGTGAAACAGGGTGTTAAAGCTCGTGCTGCCCGCCGCGATATCCGGAAATTGGGTTCGGTTGCTGAGAGAGTTCGAAGCGAATGTAAGAGGGTTGCGAAACTGAGCGGTGGACCCCAGGCGTCCCCAGCCGATGCCAAGGCTGGCATCCAGAGGACCAAACCGCTTGGATGAGACGAGATACTCGCCGCTGTAAATTCCGGTGCCGACCAGATCATTGATTCCAATGGCGACGGCGGGAAAAAGGGACGTTTCGTCCCATAAGCGCGCTTTCACTGCGAAGCTGCGGTCGTAATAGACCGAATAGGCAGGATCGAAATGCTGAAGCCCCGAATAGCGGAACGATGTCTCCGCCCAGGGCAGTATCTGAAACCCGAAATTGTAATGCTGTGTGTGCTGAAAGAAGCTGGCCCCTGCCGAAAACTCTCCATCGGCCGCCATGCGGGCGCTGGGCATTTCTATCATGCCGACGGCGCCGAAATTGTTCCGAATCGGATAGTCTTGAGCCCAACTATTCGGGGCTCCTGCGCCTGCAAGACATAGCGCAAGCCAAAGGATCAAGCCCCCCTTCGAGGGGTTTTGGGCTGCCCTTGCCTGCACACTCCCGCTCTCGCTCGACCGTCCGCGCCTTCCTTGCCTTTCAGCTAAGCAATTGCAAGAAAATTCTTTTTTTAGTTACCTGACTGCTTGGCCTGTGCTAAAGCGCCTAGCCGTTGCTGTGCCTTGAGGGGTCGATGTCGAGAAGATCACGGAGCCAGCCATTTCTTGCTCCGCGCCGCGCTTTTTTTGGAGTTGGTTTTTGCCTTCCTCTCCTTATCATCGCACTGATGGGGTCATTCGCCACCTCCGGATCGGCGCAGACCCTGCCCAATGTGTCGTCGGATACCATCAACCAGTTGCGCCAGCAATTCGGCCAGCAGGGCGGCCTGGGAGGAAACGGAACGGCGGACCTTACCGGAAATGGGCAAGGCAATACCATCATCCAGGTAGCGCCAGCTCTGAGTGGCCCGCCACTACCCCCATCCCGTCTGGAACAGATCATGTCGGCCAGGGCGGGCGCGAAATTGGAGCAATTCGGCTACGACCAACTCGGACGAGGGCGCGGCGTTTCGATTGCCCAGACGGGCGCGGTTGCTGACGATTATGTCTTGGGGCCAGGCGATCAAGTGATCGTTTCGCTCCGCGGGCAGGAAAACAGCGAGCTGCGCGCGGAGGTCAACCGCAATGGCCAAGTCATCCTGCCGCGACTGAGTCCGCTTGCCGCTACTGGCCGCACTTTGGGCAGCTTCCGCCAGGATCTGGAAAACGCTGTGCGGCGGGCCTACGTTGCAACCAGTGCTTCCGTTTCGGTCGGACGTGTGCGCCAGATCAGTGTGCTGGTTTCCGGAGAAGTGAATGTTCCCGGACAGCGCCTTCTGACCGGTTTGTCATCGGCTGTTGATGCAATCTTGATTTCCGGTGGTATTAAGAAAACTGGATCGTTGCGCAATCTGCATATTCAGCGCGGCGGGCGCGAATTCTCCGTGGATCTTTATTCGATTCTGACTGCCGGAGGAGTTGGCACAGACCTGCGGCTGGCTGATGGTGATCGGATCATAGTTCCGGCTCTGGGACCCACCGTGGCGGTCTCGGGATTGGTGCGGCAACCCGGCATATTCGAATTGCCGTCGGGCCAGTCGGCCGTTTCCGTCCGAAATCTGCTTACCTTGGCCGGAGGGCAGGAGGTCAGGGGGCGATATCGCCTGTCTATTCTGCGCATTGACGGCCGAGGCAATTCCGGTTTGATGGCACTGACCGGAGACGGCGGGCAGGTTCATGACAGCGAGATACTCTTCGTTCAACTGGGATCTGACCAGACGGCCACCCAGGCGACCTTGTCCGGCGCGACGGGCCTCGCCGGAGCTTATCCTGTCGCTTCGGTGACCAA
>Ga0105240_10003658_pt1 | contig 23803 bp, 25 predicted proteins | sample KBSC54metaG_FD_80426 | JGI IMG/M metagenome (GOLD analysis project Ga0105240, IMG submission 80426) | Corn rhizosphere microbial communities from Kellogg Biological Station, Michigan, USA - KBS C5-4 metaG | ecosystem: Host-associated > Plants > Roots > Rhizosphere > Soil | place: Michigan, USA...
CTCCAACGTCCAGCTCACCGACGAGATGGTCGCCCTGATGCTGATGCAGCGGGCCTATTCGGCCAATGCCGAGGTGGTCCAGGCCGGCGACCAGCTCATGGGCATCGCCAACAGCCTGAAGCGATAGGCGACGACGATGGGGGCGGTGGGCGTAGTGGCGTTCGGACTGGTGGCGGCGGCGGCGCCCGTCGCCTTCCAGCGCGACGTGGCGGTCCGCAGTCCCGCCGTGGCGCTCGGCGACCTCGCCGACCTCTCGCGGCTTCCGGCGGCGCTGCGCGGCCGGGCCGCGGCCCTGCCGATCGCCCGGGTCCCCGCGCAGGGGAGGCTGGTCCTGACCTCGCAGCGGCTGGCCGAGCGGGCGAGGGCGCTGATGCCGGCGCTCGGGCCCTGGCTGGCGCCGGGGACCGACGATGCGGTCGTCGTGCGCCTGGCCGCCGAGGCGCCCGCGCCGGCGGCGAAGTCCGCCCCGCCGGCGGGTTGCCAGCGGGTGGCCCATCCCGTCGCGGCCGGCGCCATCCCCACCGTCGATGACCTCGCGCCCGCGACCTGCGAGGCTGGGCCCGCGGGCGAGGCCTTCCGCTACGATCCGGCCGCCAAGGCCGTGCGCGCCACCCGCGACCTGGCGCCGGGCGAGACGGTCGCGGCCGTGCCGCGCTTCGCGATCGCCGGCGTCCGGCCGGGCCAGCGGCTCTTCCTGAAGACCCGGGTGGGCCCGGTCGTCGTCGAGCGCGAGGTCGAGGCCCTGCAGCCCGCCCGGCCGGGCGGCCAGCTCTTCGTCCGGTCCCTGGACGGGGCGATCTTCCCGGCCCGCTTCGCTGAGGCCGGTCAATGACCCGCCGGCTCCTCTCCGCCCTGGCGCTCGCCGCCGCCCTGGCCGGCCCCGGCGCGGCGCGCACGGCGGACCTCTACGCCCGCGGTAACTGGCCGGCCCTGGCCTCCGACCGGCCCGCCGAGCGGATCGGCGACAGCATCACAGTGGTGATCGACCAGAGCTCGCTCGCCACCAACTCCGCCCAGAGCGGGGCGTCGAAGGCGACCAACGTCAGCGGCCGGATCACCGCCACGAAGTCCTACAACCGCGCCGCCGCCCTGGCGCTCAACGGCGACTTCGCCGGCAGCGGCCAGACCGGGCGCTCCGACAAGGTGCTGGCCCAGATCAGCGTGGTAGTGGACTCCATCCTGCCCAACGGCGACCTGCACGTGGCCGGCGAGCAGACGCTGAACATCAACGGCGAGCACATCAAGATCCGCATCCGCGGCCGCCTGCGCCGCGCCGACATCGCCAGCAACAACACCGTCCAGTCCACCAGCCTGGCGGACGCCGCCATCGACTACGACGGCACGGGCTTCGTCAGCCGCAGCGCCAAGCCGGGCATCGTGGCCCGGATCTTCAACTGGCTGGGCGTGCTCTGATGCGCGGGCTCAGGCTGACCCTCCTCGTCGCGCTGGCCGCCCTGGCGGCGTTCCCGGCCTCGGCCGACGCCGTGCGGATCAAGGACCTGGGACGCTTCCTCGGCTGGCGCGACAACGCCCTGGTGGGCTACGGCCTGGTCACCGGCCTGGCGGGCTCCGGCGACTCGTCGCGCAACGCCGTGACCCAGCTCGCGCTCAGGAACGTGCTGAGCCGCCTGGGCGCCAACGTGCCGCCGGAGCTGGTGCAGAGCCGCAACGTCGCCGCGGTCATCGTCACCGCCACCCTGCCGCCCTCCGCCAACATCGGCGACCGCATCGACGTGGCCATCTCCTCGATCGGCGACGCCCGCAGCCTGGTCGGCGGCACCCTCCTGATGACCCCGCTGCTGGGGCCCGACCAGCGCAGCTACGCCCTGGCGCAGGGGCCCCTGGTGGTCGGCGGCTACCGGTTCGACAGCAACTACAACCGCGAGCAGAAGAACTACCCGACCTCCGGCATCCTGCCGGGCGGCGCCACGGTGGAGTCCCGGGTCGGCTCCGACCTCGTGGGCCCGCAGAACGCGCTCACCTTCATCCTCAAGGAGCCGGATTTCGTCACCGCCGAGCGGGTCGAGGCCGGCATCAACGCCGCCATCGGCTCCGGCACGGCCCGGGTGCTGGACGCCGCGGCCGTCAGCATCAACACCGCCGCGGCCGGCGGCGACATCTATCGCCTGATCTCGCGGATCGAGAGCGTCTCGATCAGTCCCGACGCCCTGGCCCGCGTGGTGATCAACGAGCGCACCGGCACGGTGGTCGCCGGCGGGGGGGTGCAGATCTCCAGCGTGGTGATCTCCCAGGGCGACGTGAAGATCTCGGTCAGCGTCGACAACGAGGCCGCGCCCTACGGCTACGGCGGCGGCTATCCGATCTACAACGGCCCGACCGACCGGCGCGGCGGCGGCGGCCGCGGGCTGATCGTCACCAACACCCGGCTGGAGGTGACCTCGCCGGCGCACGACGCCGTCGTCCAGTTCCCCAACACCACCGTGGGCGACCTGGTCACCGGCCTGGCCCGCGTCCACGTCGACACCCGCGGGATGATCGCCATCCTCCAGGCCATCCGGGCCGCCGGCGCCCTGCACGCCGAAATCGTCGTTCAATAGGAGGCCCGGCCATGCCGTCGCTCGCAACCCAGATGGTCATGAAGGCGCTGGACGGCCTGAGCGAACGCGCCAGCGTCACCGCCCAGAACATCGCCAACGCCGGCACGCCCAACTACCGGCCCATGCGGGTCACCTTCGAGGACGCGCTGAAGGCGGCGGCCGGCAAGGGCGCCAAGGCCGTCCAGGCCGTCGAGCCCAGGGTCGAACGCGACCCGGACCCGAAGAACGCCACCCTGCGCCTCGACATGGAGGTCGCCACCGCCTCGACCACGGCGCTCCGCTACGAGGCCCTGGTCGAGATCCTCAACCGGCGCACCCAGATGGACGCCCTTCCGCTTTCAGGGAACCGCTAGCCATGAAGGCCATGGAGATCAGCAAGACCGGGCTCGACGTCGAATGGCGCCGCCTGGAAGTGATCGCGGAGAATATCGCCAACGCCAGCACCGCGCGCACCGCGCTGGGCGATGCCTACCGGCCCATGCGGCTCATATCCGGTCCCAAGGCCGCCTTCGGGCAATACCTGGGCAAGGACGGCAGGGCGGCGGCCTCCGCCCAGGCCCTGGCCGGCGTCGAGGTCTACGGCGTCGAACCGGTCAACCTGCCGCCGCGCATGGTCTACGAGCCGGCCAATCCGCAGGCCGACGCCAAGGGGTTCGTCTCCTATCCCGGCTTCGACCACGCCGGCGAGATGACCCTGATGATGAAGACCGCACGGGCCTACGAGGCCAACGTCGTGGCCATGAACATGGCCCGTCAGATGTACGCAAAAGCCCTGGAGCTCGGCCGATGACCTCGCCCATCCTGCCGGTCGCCGCGATCGGCGCGTCGGACCCGGCGCTCGCCCGGTCGGCGGCCGCGCCGCTCGCCGCGCCGCACGGGACCTCCTTCTCGCAGATGATCGTGGGCGGCATCGACCATGTCAGCCAGCAGGCGGCGCAGGCGGACGCCAAGATCGCGGCCTTCGCGCTCGACGACTCCATCGCCCCGCACGAGGTGATCTTCGCCATCGAGCAGGCGCGCCACTCGCTGGAGATGATGCTCCAGGTCCGCACGCGGCTGGTCGAGGGCTTCCAGGAAATCATGCGGATGCAGCTGTAGGCGGTTGGCGGAGGAGCGCGTGAGATGAGCCTGTTGGGGGGTTTCAAGGCGACGTCGCCGGGGCGGCAGCTCTTGGTCGTGGTCCTGGCGGTGGCCGTGCTGGGCGGCTTGCTGGTCGCCGGCTATCTGACCTTTTTCAAGAGCAACTACAGCCCGTTGTTCACCAATCTTCGCACGATGGATGCGGCGACCATCGTCGCCGCTCTCGATAAGAAGAAGACGCCCTACAAGCTCAAGGACGGCGGCGCCACGATCCTGGTGCCCACCGACCTCGTCGACACCACCCGGCTTGCCGTCATGAGCGAGGACCTGCCCATCAAGGGCGCCGTCGGCTTCGAGCTGTTCAACAAGTCGGACATGGGGCTCACCGAGTTCGCCCAGAAGATCAACTACCAGCGCGCCCTGCAGGGCGAGCTCGCGCGCACCATCATGACCATGGAGGCGATCGACGCCGCGCGCGTGCACCTGTCCCTGCCGGAGCCGACCATCTTCCGCGAGGACCGCCGCCCGCCGAAGGCGTCGGTGACCCTGGTCACCCGGTCGGGCAAGCAGCTTTCCGCCGGCACCATCCGCGGCATCCGCCGGCTGGTCGCCGCGGCCATCCCCGACCTCGACCTGGCCAATGTGGTGATCCTCGACGACAACGGCGAGGTCGTCAGCAACGACATACCGGTCGATGCGGCCCCGTCCTCGGGCGTCCAGACCAAGCGCGCCATCGAGCAGTTCTACGCCGCCAAGGTCCGCCGCGCGCTGGACAGCGCCTACCCCAACGGCGAGGTGACGGTGGAGATCCTGCCGGCCCTGGACGCCGCGGCCTCGCGCGATTCCAGCGACGCGGCCCTGCAGAGCTGGACGCCGCAGGACCGCAGGTTCCGCCTGGGGGTCACGGTCGCGGTCCGCGGCGCCCTGACGCCGGAGGTGCAGGACGATGTCCGCAGCATCGTGCGCGAAGCCGCCGGCCTGCACACCGACGCCGGCGACGTGGTGGCCGTCACCCCCGCCAGTTCCATCAATGCGCCGGACGTCGCCGCCGCGACGGCCGCCGAGGCTGCGCCCGCGCCCCGGGCCGCCCCCCGCGCGACGGTGGTCGACAGCCTGCGCAGCCGCCGGCTGGCCCCCGACCTGGGCTCGCCGTTCGCCTTCTGGATGACCCTGTCGGCGGTTCTGCTGCTGCCGCTGATCGCCGTCGCCGCCGTGCTCGCGCGGCGGCGCGGCGGTCTTCCCAGGCGCCTGAGCGCGCAGCAGCGGCTCGCCTACACCGTGCGGCTCAAGACCCTGCTGGAGAAGGAGGCGGTGGATGTCACGCCGACAGCCTGACCGGGGCCTGCGCCGGCTGGTCGCCGAACTCGCCACCGCCGCGCCCGACGACCTCGACTCGATCCTCGAGGGACTTGAGGCGCCGCAGCGGCGGACGGTCACCGGACTGCTGGCGGCCTACGCCGGCGCCGCCGAGGCGCCGGAAAAGCCGCGCGCGCCGCCGCAGCCGGCTGCGACCCCACCGCCGCCAAGCACCGCCGGCCTCTCACCCTGGCTGGCGCTGCGCCTTCGGCAGGGCCCGCGCGCCGCTGCCGCCGCCGCCGATCCCGCCGGGACCTGGCTCGGCGCCTCCGCCGCCCGCCGCGCGCCGGGACGCATCGTCGCCATGACCCCGGCCGCCCTGCGGGCGCTGAAGGCCTGCGCGGCCTCCCTGGAGGCGCAGCGCAAGCCGGCGCGGCCGGCCGGGACGACGGATCGGGTGATCTCCCGCGTCCGGGGCGCGATCCTGGGGCGGAGGCTCGCGTCATGACCGGGATCATCAAGGTCCAGGACGCCCGGGCCGCGGACGTGCGCGCGCTCTCCCTGGCCAGCGCCTCGCTCGGGCCCTCGACGCCGCCCGAGCCGGTGGTCGATCCGGAACTGGCGGCCCTGCGCCTGGAAGCCAGCAGCCTGGCCCAGCAGCTGAAGCAGCGCGACGCCGAGATCGAGCAGTTCAAGCGCGACGTGGACGCCGCCTTCCTGGACGGGGAGGCGCAGGGGCGCAAGGCCGGCCTGGCGGAGGCCGACGACCGGGTCGCCGAAAGCCTCGCCAAGCTCGAAGGGGGCGTCTTCCAGGCGACCGCGATCTTCGCCGAGAAGATGAGCTGCCTGGAGCAGCTGGCGGTGCTCCTGGCCCACGAGAGCCTCGGCAGGATCCTCGAGGATCCCGCCGTCTACGACGACCTGCTGAGCAGCACGATCCGCACCCACCTCGACCGGCTCGAGCAGCAGGCGGTGATCTGCGTGGAGGTGTCGCGCGCCGACTTCCCCGAGGCCGCGCGCCTGGCTCGCCTGACCTCGGCGGTCGCGCGCCCCGACCTCGATATCCACGCCTGCGACGAACTCGCGGCCGGCGGCTGCCGGATCAAGCTGCGGCTGGGGACCCTGGAGATCGGCATCGCCCAGCAATGGAGCCGGCTGGGCGAGGCCCTGCGGTCGCTCACCGAGCCCGAGGAGGCCGAGTGACCACGCACGACTTCCTGGAGCGCCTGCGCGGGGTCGACCTCGTCGCGCGCACCGGGCGCGTGCGGAAGATCCTGCCGACCTATGTGGAGGCCGACGGGCCCTGCGTGCCCCTGGGGTCCCTGTGCGCCATCGAGACCACCCCCGCGGCAGGCGGCGGGCCGTCGGCCTCGACGCTGGCCGAGGTGGTCAGCGTCAATCGCGACTCGGTCATCCTGGCGCCCTTCGAGGAAGGCGCTCCGACCTTCTCCGGCGCCCGCGTCACCGCCTGCGCCCAGGCCAATGCGGTCCCGGTGGGCGACGCCTTCCTCGGCCGCGCCGTCGACGCGCTCGCCCGGCCCCTCGACGGACGCCGGCCGGTCCGCGCCGACCGGCAGCATCTGCTGGAGCGTCCGGCGACCTCGCCGCTCGAGCGCGATACGCCCCGGCGGGTGCTGGAGACCGGCGTGCGGGCGATCGACGGCCTGCTGACGCTCGGCCACGGCCAGCGGGTGGGCGTGTTCGCGGCCAGCGGCGTCGGCAAGACCAGCCTGATGACCCAGCTCGCCAACCAGGTGGAGGCCGACCGCTGCGTGATCTGCCTGGTGGGCGAGCGCGGCCGCGAGGTGGAGGCGCTCTGGTCCCGCGACCTGTCGGCCAAGGCCAAGGCGCGCTCGACCCTGGTGGCGGCGACCTCCGACCAGGCTGCGGCCATGCGGGTGAGGGCGGCCGAATACGCCCTGGCGCTCGCCGACCACTGGCGCCAGCAGGGCCGCCACGTGCTCCTGCTGCTCGACTCGGTGACCCGCCTGGCGATGGCCATGCGCGAGATCGGCCTGGCGGCCGGCGAGCCGCCGACCGTGCGGGCCTATACGCCCAGCGTCTTCGCCGCGATCCCCAAGATGGTCGAGCAGTGCGGGGCCCTGAAGGCCGGCGGCTCGATCACCGCCATCATGACCGTGCTGAGCGAGACCGACGAGGTCGACGATCCGATCTCCGAGATGATGCGCTCGCTGCTGGACGGCCACATCATCCTGTCGCGCGGCCTGGCCGAGCAGGGCCATTTCCCGGCCATCGACGTGCCGCGCAGCGTCAGCCGCCTGGCGGGCGACCTGACCGACGGCCGGCGTCGGGCCAGCGCCGGCAAGGCCAGCGCGCTGCTCAGCGTCTACGAATCGGCGCGCACCCTGATCGAGACCGGCGTCTACATCCGCGGCAGCAACGTCGAGATCGACCACGCCCTGGACCGGCGTCCGTCGATCATCGAGTTCCTGAAGCAGGCGCAGGACGAGCGCACCCCCTACGAGGCCTGCACCCAGGCCCTGAACAATCTAATTCCGGCGGGGGCCTGAGATGCGCCGGCGGGCAAATGTGAAGACTATCAAGGAAGTAATGCAGGTCCGCGCGATCCAGCGGCTCGCCGCGGAAATGCAAGTCGTGCGCGCTACGGAGGCTCTGCGTCAACTTGACGCTAGTCGTGACGAAAGTGTAAACAGATTGCAGGACGAGCAGGAGCGCTGGTCCCAAGTCGTGTCCGGGCCGTCGCTCGGTCTGCATTTCGCGGGCGCCTGGTCCGAGGCGATCCTGCGGGGGGAAGCGGAACTGGGTCGGCTGGACTTGCAGATTGTCGACGCCGAGGCGGAGCGGACCCTCAGGAGCGGCGAATGGCGCGCCGCCCAGGCCCGCGCCGACGCCGCCAAGGTGATGGCCGATCGGGTCCACAGGCATGAACGCCGCCTGCGCGAGGAAGCCGAATTGGGCGAGATGGCCGACCGCTTCATGCGGCGGGCGGCGACGCCGTGAAGATCGGTCCGATGCTCCCGCCGCCGCAGCTGTCCAGCTACCCGACCCTGTTCCAGCCGCCGGGGCAGGAGGGGTTCGGCGCCCTGCTGGCGCGGCCGTCGGGCGCGAACCAGCCGCCGCCCAGCCGGGCGCTCGGCTTCAGCGAGGTGGGCGTGTTCGGCGATCGCGGCGCGACCGCGGACGGCGCGCCCCCGCCGCCCGATCCGCAAGCCGCCAGGCCCGCCGCCGCCGTCGCCCCGGCGCTGGCCGCCGCGCCCTATCTGGCGCTCGATCCGCCGCCGCTGGCCGCAGCTGGGGCCGCGACCGACACCGTGGCGCTGTCGCCCGCGCCGGCGGCCGGCCCGCCGGGCCTCGCCGCGGCGCTTAGCGCCCCCACGCCGCCCACGGGCGCAGCGCCGGCGGCGCTCGCCCAGGCCACGCCGACGCCCAGCGTCGCGACCCCCGTCGCGGCGGCTCCGAGCCGCGCCGCGGAGAGCCCCTCGACCCCGTCCAAGCCCGGACCTGCGCCGGCCGCCGCCGGGCCGTTGGCGGCGCCGTTCGCCGCCGCCGCGCTGTCGGCGGCCTTCGACACAGCTCCCGTCGCCCTCGAGCCGCCGCGGGGCCCGACGGCGCCGGCGACCATCACCGTCGCCTCGGCCGCCGCGCCGCCGTTCACCGGCCGGCCGGCCGCGCCGTCGGCCGCCGCCCCGCCTGCCGCGCCGCAGACCCGAGAGGGCCGCGACGCCCCGCAGCTTCCCGCGCGCCTGTTCGACACCGCCCGCCGGACCGAGGCGGACCAGGGCGCCCAGGCGGCCGCGGCGAGCGCCGCCTCGGACGCCAGCCTCCTCGTCTACGAAAGCGAGGGCGCCCTGCAGGTCGTCGCCGCCGCCCCGGGCCTGACGCCGCAGGACTTCGGCCGCCTGCGCCGGCTCGCCGCCGACGTCGGCGCGGAGTTCGGCATGACGCTGTCCGACCTGCACCTGAACGGGGTCGCCCTGCAGGGATCCTCAAGCCGCCTCGAGGGAGCCGCCCATGGCCATCGCACCCGTTAGCTCGACCGGCCAGGTCGCCCAGAGCGCCTTCGGCCTCGACTTCCAGTCGCTGCTGCAGATCATCCTCACCCAGCTGACGTCGCAAGACCCGCTGAAGCCGATGGACAACTTCCAGTTCGTCTCGCAACTGGCGCAGTTCTCCCAGCTGCAGCAGGCCCAGTCGCTCAACGACACGGTGACCAACCTGCTCTCCGCCCAGGCCGCGACCCAGGCCACCAGCCTCCTGGGGAAGACCGTCGACCTGTCGTCCGGCCAGGCGGCCGGCGCGGCGTCGGCCGCCACCTCCGGCGTCGTCAAGGCCGTGTCGTTCAGCAACGGAACGCCCTCCGTCACCATCCTGACGGGCAACGGCCAGACCATTGCGAATATCGCCATCTCAACCATCACAACCGTCCGCTGACAGAAGGAATAGCGCGATGCTCGGAGCGATCTACATCGGCCTAAGTGGTATGGACGCCTATTCCCAAGGGTTGCAGACGATCAGCAACAACGTCGCGAACCTGAACACGCTGGGCTACAAGGCCCAGACGATCAACTTCACCGACGTCTATTCCACCGGCGGCGGCGGCCTGACCTTCGCCGACGGCGGCCAGTCGTCCGGGGCCGGCGTGCGCTCCGGCCAGCCCGGCAAGGACTTCAGCCAGGGCACCCTGCAGCAGACCAACAACGCGCTCGACCTGGCCATCCAGGGCCACGGCTTCTTCGTCCTGAAGTCGGGGAACTCGACCTTCTACACCCGGACCGGCTCCTTCGCGGTCGACAAGAACGGCTTCATCGCCCTGCAGGGCCCGGGCGGCGGCGCCTCCTACCGCCTGGCGGTCCTCGACAGCTCCAACCAGCCGACCACGGTGAACGTCAACTCCAAGGTCACCAACCCGCCGGGCGCCACCACCACCGTCACGCTCGGGAACAATCTCTCGTCGACGGCGAACACCGCCTCGGTGAGCAACGTGACGGTCTTCGATTCCACCGGCGGTTCGCATACCTGGACGATCAACCTGACGCCGGACAGCACCACCGCTGGCGGCGTGACGACGCGCACCCCGGGGCACTGGACCGTCAGCGTCCTCGATGAAGGCGGCGCCACCGTCGGGACGGGCGCCATCGCCTTCAACGCCGGCGTGATCGATCCCAGCGCCGCCAAGATCACCGTCAACGGCCAAGCGGCCTCGGGCCCGCCGTTCCCGGTGGTGCTGGATTTCTCGAACGTGACCTCGTTCAGCTCCGGCCTGACCTCGACCCTGCAGACCGCGAGCGTCGACGGCAACGCGGCGGGCGCGCTCAGCACCGTCACCATCGACTCCACAGGCAACCTGACGTTGACCTACTCCAACGGGAAGACCGTCAACATGGGCGCCGTCGCCCTGGCCGACTTCCAGGATCCGCGGGCGCTGCAGGCGGTCGGGCAGGGGATCTACAAGAACCCCACCGGCCAGTCCTCGCGGCTGCTGGCCAGCGGCTCGGAGGGCATCGGCACCATCGCCTCCAGCCAGCTCGAGGCCTCCAACGTGAACCTGACCCAGGACTTCGGCTCGCTGATCCTCATCCAGCGCGGCTTCCAGGCCTCCTCGGAGGTGATCAGCGTCTCCAATGACATGATCCAGCAGCTCTTCGGGATCCGGGGTCACGGGTGACGCAGGAGGCTCAGACCTGGCTGCCGCTCGGCGTCGCCACGCGCGACGCCGTGCAGGCCGCGATCGGCCGGGCGGTGGCCGACTGGGCGGACCTGTGGTTCCCGCGGCCGCAGGTCGCCGTGTCGGGCTTCAAGCCGACCATGGGCGAGCCGCGGGACGACGCCGACGGCTCGGGCTGGCGCGTCTATCGCAAGACCGTGGCGATCAGCTGCCCGCGGCGCTCCGGTTCGCGCCTGGCCGGCTGGGCGCTGGACGCCCCGCTGGCCGACCTCTCGCCCCGAAAGGGCGACCGGCGGCTCCTCGAGCTCTTCGAGCGGACGCTGATCGAGGACCTGGCGCTGAAGGTCGAGCTGGCGCTGGGCGTCGACGGGCCGGCCGCGGCCCCCGCCTCGGTCCACCCCCAGCCGCAGGTCCTGCGCAACCCGTTCGGCAAGCTGGGCGGGGTGGCGGTGGCGCTCACCGAGGACTTCGGCGCGCCGCTTCTGTCGCTGGCCATCCCGCTGGCGGCGCTGCTGCCGCTCTGCCGCGCCTCGCTCGCCCCGGCCGCCCGCAAGCCCGCCGCGCTGGCCAGCTTCGCCCAGGCGCTGGGATCGGCCGACCTGACCATCGAGGCGACGCTGGGGAACGCCGAGGTCCCGGTGGCCGATCTGCGCGCGCTGGCGCCCGGCGACGTCCTGGTGCTGCAGCGCGGCCTGGCCGACGCGGTGGACGTTTCCCTGGCCGGTTCCGAAACTACATTTGCTCGCGCAAAGCTGATAGACTTGGATGGACAAATGGCGCTCGCTCTCCAGACTTGAGAGATTGTGAAAATAAGCCCAAGGTTGAGCGGTGACATTGTGCGTCTGGGGGATGATGTGAAACAGGATGAGATCGTTCAGCCCAAGGGGCGGCCGCTCCTCTTCATCGACTCGATGATCTTCAAGGACGTGCGCGTGGCGCTGCAGGCGAAGCTGGGTCAGGCGACCCTGACCGTGGCCGACCTGCTGGCCCTGAAATCCGGCTCCGTCGTCAAGCTGAACCTCAAGATGAACGAGCTCATCGAACTGCGGCTCAACGACTCCGTGGTGGCGCGCGGCGAGATCGTCGCGGTGGACGACAGCTTCGGGGTGCGCATCGTCGAGGTGGCGCAAATCTCATGAGCGGGACGCGCCGGGCCGCCCGGCGCCTGGCGGCCGTGGCCGTCGTGGCGCTCGGACTCGCCGGCCGTGCGGCGCCGGCCTTCGCCGACCGGCTGGGCCAGGCGACCGGCGCGGAGCCGTCCCTGTGGCGGGTGACGGCCGCCCTCCTGCTCTGCCTGGCGCTGGCCGTGGCCGGCGCCCTGGCCTTGCGGGCCCGGCTGCGCGGCGGCGGCCGCGCGCCGGCGGGCGCGGCCTGGCGGCTGCCGTTCGCCGACCCGGCCGGCCTGTTCGGCGGCGGCGCCCCGCGCCGGCTGCAGCTCATCGAGACCCTGCGCCTCAGCCACCAGGTGGATATCTGCCTGTTCAGCTGCGACGAGCGGCAGTTCGTCGTCGCGGCCACCCCGCACGGCGCGACGGTGCTCGCCGGCGCCGCGCCCGGGCCGGCGCCCCAGGCGGCGGAGGCGTCATGACCGCCTTCCTCCGCATGCTCCTGGTGGTGCTGGCCGCGGTCCTGGCGATCGCCGTCGCCTGTCCCGCCGCGGCCAGGCCCGCCGTCGCGGCGGCTCCGGCGGCGGCCGCCGCCGCGCCCCGCACCGCGGCCTTCGACCAGAAGCTGCAGGCCCCCGCGGCGGTGACCGGGACCTCCGAGGTCGTCCGCATCACGCTCATCCTGTCGCTGATGGCGCTGATCCCGGCGATGGCCATCTGCATGACCCCCTTCGTGCGCATCGTCATCGTGCTCAGCATGGTGCGCCATGCGCTGGGCATGCCCGAGACCCCGCCCAACCAGGTGCTGATCAGCTTGGCGATCTTCCTGACGGCCTTCGCCATGCTGCCGACGCTCACGGCGGTCAATTCCAACGCCCTGCAGCCGTTCCTCAGCGGCGAGCTCACCGTCAACCAGGCCATGGACCGCGGCGCGGGCCCGGTCCGCGACTTCATGCTCCGCCAGGTCCACGACCAGGACATCAAGGCGGTCTACGACATGTCGAAGCAGCCCCTGCCGGCCCGGGCGTCGGACGTCGGGCTCATGCAGCTCACGCCGGCCTTCATGCTCAACGAGCTGCGCGTGTCCTTCAAGATCGGCTTCATCGTCTTCCTGCCGTTCCTGCTGATCGACCTGGTGGTCTCCAGCGTCCTGCTCTCCCTGGGCATGCTGATGGTGCCGCCCTCGACCCTGGCCCTGCCGATCAAGGTGCTGATGTTCGTGCTGATCGACGGCTGGAGCCTGGTGCTCGAGGGTGTGGTTGGAAGCATCAAGTGACCATCGGCGAGGCCTCCGCCAATCTGGGCTGGAGCGCCGAGCTCCCGCCGGAGGAGGCCGCGCTGTGGCGGGCGTTCGCGCAGGACCAGCCCGCCGCGACCCGCGAGAAGCTGTTCGCCACCTACTTCCCGTTCGCCCGGCAGATCGCCACCCGCCACTTCCTCGACCGCAGGAGCGGCGACATCGAGTTCGCCGACCTCAGCCAGCTGGCCAGCGCCGGCCTGCTGGAGGCCATCGACCGCTACGACCCGGCCTTCGGCGTGCCGTTCAAGCGCTACGCCGGGCGCAGGATCTCCGGCAGCATCATCGACGGCATCGCCACCATGAGCGAGGTGCGCCAGCAGGTCTCGTTCCGCAACCGGGTCAGGACCGAGCGGGCCCGCTCGCTGTGCGACGTCGACACCGCCGACATGCCGACCGCCGACGCCATGCAGATGCTCATCGACGTGGCCGTCGGCCTGGCGCTGGGCTTCATGCTGGAGGGCACCGGCCTCTACCAGGCCGAGGGCGAGCGCGACAGCGGGGCCAACGCCTATGAGAGCCTGGTCTGGAAAGAGACCATGCAGCGGATCATGACCGAGGTGGCCGCGCTGCCGGAGCGGGAGCAGAACATCATCCGCCGGCACTATCTCGACGGATTGAATTTTGAGCAGATCGGCGCGCTGCTGGGCGTCAGCAAGGGCCGGGTCTCGCAGCTGCACAAGGCCTCGGTGGGGCTGCTCAAGAAACGACTGCTGGGCTCCAACGCCTTCAAGCTGGAGCGATGAGGAGACTGAGCATGGTTCAACACGCCGATCTGCAGGAATGCCCCGCCGACCTGATGTCCGGGTTGATCGAGACCGCGACCCGCGACGAGGCCGCCGGCCTGGCGCGCCTGGACGACCTCCTGGAGGCCTACGGCGGCGACCCGCGGCTGCACTTCCTGCGCGGCTCCCTGCTGGCCGCCGCCAAGGCCTACGGCGAGGCGCGCGAGGCCATGCAGCGGGCCGTCGACATCGCGCCTGGCTACGGCGTGGCGCGCTTCCAGCTGGGCCTGCTCGAACTCTCCTCCGGCGACGCCGCCGCGGCCATGGCGACCCTGCAGCCGCTGGAGTCCCTGCCGCCGGACAACCCCTTGCGCCTGTTCGCGCTCGGCCTGGCGCGCCTGGTGGTCGACGACTTCGTCGCCGCCATCCAGCTCCTGAAGGAAGGCATGGCCCGCAACACCGAGATCCCGGCCATGAACCGCGACATGCAGCTCATCGTCGACGAGGCGCTGGCCAAGCTCAGCGAGGCGGGGCCGGACGCCGAGCCGGTCTCCTCCGCCCACCTGCTGCTGCAGCAGTACGCCAACCGGGCCGCCAAGCCCTGAGGCGGCTGGCGCCTAGTGTGAATACTCAATTATCGTGTTGTAATTTCAATACTTTTTCGTCGTCATTCCCGGCCTTGTGCCGGGAACCTATGAACTCCGTGATGACCTGGAAGCCGCGGCGACGCCGCTGATCTGTCTGCACCGACTGCGATCATGGGTTCCCGGCACAAGGCCGGGAATGACGGGTCAAATAATTGAGTCACCAGCCTAGGGTCCGGACTCAACTGGGCCTGCGCAAGATCAATGATTTAGGCTCAAATAACATCCGCTCGTCCCCGCTTTCGCGGGGATGGGCGGTATTGAATACGCGCCCTACCGGCAGAACCCCGGGTCCAGCCGCGCGCGGACCCAGGCGATGTAGGGCTCCAGGCGGTCCAGCACGTCGTGCTCGGTCAGGCCGAAATCGTCGAGGCTGGGCGAATGCGGCGCGGCCCGGATGCTGGCGGCGTCGGCCAGGTATCGGTCGACCCGGCCGCCGAACGCCGCCTCGTCCGGGATCTTCAGCCAGGCCGCCAGGTCGCGCGCGACCTTGGCGGGCGCGGCGCGGAGGTCCTCGTACATGACGTCGATCACCTGGCCCGGCGGGGCCCTGTCGTCGGCGAACATCATCCGGTACTGGCCGTCGCGGGTCGCGGCCAGCAGGTCGTCGCCGATCACCAGGGGGTCGATCCCCTGGCTCAGATGCCGCTGCAGGCTGCAGTTCGAGGCGATGGACTGGCGCGGGTCGCGGTGCAGGCGGATGACGCGCGCGTCGGGGAACACGTCGAACAGCACCGGCCAATAGTGCATGTGCGCGAAGGTCTTGCTCAGCCAGTGGCGGCCGGGATCGGCGGCCTGCAGCACCTGCACCTGGCGCCGGTAGCCCTCGAAGACCGCCCTCAGGGCCGTCAGCTCCAGGCTGTACAGCCATTCGCCATAGCGCGGGGCGCGGTGCATCCCGGCCCGGACGGGATTGTGCCGCAGGATCCAATGGCATTCGTCCGGCGCCTGCGCGGCCAGGGGATGCAGCTCCATCGCCGCGGCCGGCACGCGCTTCAGCACCTTCTCGCAGGCCTCGATATGCCACCGGCGGCTGGCCGGATTGTTGGCGTACATCGGGCTCATCAGCTCCCACAGGTGCGGCGAACGCAGGCTGGGTTCGAGCGCCAGGAGCCACTGGAGCAGGGTGCTGCCCGTGCGTCCCGACCCGATGATGAAGACCGGCGCGGTCACCGGCACGTCCCGCAGCGCCGGCTCGTCGCGCAGGCGCTTCTCGAGCAGCACCCGGATCGAGACCTGGTTGGTGATCCAGTTGAAGGCCCGCTGGACGTCGCGGTCGTCGCGGGCCATGGCGCAGGCGTCGTCCGCCAGGATGTTCAGCCCGCGCAGGTCGAAGGCCTCGACCTCGAACGGCTCGACGCGGTGCAGGGCGCAGGCGCTGGCGAACGTCGCCTCGACGTCGATCCTCATCGCCCGGGCCCTAGCTGACGGCCTCCAGCGGCGCCGCGGCCGACCGCTCGGCGAGCGGGCGCTCGCCCAGCGACGCGGCCAGGGTGCGGATCGTCGGGTTCTCGTAGAGGTTGGCGGTCGGCGCGTCGGTGGGGACGAATTCCTGGATCCGCACCGCGATCTGCACCGCCAGCAGCGAGTGGCCGCCCATCTCGAAGAAGTCGTCGTCCCGCCCGATCGGCTCGATGCCCAGGAAATGGCTCCAGAGCTTGGCCAGCCGCTGCTCCAGCTCGCCCTCCACCTCGACGTACTGCGAGGCGAGGTTCGGCCGCTTGTGCTGGCTGACCGGGGGGCCGTCCTCGTCGATGACGCCGCGCACCCAGGTGTTGATCCGCCGGTCCAGGTCGTGCGTCGAGACCACCGCCTGTCCCACCGGGGGCAGGCTGAGCAGGCGCTCCAGGGCCTGGACGCCCTCGTCGGGCTGGATGGCGTTGGCCATGAAGCGGACCAGGCGCGGATTGGCCTCCACCGCGCCGCCGGTCCAGAGGTCCCAGTTGATCGTCATCCAGTTCGGGTGGCGCGCGCGGCGGTGCCGCAGGACCATCAGGTCCGCCACGTGGTTCGCCGCGGCGTAGGAGCTCAGGCCCAGCCCGCCCAGCACCGTGGAGATCGACGACAGCACCACGGCGAAGTCCAGCGGGTCCTCGCCGAACACCGCCAGGCCGTTGCGCACCCCGTGGACCTTGCCGGTGTAGTTCTCCTCGTATTGCGCGAAGCCGTCGATGTCGGCGGCGCCCACCTGGGCCTCCACCGACCCCGCGCCCAGGATGATCCCGTCCAGCCCGCCGAACACCTCATGGGCGGTGGCCCGAAGACGCCGCACGTCCTCCAGGTTCGAGACGTCGGCCTGGACGTAGACCGCCTGCGCCCCCAGCGCGGTCAGCTCCTCCAGCCGCTCGCGGCGGCTGGCCACGGGCGCGCCTTCGGCGCCCTCCGCGGGCTCGGCTTCCGCGTCCAGCGGCGAGCGGCCCGCCAGGACCAGGCGGGCGTTCCAGGCCTTCGCCAGGTGACGGGCGATGATCATGCCCACATGGCCGAGGCCGCCGGTGATCAGATAGGCGCCGCCCGTCTTCAACCGGGGCTTTGCGCCCTCCGGCGTCGCCGGGGCCGGCTCGAAGCTCTGCGCCCACCAGTAGTCGCTGCGCAGCGCCAGCACCCGGTCGGTCTCGCTCAGCACCGCCTCGATCAGGCGCTCGCAGATCCGCTCGACGCGCGCCGGGTCGGCGTGGTCGGTCTCGACGTCCAGCAGGCGGCAGCCCATCTGCACGCTCTCCTGCGGCGCCGACTTGGCGAAACCGATCGACCCGCCCGCCTCGGGATGCAACGGCTCGGCGCCGGTCACGTCATAGACGCCGCTGACCAGCACATCGAAGCCCACCGCTTCGCGGCCATAGGCCTGGTTGTGGGCGTTGAGGATCTGCGAAAGGCTGTGCAGGGCGAAGAACTCGCTCCGCGGATCGGCGTCCGATCCGGGCCGGTCGAGGCCCCAGGCATGCACCACCCGGCGCGGGATGAGGCCGCGGTTCTGCAGCGCCTCGAAGAGCGCCGCATAGTCGTCGGACGACCAGGGGTCGATGGTGAAGCCTTCCGGCGTCTCGGCGAAGGCGTCGCCCGCCCGGACCCGCGCCACGCGGTAGCCCAGGGCCTGCATCCGCTCGGCCACGCCCGCCCCCAGCGGGCTGTCGCCCTCGAAGGTCAGGCAGCAGCCGCCCACGCCGGGGTCGAGGGCGCTCGGCGCCAGCGTCACGCGCCGCCAGCTCTGCAGATACAGCCACTCGCTGACGTCCATCTTCTCCTTGCTGCGCGAGGGCTTCGCCGACGCGGTCGGCGGCGTGAACCGCTCCCGCTCGAAGGGATAGCGGGGCAGGGCGACCATCTGGCGGTTCTCGCCGCGGTGGACCGCCTGCCAGTCGACCTCGCCGCCCTCCAGCCAGACCCGCGAGAGCGCCCGCATCAGCACGCTCTCCTCGGCGACCACCGCGCCCTCGTTGTGCATGGTGTTGACGATGCGCACGCCCTGCCGGTGCAGGCCGCATTGCTGGGCGAGCCCGGAGAGCTGGCGTCCGGGGCCAACCTCCAGCAGCAGGTCGACGCCGCGTCCGGCGAGCGTCTGGAGACCCTGGGCGAACATCACCGCCGAGCGCACGTGGCGGACCCAGTATTCGGGATCGCGCAGCGACTCCCAGAGCGCCACGTCGCCGGTCTCGTTGGAGACCAGCGGGAAGCTCGGCGGGCGGATCTGCACCGTGGCCGCGGCGCGCCGGAACTCCTCGAGCATCGGCTCCATCATCCGCGAGTGGAACGCGTGCGACGTCCGCAGCCGCACGCTGTGCAGTTGCGCGTCCAGCAGTTCGGCCGCGAAGGCGTCGAGGCGGTCCGCCGGCCCGCTGACCACGCATTGCCGGGGCCCGTTGACGGCCGCCAGGTCGAGGTCGGGCGGCAGCATCGGCCCCAGCACGTCCAGCGGGGCGGCGACCGAGAGCATCGCGCCGGGCGCCATGCTCTGCATCAGCCGCCCGCGCAGGGCCACCAGGCCGAGCGCGTCCTCCAGCTTGAACACCCCGGCCAGCGCCGCGGCGGCGAACTCGCCCACGCTGTGGCCGATCGCGTAGTTGGGCTTCACGCCCCAGGACATCAGCAGGGCGCCCAGCGCATATTCGACGATGAAGATCAGCGGCTGGGCGATCTCGGTGCGGGTGATGAAGGCCTCGTCGGGGCTCTCGGCCCCCGGCTGGAACACCGCGGCGAGGTCGAGGCCGTGGGCCTCGCGCAGCACGCCCAGGCACGTATCGACGGTCTTCCGGAAGGCCGCCTCGGAGGCATAGAGCTGGCGGCCCATGCCGACATATTGCGAGCCCTGGCCGGGGAACATGAAGGCCACCGAGCGCGCGCCGGCGGCGATGCGGCCGCTGAACGCCGTGGACTGGGCGCGGCCGGCCAGCGCCTCGCGCGCCTCGCGCACGTCGGCGCAGATGATCGCCGCGCGGTGGCTCAGCGAGCGGCGTCCGACGTTGAGGGTGTAGGCGATGTCGGCCAGCTCGCTGCGCGACACGCCCTTCAGCCGGTCGCGAAGCTGCTCGGCGGCGGCGGCGAGCGCGGTGTCGCTGGCCGCCGAGACGGTCAGGACGTAGTGCGAGCGCCGGGCGCGCGCCTTGCTCCGCGCCGGCGGTTCTTCCAGCACCACATGGGCGTTGGTGCCGCCGACGCCGAACGAGCTCACCCCGGCGAAGCGCGGCGCCTTGTGCCGCCGCGGCCAGGCGCGCGGCTCCGAACTCACGAAGAACGGGCTCGACTCCAGGTCGAGGTCGGGGTTCGGCGTTGCGAAGTTGGCGTTCGGCGGGATCAGCTCGTGCTTCAGCGACAGGGCGGTCTTCATCAGACCGGCCACGCCGGCGGCCGAGACGGTGTGGCCGATGTTGCCCTTCACCGACCCCAGCTGGCAGAACCCCACCTTGTCGGTCTGGCTGCGGAACACCCGCGTCAGCGCCGCCAGCTCGATGGCGTCGCCCAGCACCGTCGCGGTGCCGTGGCCCTCGACGTAGCCGATCTCCTCGGGCTCCACCTTGGCCGCCCGCAGGGCGTCGCGGATCACCCGCTCCTGGCCGGCGATCGAGGGCGCCATGTAGCTGGTCTTGCCGCCGCCGTCGTTGTTGACCGCCGAGCCGCGGATCACCGCATAGATCGGGTGGCGGCGCGCCACGGCGTCCTCCAGCCGCATCAGCACCACCGCGCCCACGCCCTCGGTGAACACCGTCCCCAGCGCCTCGGCGTCGAAGGCCCGGCAGTAGCCGTCCGGCGAGAGGATGCCGCCGGGCGTGTAGAAGTAGCGGTTCATGCGCGGCTTGGTGACCGAGACGCCGCCGGCCAGGGCGGCGTCGCATTCGCCGGCGCGCAGCGCCTGGCAGGCCAGGTGCACGGCCACCAGCGAGGTCGAGCAGGCCGACTGCACGGTGAGCGCCGGCCCCTGCAGGCCCAGGTGGTGGGCGACGCGGGTGGCCAGGTAGTCCTTGTCGGACCCGATCATCTCGTCCAGCGCCTCGGGCATGTGGCTGTCGGCGGTCAGCGAATAGTAGGAGGTGAAGTTCGCCCCGCCGAACACGCCGACGCGGGCCCCGACCGCCTCGGGCGAACAGCCGGCGTCCTCCATGGCCTCCCAGGCGGCTTCCAGGAACACCCGCTGCTGCGGCTCCATGCGCCCGGCCTCCCGCGGGCTCAGGCCGAACAGCGAGGCGTCGAACAGCTCGTCGCGGTCGTCGGTGCGGGCGGCCTCGACCCAGTGGCCGGTCCCGGCCGCAGCGGCCTCGGGATCGAAGGTCATGTTGGCTCCGATGCTCTCGGAGCCGGCCTTGAGGTTGCGCCAGAACTCTTCCTTGCTGCTGCAGTCGACGAAGGCCGCCGACATCCCGACGATCGCGATTCCCGAACGAGCCACCGTTGCACCTCAAATCTAGACGTTGCCCGCGCCGGCCGGTTGTCGCAATTTAGATCATCAACATTTCCGGCGCTGGCGGATACATCACCTTGGTGTAATCTCCCGGTCAAGTTTGGAGTTCAAAACCAATGCGGAAATGTGCGGAATGAAGTCTATCTCGTGCAAGGCGGCCTGAGGCGCGCCGGGCTTTCCATTTCAGGCTGACATTGGGGACAGCAGACATCGATGCCGTTTTTCGAACACGGGACCGCGCGGCTCTTCTACGAGGACGAGGGGGAGGGGCCGGCGATCGTCACCACCCACGGCGCGGCCGAGAACCACCTCTACTGGAAGCTGCCGGGCATCGTCGAGCGCCTGCTGGCCGCGGGGTACCGTGTCATCTCGACGGACATGCGCGGCCACGGCCGGTCCCGCGCCGACGGGCCGATGAAGGGCTATGACGTCGACACCGTCGCCGGCGACTTCTCGGCCCTGGCCGACCACCTGGGGCTGGAGAGCTTCCACCTTTTGACCCACGCGACGGGCGGCAACGCCGGCCTGCGCTACGCCATGAGCAACCCGCCGCGCCTGCTCAGCCTGATGTCCACCGGCTCCAGCGCGGCGACCTGGCCCACCGACCAGGCCGCCGAGGTCACCGACCCCAGCGTCAAGTTCGCCCGCGTCGGGACCGGGCAGAACCCGATGGCCCAGGCCTTCCGGGGCAAGCCCTGGGCCCACATCCTGCGGCTGGCGCGCGCCAACGCCGAACGCGACGCCTTCATGTGCCGCATGCCCTTCGCCGTGGACCCCGACCAGGCGTTCGCCTGGTACGAAGCGTGCCTGCGCCGCGGCGACCCCGACGTGCTGTGGGAGTTCATGCACGAGTTCTTCACCGACGCCGACCCCTACATCGCCCGCCTGCGCGAGATCCGCTGCCCCTGCCTGGTCCTGATCGGCGACCACGACTGGGCCTATTACAAGCCGTCGCTGCAGCTCGCCCGCGAGATCCCGGACGCCCGGCTGGTGGTGCTCGAGGGCCGCGGCCACATGACCGCCTTCGAGGACCCGCGGCGCACCGGCGACGAGATCCTGGCCTTCCTGGCCGACCTCGCCCAGCCCGCCGCGCGGCCGGCCCTGGCGAGCGCCTGACCGCCTGACCCTAGTCGGCGATGTGGATCAGCATCTTGCCGCGGTTGGTCCCGTGGAACAGCCCGATCAGGCCCGCCGGCGCCTGCTCCATGCCCTCCAGGATGGTTTCCTGGTAGCGGATCTGGCCGTCCTTCAGCCAGCCGGTCATGTCGGCCGCGAAGGCGGCGGCCAGGTGCGGGAAGTCGCCGCCGACGAAGCCCTGCAGCCGGATCCGCCCATAGATCGCCGCGGACAGCCGGCGGACCGGCTCGCCCCCGCCGTTGTAGGTCGAGATCATGCCGCAGAGCGGGATCCGCCCGCGGGGGTTCATCCGCGCCAGCGCGGCGTCCAGGTGATCGCCGCCGACATTGTCGAAATAGACGTCCAGGCCGTTGGGCGCAGCCTCGGCCAGCGCCTCGCCGATCGGCCGGGTCTTGTAGTTGATCGCCGCATCCAGCCCCGCCTCGTCCAGCAGCCACTGGCGCTTGTCCTCCGAGCCGGTCGAGCCGACCACCGTGCAGCCCTTGATCTTGGCGATCTGGGCTGCGACGGAGCCCACCGCCCCCGCCGCCGTCGACACGAACACCTGCTCGCCGGCGCTGAGCTGGCCGATCTCCAGCAGGCCGCCGTAGGCCGTCATGCCGGTGCCGCCCAGCGCGTGCAGATAGACGCTCAGCGGCAACTCGGGATCGGGCCGCAGGGGCGCAAGGCCGCGTCCGTCGGTGTTGAACACCTCCTGGAACCCGGCCATGTGCCGCACGATCGCGCCCTTCTTGAACTTGCCGCTCCGCGACCGGATCACCCGCCCGATGCCGCCGCCCAGCAGCGGGGCGTCCAGCGGCTGGTCGGCGTTCAGGCGCGGACGCATGTAGGGGTCCACCGACATCAGGAGGTTCTGCACCTGCAGCTCGCCGTCCGCGGGTTCGGCGACCTCGACCTCGACGAGGCGGAAGTCGCTCTCCACCGGCAGGCCGTTCGGCCGCGCGGCAAGCTGGATCTGGCGGCTGGGCTGGGACATCGCTCACGCTCCACGATCGGCGTCGGCGCCGGTGCTGAACATCCTATCAGTCTAAAATCCCGTGGCGCGTCAATCCAGCGGGTAATATCTCGCAATCGACTTGTTCGGCGGCCCCGGATGGTTCAAATCTAAAATCCGTGAAGTCGATATCCCCACGGGCGGCGAGCGAGACCCTGGCCTGACATGAAGATCGAGGAAGTCCTGGTGCTGGGGGCGGGGGCCATGGGCCGCGAAATCGCCCTGCAGTGCGCCATGTTCGGCTACCGCACCACCGTCTACGACACCAACCGCGAGGCGCTGGCCAATGCGCGGGCCATCGTCGACCTGATCGTCCCGACGCTGGCGGGGACCTATGTCCAGGACACCGCCGCGGCCATCAAGAGCCGCATCTACTACACCCTCGACCTGGAGGAGGCCGCCGCCGGCGCCGACCTCATCAGCGAGAACGTGCCCGAGGACCCGCAGATCAAGGGCAGGGCGCTGGCCAGGGTCCACCCGCTCGCGCCGCCGCACGCCATCTTCGCCACCAACAGCTCCAGCCTGACGCCCTCGCAGTTCGCCGAGATGACCGGGCGGCCGGAGCGGCTGCTGGCGATGCATTTCCACAAGACCGTCTGGGTCTCCAACGTCGTCGACATCATGCCGCACGCCGGCACCGCGCCCGGCCTGGCCGACATCCTGGCCGGCTTCGCCCGCTCCATCCGCCAGATCCCCATCGTGCTTAGGGAGGAGAGCCAGGGCTACACCTTCAACTCCCTGCTCCACGCCTATCAGTCGCAGGCCCTGTCGCTGTGGACGCGCGGCCTGGTCTCTTTCGAGAACATCGACCGCGCCTGGATGGTCGCCGAGCGCGCCAGCCACGGCCCCTTCGGGGCGATGGATTTCATGGGCCTGGACACCGTCTATGCGGTGACCAACTACTGGGCGGTGGCCGAGAACCACGCGCTCGCCCTGGCCGCGGCGAAGAAGCTGAAGACGGAATTCGTCGATCGTGGGCGGCTGGGCGTCAAGTCGGGCGCCGGCTTCTACAGCTACCCCGACCCGGCCTTCAGCGACCCGCGCTTCCTCGATCCCTCCAGCCTCGGGGCCGACGCGCCCGCGGCCAGCTGATCCAGGCGCGCCACCACGTCGGCGACGCGGCGGCACTCGAACAGCTCCGCCGCCGGGATGCGCCGGCCGAACCGCGCCTGGATGTCGCCGGCCAGCTCGGTGATCTGCACCGAGCTGAGGCCCAGGTTCGACAGGTCGGATTCGACCTCGACCTCGGCGTCGGGCGCGAACTGCGACAGCCGCCACAGCACCCAGGCGAGGATCTCGTCGCGCGTCTGGCGCCGCGGCGCCGGGGCCGGCGGCGGGGCGGGCGCGGCGCCCGCCGACGGCGTCACCCGGCTTTCGTGCAGCACCGGCAGCGCGCCGCTGCGCCACTCCTGGGCGCAGGCCTTGC
>Ga0105240_10003659_pt1 | contig 23796 bp, 23 predicted proteins | sample KBSC54metaG_FD_80426 | JGI IMG/M metagenome (GOLD analysis project Ga0105240, IMG submission 80426) | Corn rhizosphere microbial communities from Kellogg Biological Station, Michigan, USA - KBS C5-4 metaG | ecosystem: Host-associated > Plants > Roots > Rhizosphere > Soil | place: Michigan, USA...
AGCGTTCGCCGCCCTCAAATGTGAATTGCACTCTAAGCGTTAGCGACAGTCGGCTGCCTGGTGGGAAATCGTCAGGTATTATTTTGTTCAAGCAAGCAGCGACAACGGGGTCCTCCCGCCACAGGGCCAATGACAGCCGCGTTGGCGCCGGCTTGCAGGGATACTCGGGCCAATAAAGATCGACTCGGTCGAGGTCACGCTCCCGAAATGCGAACTTCTCGCCGAGCGCTGTTAGAACGATTCGGCCATCCGGAAGCCGCTCGAACGACGCTGCCGATGCACCGGCAGAAAAGAGCGCAGACGTGCTTCCGGCAAGGATCGCCGCAACCAAAGTGCGCCACGTTCTGGCGCGTTTGATTTCACTCATGGCTTCCCCGCCTCGTCGCGATTTGCAAGCATAGTGCCACCCTACTTTTTCTTGTCGCCACCGCGAAAATGGCAAACGACAGTGATGTCCTGCGTCGAGTGATATTCCATCACGAAGGCGTCGAATCCGCCGCCATCCGTCGCTGTTCGTTCTGCGTCTTGGGAGCCAGCCGCGAGCAGCAAAACCTTGCCGCCAACTTTGACAAGGTTGAAATCAAACATCCCGTTGGAGGGATAAGTGCTCTGAGTCCAGAACTCGGACATACGAGCTTCGATTTTCAGTTCGTTGTTTGCCTTCGCATCGAAGTGCTTTGCGACAATATTGTTGGGCAACGGCTTGTCGGAGGTAAATTCGTCAGGAATAGCAGATGGAAGAAACAATTTGTTTCGGTATCCCAAATTATCAAAGTAGTCCCACCGAACGACTGGAATTCCATGGCCAGTGCTGGCCAAATCCACCACCGCATGATCCAGTTGCTCTGGATGGCCGAGGTTGCTGAAAGTTCGGCGTTGCCACGGCACTTGCAGATCGGAGGCAAGCAACAAGTCGGTGACGAAATTTGGATTTAGGGCGCGATTGAGCTCTGGCGGCAGCGCATTTTCCTTGTTCAATGACTGCAGCACAGGAGCACATGTTTTTCCATCTTTCTCCGAAATTGAGGAGAAGAAGTCTGCGGGCCGGCGATCCAGTGGGGCAGCGGACGCAGTATCTGTGAATACTGCTAACGCTACCGTCAGGATCGGTATCAACATGTTCGCCCGAAGCGGGCCTTTGATCGCCCCTGGTTCAATCGTTTGAGAAATCTCTTTCTGTTGCATCATCGAGAAGACCTCCGACGATGCCGATCTCAAGGGGAATGGTGCAATTAGGTGAGCGATTCTGCTTCTGCCTATTTGGTCGACAAACCTAGGCGTCATCTTTCTCTCCCCGCCTCGCTGCGGTAGCGCCTGCTTATCGAGTGCATCGGCGCGTTCCTTGCGCCAGTTGCTCTCGCTCTCCCGAGCGGTCTGTTGACGCTGTTGGCCGGCGGCGCGTAGCGCAGCTTCAGCCTGCTGGAGCTTGTCGATCGAGGAGACAAGGTTCTTCTCGCTTTCGATCAGCTGCTGCTGGACTTCGGAGGCATGCATGTATCGTCCTTGTTGGCGTCCCGAGAGATATCGACAACTTCACCGGAGACCGTGCCGTATCTCGTGAACGGAAACGCGTCGAACTTCACGGACACTTTCTGCCCGACGAGAACGAAACCTATGTCCTTGTTCAGTACCTGAGCCTCCACTTCCGGCGTCGCCGACAGTGGAACGGCGTTGAGGATCGTATCGCCGGGCTTCACCGGGACGACGGGATCCGGCCCAATGTCATCGCCTCGCCGATCGCAGTCAGACTGAAGAACTGCACTACGAGTGCGCACCAGTTCGCTAATGCTGGCGTAAGCATTCTCTGAGAAGTTGGCCGGCAATGAAGCTGGTGTCGACATGATCGCGGGAACGCGAATCGCCGCAATTCTGATTGGCTATGCCCTCGCCGTTTTCCTGGCGCTGCATCTGATTTTCGGAATCGAATTCTGGCAGGCCATCCTGTGGACCCTGATCACCGTAGTCACGTCGGCCATACTTTTGGCGACGATGGTCTTCTCGCTTTGAGCGGTCCGAAGCTTCAGTCCCGTCCGCGAGGCCGCACCAGGCCGTAGTGATCGCGCAGCGTCTCGCCGGTGTATTCCCGGCGGAACAGCCCGCGCCGCTGCAGCAGCGGGATCACTTCGGCCACGAACACATCGAGCATCGCCGGGAAGATCGGCGGCATGACGTTGAAGCCGTCGGCTGCACCCGTGTTGAACCAGTCCTCGATCAGGTCGGCGATCTGCTCGGGCGTGCCCGCGGTCGTGTAGTGCCCGCGCGCGCCGGCGAGATAGGACAGGAGTTGCCGCAACGTCGGCTTCTCGCGCCGCACCAGCCCCACGATCACCTCGGTGCGGCTGCGCGCGGCTTCGACCTTGCCGGGATCGGGGAAGTCCTCGGGCGCCAGCGTCTTGTCGAGCGGCAAATGCGAGAAATCGTGACCGCCGAAGCGACCCGACAGGCGCTTGCGGCCGACTTCGGGATCGGCGAGGTCGCCCAGCTCGCGCGACAGGCGCAGCGCTTCGGCCTCGGTGGGCGCGATCAGCGGACTGAGGCCGGGCAGGATCAGCATCTGGTCGGGCGCACGGCCCTCGGCCGCCGCCAGCTTCTTCAGGTCGGCGTAGAAGTCCTGCGCCGTCTTCTTTTCCATCTGCGCCGTGAACACGGCCTCGGCATGGCGCGCGGCGAAGCGGCGCCCGGTTTCCGACGAGCCCGCCTGCACGAACACCGGCCGGCCCTGCGGCCCGCGCGGCATGTTGAGCGGCCCCGCGACCTTGTAGAAGACGCCCGCGTGATCGATCGGCGCGATCGCCTCGGGCCGCGCGTAGTTTCCGGCCGCGCGATCGTCGAGCACGGCGGCGTCGGACCAGCTGTCCCACAGCGCCGTCACCACCTCCATGAACTCCTCGCCGCGGGCATAGCGGTCGGCATGGCTCACCTGACCCTCGCCGCCGTAGTTGCGCGCCGCCTCGGCGAGCCACGACGTGACGATGTTCCAGCCGACGCGGCCATGGCTGATGTGATCGAGCGAGGCGAACTGGCGCGCGAGATTGTAGGGCTCGGTGTAGGTGGTCGACGCCGTCGCGATCAGCCCGATGCGGCTGGTCGAGGCCGCGAGGGCGCCCAGCGCCGTGATCGGCTCGAGCCACGTGCGCCCGGCATGGGCCACGTCGTCGCCCAGGGCGAGCTGGTCGGCGAGGAAGATCGAATCGAACAGCCCCGCCTCGGCCCGGCGCGCGACGTCCCGGTAGAAGCCGATGTCGGTCAGCGGCAGCGGCGCGGCCAGCGGATGGCGCCACGCGGCCTCGTGGTGGCCGCGACTGTGGAAGAAGAGATTGAGGTGCAACTGCCGGGACATGAGGTCCCCCGTTGTAGAGCCGCCGCGGGGGGCTGTTCAATGTCGCGCCGCCGTCGCGTTCCGCGCTGAGACAAATCGTACGCGCCCGCGAAAAGAGCCTAGGGTCCGCCGCGCCCTGCGGATTTTCCGCGCGCCGACAACAATAAGGAAAGCCCATGGCCCAGAAGCAGCAGCGCGGCAACCGCGAAGCCAAGAAGCCCAAGCAGAACAAGAACAAGGCCGTCGCTTCGGCCTCGCCGTTCGCGGCGTCGCACACCAATCCCGGCAAGAGCGCCGCGGCCAACAAGCGGAAGTAGCCACCCCGGAGGGGCCATGACGCTACGTCCGGAATATTCCCTCGGCCACTCCGAATACAACGCCTTCCTGTTCGCCGCTGTCGGCGAGGAGAAGACGGGCCTGCCGCTCACGGTCCAGACGGCCCTGATCCGGCTGGGCTTCGACCCCTGGCAGGAAGCCGCGCGACTGTCCGACCTGCCCAAGGCCGCCGCGGCCCAGGCGCTGGCGGCGGCGATGGCCCGGTTGCCCGAAGGCGACTGGGTGGCCGCGGGCCTGCCCGAGATCGCCGCCCGCCTCGTCGGCAACCTGCCGGGAAAGAGTGCGCCGGCGGTACAGTCTCCCGCTCCGCGACGTGCCGCCGGACGCTCGCCCTTCGCGAAAGTGAAAACGGCGCTGGCGACCAGGGCGTCGATGGGCGCGTGGCTGGTGTGGATCGTCATCGCCGTCGCGTTGTTCGCCGGCGTGATGGCGCTCCAGGGCAGCAACAATTTCGAATCGACGCCACGGGCCGGCTCCGCGACTCAACGCGACAAGTAAAGAGCCTATCGCTTGCGGGGCACCATGGCCCAGCCGGCGACCAGCGGCGCGGCGAACAGGCCGATCATCAGCAACGGATACGGCGCGCCCCACCAGAAGGCGAAGCGGTCGAGGAAGGCGATGGCCTCCTGGCCGAAGGTGAAGTGCTCGTAGAGATAGTCGACCAGCGCCGTCGTGGTGGACCACAGCAGGGCGGCCAGCAGCGCCGCCTCGAGCCACTGCGGTCCCCGGGTCCGGCGCGCGTGGAAGGTCGCCATCAGCACGACATAGGGCAGCGGGACCAGCGCCTTGTACCATTCGACCGCCATCGGCGGCAGACGCGAAGCGATCAGCGTGTCGCCGATCGTGTCGTTCACCACGACGAGCACGGCGATCGCCAGCCACAGCGCGAGAGTGACGCCGGGACGGATCATGCGATGCGGGCCAGCTTCTCGAGCTCCGCCAGGCAGGCCGGGCGGTCGGCGGTGAAGTCGCCGGCGATCCACCAGCGCTCGACGGCATCGAGCAGCGCGCCGACCTGCGGCCCGGGCTTCAGCCCGAACTTCAGCGCATCGCCGCCGCTCACCGGCAGCTCGGGCGGCGTCCAGCCTCGGGCGAACGCCAGCGCCGCGCGCCAGTCGCCGGGCATCTCGACGGCCAGCAGCAGGCGGTCGACATAAAGGTTGGTGCCGAGGCGATAGATCTCGGCGCGCCAGGCCGCCGCGCCGCCGGCGACATCGACCGCGGGCTCGCGCGCCAGCATGACGTCGAGCCGCAGCGCCTGCTGCGTCGAGAGTTTCAGCCGCTTGCCGATCGCCGTGGCGTCGGCGCCTGCCGGCAGGACGGCGGCGAGACGGCGCAGCGCATCGGGCCTGTCCTCGCGCGCGACCAGCGCCCGCAGGCGCATGCTGCCGTCATACTCGGGCAGCCAGCGGTCGAAGGCGCCGGCCTCCTTCATCGCCTCGACCGCGTCGGCCGGCGCCGGCGCCTCGAGCAGGCGCAGCAGCTCCTTGGCGACCCGCTCGCCCGACAGGCCGCCCAGCGCGCCGGCGTTGCGGGCGCAGGCCTGGAAGCCCGCGCCATCGAGCGGCGGCTGCCCGTACCAGGCGTGGAAGCGGAAGAAGCGCAGCACGCGCAGGCGATCCTCGGCGATGCGCCGGTCGGGATCGCCGATGAACCGCACCCGGTGTTGGGCGAGATCGGCGCGGCCCTCGAACGGATCGTAGAGCGTGCCGTCGGCGTCGGCGTAGAGGGCGTTGAAGGTGAAGTCGCGCCGCGACGCGTCCTCCTGCCAGTCGTCGGTGAAGGCCACGACGGCGTGGCGGCCATCGGTCTCGACATCGCGCCGCAGGGTCGTGAGCTCATACGGCCGGCCCTCGACGATCGCCGTCACCGTGCCGTGCTTCAGTCCCGTGGGGACGACCTTGATCTTCGCGACCTTCAGCGCCGCCATCGTCGTCTCGGGCGGCGAGGTGACGGCGACGTCGATGTCGTCGACCGCGCGACCCAGCACGGCGTTGCGCACGCAGCCGCCGACGAAGCGCGCGCCGATGCCGGCCGCCGCCAGCGCCGCGAACAGCCGCGCCGTCGGAGCGTCGCGCATCGGCTCCGGCAGGGCGATGGTGCCGGATGCCTTCATACGGGCAGCAAGCCACCCACGCCGTGGCTCTGGGTGAAGAACATCACCAGGAAGCCGATGATGGTGCAGGCCAGGCCCGCGATCCCGAGCCATGTCAGCGGCAGGTCCTGCCACTCCGGCAGGGTGCCCGCGATCTTGCGCTCCTGCTTCATCTTCACCGCCCACGCCCACAGGAAGAAGGCGACGGTGGGAAGGCTGACCAGGATCAACACCAACAAGACAATGCGCAGCATGGCTGCCTTCTCCTCAGCGCCTTGACGCTCTTCCTCCTCATCCTGAGGCGCCGCGCAGCGGCGTCTCGAAGGATGGGCAGCACCAAGACTGTATCCCACCCTTCGAGACGACGCGCTTCGCGCGTCTCCTCAGGGTGAGGTCTCACTTGTCAGAATAAACACCAGGTTCTTCAGCATACCGGCGGTTGCCCCCCAGATGTAGCGCTGACCGTAGGGCATGGCATAGAACCGGCGCTCGCGCCCGTCGGCCATCCGGCTGTCGATCCGGTGGTTCTTCTCGTCGAGGAAGTGCGCGAGCGGCACTTCGAACACGTCGGCGACCTCGCGCGGATCCGCACGGATCGTGAATCCGGGCGTCACGATGCCCACGATCGGCGTGATCTCGTAGCTCGTGCCGGTGCGATAGTGGTTGTAGGAGCCGATCACCTCGACGTAACGCCGGTCGATGCCGACCTCCTCCTCGGTTTCGCGCAGGGCGGTGGCCACCGCGTCGGCGTCGCGCTCCTCGCGCCGGCCGCCGGGAAAGGCCACCTGGCCGGCATGGCTGGGCATGTCCGCGGTGCGCTGGGTGAGCAGAATCGTCACCTCCGACACGCGATTGACGATCGGCACGAGGACGGACGCCGCCCGGTACTTCTCGGGCACCGGCACGATGCCGTTCAGCGAGAAGTCGCTGCCGACCGGCAAGGCCGGCACGGGCAAGCCGGATGCCAGCCGGGCGCTGCGCTCGCGCACCCGGCGCACAATTTCGTCAACCAGCATGCCCTTGTTCCGGCCTCAATTCTGGGCTTCCCTCAGCCATATTCCCACTCAATCAGGAGCGCCACGTGGCCCCCGACACTTCGACCGCGTCCGACGCCGACGCCCAAGCCGCTCTGGCGGACATCGAGCGGCTGGGCGGTCAGCTTCGGGCCGCCCGGACGGCCATCAGCCGGGTCATTTATGGCCAGCAGGACGTCATCGATCAAACGCTCGTTGCACTTCTCTCGGGGGGCCATCTGCTGCTGATCGGCGTGCCGGGCCTCGCCAAGACGCTGCTGGTCGAAACCCTGGGCGTCGTGCTCGGCCTCGAGGCCAAGCGCATCCAGTTCACGCCCGACCTGATGCCTGCCGACATCCTGGGCTCCGAAGTGCTGGAGGAGACCGACGCCGGCCGCCGCTCCTTCCGCTTCATCCAGGGTCCGGTGTTCGCCCAGCTGCTGATGGCCGACGAAATCAACCGCGCCAGCCCGCGCACCCAGTCGGCACTGCTGCAGAGCATGCAGGAGCGCCACGTCACGGTGGCCGGCAAGCGTTACGACCTGCCCGCGCCGTTCCACGTGCTGGCGACCCAGAACCCGCTCGAGCAGGAAGGCACGTATCCGCTGCCGGAAGCCCAGCTCGACCGCTTCCTGCTGCAGGTCGACGTCGGCTATCCCGACGAGGCGGCCGAGCGCCAGATCATGATCGCCACTACCGGCGCCGACGTGCCCAAGGCCGTGCAGGCGCTGTCGCCCGGCGACCTGATGGCCGCACAAGCGCTGGTTCGCCGCCTGCCGATCGGCCAGAGCGTCGTCGACGCCATCCTGAAGCTGGTGCGCGCCGGCCGCCCGGAGACCACCGACCTCGACATCGTGCGCCAGCGCATCGCCTGGGGCCCCGGCCCGCGCGCCAGCCAGTCGTTCATGCTGGCGTGCCGCGCCCGCGCCATCATCCAGGGCCGCCTCGCGCCGTCGGTCGACGACGTCGTGGCGCTGGCCGGTCCCATCCTGCGCCATCGCATGGCGGTGAACTTCTCGGCCCGTGCCGAGGGCATCACGGTGGAGACGGTGATCGCGCAGATGTGCGCCCGTCTCACCTAGCAACGCCCCTTTCCCAGTCGTCACGCCGGAGTCGATGGTCCAGGCCTCCACCCTCAATCGTTCGCTCGAGCTCGCCGGTACCTTGCCGGCGCTGATGGTGGCCGCCGACCGCGTCGCCGCGACCGTCATCCAGGGCGTGCACGGCCGGCGCCGTGTCGGCCAGGGCGATGCCTTCTGGCAGTACCGCCCATTCCGCGACGGCGACAGCGCCAACCGGGTCGACTGGCGCCAGAGCGCGCGCAGCCGCCATCTCTTCGTGCGCGAGACCGAGTGGGAGGCCGCGGCCAGCGTGTGGCTGTGGCGCGACGCCTCGCCCTCGATGCAGTACGCCTCGCTGCGCGGCATCGACACCAAGGCCGTGCGCGCCGAGTTGATCACCCTGGCCCTCGCCAACCTGCTGACCGACGCCAGCGAGCGCATCGCGCTCCTCGGCACGGGCATGCGGCCGACGACGGGCAGGATCGCCGTGCGCCGCGTGGCCGAGGCGATGTTCGCGGAAACGCGCGCGGTGGAGAGCCAGGGGAGCAGCAAGACGCCGCCGCTGGCCAGCCTGCCGCCGCTGATGCCGCTGCCCGCGCACGCCACGATCGTGCTGGTCTCCGACTGGCTCGATCCGCTCGACAGGATCGAGGCCGTCGTCCGCTACTACGCCAGCGCCGGCGTGCGCGGCCACATCGTGCAGGTGCTCGATCCCGCCGAGGAAGACCTGCCGTTCGACGGCCACGTGAAGTTCGAGGGGCTGGAGGCCGAGGGCCAGCATACCGTGCGGCGCGTCGAGACGGTGCGCACCGCCTATGGCGCGCGCCTGGCCGCCCAGCGCGACGGCCTGCAGCGCCTGGCCCGCCCCGCCGACTGGACCGTCCATCTCCACCGCACCGACCGGCCGCCGCAGACCGTGCTGCTGTCGCTCTACCTGGCGATGGCCGACCTGCGCCGGCTGAACGCGGCGTGATGACGTTCATTTTCATTGGACCGCGGGCTTCCAGCCCGCTCATGAGCGCGCAGGATGCGCGCGGTCCACAGACATGCTGAGTCTCGGCGCGTTCGCGTTCGCAGCGCCCGGCATGCTGGCGTTGCTGCTGGTCCTGCCGGCGATCTACTGGCTGCTGCGCCTGATCCCGCCGCTGCCCAGGCTGGTGCGCTTTCCCGCCATCCGCCTGCTGATCGGGCTCGAGCCCAGCGAGCAGACGCCGATGAAGATGCCGTGGTGGCTGCTGCTGCTGCGCATGCTGCTGGCGGCGGCGCTGATCCTGGCCGTCGCCCGGCCTCTCCTCAATCCGCAGGCCGACCTGCCCGGCAAGGGACCGCTCCTGCTGGTGATCGACGACGGCTGGTCGTCGGCGCCGGGCTGGACGACGCGCCTCGCCCATGCCGAACGCCTGATCCAGCGCGCCGAGCGCGGCGGCCGCCTGGTCGCGCTCATGGGCACCGCGCCGCAGCCGCTCGACGCGCCGGCGGTGCGACGCGGCGCGCTCAGGCCCGAGGAAGCGCGCACCATCCTGCGCGCCTTCCGCCCCAAGCCGTGGCCGACCGATCGCGCCACCGCCGCGGCCGACATCGACCAGATGCAGATCGATCCCGGCGCCTATGCGGTGTGGCTGAGCGACGGGCTGCAGGATGCCGGCACCGACCGGCTGACCGAACGGCTGCGCCGCTTCAGCGGCCTCGAGGTCGTGCTGCCCGACCAGGCGACCACGCCGTTGCTCCTGCTGCCGCCGCTGGCCGAGGGCCGCGACCTCAAGGTCCGCATGTTGCGCCCCGTGGCCGACGGGCCGCGCAAGGCCGCCGTCCAGGCATCCGACGACCAGGGCCGCGCGGTCGCCCGCATCGAGGTCGACTTCCCGGCCAACGACCGCCAGGGCGTCGGCGTGCTGCCCACGCCGCCCGAGCTGCGCAACCGCATGGCGCGCCTCGACATCGAGACCCAGGGCGGTGCCGGCAGCACCGTGCTGCTCGACGAGCGCAACCGCCGCCGTCCCGTCTCCGTGCTGGGCGAGCGCGAGACCGCGGGCGGCCAGCCGCTGCTGCAGGAGGTCTACTTCCTCGAGAAGGCGCTCGACCCCTATGTCAGCCTGTCGATCGGCGACCGCGAGCAGGTGCTGACGCGCAACACCGCCGTCCTTTTGATTCCCGACAGCGCCGCGCCCTCCGCCACCGACCGTGACGAGATCGCCAAGTGGATCGAGACCGGCGGCGTCGCCGTGCGCTTCGCCGGTCCGAACCTCGCGGCGGCCGGCGACAGCCTGGTGCCGACGCCGCTGCGCCTGGGCGACCGCTCGCTGGGCGGCGTCATGAGCTGGGGCGAGCCCTCGGCGCTGGCGGAGTTCCCGGCCAACAGTCCCTTCGTCGGCATTCCGATCCCCAAGGACGTGCGCATCTCCCAGCAGGTGCTGGCCGAGCCGACGCCCGATCTCGCCGACAAGACCTGGGCGCGCCTGGCCGACGGCACGCCGCTGGTGACTGGCGAGAAGCGCGGCAAGGGCTATCTCGTGCTGATCCACACCACGGCCAACACCAGCTGGAGCAACCTCGCGCTGTCGGGCCTGTTCGTCGACATGCTGCAGCGGCTGGTATTGCTGTCGCGCGGCGTGGCGGGCGACGGCATCAACAAGGCGCTGAAGCCGTGGCGCACGCTCGACGGCTTCGGCCGCCTGGGCGCGCCGCCGGCCGGCGTGCAGATGCTGCCGCCCGACGCCCAGCAGAGCTTCAAGCCCAAGCCGACCACGCCGCCGGGCTTCTACGGCGACGAGAACGCGCAGGTCGCCTTCAACATCGGCGATCATGTCGCGGCACCGGCGCCGCTCGTGCTGCCGGCGGGCGTGAAGACCGACCGCCTGTCCGAGGGCGGCGAGACCGACCTCGCGCGCTGGTGCCTGCTGGCCGCGGCGCTGATGCTGCTGGTCGACCTCTTCCTGTCGCTATGGCTGCGCGGCCTGCTGCCGCGCGCGCTGCGCCTGGGCGGTGGCTGGCGGCGCGATGGTGGCTCGCGGCGCGATGGTGGCTCGCGGCGCGGTGGCGCGGCATCGGCAGCGCTGCTGCTCCTGATCGCGGCGACAGCGGTCGGCGGCATTCCCGAGGCGCGCGCCCAGACGCAGGCGCCCGCCCCGACGCAGACCCAGCCGCCCGCGCGCGGACCAGCCGCCGCGACACCCGGCAAACCCGAGGCGCCCGCGGCGCCGGCCGCTCCCGTCCTCTCCGAGCGCGAGGCGCTGAAGGGCGCGCTCGACGTGCGGCTGGCCTACATCGTCACCGGCGACAAGGACGTCGACGACATCAGCAAGGCCGGCCTCGAGGGCCTGAGCGAGGTGCTGCGCAACCGCACGTCGGTCGAGCCGGCCGACCCGATCGGCCTCGACCTCGACCGCGACGAGCCCCGCCTCTATCCGCTGATCTACTGGCCGATCACCTCGACCCAGCCGTCGCTGTCGCCCAAGGCGGTGGCCGCGCTCGACCGCTACCTGCGGACCGGCGGCATCGTCTTCGTCGACACGCGCGACCAGCAGATGAGCTTCGACAAGCCGGCCAGCGGCAATCCCGACCTCAAGCGGCTGCTCGGCGGCATCGAGACGCCGCCGCTGATCACCATGCCGCCCGATCATGTGCTCACCAAGTCGTTCTATCTGCTGTCGGACATGCCGGGGCGCTGGCAGGGCGGCAAGCTGTGGATCGAGGCGGGCAACGGCCGCGTCAACGACGGCGTCACCACCATCGTGATCGGCTCGAACGACTATGCCGGCGCCTGGGCCGTCGACCAGCGCGGGCGCGGCCTGCTGCCGGTGACTCCGGGCGGCGAGACGCAGCGCGAGATGGCGTTCCGCGTCGGCGTGAACCTCGTGATGCATGCGCTCACCGGCAACTACAAGGACGACCTGGTCCACATCCAGGACATCATGCAGAGGCTAAGGCGATGAGGATGCGGCGATGAACACGACGTCCGCCGCGTCGATTGCCCTCGACCCGCTGATCCCGTGGGAAGCGCTCGCGGTGATGGCGGCGATCGGCCTGGTGCTGGTGCTGCTCGGCCTGCGCGCCGGCGCGCGCGGCACGATGCTGCGCCTGGGCGCGGTCGCCGTCGTGCTGGCGGCGCTGGCGCGGCCCGAATTGATCGAGGAACAGAGAAAACCGATCGCCGATGTGGCCCTGATCGTCGTCGACGACAGCGATTCGATGGCCATCGGCGAGCGCCGCCAGCAGGTCCAGGCGGCGCGCGAGACGCTGAAGCGCCGGTTCGCCCAGCAGGAAGGGCTCGAGATCCGCGAGACCGTGCTGCCGCCGGCGCACATCGCGCTGGGCAGCGAGCGGCCGGGCGGCACGCGCCTGATCGAGGCGATGCGCTCGGCGCTGGTCGACGTGCCGCCGGAGCGGCTGGCCGGCGTGGTGCTGCTGACCGACGGCCAGGTCCATGACGTGCCCGCCGCCCTGCCGCCGGAACTGGGCGGCGCGCCGCTGCATGCACTGATCGCCGGCAAGAAGAACGAGCGCGACCGGCTGATCGTGATCGAGCAGTCACCGCGCTACGGCGTCGTCGGCCGCGACGTGACGGCCAAGTTCCGGGTCGAGGATCCCGCCGGCGGCACGGCGCCGGTCACGATCACGGTCGGCGGCGAGATCGTGAAGCGCATCGACGTGCCCGTCGGCAAGTCGGTCGAGGTGCCGATCACGGTCGCCAATCCCGGCCCCAACGTGGTCGAACTGGAAGTGGCGCCAGGCCAGAACGAGCTCACGCTCGACAACAACCGCACCCTTTTCACCATCTCCGGCGTGCGCGACCGGCTGCGCGTGCTGCTGATCTCGGGCGAGCCCTACCAGGGCGAGCGGGCGTGGCGAAATCTGCTGAAGAGCGATCCCGCCGTCGACCTCGTGCACTTCACCATCCTGCGCACGCCGCAGAAGGACGACTTCACGCCGGTGCGCGAGCTGTCGCTGATCGTGTTCCCCCAGCGCGAGCTGTTCGAGCAGAAGCTGAAGGAGTTCGACCTCATCATCTTCGACCGCTACGAATCGGGCAACCTGATCACGCGCGAATACTTCCGCAACATCGCCGAGTACGTGAAGGCCGGCGGCGCGCTGCTGGTCTCCGTCGGCCCGGCGTACGCCACGCAGCGCTCGCTCTATCGCACGCCGCTCGGCCCCATCCTGCCGGCGGCGCCGCTGGGCGACGTCCTGGAGACCGGCTTCAAGCCCAAGGTCACCGACATCGGCCAGCGCCATCCGGTGACCGCCAACCTGCCGCAGGAAGGCCCGCCCGGCGGGGAGCCGACGTGGGGCCGCTGGTTCCGGCTGGTGACGGCGCGCACCGAGCACGGCAACGTCGTCCTGTCGGGCGCCGAGGATCGCCCGCTGGTCATCCTCGACCGTGTCGGCAAGGGCCGCGTGGCCCAGTTCATGTCCGACCAGCTGTGGCTGTGGAACCGCGGCATCGACGGCGGCGGGCCGCAGCCCGAGCTCGTCCGCCGGGTCGCGCACTGGCTGATGAAGGAGCCCGATCTCGAGGAAGAGGCGCTGCGCGCCACGGCGGTCGGCGGCCATATCGAGATCACGCGGCGCACACTGGCGACCACCTTCCCCAAGGTCACGATGACCTCGCCCGGTCCGGCCTCGCCCGCTCAAGGCGGCGGCAACACCGGCGCCACGCGCACTCTCGACCTGCAGCAGGTGGCGCCCGGTCTCGGCCGCGCCGTGGTCGACGTCGACAAGCCCGGCCTCTACCGCTTCGACGACGGCACGCTGCGCACGGTGGCGGCGGTCGGCAATCCCGACCCGCTGGAATTCTCCGACGTGCGCGCGACCGACGCCAAGCTCAAGCCGCTGGTCGACGCCTCGGCCGGCACGCTGATGTGGCTGTCCGACCAGCCCGACCCCGAGATCCGCGCGGTCCGTCCCGGCCGCTCGGCCGGCGGCTCGAACTGGCTGGGGCTGCGCCGCAACGAGGGCTACACGGTGGCCGGCATCCACCAGACGCCGCTGTTGCCCGGCATCCTGGTGGCCCTCGCCTTCCTGATGGCCATCGCAGCCGCCTGGTGGCGCGAAGGCCGCTGACCCATCGCGGCGGCGCCACGCCTCGACAGGCTCCCTGCCGAGGCGTAGCCTGACCGACAGTTCCCGTTCAGTTGCGTGCTTCTGTGAAAAGAAACGCACGGCTCCAACGAGCCGGCTCTCTCTCTTGGAGGAGCTGAATCATGGCTGCAGCCATTGCGACCGGGACGAATGTCCCGTGGTGGAAAGAGCCGACAAAGGATCAGTGGTACGCCTACGTCGCCGCCTGGCTCGGGTGGACGCTGGATGCGTTCGATTTCACGATCTTCCTCCTGATCATGGTGCCCATCGCCAAGGAGTTCGACGTGCCGCTGACGGCGGTGACGGCGGTCTTCACGATCACGCTGTGGCTACGCCTGGCGGGCGCCACCGCGGCAGGCTGGATGGCCGATCGCATGGGGCGCAAGGCGCCGCTGATGATCTCGATCCTGTGGTACTCGATCTGCAACTTCATCGCCGGCTTCTCGCCCAGCTTCGCCTTCCTGTTCTTCTTCCGCGCCCTGCTCGGCATCGGGATGGGCGCGGAGTGGCCGGCCGGCGCCGCATTGGCGATGGAATCCTGGCCGATCCGCTCGCGCGGCTTCATGAGCGGCCTCCTGCAAGGATCCTGGGGCATCGGCTTTGCACTGTCGTCGTTGGCCTATGGCTTCCTGTTCGACCAGATCGGCTGGCGCGGCCTGCTGTGGATCGGGATCCTGCCTGCCCTGGTGGTGGTCTGGATCCGGTTCTACGTGAAGGAGCCGGAGGTCTGGGTCGAGAACAGGCGCCTGCAGACGGAGAAGAATGCCGAAGTGCGCGCGCCTCTGCTCTCGATCTTCAAGCGCGGCCTGCTGTTCAACACCTTGACCGGCATCCTGTGGATGGCGGCCGCCTTCTGCGTCTACTACTCGATCTGGGCGCTGTTCTCGAGCTACCTGCAGAAGGAACTGCACTGGACGCCGCTCATGGTGGCGACGCCGCTGTTCTGGGCCAACATCGTGGTCTTCGCCGGCAGCTGCATGTGGGGCGTGGTGGCCGACCGCTGGGGCCGGCGATGGGCGATCATCATCCCGGCGGCCCTCGCGATCCTCGTCACGCCGCTCTATCTCTGGACGCGAGACCCGACGCTGATCATCGTCGGCTTCATTGCCCAAGGCCTGTTCGGCGGCTCGATCTACGGTCAGAACCCGAGCTATCTGTCGGAACGCTTCCCGACCGAGGTGCGGGCCACCGCCTCGGGCTTCGTCTATCATCAGGGCGCGATCTGGGGTGGATTGATCGCGCCGGTGCTGACCTACTTCGCCATCGAGATGAAGATGGGCTTCGCCATGCCCATGCTCATCAGTACGACGGTATCGCTGGTCGTTGTCATCATCGCTGTGTTGTTGGGACCCGAGACCAAAGGCAAGAAACTGACGGCGGATCTGGAGATCGGCGGGGTGCCGGCAGAGTAGCCGCCCTGTCGTGCCGCCTCTCCCTTGCGTTTCCCGGAGTCATCGCTCTCCAGGGATTCTTGGGGTAGTTCGGAATTTCCGCCGGGAATCCGACCCACGCGTGCTTCGTCTGCGTCCATACCGTGCGCGCCGGCGCCGGGAAGTCGCTGTCGGCGAAGGCGCCCACGGCGACGTTGACGATGTCGGGCAGCCGCGCGTTCTCCCAGAAGACGTTCGAGCCGCAGGTCGGGCAGAAATGGAAGACCAGCCAGGCGCCGCTGTCGCCCTGCCGGCGATAGGTGCGATGCTCGCCCGCCGTCGCCACGACCTGGTTTTTGGCGAAGAAGGACGAGGAGCCGAAGACGGCTCCGGTGCGCCGCTGGCAGGCCTGGCAATGGCACGACGAGACGAGCTGCGGGGCGCCCGCAAGCCTGAGGCGGAGCTGGCCGCAGTGGCAGGCCGCGTCGCGATCGATGGATCGGGTCATGCCGTCAGGCTATCCAGGCCCTGCCCCGCTTACCAACCGGAAACTTGATCCCCTGCGCCCAGGCGCCATTTTGGAGCCAAGAGGTAGACACCATGATCGAACTGAGACCCTTCGAGAAACTCGGCAAGTCGGACCACGGCTGGCTCAAGGCCAACTTCCATTTCAGCTTCGCCGACTATCGCAACAACGACCGCGTGCACTGGGGTGCGCTGCGCGTGTGGAACAACGACCGCATCGCGCCGCAGTCCGGCTTCCCGCCGCATCCCCACCGCGACATGGAGATCGTGACCTACGTCATCAAGGGCGCGATCACGCACAAGGATCACCTCGGCAACGAGGGCCGCACCGAAGCCGGCCAGATCCAGGTGATGAGCGCCGGCAAGGGCATCCAGCACGCCGAATACAATATGGAAGACGCCGAGACCGAGCTCTTCCAGATCTGGATCCTGCCCAACAAGGAAGGCGTGCCGGCCCGCTGGGAGACGGTCGCGTTTCCGGCCGAGGGCCGCGACGGCAAGCTCGTGCCGCTGGCCTCGGGCCGCGGCCACGACGGGGCGATCCCGCTCCACGCCGACGGTGCGCTCTATGCCGGCAAGCTGCGCGCCGGCGAGAGCCTCCACCAGAAGCTCGACGGCAAGCCCGCCTATCTCGTGCCGGCCAAGGGCAAGATCGAAGTGCGCGGCTCCGACGGCAAGCCGGTGGCCGCCAACGCCCGCGACGGCGTGGCCATCGTCGACCAGGACGAGGTGACCCTCACCGCGGTCGAGGATTCGGAGATCGTTCTGGTCGAGACCGACAAGTTGAACTGACGGCGATTCCCTCTCATCCTCCTCTCCCCCCGTGCCGCTTTCGCCTTCGGCGAAACGACTACGGGGGAGAGGGACATGAATTGAGGGGACGACCATGGCCTACAAGGGCTTCGATCTGACGGGCAAGGTGGCGCTGGTGACCGGCGGCAACGGCGGCATCGGCCTCGGCATGGCCGACGCCATGGCCGAGGCGGGCGCCGACGTCTGCATCTGGGGCACGCGCAAGGAAAAGAACGACGCCGCGCTGGCCCAGCTCGGGAAGCACGGCCACAAGGTCCACGCGCAGACCGTCGACGTCGGCGACGAGAAGCAGGTCGAAGCCGCGTTCGCAGAAACGCTGAAGGTGATGGGCCATGTCGACAACTGCGTCGCCAACGCCGGCGTCTCGGGCCGCGGCAAGGGCTCGATCCTGGAAATGGACGCGGACGAGTGGCGCCGCGTGCTGCGCGTCAATCTCGACGGCGTGTTCTTCACCTTCCGTGCAGCGGCCCGGCACATGGTCGAACGCGGCAAGGGCGGATCGCTGGTGGCGATGGCCTCGACCGCGGCGATCGAGGGCGCGGCGCGCTCCAGCCACTACGGCGCCAGCAAGGGCGGCGTCACCGCCATGGTGCGCGCCCTCGCCGTCGAGCTGGCGCGCTACAAGATCACGGTGAATTCGATCCTGCCGGGCTGGATCGAGACCGAGATGACGGCCAACGCCGTGGCCAATCCGAAGTTCGCCGGCAACGTGATGCCGCGCATTCCCGGGCGGCGCTGGGGCACCGGCGCCGACTTCGGCCCGATCGCGGTCTATCTCGCCTCGGGCGCGACCGGCTACACCACGGGACGCGACTTCGTCATCGATGGCGGCTATACGTTGTTCTGACCGGACGAACCGTGGAGCGCCGACCATGACCAGGACAATTGCCGTCTGCTTCGCCCTCGCCATGTTCGTGGCCAATGGCGCCTCGGCGCAGATCAGCCAGCCGACGGGCAAGTCGGCCGGCGAGGATCGCTACGTCGGCTACTATTATCCGAAGCCCAACAACGTCGAGACCTACGCGTCGACCCTGAAGACGATCGACGGCGTCGACCGGCCCCAGCGCGTGCAGTTCGTCACGGTGATCGCGCAGGGCACCCTGCAATCGTCCTATCGCGTGCCCTACGCGGTGTTCGTGAAGGGCGAGAAGGCCGACCGGCTGATCATCGTCGGCCTGCAGCAGGGCGAGCTCAACACCATCTATCGCCAGCGCGCGCTGCTCGCCAACCTGACCACCATGGCCCGCCTGTCGCCGTTCTTCCAGGAGCGCACGGTCGCCGAGGACGCGACCTTCTTCGACCTGCTGAAGCTGCTGGGCTTCGCCTCGGTCACGATCACCGACGGCGAGAAGATGACCCATCAGGTGACAATTAAATAGCGCCGCAGGCGCCATTTAATCGTCACGGCGGGCGGCAGTGGCTGCAGCGTAGCGAAGCCGCGAGAGCCCGCGCGGTGCAGAAAAGACAAGAATTCGAAAGCGCGCTTCAGCACTCCGGCTCTTTCTGCACCGCGCGGCGCCCGCGCTTCCAGAGGAGCGCTACACGCCGCCCACGCGGAGATAGATGCTGCGCTACAGCGCAGCATCTATCTCCGCGTGATACCACCCCAGCGCCTTCTCGAACTTGCCGAAGGTCTGGACCGTGTTGGCGCCGCTGCGGAAGTTGGCCTGGACGCCGGCGCCGACGGCGAAGTCCTCCGCCAGGGCCGCGAGGATGAGATCCTGGTTCTTCTTCCAGTAGGCTTCCGGCTGGGTGGCGCGCACCGCCGGGTCGACGAGGATCGAGACATTGATCAGCGACTCGTCGGGCGAGACCGGATAGCTGGTGAACACGCCGCAATGGTCGGCGGTGTAGGCCAGCACCGTGTGCGGGAAGAGATTGTAGAGCATCACCGCATGGTCGAGCAGGCGCCACTTCTCGCGCGGTTCCTTGTCGATCTCCAGCAGCGTGGTCTTGGCGACGGCGAAGCGCGAGTGACGGTCGCGGCGCTCGTAGGTCGTGATGTTGTCGAGAAAGAGCGGCGCCACGCTCGCGCCGTGCAGGTAGCGGAAATGATAGAGTTCGAGGAAGGTGTCGATCACCAGCTTCCAGTTCATGCGCGGCCGGATCGGCGTGATGCTCTGCACGTCCCAGCCGGCCATGTCCCACGACTCGAGGTCGGGCCTGACCGAGCCGAGGAGCGCGTCGAGATCGATGTCGGCGCTCTGGCCCTTCTCGAGGGCCGTCGGCACGACCCAGACCATGCCGCAGCGCTCCGCCACCGCGAGTTGCCTGAGGCCGTGCGCGCTGCGGTCGATGTCGCCGAACCACGCGCCGTCGGTGATGCCCACCAGTTTGCCGGTCAGGTCATAGCTCCAGCCATGATAAGGGCAGACGAAGGCACGTTTGTTGGCGCCGCACGGCTTGCTCTCGACCGTGGCGCTGCGATGACGGCAGACGTTGAGGAAGGCGCGCAGCTTTCCGTCCAGCCCGCGCGCGACCAGGATCGGCTGACCGGTGTCGGCGCTGGTGACGAAGTCGCCGGGCTTGCGGACCTGGGCGGAGAAAGCCACGACCACCGGATGGCGCCGGAACAGCGTCGCCACCTCGCGGTCGAAACGCTCCTGCGAGATGTAGGCGTCGACCGGGGCGTGGGTGATGCCCGGCGCGTCGTCGCGCCGGTTGGCGCGCGCCATCTCGAGCATGCGCGAGATGTAGTCGAGTTCGTCGGTCCGCTGCATGGGAGGGTTCCCTAGATGGCGTTCATGCCGCCGTCGATCACCAGTTCGCTGCCGGTGACGAAGCGGGACTCGTCGGAGATCAGGTAGAGGATGCCGTAGGCGATGTCTTCCGGCACGCCGAAATCGCCGAGCGGTATGGATTTCCGTACCCGCTCGCGCTTGCGCTCGTCGGCGACGATCGATTCGCCCATCGGCGTCATGATGACGCCGGGATGCACGGAGTTGCAGCGCACCTTGTAGCCCTTGCGCGCGCAGTCGATGGCCACGGTCTTGGTGAACTGCCGCACCGCGCCTTTGCTGGCGCCGTAGGCCGAGAGGTCGGGCGTGCCGAGGAACGCCGCCAGCGACGAGGTGTTGACGATCGAGCCGCCGCCCGACTGGCGGATCGCAGGAACGGCGTACTTGCAGCCAAGGAACACGCCCTGGACGTTGATCGACAGGATCTTCTGCCACTGCTCGACCGTCTCGGTCTCGAAGGCGGAGGGAAACGGCCCCGAGATGCCGGCGTTGTTGACCAGGCCGTGCAGCCTGCCCTCGCGCGCCAGGATGGCGTCGATGATGCGCTTCCAGTCGGCTTCGGCGGCCGTGTCGTGCGCCTCGAACCGGGCCGGGCCGCCGGCATTGGCGGCGCCGATCTGCTGCACGGTCTCGAGACCGCCCGCCGTGTTGATGTCGCTCACGATCACCGTGGCGCCCTCGGCGGCCAGCAGCCTGGCCGTCGCGCGGCCGATGCCCGAGCCTGCGCCGGTCACCAGCACGACCTTGTCCTCAACCCGGCTCATGCGTTCCTTCCCTTAACTTTCTTGAGACGAGGCTAGAAGCGGCGCAGGCTCATGACAAGCAAGGGAGACCCGCCAATGGCCCGGACACTGGAATTCTACTTCGACTACGGCAGCCCCTACAGCTACCTGGCCGACACCCAGGTCGAGGCGATCGCCCGGCGCACCGGTGCGGTGCTGGCCCGCAGGCCGATGCTGCTGGGTGGCGTGTTCAAGGCGACCGGCAATCACTCGCCGGCCGAGCTGCCGCAGAAATCGGCATGGAGCGGCTTCGACATGCCGCTGTGGGCGCGCCACTACGGCGTGCCGTTCCAGCGCAACCCGTTCTTCCCGGTCAACACGCTGGCCCTGATGCGCGGCGCGGCGGCGGCCGAGATCGACGGCGTCTTCGAGCGCTATCATCCGGCGGTGTTCCGGGCGATGTGGGTCGACGGCCGCAACCTCAACGACATCAAGGAGGTCGCCGCCGTATTGGCTGCCGCCGGGCTCGACGCGCAGAAGTTCGGGAACCGGATCCAGGACCAGGACGTTAAGGACCGCCTGAAAGCCACGACCGACGACGCCGTCGCGCGCGGCGTGTTCGGCGCCCCGACGAGCTTCGTCGACGGCCAGATGTTCTTCGGCAACGACCGCCTGCCGTTCGTCGAGCTGGCGCTTAAAGGAGCCCTGCCATGATCAAGACCCTCGCCCTCGCAGCCATCGCCGCCGGCACGCTGACCACAGGCACGCTGTTTGCCGCACCCGCCTTCGCACAGAGCGTCGGCAACTGCCCGACCGCGGGCTCGGCGGCCAACCCGCAGGCCACCTGGGTGCTGTTCGATCTCGGCAGTGCCGCGCTCAGGCCCGAGGCCAAGCCCACCATCGCCCAGGCCGTGGCGACGGCGAAGGCGCGCCAGGCCGTGAAGATCTGCGTCGTCGGCCAGACCGACAAGCTCGGCGACAAGAACTACAACGCCAAGCTCGCCATGGCGCGGTCGCAGGCCGTGGCCAACCAGCTGGTCCACGACGGCTTTCCGGCAAAGAACGTGATCATCGCGTCCAATCCGGAGGCATTCGGCAACATCAGCTTCGGCGAGAAGAATGCGCAGGAGAAGGATCGTCGCGTGACGATCGTCTTCCGTTAGGCTTTCGCTAGGCTTCCATCTCGATGACGGCCTTGCCGACCACCTTGCGGTCGGTGAGGGCGGCGAAGGCGTCGGCCACCCGCTCCATCGGGAAGCGATGCGAGATGTGCGGCCGCATCACGCCCAGCGCCGCGAGCTTGGGCAACTCGACGACATAGTCGCGGCCCTGCCTGGGAGCGATGCGCAACGGCGTCTCGCCGGCGCGGATGCCAAGCACCGACAGGCCCTTGATCAGGACGTGGTTCGACATGATCCTGCTCGGGCCGCCCGAGGTGAAGCCCACGACCAGCAGCCGCGCGCCGTAGGCCGCCGCCCGCACCGACTTCTCCAATACCTCGCCGCCCACCGGATCGTAGATCACATCGGCGCCCTTGCCGCCGGTCATTTCCTTCACCGCGGCGACGAAGTCGGTTTCCCGGTAGTTGATCAGATGGTCGGCGCCGCTCTGCTGCACGATCGCGAGCCGGACGTCGTCGCTGCCGGTGGCGATCACTGTGGCGCCGAGGTGCTTGCCGAGCTGCACCGCCGCGAAACCGACGCCGCCCGACGCCCCATGCACCAGCAGCACGTCGCCCGGCTTCACGGCCGCGCGATGGACCAGCGAGTGATAGGCGGTCTGCGCAGCGACGCGGAAGCCCGCGCCCTCGGCCCATGACCAGCCCTGCGGCAGCGCCATCAGGTGGCGGTCGTGGTCGGGCACGCGCACATATTCGGCGAAGGCACCGGGACGGATGCCGAAGATCACGCAGTCGTCCTTGCGCCAGTCGACGACGTCCTTGCCGACGGCGAGGATGCGGCCGGCGCCTTCCATGCCGGGAATGAACGGCAACTCGGGCTTGTGCTGGTAGCTGCCGGCCACGGTCAGGACGTCGGGGAAATTCACGCCCGCGGCACCGACCTGGACAACGACTTCCTTCGCGCGCGGGCGGGGGATGGGGCGCTTCTCGATCCGCAGCTTCGACGCATCGCCGAGCTCGTTGCAGACCAAGGCACGCATCACGCTAATCGAGCTCGAAGGCGTTCTTGTAGTCGAGCTTCAGCGCGGGATCCTGGTCTTCCTTGCGCAGGAAGCAGTTGCCGATGACCAGCACCTCGATCTCGCTGCCCATGAAGCAGCGCCAGGCGTCTTCCGGCGTGCACACGATCGGCTCGCCGCGGACGTTGAACGAGGTGTTCACCAGCACCGAGCTGCCGGTCTTCTGCTTGAAGGCCGAGATCAGGTCGTGGAACGGCTTGTTGGTTTCGGCGTGCACCGTCTGGATGCGGCCCGAGTAGTCGATGTGCGTGACCGCCGGAATGTCCGAGCGCGGCACGTTCAACTTCTCGATGCCGAACAGTCTGTCCTCGTCGGCGGTCATCCGGCGGCGGCGGCTCTCGACGACGGGCGCGACCATCAGCATGTACGGGCTGTCGGTGTCGATATCGAAGTACTTGGTCACGTCCTCGCGCAGCACCGCCGGCGCGAAGGGACGGAACGACTCGCGATACTTGACCTTGAGATTGAGCGTCTTCTGCATCGAGGGCGATCGCGCGTCGCCCAGGATCGAGCGGGCGCCCAGCGACCGCGGGCCGAATTCCATGCGGCCCTGCATCCAGCCGACCGCCTTCTCGTCGGCCAGCGCCTGCGCGGTCTGGTCGATCATCTGCTCGGGCGTGAGGCGCGTGAACCTGGCGCCGACGGCGGTGAGCCGCGTGGCGATCTCGTCGTCCTCGAACACCGGGCCGAGATAGGAGCCGGCCATGCCGTCCATGTGGCCGTTGAGCTTGCGCGGCTGGCCCATGAAGCCGTGATAGGCGGCATAGGCGGCACCGACCGCGCCACCGGCATCGCCGGCCGCCGGCTGGACCCAGATATTGTCGAAGATCTTCTCACGCAGCAGCTTGCCGTTGGCGACGCAGTTCAGCGCCACGCCGCCGGCCAGGCAGATGTTCTTTGCGCCGGTGTCCTTGCGCACCGAACGCGCCAGGCGGATCACGATCTCCTCGGTCACGGCCTGAACCGAGGCCGCGAGATCCATGTGCTTCTGGTCGAGCATCTGCTCGGGCGTGCGCGCCGGTCCGCCGAACAGGTCGGCGAACTTCTCGTTCGTCATGCGCAGGCCGGTGCAATAGTCGAAGTAGCTCTGGTCGAGGCGGAACGTGCCGTCTTCCTTGAGGTCGACGATGTTGTTCAGGATCGTGTCCTTGAACCTGGGCTCGCCGTAGGGCGCCAGGCCCATGACCTTGTACTCGCCCGAGTTCACCTTGAAGCCGGTGTAGTAGGTGAAGGCCGAATAGAGCAGGCCGAGCGAGTGCGGGAAGTGGATTTCCTTCAGCATCTCGAGCTTGTTGCCCTGGCCGAAGCCGAGCGAGGTGGTCGCCCATTCGCCGACGCCGTCCATGCAGAGGATCGCGGCCTCCTCATAGGGCGACGGGAAGAAGGCCGAGGCGGCGTGGCTCTGGTGATGCTCGCCGAACAGCAGGCGCTTCTGCCAGTCGAAGTCCGGCTGCCACTTCTTCATCTCGTCGCGCAGCAGGGTCTTCTGGAACAGCTTCTCCTTCAGCCACAGCGGCATGGCCATGC
>Ga0105240_10003660_pt1 | contig 23789 bp, 24 predicted proteins | sample KBSC54metaG_FD_80426 | JGI IMG/M metagenome (GOLD analysis project Ga0105240, IMG submission 80426) | Corn rhizosphere microbial communities from Kellogg Biological Station, Michigan, USA - KBS C5-4 metaG | ecosystem: Host-associated > Plants > Roots > Rhizosphere > Soil | place: Michigan, USA...
CGCGTAGATGGCGCTGCGGTCGTAGATACTCTCGGGAGTAAGTTCCGGCTTGTCCCGTAACAGGGATTCCGCCTTATGCCGCCACAGATCTTTCCATTCTTCCGGCACATCATCAAAAGAGTTATGCTGTGACACCGTTTCGATATCCAGAAAAAGAATATTATGCAGAGGATGAGGAGACATCAGGCGAATATACAACTAAAGTATATTCATTGGCCGGCCATGTAACGAGGTTCTGGCGCTTGCCGCGGCTTGCGACGCGCCTCTGTTCCCGATCTTTGGCTCACTGGCAGTAGCGTTGGCTCCGTCACCGGATACCGCGGCCTGTGCAGCGGCCCGCCTCCTTCAGAGGTAATGGTCCCCTTTACTGCGTTTCAGCTCCGCCACATATTCCTTGATATCCTGCTCCTTGTCCCTTTTACAGATAAGAAGCACGTCCTTGGTATCCACGACGATGAAGTCATCCAGACCCTGCAGGACCAGGAGCTTGTCATTGGGGGCTTTTACAACGCATTTGGTGGCGTCGATGACGACAACATTATCCCCTGCTACCGCATTGGCCAGATAATCTTTTTCAAGATTCTCGTAGGCGCTGTTCCAGGTCCCCAGATCGCTCCATCCAAAGGAGGAAGGGATGACATAGACATTGTCCGCCTTTTCCATAATGCCAAAGTCGATAGAGATATTGGTACACAGAGGATAGATATGTTCCAGAGCCGCCTTCTCCCCGGAGGTGTTGAACTTCTCTCTTTCGGCGGAGAAGACATCATACATCTCCGGCAGATATTTTTCAAACGCCTGGATGATATTTTTTACCTGCCAGACGAAAATACCGGCATTCCAAAGGAAATCACCGCTGGCCAGAAAAGTCTTTGCCAGTTCCAGGTTCGGTTTTTCGGTAAAGGTTTTTACTTTATATACATTGTCCGACACCGAATGCTGCTCATGCTGGATATAGCCATAGCCGGTATTGGGGTAGGTAGGTTTGATCCCCAACGTAATAAAGGCGCTATGCTTACCCACAAAGCTCAGCGCTTCCAAACAGACCTTTGTAAATCCCTTCGTATCCAAAATGAGATGGTCGGCAGGAGCAACGATAAGAGATGCCTTGGGGTCTTTCTGTTGTAATTTGAAAGAGATATAAGCAATGCAGGGGGCCGTATTCTTCCGGGAAGGCTCACCAAGTATGTTTTCCTGGGGCATTTGAGGCAGCTGTTTGTGGACGATGTCGCGATATTCATTGGACGTCACCACATAAATGTTCTCAGTAGGAATAAAAGAGGCAAAACGCTCAAAGGTCCATTGGATAAGAGTCTTCCCCGTGTTCAAAATGTCAAGGAATTGCTTGGGGTAATTCTGACGGCTCATGGGCCAGAATCGGCTACCGATACCTCCGGCCATGATTACCACATAGTTGTGCTTGTTCATACTTTTTTTTAAATGATCCCTTCCCGGATAAGGTCATGCAAATGGATAAAGCCCATATAACCAGTCGCTCCGGTGACGACCAGCTGTGTTATATCATGAGTACGCATTAGGTCCAGCGCTTCGATAGCCAGAGCATCCACCTCCACCGTCTTAGGACAAGTGGTCATAATATCTCTGGCAGTCATTCCTTCTGTGTTTATATTTTTCTCCAGCATGCGGCGAAGATCACCATCGGTGACAATACCCAGCAGGCCTCCTTTTTCATCGGTGACAGCCGTAGCGCCCAGACGCTTCGAGGTGATCTCCATAATTACTTCTCGCAGCGAGGCCGAAGTCGCCACTTGAGGACGTTCGTTATGGATATACAAATCCTGTACCCTCAGATATAGTTTTTTGCCCAGGGTGCCGCCGGGATGGAATTTCGCAAAATCTTCACTGTCAAAACCCCGCATCTCCATAAGCGTGACGGCCAGGGCATCACCCATCACCATCTGCACCGTCGTGCTGCTGGTAGGCGCCAGGTTATTCAGACAAGCTTCCTGCGATACGGTAGTATTCAATACTATATCGGATTGCTTGGCCAGGACGGACTGAGTATTGCCCGCCATCCCGATCAGCGGGTTACCGAAATTGCGGATAAAAGAAAGGAGCATTTTGACCTCCGGGCTCTCCCCGCTCTTGCTGATGATCATAACGATATCTTCCGACTGCACCATGCCCAGATCCCCATGGATGGCATCAGCCGCGTGCAGAAAAATAGCGGGAGTACCCGTAGAATTCAGTGTGGCAACGATCTTCTGGGCAACAATGGCGCTCTTCCCAATCCCACTGATCACCACCCGGCCCTTGCAGGCAAAGATCAGTTGCACGGCCTTTTCGAACTCGCTGTCCAAAAGCCCTTCCAATGCGGCTACTGATGCTGCTTCCATTCGAATGGTGTTCCTGCCTGTTTCGAGAATATTGATGCCCCTATTCATAAGTATGTGCAAGGGTTGCGCTCCAAAAAAATTAGCGCATCCCTTGCAAAGCGCTAATGTCTGGCCTATCGGCCAACGGACCTCCGGTCCGTTTTAGTTTCGCAAACCTACGGCAAATTGATTTGTCAACCATAATATGTGCGCTAAAGTCTGAGTCCTTCGTCGGGAACTTCGTCAGGGCTGCTTCGTCACGCCCTTCCTTGTTCGTACCCTTCGTTCCTCGGGTACTTCGAAGGCTCCTCCTCGGCCGTAACCTTCGGACTCCTCGGTTACAGCCAACGGACCTCCGGCCCATTTTTGTGCTCCTTCATTGACATATCCCATGCCTCATTTGCTAATTATATCATTTTAATCCACCCCCTAAGGGTATTCTTTTACCTCTTCACGGGGTTTTCAAGGATATATCGCTGTTATCACCTTATTATCAAACAATTATAATGTTGATATTTTGTCAGTATATACATATTATTTTTTCTTATATTTATATTATTACTATCATATTTTAACAGATTCAGCTAGCTCCTTACCCCGTTTTTGTGTAACTTCGCCAACCCTTAAGCTTGGGCTCCGAAGTTCTTAGACAGACGCCCTTGTTCACCTGTTAATCCTAACTCGTGGATAATAACTTCCGGCTGTTAAGGGTATCTTGGTTATCGTAAAAAGTGAGGAGGAAAACAATCGAGCATGGCAACAACCACAAGTAAAAAAACCGTTACCAGAAAAACTAAGGCCGTCAGTAGCAAGTCCGTAAAAGAAAGACCTAAACCTTCAGATTCCCTACAGGCCCAACTACAAGAGCATTTTGGCTTTGACGCCTTTAAAGACAACCAGAACGCTATTATCCAAAACCTGCTGTCCGGGCAAGACACGTTCGTCATTATGCCTACAGGGGGAGGAAAAAGTCTCTGTTATCAGCTGCCCGCGATGATCAGTGAGGGAGTGGCTATTATCGTCAGCCCGCTCATCGCCCTGATGAAAAACCAGGTAGACCTGGTGCGTAGCTATAGCAGCAAGGATAATGTTGCGCATTTCCTGAATTCCACACTCAATAAGAAACAAATACGGGAAGTTCACGAGGACCTGCTCAACGGGCATACCAAAATGTTGTATGTCGCCCCCGAAACGCTGACCAAGCAGGAAAATATGGATTTTTTTAGTGATCTGAAGATCTCTTTCTTTGCCGTGGACGAAGCCCACTGTATCTCGGAGTGGGGACATGATTTCCGTCCGGAATACCGCCGGCTACGGGAAATGATGGACCAGATCAACCCGGATATACCCGTGATCGCGCTGACGGCAACCGCTACCCCCAAGGTTCAAAGCGACATCGTAAAGAACCTGGGCCTGCGCAATCCCAAGATATTCATCTCTTCCTTCAACAGGGGCAATCTCTATTATGAGATACAACCCAAGATCAAGAAGGATCAGACCATCAAAAGCATTGTCCGTTACATCGTACAGCAAAAAGGCAAGAGCGGGATTATCTATACGCTGAACAGAAAGACGACAGAGGAGCTGGCAGATATGCTGGTAGCCAATGGCATAAAGGCGGTAGCCTATCATGCCGGACTGGACAGCAAGCTGCGGGCCGAAAGACAGGACCTCTTCCTGAACGAAGACGTACAAGTCATCGTAGCCACCATCGCCTTCGGAATGGGCATCGACAAGCCGGACATCCGGTTCGTCATTCACTTTAATATTCCCAAATCCATCGAGAATTATTATCAGGAGACAGGTCGCGCCGGTCGCGATGGCCTCGAAGGCAACTGTATCCTGTATTATTCCCATAAGGACGTAGCCAAGCTGGAGCACCTGATGAAGGACAAACCATTGAGCGAACGCGAGGTAGGCGCCCAGCTTATCAACGAGACGGTAGGTTATGCCGAGACAGGCGTCTGCCGCCGGAAGGTTTTGATGAGCTATTTTGGGGAAGAGTATACCACAGAGAATTGCGGCAACTGCGACAATTGTCTTCACCCCAAGGAAAGAGTGGAGGCAAAAGACAGCGCCGCAAAGGTGCTCCGGACGATAAAGGCTCTGGACGAACGATTTGCCACCAATTATGTCGTCAATATACTTTTGGGCAAGCTGACCCCGCAGATACAGATGTTCCGTCACGAAGGCATTGCGGAGTTTGGTCTTGGCAAGGAAGAGCCCGAACATTTCTGGAATTCGCTGATCCGCCAGGTGTTGCTGGAGGACCTGCTGAAAAAAGACATCGAAGAATATGGGGTGCTGAAGCTGACAAAGAAAGGAGAGGACTTCCTCAAAAAGCCCCGCTCGTTCAAGATCGTACTCAACAACCTCTTCGAAGAAGCCAATGCCGACGACGAAGAGGAAGGCGAACAGACAGGTGGTACAGCCTCTGCCGACGAGAAATTATTCGAGCTGTTAAAGGACTTGCGTCAAAAAGAAGCCAAAAAGAAAGGGCTGCCACCTTTCGTGATTTTCCTGGAGACCTCTTTACAGGATATGGCTACACTATATCCCACCACGACACAGGAGCTGGAAAAATGCCAGGGCGTCAGCAAGGGCAAGGCGCTTCGCTATGGCAAGCCGTTTATCGATCTTATCGCCAAGTATGTAGCGGAGAATGATATAGAAAAGCCGGATGACTTTGTGATGAAGAGCGTCGTCAACAAAAGTGTCAATAAGGTCTACATCATACAACAGGTGGATAAGAAGATACCGTTGGAGACGATTGCCAAGAACAAGGATCTGCGGCTGGACGCCTTGCTGGAGGATATGGAGACCATTGCCGCCAGTGGCACCAAGCTCAACCTCGACTACGCCTTGGATGAGATGCTGGATGAATACGAGCAGGATGAGATCATCGATTACTTCAAGGGTTGTGAGACCAGCAGTCTGCAGGTGGCGCAACAGGAGCTGTCGGATGGGAACTTCACCTGGGAACAGCTAAAGCTCATGCGGATCAAATTCCTCAGCGAATACGGGATGTAGCACCTGTCGGCCGGCATCCTGGTTGGTTCACCCCATGGGTGTGCAAATTTCTATAAGAAATCCCGCCGGATCTCTCACATAGGCCACCGTCTGACCCCAGGGCTTGACTTTCGCCTTCTCGACAGCAGTAGCGCCTGCTTTCACGGCATTTTGGAAGGCAGCCTCCACATCTTCCACGGCAAAGGCGATCTCCATCCCAAACGGTCTCCCACCCGGCTGGCTTTCCAGAAATCCTCCCGACAGATTTTGTCTGACCAGCGAGAAGGCTGCAAAAGATAGGGTAGTATCGCCGGTGGACAGCTCACCGTATTCATTACCGGGAGCGATGAATTTTCTCGAAAAGCCAAATGCCTTTTCATAAAAACCAATGGCCTTTTCGACATCTTCAACATAAAGGATGGTATAAGCAAATTTTATCATGAGCGTAAAGTTAGGCGTCACCCCAACTCCCTAATTTGGAAAAATGCGACAAAATCACCGGACGCCCCCGGGCGCCTCACCGGTATATCTCTTTATCTCATTGGTCAGGTGGGCATGATCATAATACCCGCATTCAAGGGCAATATCGGACAGACTCTCGCCTGGCAGCCGGCAATGCACCCGCCGTAGCGTATACCGGAACCGCTCCTGATTCAGGAATTCCTTGGGGCTTATGCCGATGTAGTACCGGAAGTTCCGTTCCATCTGGCGTACCGTGATAAAATGTCTTTGCGCCAGCTCCTCCACACGGACCAGTCCCCGATGCATACGGATGTCTTCCAGCAGAGGAAATAATGTATGCTTTGGCCGCACCAGTCGATCCAGAAAGAATTTATTCAATTCTTCGTCCGCCGTTTTCATTCCGTCCGCGCCCGAGTCCCATTTATGGCCGGCCAGAGCGAGGTCCGGAGCAAGCACTTTATCGCATTCCACATTGTCATCGGTGATCTCATGAAGGGAAGAGAAGGAATAAAAGGCCCAGAATGCCGCAGGCCTGAAACGGATACCCAGCAGCCTTGTCCCCGGAGAAACATGACTCTCGATAGGGGACGTCATCGCGCCTATAAGATAGGCTCTGCCGCTCTTCATATCCCCCAGGTCTTCTCCCAGATTGAAAATAATATCCACACACCCATCCGGCAGGATCTTACCCACAGACATCGCCTGCCCGGCGCTTTGCACCGACCAGTAGGCATCGATATACGGCGCCAATACAGGATGTGGAGCGATCTCTGTGTATTGCATGGATTGCCAAAGGTAAACCCTACCGTTTTATTAAAAAGTTCACGCTTTTGGCTGGGTTTTCAGCCAAAAACCATACCTTTGCTTCCCCAAAAGGGAATTCAGGTTCCCCGATGGTTGGAAGGTGCGGTAGCTCAGTCGGTAGAGCAAAGGACTGAAAATCCTTGTGTCGGCGGTTCGATCCCGCCCCACACCACGGAGAAAACGAAGCGATTATGAAGCAATTTCATGGTCGCTTTTTCTTTTTGAAATAGTTGTTCATTGAGGTATTATATTGAAGGAATTGGTGCCTTTAACTCTTTCAAGCGCTACTCCAATAGGAAGATCTAAATAAGGAATGATCGCACTGTCATAATTGGCGATGGTATTGATCTGATAAAAGGCAGAGTTGTTAGAATCGTCCACATATTCCTGGGTTTCAGTTCCTGAAAAAAATCTCCAGCCACTATCCACATTATTGATGGGCTCTTCCCGATACATATAGTCTACTGGCTCGCCATCGACTGTAATTTTATCCGTCGCCAGACACGCGCCATGGCCTGTTACCAGCGACTTAGTCTCCCCCGGCAACAGTTTGAATTTTTTTTGTTTTGAATTTGTGTTATGATCCGGCTTATGCTTCCCTCTTTTGAAATAGTCAAAGATGCCCATAAAAACTCCTTTTTAGAAATGAACCTGTTATTTTCTGTATATAAAATCCAACCATTCTCTCAAAACGTGAGCCCAATCCTTTCTGCTCCTTCTCATGCCATTGATATGCTCCCCTATATTCCCAATCAGCCTCAGGATGGAAACTAGCTGATAACTCATTTCCTCTTTTTTGGCGTTTTTGAATTTCTGGCTTTTTGCTTGACTTGATCCCAAGTATAGCCTTTCACTTTGCCGCCTTCCAATTCTGCCATGCGCCGATCCATTTCAGCGACAAAACCAGCATCTTCCCACGAGTCGGATTCCTGGTCACCTTCCTCTGCAAAAATTTTCACGACCGTTAATGTCAATTGAATTAAATTTAGGTATAACCCCGTGATGTACAATCAATAAGAACTAGTTCAAATCCATTCCTACCCATATTTACACCTCCACCACCGCATCCCTCCTGAAATACCCATGCTCATAATGACGCACATATCCCAGTTGATTCGTAAGCATTCTCGTTTCTCCAACAAGAAACTCCGGCGTATTGAAATGATGATGCCCATATATCCAGCATTCAGCTCCTGAGTCCGCAATGGTATCAAAAAGCTCCACGGCAAATGCATCCGTCAATGGACTGTTCCTATATTTCTTTGGATAATTCATTAAAGTAGGAACATGATGAGTAACCACCACCGTCGGCTCCTGCCCGCCATCGCAAAGAGTACTCCTCAAATAACGCAAACTTTCTTCATGTAAAAGTGAAAATCTGGAGGCGGTCAATTTCGACCCTTCATATTGTATGGCAAAAAAATCAGAGATGCTCCTCTGGATATCCCATTCAAGCTGCGGACTGATCCGACTCCATAAGGTTGTAAAAACAAACCTGACTCTTTCGTGAACCACAGAATGGTTATTTACCAAATAGAGATTATCTCTTAATTTCTCGTGCAGTGGGTCGGATTTGTCGGAGATATCAGTTCCATAATATTCATGATTTCCAGGTACCCAAAATACGGCGGAATAATGATCACAAACAAAGTCAAAGAATCCATGAGCGCTTTTCTCATCACGAAATGTAACGACGTCACCCGCCAATACCAGAACATCACCCACCAGCTTTAACGGGTTCTTAGCAAGAAATTTTTGATTTTCGGGAAATTCCAGATGGAGATCCGAACAGTACTGTATTTTCATCATCAGTGGATTTGAGGAACAATATTTCCCCATCCAAAGGATACCAAAGATACGTCTTCGAAAAAATATCCGACACAAGGATTTTCAGTCCTTATGGTGGCAATTCGAGTCCGTCCCTTGCCTTAAACACAATAAATTTTCCCCCCTTCGCCGCACCATTTTCCCTTTTCACATCATTTCACCCAAACAGGGCCCGAATACCGTAGGTTTGTCAAAAATTGCCAATCCAAAAAATTAGACTATGAAAAAGATAACATCCAGTTCCGTTCGCCTGTTGACAGCAGGTCTTTTTCTGATGCCAATACTCTTTCCTGCCACAGAATGTCTCGCCCAGTCAACACCCCACCAGTCGCTCCTGGCGCTTTCAAAGACCAACCATACGCTGGCAATCGTTGACCCGGAGACCCTGAAGGTGGTCGCCACCATTCCCGTAGGCACCGATCCCCATGAGGTGATCGCCTCTTCGGACGGCACAAAAGCCTATGTTACCATTTATGGCGGCGGCAGTCTGCACGAACTGGATGAGATCGATCTGGTCGCGCAAAAACCGTTGCGCAACATCGATACCAAACCGCTGTTCGGTCCACACGGCCTCACCTTCGTTGATGGCAAGGCATGGTTCACCGCGGAAGGCTCCAAATCCGTGGGTCGTTATGACCCCGCTACCGGCCAGCTGGACTGGAGCATCGGGACAGGTCAGGATCGGACTCATATGCTCTATGTCACTCCCGACGGCAAAAGGATCTACACCACAAATGTTTCTTCCGGAACCGTTAGCCTTCTCATCGACTCGCTGATGCAGCCCGGACGAATGGCCCCTCCCGGCGCCAGACCGCGCGAGGAATGGACCCAGATCGTTATCCCCGTGTCAAGAGGTTCCGAAGGATTTGACGTATCCCCCGATGGTGGTGAATTGTGGACAGCGGCGAGCGAGGACGGAACGATCGCTATTATCGACCTGCACGCAAAAACGCTCGCCACAAAATTAGATGCAAAGGTCCACGGCGCAAACCGACTCAAGTTTACCCCGAATGGCAAGCTGGTCTTCATATCGAGCCTGGGCTCGGGCGACCTCGTTATATACGACGCCACATCACGTAAGGAGACCAAACGACTAAAGATCGGGCACGGCGCCGCGGGCATCCTCATGGACCCCGATGGCTCCCGGGCCTTCGTAGCCTGTTCCGCGGATAATTATATCGCAGTGGTCGATCTAAAAACGTTGGAAGTTACCAGTCATTTTGATGTAGGTGGAGTCCCCGACGGCCTCGCCTGGGCGGTGCGTCCATAAACTTTAGATCGACCTCCTGATCCAACCTGTCTTGTACCTGCCCCAATTTGTTAATAGCTTACAAACCAATTTGGATATTTTAAAAAGAACCTTACCTTACCAAATATCGAATGTCAAACCCCGATAGACCCCTCCATGAAAAAGATCTTGTTGTATATTTCCGCGTCCTTGTTGCTGACCAGCTGCGCTACTTATCACCTTTCTACGGAAAGTCTTGTGCAACAAATGGCGGATACTAAGCCGGAAAGAAAGTATATATATTCGCCAAACCTTCCGTTTATTCCCTTCAGCGTCGAGGGCAATAGCCTTCAACAGCTCAAATGCCTGGATAAAAATGGAAAGGAAACAACCATTACCGTATCCAATCGGACATCGGTACGCATAATGTTGACAGACAGCTCACATAAAACTTTTTATTTCAACACCCTTTTACTCAAGGACAGCACGATCACAGGAAGCAAAACTCATTTCTTCGAAATGCATATCAAACCCATCCTGCTAAGGGATGTAGTGAAGATAGAAGTACAAAGATCATAACCCCCAAATAAAAAGGCGGTTACAACTTCTAGTTGTAACCGCCTTGAAAAAGATTAAATTTATTGATACTGCACCACCAGCTTCGGATGCCTGTTCGGGTACCTGGCATTGTGGCTTGCCACAAATTGCCGGCTGGCATAGATCACTTCCGTTTGCAGCTTCATAAAGAACCCATAATTGGCGTTCTGGCTAACCATGGACGCTACCTGGGCAGTAACGTCTACATCCACGTCAAGATATGGCAGGTTAGTAGAAGGGACCAGCACCTGGTTAGTGGTCAGGACTGAAGGCTGATTATACCACCCGACAGTGGACGTCGACCAGTCTGCTGCCACTTGCTGAACGTAGAAGGCATTATTACCATAATTTGCATGAACCTGGTCGCCGCTTGCAGGGGTCGAGTCGGAATAAAGAAAAAGATGAGCCGAGGTTATGGTCGACGAAGTAGGAATGGAGCTGAGGTCGAATTTCAACAGACCTCTGAGCGTATAGGATCCACCATTATAAGTCCAGGAGTCTGTCTCCAGATCTTCTACGGTTATGTTGCTCATGTCGACGCCACTTCGCTCAACTATAGCAAATTCATAAGGATTGTTGTTAGGCTGCAGGGTCAGCGTTTGACCGCCGGGTTTCATCGTGATCACAGTAGTGTCGGTGCTAATCCCACCCAGATTGTCGAATACCGACAGCTGAAATATATAAGTACCGGCCACCAGCCCTTGCACCACCGTTACCGGTGCGCCGGGATCGACGATCGTAGACGCCGCAGGTCCATCGACCTGTTCCCATAAATAGGTTACTACCTTCCCATCTGCATCTGTACCGTTACCGGTAAGAGTAACTCCTTCCACCGGAAGGGTAACAGTCTGGGATGCACCGGCATCAGCCACAGGTAATTTGTTAACAGTATCTTTTTTACAGGCAGTACAAAATAAAAAGAGGGCAAAAACGACAGTGAGAATAGAGGATTTTGACATTGTACGGAGAATTAGGAGGTTTTAAAATTTAGACCCAAAATATAGTGTTTTGGGCTGTTTTGCAAGCATTCACCCCCGACAATATGTCGTTCAAACCCATGCTGCGTGCCGATTTACCATATAACTGTGTCGCCCCTGCCAATAACCGTGTCATTACGCCAACCGGCGTGAACGAAAAGATTTTTCCTTGCAGCTCACCGGCGGGACCAACCTATAGGCAGCGTCGCGCTATATACAGGCTGGTGATCATATTCCTGATCACCCGACCCTGAAACTCCTCCCGCGCCGTGCGGCCCACCGCCTCCAGGACGGCAGCCCGATCCGCCCGGATATTGATATTAGAATAAGTTGCATATAAGTTGACGGTCTGCTCGGCATCGAGGGTCAGCGACCATGCTCTTGTCCGATGCTCTATACTGTCGAAAGCCCGCGTGCCCGCCAACGCAGCCATCCGTGCATCTTTATCGAGCCCAAAAGGAAGGTCACGATCATCCCGCGTAGGACTCACCGGTCCGTCAAGCAGCACCTTGGTCGCCTCGTGAAAAGGATCCGCACGACCCGGATCACCAAACACATTCCAGACCACCGCCCACCAGCCTCCAGGCTTGAGAAGAGCTGCCACCTTGGCCAAAGCCCTCTCTTCATCCAGCCAGTGAAACGCAGTGGCGCAAAAACCAAGATCAAAATCAGCAGCAGGCAACACCGCATTCTCGAAAGTGGAACGCATCACGGTCAATGCCTCATGCTGTATGGTCTTATCCATAAAATCAGCCAGACGAGGGTCCGGTTCGATGGCCACCAATGGATCCGCACCCAACTCCAGCAGCCGGCGTGTAGCTATCCCCGTCCCCGCACCTATTTCAAAAACAGCGCCGCCCGGTCGCAAACCACAGCGCTCACGCAGCACTTCATACACCCACTCAGGATAGGCGGGTCTTGCAGCATCATAGCCGGCAGGATCCAATCCAAAGGCCTCCCGGCCAAACTCTTTATCGATAACAGATTTACTCATATCAATGGTCTCCAGGCATGGCAAATATCCCAAAATTTCCTATCTTCATATCGCTGTCCGGAAGCATCCCGTCCGCGGAAATGGGCCAAGCCCACCGGTGTGGTTCACAAACACATATTATTAACTTAACTTCTTGCCTTCATGCGGACACGGGCATAATTAAAAGAAGGAAAGTTATGTCTACAGTCTCCCGGGATTTACCCGCACATCCCCATCTTGATGTTCCCAAACAACAGGCACGCGAACTGCTCCGGCAGTGCCAGGCGAAATTATCCGATGCCCTTGATCGCGTCCGGCGCCAGCATCCCAGACTCCGCAATGCGGACGATGATAAAATAGCAGGCAGCCTGAAATTAAGCGCAGCCCAGCTGGTCATAGCACGTGAATATGGCTTCTCCTCCTGGACCCAGCTCAAGGAGCGCATCACCGGCAATACCGTCGCCCAGCTCATCGACAAAGCCATTCGCTCGGGCGACGCCGAAGGCGTCACGCGGCTGCTCACAGCTTACCCCAATCTATTACACGTCCCCGTGAGGAGCGGCAACTGGGGACCGCCCATGAGTCACGCTGCCAACATGGGCCGGCTTGACATGGTCAAAACAATCGCCGCCATCGGTGCAAAAGATTATCAGCATGCTTTCGGGCGGGCACTATTACATGGCGATATTGAAATAGCAAAATGGCTGCATGAACACGGCGCAGTATTCACACCCGGCGTCATCATGGGGTCATGCGAGACGCTGAATGACCGTGGCTTTGGATTCCTGGACGACGCCGGCGTCCCCCTGACGGATGGGGAAGGCGATAAGTTAGCTCCGCTCGCCATGGTACTGGAAACCTACAGTCGCCATCCCGCAGGCAAACATGCCATATTACAACGATTCCGGGCAAGGGGTTATCACTGGGAAGATACTCCCATAATGGCTTTTCACTGCGGCGATCTGCAACGGCTCAAGATCCACCACCGCCAACATCCGGAACTGATCCACCAAAGATTCAGCTACCGCGAAATCTATCCCGCGGCGCTGGGTTGCGCAGATGACGGCAGGTCAGGGCTGCACGGCACACCGATAGACGGCACAACTCTGCTACACCTCTCGATCGATTTTGACGAACGGGAGATCTTCGACTGGCTATTGGAGCAGGGCGCAGACGTCAATGCCACAGCCACTATCGATGAAGAAGGTTTTGGCGGCCATACACCGCTGTTCAATGCGATTGTAAGTGACGCCTATGTCAACGGCAGACAACGCGACGCCTACATGATCCGCCGCCTGTTGGACCTTGGCGCCGATATTCAAAAAAGAACAAGCCTGCGAAAGTACCTCGATTGGCGCGAGGAGCCGGGATGGCATATAGCAAGAAATGTAACGCCGCTGGAGTGGGCCACCCATTTCCCCGAGCGAGGTTGGGTAAGCCAGGAAGGCGTCAGCTTAATTGGGGCGACCGAAAAATAAAATATACCCATCGGCGTCCGCCAGCTCAAAACCAAGTAAACCATCACCGTCGACCCGTAAGGGTTGATGAAAGGCAACTCCCTTGCTACGATATTCCTCATACAACGCATCAGGGTCCTCGGTTGAAATATAGGCATCCCAGCGCGCCCATTCATGACGGGTGTGATTGGGGACAGGCTGCACATCCGGAACGATCGCCTTAAGCATAATATGAACCTTGTCACGCTGAACCATGGCAAAAAAGGGGTCGCCCTCCGGACCTATATACAGGAGTTGAAATCCAAGCTTGTCAACATAAAAGGCGACAGAGGGCCTTATATCGGCAACAATAAAGAAGGGTGCTACATAGGTAAGGTTAGACATGATTTACTTATTTGCATAAAGGTAAATGGTTCTAACGCATGCCCTCAAAAAATGGCGATTTTATCTTGTATCTGCCCTCTTTCCCGGTGCGCTCATTTAGTCATTGTTTACATACGTAGAATTATCCGCCCTGTAACGTCCATCGGTGATCTGAATGATGTTACCTGCCGAGTCGTTGACGGTGCCCCTGAATTGGTAGATGTTCGAAAAATTCGACTTGATGACATTCATTATGGTTACGGGATTGGGATTGGTTTGGAAGGTGGGACTCCAGGGCCCTACCCGGGGAGAAACAAACCTCGTGGTTTCAAACCAAAAATCGCTGGCGCCAACATTGCTGTAATGGTTCGGATCATCCGGATGCTCGAAGTTAAAAAAGAGACTGCTCACGATGAGAGAGGTATCCGAATAACCTTCCATCGATCCATAGAAGGTGTAGGTATCGCCCGCATAGGTGGGCCAGTGGGTATAAACAGCAGTACCCGTGCCTTTATAGATATGGCCATTGGCCGTGAATTGCCAGCTGTTGTCCGGCTGGTCGCGATAGGTGCTGTCCCGTATGGTGAGTGCAAGATTGCAGGGACTATAGTTGTAGGCAGTCAGGAAACTGATGTTGCCATAATTCTTAAAGAGACCTTGGGGTTTGAGTTTTACATTCTGCATACCCGTGTCGGTGAAATTGCCATCTGCGGAAAAGACAACGCCGTCCTGGTCGTCGGTAATGATATGATAAGGGCCGGCCTTCGTGACCATAACGTTAACGAGAACATAGCTTGTATCAGAACTCACGCCATTGTACCAGAAACCATGCACCTGTGCACCCTCGCACGTGCCATTGTCATTGAGAAGGATGCCTTCCGAGGTGCTGGCAGGTGGCGGTGGGACAGGCTGTTTTTGGCAGCTGGCCAGCGCCGAAAGAAATAACACCAATATTGCGCTGACGCGGATCATCGGAGAAGGAATAATTTGCATAACGGGTTAATTGACGAGTTTAAATTTGCCATTTAGGACAGGTTCGATATGATACTGGTGCCAGTAGTCCCGGACGGTACCGCTGAAAGTCCCATATACAACGGTTTTGTAGACGTCATCGGAAACATAAATAGCCACGCTCTTGATCTGTAAGGTCATCAACGGGTTATTAATTTCTCCCTTAAAGGCAAATCCCTCAATGATGTAATTGTCGGGAAAAGCCTTGGCAGAATCATATGACGAAATAAAAAAGCTTATTCCGCTCTGATTAGTCTGGTAGGGAATAGTGTCGACAATCGTTCCGGGAGATATTGACAGGCTCATAGAGGTACCCTCTGTTGGCACAGGCGCCGCAGTTCCGCTGACCTGGAAGGCCGTAGCCTGGCCCGGCGGTAGATTGAACCCGGTTTGAAAAGTACTGATCGTCCCCTTATAATATCGGCCATTTGCCGTTGCTTCCCAGGTGTTGTCAGGATAGTTCCGGATGGAGCTGTCCTGAACATATACGATGAAGTTGCAAGCCGAAGAGTCGAACTTAAGCGTGAAGCTGGTAGGCCCGTAACGGTTGAAAGCTCCGCTGGATTTGAGGTGCACCGTGTATAATCCGATCTCATTGAACGAGCCCGAGCCGCTAAAGCTTACGCCGTTCTCGCTGCTGCTGCTGATATTGTATTTGCCGGGTGTGGTGACGTTGAGCGTGACCGCGAGATAGTTGGTGTCGGTGCCCGCCGCAATACCATTATACCAAATGCCATGGATCCTGCTCGGACTACAACCCGAATCCAGGCTGGTGACATAGCCTCTGGCATTCCCATTTGATGTGGGAGGAGTTTTTTGACATCCGGCAAAGAAAACCAACGCTGAAGACAATAGCAGGGATGACCATACGCCCAGAGGGTGTGCAGTTAGATATTTCATGATTAGGTTATTTGAAGGCCTAAGAGAGCGTATTGGAGAATTAGCAGGTTGCTAACGAAGCATGGAAAGGTCCGCAATATCTATGCCGTTTTTAACGATCCTTTAAGACTTAACAGGGCCCCCGCTACTTTCATCGAAAAACAGAAGACATATAAAAAATCTATCTTTATCTTCATGGATCACATGAAAAAACGATTGACCATCCTTATACTGATCGCGGGCCTCTTCCTCCCCAGCCTCGCTTCCTCTGCTCAAAAAATAAGCATCGACTCCAACTGGGTCAGAGACCAGGAACCATTCCGCATCGCCGGCACCCTGTACTATGTCGGCACGTACGATCTGGCCAGCTATCTCATCTCTACAACAAAGGGACTCATTCTCATCAATACGGGCATTCCCGGCTCGGACACCATGATCCGCCGACATATAGAGATGCTGGGATTCAAATTCTCGGATATAAAAATATTGCTCGCCACACACGCCCATTTCGATCATGTCGGCGCGATGGCGGCTATAAAACAGGCGACAGGCGCCAAACTCATGATCCATAAACGAGATGCACGCCTGTTGGCCGACGGAGGCAGCTCGGATGTTATATTGGGAGGGCACGGCCCAATGTTCCCACGTGTAAAGGCAGATCGTTTGCTGGAAGACAGGGATCTCATACAACTGGGTGATATGCAGATCATGGTGCTTCATCATCCCGGCCATACAAAGGGCGCTTGTAGCTTTCTTTTTTCAGTAAAGGACGAGGATCGTGAATACCGTGTCTTCATCGCCAATATGCCCTCCATTCTCGGTGGGACCAAATTCCCCAGCACACGAGGTTACCCAACGGTCGGAAAAGATTATGCCTATACGCTGAACGCAATGCCAAAAGTACAGTTCGATATATGGCTTTCTTCTCATGCCAGTCAATTCGATATGCATAAAAAACATCATACAGGCGACAGATATCACCCCGAGGCCTTCTTCGATCAGGAAGGGTTTGATGCAGCGATCGCTGACCTGAAAAAGGAATATGAAAAGAAAGCTGGCCGGGCGGGTGTTACTCAATAATTTTCAGAAGGTCTTCCACCGGCTCGATATCTCCGGACACAGGCTGATTCTCGAGGATCATATAATAGTCGCCCTTCACTATCAAAGGTTCAGAGTCATTCAGGATATTTACAGACCAGGCAGAAAGCACCTTTTCGCCGCGGTTTTCCCTGACATCGATAATAATAGATCCACGGGCAGTGCCGGGCGGTGCCTCAGCTTTGGAAAATAAAAGCCCTTCATATTTTCTATCATCAATAATTATTTCCGCAAATATGCCGCTGCCTGGCAGCCCCCTGTCCTCCGTCAACAGCTTGTACAGGCTTTCGCCAATATAATAGCTCCAGCCCTTGCTGCAATCTTCATAACATTCTATATCCGGTATCAATCCAATATGGGTCATAGTTATCCGGGTGCCCGCTCCTGTGGCAGAAATGTCCCACGCGATGAAGTGATTTTTCCACAAGTAGGGGTCCTTGAATATGGGCAGGTAACAATCCACCACTTTCCATAGGACAAATTGATCCGGGACGATCTCCACGATCTCCATCCGGGACCAGGTCGTCCGGGCAAAATGGACCGTAAAACTGCGGTAACCAGGCATCCCCGGTAGATCACCCCCCTGATCTTTTGCGTCACCCTTAAAATTGACAGCCCACCAATCCCAAACCCGGCCGATCTTTTCAAAGGCCTCCCGGGCAGTAGCCGGCACGACAATGGAACAATGAAAGTTTTGCTGGTTCATAAGTGGAATATTTATACAGCAAATCTATCCCAAGGGTCAAAAGCCGGGTTTATTGAAAATGGAGAATTTTACAGCGCCAGTCAATGGTCGTCGCCAATCGGCCGCCTCTGTCGGCCCGAGGCTCGCCCAACCCGCGGAGGTCTATTCCGACCTCAAACTATCCGCCGGATTCGCCCTGGCAGCTCTGATAGCCTGATAGCTCACGGTACACATCGCTATAAGCGCAGACATTAACCCCGCCAGCACAAATACCCACCAGCTGATCGTGATCCGGTAAGCAAAATCATGCAGCCAGCTATTCATAAAATACCAGGCCACCGGTACCGCCACCAGCAAGGCGCCCGCTACCATTATCAAAAAATCCCTGGACAACAGATACACAATACCCGTCACCGACGCCCCCAATACCTTCCTGACCCCGATCTCCTTCGTACGCTGGACGGCAAAGAAAGAGATAAGTCCCGAGAGACCCAGACAGCTGATCACGATGGCTACAATGGCAGTGATATTGATCAATTTACCCAGCAGGTCGTCCTTATGATAAAAGCCGTCCATCTCTTCATTCACATAGTGGTAATCAAACACATTATCCGGATACATCGTCTGCCAGGCCTTTTGAATGGCCTCCCGCACAGCGCCCTGCCCGCCGCCCCCAAGCTTTATAGCCGCAAATTTATACCGGCTCGTCAGGGTAGTGATCATCACAGGCTCGATGCTTTTGTATAAGGGTTGTACATTGAAATCCTTTACTACCCCAACGACAGTCCCCCCGGCATCGTATAAGGTGCCGTCCACCACCCGGTGTCCGATCACATCCTCTGGCTTGTTGAATCCGAATTTATGCATGAGCGTCTCGTTCAGCAGGAATTCTCTTGCCGTATCGCTTGGTTGAAGATTCCTTCCCGCCAGCAATTGCAATTGGAATGTCGGCAGATAATTCGCATCAGCAACAATAGTCCGCGCCGTGAAATTTTCCCAGGCCCGGCTGTCAAAACTGACAGACCCACCCAGGTAATGCTCAGATATAGGAGCCGAGAGACAGAAGCTCACGGTCCGTATAGCCGGCAGCGCCAGCAGCCTTTGTTGCAACCACGCCATCTTGCCCTTGTCCGCATCAGGGATAGGGATCATCATGACAGACTCCTTGCTGAATCCCGGGTCCGCATTTTTCACATACCTGATCTGCAGCGTAATGATGATGGTGCAAATGATCAATGCCTGAACAACGACATGCTGGATGATGACCAGCCCTTTCCGGAAAAGGACCGACCGGGTCTCGGACACCTGCTGCTTCAATGCATTCACCGGCTTCCATCGGCTGAGCACCAGGGCGGGGTATGATCCGGCCACGACCGTCACCGTGCCGGCCAGCGCCAATAAAAAGGATAGCAGCATCCGGTCATGCAGAAGGTCGAATGACAGCTGACTCTGCAGCCACGAATGGAACACTGGCAGGGTCAGACGCACCCATACCAGGGAGAGTAGCGTTGCCAGCAACACCATACAGGCCGTCTCCGTCATGAACTGCCAGAATACGGAAGACGCCGTACCACCCAACACTTTTCTCGTGCCGATCTCACGCGCTCGCTTTGCGCTCTGTGCAGTAGCCAGATTGATAAAGTTGAAACACGCTATCAACACCAGAAATGAACCAACGATCATCAAAGTGACGAGAAGGGAGAGTCGCATGCTGCCACCATACCGGGCATCAAAATGAATGTCCTTCACCGGCTGCAAATGAAAATAGTACGCCGACTGTACACTGCGATCAAAATATTGTTTTACGATACGTCTGGTTGCCGCCTCGATCTTTCCCGCTGGAACATTGTTCGGCATCCACACAAAGGATTGCATCCAGGAATTGATAAACCCCCAGCTGTTATGCATGTCCCTTTCCATATCGGGGTGGACGCTTCGAAAGGTGGCCCGGGACAGGAACATATCCGTTGTCAGGTCCGTGTTGGGGGGATAGTCTTCCAGGACACCCGTAATGGTAACAGTGAATTGATCATCCAACGTAACAGTCCGGCCCACAGGCTCCTCTTTCCCAAAATATTTCTCCGCCAGCCGCCGGGTGATCACAGCAGTATACGGGTCTTTCAGGGAGCTTGCCGCATTTCCCTTCAGCCAGGAATAGTCGAATAAGTTGAACCAATGCTGGTCGGCATACGCTATGGCGTCCTTTTCCGTAAAGAATTTACGACCACCAGCGCCCTCCACACCCACCGTCGACAGCGGAACTTTCAGCAACACCGCCTGATCTTTTATCTCCGGCACCTCTTTTTGTAACGCTTCAGTCAGGTCCAGGGGCGTTCCCCGCTCAGGTTGCACCGATCCATCATCCCAATGGAGATCCGTAACAGCCCGGTAAAGCTGCCCATCCTTCCCCTGCCATCGGTCAAAGCTAAGATGGTACCGGATGAATTGGAAAAGAAGAAGCCCCCCGGCAATGCCAAGCGACAGGCCAAGCACATTCAGGGTCGTATAAAATTTTTGCTTCCGGAGATTCCGAACGGCGATCTTGATATAGCTGCTGAGCATAGGCGACATTTAGCTGATACAAAGGAATGTATGTTTACAATACACAGGTCAGCTGCGCTGCAGCAGCACCTTCATCGTCCCGCCATCCACAGGCCCCGAAGTATGTTCGTGGATGACCTTCCAGGCGCCGTCATTTTTCCGAACCACCCAGGTCAATCGATTCTGAAGGTACCGAAGCTCTTCTCCCGTCTCCGATATAGCGGCGAATTTTAAAAAAGCGCTTACGACAGCCATCTCACCCTCCCCCCGGACCCGGACGTCGTCGAAAGAAACGACCACACGCTCCGTCCCCAACGACCCAAACCAGCCTTTTACCATTTCCCGCCAGGGAGCCAACCCATCGTAGACCCACTCCCACATATCAAAGATGCGCACACCCTCATCAAAGATGGACACAAAGACCTCGACATCTTTTTGAAATACGGCATTTTTGTAGGTCTCGAGCAAGGACTCAATTTCTCTCATAACTCCTGTAGTTTTTAATGGTTACCTCATATTCTCCTTCAACACCGCAAATACCCGCTCCCGTATAGTATCCGCATCAAACATCTCCCCATAATGCGGGGCATTCGGCACGACGATCAGCTCACTCTTTACCCCCGCCAGACCCAGCCAGGAATGTAAGATCCGGGATTGCGTATTGGGCACCGATTCATCCTTCTCCCCCTGCACGATAAGAAATGGCGGATCATTCTTATCAACATACGTCACAGGACTGGCCCTCTTCGCCAGATCCGGTCTGTCCACCACCCGCGCGCCCAGTAAAACAGCAACAGGATCACGTGGATCATTCGTCGCCGGACCCGGATCATTGGCAAACATGACAAAGTCAGCCGGTCCGTAAAAATCCAGCACACACCGGATCTTAAAATGTGGCGGCCCCGACGGCGGATAAAACTCCTTTACCGCATTGTTGTTCGACAAACCCATCAATGACGCCAGATGCCCACCTGCAGAAAATCCGATCACCGCTATCCGGTCCTTATCCAGCTTGTACTTATCCGCATGTTGATAAAGAAACTCCACCGCCTGATTACAATCCTGTATCTGCGCCGGAAATACCGCCTCCGTGGAATAGCGATAGTCGATAGAAGCCAATGCATATCCCTGATCCAGGAATCCCCGGACCGTCTTGCCCATATATCCCATATCCGCATACTTGTCATTCAGCATCCATGCACCCCCATGTATCCACACCACCAGGGGCGTATGCTTCTTCGCGCCCGCCGGCAGATAAATATCCAACAGATGCTTATGCGATGTATCATCCGCGTAAGGTATATTGGGATAGACGACCGTCTCCGGCGAAAAGATATGCTGCACCACCTCCGGCGGCGTCTGGGCAATGGCCCTGGCAGTAATAAAAAGAGCCCCCGCATAAAAAAGAAACTTCTTCATAATAACAGGTTGTATAACTAAGTTATCTGATCCACCCGAAAATTCCAATTCTGCCTCTGTTTTACCACCCCGAACCATCCTAGCTTTACATTCAAAAAATGCCACAGCTCAACATACGGGGTATCCGTCTCCATTATGACGACAAGGGTTCCGGCCAGCCCATTGTTTTTGTCCACGGACACCCCTTCAACCATACCATGTGGCAATACCAGATAGCGCATTTTTCAAAAGAATATCGCCTCATTATGCCCGATCTGCGTGGCTATGGCCGGACAGAAGTAACCCCCGGCCGGGTCATGCTGGATGAGATGGCCCTGGATATCCTCCATCTGCTGGACGCACTACAGATAGAACAGGCTGTTCTATGCGGCCTCTCCATGGGCGGACAGATCGTACTGGATTTTTACCGCCTGTTCCCACACAAGGTAAAGGCCCTTATCATAGTCGACTCGGATGCCAGCGGTGAGACACCGGAAAGCTACCGGCAACGGATGCAAAAAGCAGCCCTCATAGAAAAGGCAGGAATGAAACAACATACGGATGATACCATCTATCAATACATCGCCCCTGCATCCATGAAAAACACACCCGTATATACCCATTTATATGAAATGATGTCCACCACCTCCGCAGAAGGAGCAGCCGCCGCGCACAAAGGCAGAGGCGAAAGAAGGGATCATCTCCCCATCCTTCCCCACATACAGGTACCCACACTGATCGTAGTAGGTGAAGAAGACTTTTTCACTCCCGAACCCATCGCCCGGCTCATGAGCGATGCCATCCCGAATGCCGGGCTGGCCGTTATAGCTGGCGCAGGTCATCTGCCCAACATGGAGAAGCCGGAGGAGTTTAACGACATTCTATACTCTTTTTTGAAACAGGCACGATCCCTGTGAGTGATCTCGCCAGACCGTTCCGGCAACCTACTCTCTGAATATCTTGCTTTTCGACTTTGCCTTTATCATGTCCCGAAGGAAATTGGCCATCACATCATATTTCACTCCGAACAGCGCTGCTAGCCCCATGACCTCATTCAGCGTAAATTCTCCGGGGTTGCGGGCCTTATTACGAAACGAATAAAAGGATATGCCCAGTTCGATGGACATCCTCGTCTCGCTGACAATGGCGAAGATCTGCTCAAAGCTGCTGATCCTGCCGGCTTCCAACTCGTTTTTAATGGAATTGAGCCGGTTCTTCCGGCGCTCATCCCGGACGACCTGTTTTGTGTGATCAGTAGGCTTGACCTTAAATCTCTTTTGCACCACCGCAAGGTGATACATTATTTCTTTCACCATAAATCATATACCATTCGAAATAACATGGTATGGTAAAAAACAGGTGCGGCCTAAAAAGACCAAAATAATTCATTATATTTCCGCCTGTTCTTTATATCGTTTTCGGCGTATCTAATGCGGATAAATAGTAAATCACTTGTTTTTTGCATGATTTATATAGTCGGCTTATATGGATCATGCGGGTCCAAATATTATTAATTTTATCATCCTGATAAAAAATATTATATCTTTAACCATCCTCGCCTGTGTCCTGTCATTGCGAAATAACTTGCGTTCTATTCCTTCCCGAGACTTTTTTAATGTTAAAAGCATATAACGTATGTTTATTACCCATAATACGGACATCCGTCTCATCGCCGACAGCCTTAGACAACGGTCTAAGGAGGAACTGCAGGAATGGCTGCTCGATCAGCTTATAAATAAGGGCAGTTCGCTACTGAAGAGAACTTATCCTCATCAGTTTGAATTCTATATCTACATCAAGACAGGCAAACGAAGAGTCAGCCCGCATGATATTCATGTCTGTCTTGGCGCTCAGCTGGGTCTGCGCGAGCTCCCCACCGTATTTATTTCCCTGCCGGGCTATTCCAGTGAAGCCAGAGAAGCAGTCAGAAAATCAAGAAAGGAAATTTTGCTATTGGAGCTCTCACAATTGATGGCGGATATGCGGATCAATGAAGAATCGATCCCGCAGCCTTATACTATCTATTTCTATCCTAAATTTATCCCGTCAAATCTAATAATACATTTTAATCCATGATCACTTCCTCCCTCTCTCAACTCTTCTGGTACAAAGCCATCAATCCCAATTTTGCCAGGGCCATCGAC
>Ga0105240_10003661_pt1 | contig 23774 bp, 12 predicted proteins | sample KBSC54metaG_FD_80426 | JGI IMG/M metagenome (GOLD analysis project Ga0105240, IMG submission 80426) | Corn rhizosphere microbial communities from Kellogg Biological Station, Michigan, USA - KBS C5-4 metaG | ecosystem: Host-associated > Plants > Roots > Rhizosphere > Soil | place: Michigan, USA...
CTCCACCGGCGTGTCGTATCTTTTGAAAGACGGATACAACACCTTCGGAAGCGCGGTTACGGCGGGAAAGCCGCCCATCGTGAGCCCCACGATTGCGAACTTCGGCAGCCCCAGCTATTTCTCCGATGGCAAAGTCGCACAGTTCTACGATTACAACTTCACCGTGGAACATAGTTTCTCGAACAATAACCTCGTGCGCGCCAGCTTCCACGCCAACTATGGCAACCAGTTGCAGTCTTCTCAGAACTACAATCAACTGGATCCGAAATACATCGGCATCTATGGCAGCCTGCTGACTTCACCGCTTAGCAGCGTGCTCTCAAATCCCACTGTTGTGAACAGCGGCTATAAATTGCCGTATGCCGGATATCCCATGAATTTCACGCTGGCTCAGTCGCTGCTTCCCTTCCCCCAATACACGGGTGTGAGCGGTACCACCAACGGCGGCCACAGCACGTGGAACGCCCTCGAAACCAGCTTCCAGCATAATTATTCCCATGGACTGTATTCACTGGTTTCCTACACGTTTTCGAAGCTGATATCGAACAGTACTTCCCCGAACGTGTACGCAAAGAACACGGAAAAAGACATATCGACTTCCGATCGGCCACATGTGTTCTCGGTGGCCAATATCTATGACCTGCCCTTCGGAAAAGGCAAACATTTTGGCGGCAACTGGAATCCGGTCGTGAATACCCTGCTGGGCAACTGGCGCGTTTCGGCCGTCCAGCATTACCAGAGCGGTAACCCGTTCGGCGTGTCGTCCGGCCAGAACCTGTTTGGAGCCGGTTCGGCGCGTCCAAATTATGTGGCCGGCCAGCCGTTATATAACCCGGACTTCAATCCGAAAGACCCAACCAGCCGATACCTGAATCCGGCAGCATTCGTGCAGCCGGCCAATGGAATCTTCGGCAATGTGCCGGCTGTGATCCCCAGCCTGCGCCAGCCGATTCAGCTCAGCGAAGACGTCGCAATCAGCAAGGAATTTCCCATCGGGACATCCGAAAAGAAGGCCTTTGAATTCCGGGGCTCCGCATTTAACGTCGCCAACCGCCATCTGCTGGGCGGCCTTACAACCGGCATTACCAGTGCCGCATACGGGCAGTTCAGCAATCCACAATCGAATCAGCCCCGCAACATTGAGTTCAGTCTGCGGTTCAAATACTGATTACTTCCAGGCGGTCTTAATCTTGACATCTTATCTGGAGGCAGCCTTTCGGGCTGCCTCCAGATTTGTTTTGTAAGATGCTTCTGCCGGGTCGAGTTCAACGGCTTTTTGAAAGCTGGCCTCAGCCGCGCTTATTTCACCCTGCCGCAGTTCTACTTCCCCTAACGCATTGTGCGCGTCGGCCGCCGAAGGATTCAGCCGAACAGCTATCCCGAGACTTGCGCGCGCCGCTTCCAGTTTTCCAGACCGACCCTCAATCAAGCCTGACAAGAAGTGATAAATCCATTCCGATGGCGCGAGCGCGAGAGCTTCCTGAATCGCGTCGCGGCCCTTGTCGTAACGGGCCAGATCGTAATCAAGACTCGCCAGACGAAACAAAACCGAATCGTCCTGTGGCCGCAAATCGCGGGCCTGTTCCATCAGCGCCAGCGCGTTCCGCAGGTTGCCGGAATCCACCAGCACTTTGGCCTGTTCCACCAGCTTCAAAGCCTGCCGCCGGGTTTCCGTGTCCGACTTCTCCTTACTGCTGAGTTCGGCGAATTTCGCGAGTGCGACACGTCTGTCATCCGTCCTTCCAAGCCCTCCATATGCGCGCGCCAGATGATAATAAATCTCTGGTTCCGCGCCCCCCAGCTTAATCGCGGTTTCGAGTTCCGCGGCAGCATCGGCAAACCTGCTCAGACGGTTGTAGGCTGAACCCAACAGAAACCGGGGTTGGAACGCATTCGGAACCAGCAAAACCACTTTGCGCAACGTCTGAATAGCCTGTGCTTCCTCGCCTTTGCGAAGCAACAGATTGGACCGCCCCAACAGTGCGGCAGGGGATTTCGGGTTCAGCCGGAGTGCCTCCTGAAATTCTTTTTCGGCGGCCTCCTGGTCCCCGGTAGCAAAGAATTCTGCCCCCAAATCCGCGTGGACCTCAGCGTCCCTCGGAACCTGTTTCACCAACTTCCCCAGAGCCTCCGCGGCTTTGGCGTTCTGCTTACTTTTTGTGTAAAGGGAAGCGGCCCCGCGCAGGCCGGCCTCGTTATCCGGATCGAGACGCAGTGCGCGCTCGTAAGCTGCAATGGCCTCGCCTTCATTCCCCAATTCCGAATAGGCTTCACCCATGGCGATAAACGCGACGGTCAGTTTCGGATCGCATTTTGCCGCTTCCTGAAAAGCAATCAGAGCGGCGTCCAAATGGTGAAGACGATAGCGGGTAAGCCCAAGGTAGAACGCAATGTCGCAGGCCGGTTCGCTCTGACGGGCAGCCTCAAAAAGACGTTCCGCATCCGCATACCTTTGCGCATCGAAGGCGCGCTTTGCCTGTTCCAGAGAAGACTGCGCCTGTGCGCTGGCCAGGAAAGCGAAAATCCCGGTTGCGGTTACTTTGCGGAGCACTTACGATCAAGTGTAAAGCAACACCCGGACTCCCTTTGCATCGACGCTCATTCCTTCTTGCATCCCTCGCGTATGGCTGTCAGAACACGCTGGGGGCCGCTTCGGGCACACATCGCGGCTTTGAAGAAATCGCGCGAAAATCGGGTGTCACATTTAAGCACAACGCCAGTCGTACAACGCGCAAATACCTGCCGGAGGCCATGGGCTCAGGTACAGCGATGTTCGATTACAACCAGGATGGCCGTCTGGATCTCTTCTTCGTGAACGGGGCGGCGCTCCGCGATCCAATGCCCGCCGGCGCCCCACCGGACAAGTCCGATCCGCGCTTCTGGAATCGGCTCTATCGAAACAATGCCGACGGCGCCTTCACCGATGTGACGGAAGCCTCTGGCCTCCGCGGCCAGGGCTACGGGATGGGTGTTGCGGTGGGGGATTACAACAACGACGGATATCCCGATCTCTACGTGACCGGCGTCGGCGGCAATACTCTTTACCGAAACAACGGCGATGGGACGTTCACGGACGTCACCAAATCGGCAGGCGTGGAGGGAAGCGGATGGTCGGTGTCCGCGGCGTTTGTCGACTATGATCGCGACGGCTATCTGGATCTGATCGTTACCCGGTATCTGGATTGGGATTTCAGCGTCGATCTCTATTGCGGCGAGAAGAAGCCCGGCTATCGAAGTTACTGCCATCCCAACGAGTTCAAGCCCGTCTCTCATCTGGTGTTCCACAACAACGGCGACGGGACTTTCACGGATGTTTCGAAAACGTGCGGGTTCGCGTCGGCGCCCGGCAAAGGGCTTGGAATCGCCGTCAACGACTTCGATAATGATGGATGGCCTGATATAGCGATCGCCAACGACTCATTCCCCGAGCAACTGTTCCGCAATAATCGCGACGGCTCATTCTCTGAAGTGGGGGCTCAGGTTGGCCTGGCGTACGACGAGGACGGCAAGACCTACGCCGGCATGGGAATCGACTTCGCCGACTATGATAACGATGGCTCTCCCGATCTCTTCATCAACGCCCTGGCCAGTCAGCGGTACGCGCTCTATCGAAATGACAAAGGCCGCACGTTCGACTATTTATCCGGACAGACCGGCATCGGTGCGATTACGGCGAATCACTCCGGTTGGGGCGCGAAATTCTTCGACTACGACAACGATGGCCTCAAGGACATCTTCGTGGCTCAGGGGCACGTGATGGACAACATCGAACTCACGAATAAGCTTCAGCACTACCGCGAGCCACTGCTGCTCCTGCGGAACCTCGGCGGTCGGTTTGAAGAGATATCGGGAGCGTTCGAGGGCCGATATGCCGCGCGGGGAGCGGCGTTCGGGGCACTGAATAACGACGGAAATATTGACATCGCCGTGAACTGCGGCGATGGCCCCGCCCTTTTGCTGAGGAACCGCGGGGGAACCGGCAACCACTGGCTGGTGATCGATACGATCGGAGTTGCGAGCAACCGCGATGGCATCGGCTCGCGCATCCGCATCGTCACGGAATCGGGCGCGGAGCAGTTCGGATTCGTCAGCACCGCCGGGAGCTATGCGTCCGCCAGCGACAAGCGGGTTCATTTCGGCCTGGGGAATGCGTCAAAGGTACGGCTCGTTGAAATCAGATGGCCAAGCGGAACGGTACAGCAAATCACAAATGTGGCGACCGATCAGGTTCTGAAAGTGCGGGAACCGGTCTAGATGAACTACAGCCATTGGTGGCTGAAAACCATATACTGGGTGGATTGTGGCGCGCCCGGCGCCTTGAGGAGAATTGTGTGCGTCCTGACTTACGTTGGCTGATTTCGTTATCTCTGTTTAGTTGCGGCTTACTGCTGTTTGCCTCGCCTCAGAAAAAAACGTCTTCCGCCCCCCAGAAGGCCGCCCCGAAAACAACGGCTGCTCCCCCGGATGCCACTCTCTGGGTCCTAAAGCCTCTGGTTCGCCCGGAAGTACCCGCGGGCGTGGCTGCCTCAGCCAATCCCGCCAATCCCCCGAATCCCATTGATGCGTTTGTTGCGGCTGAATACCAGAGCAAGGGCCTAAAACCAGTTGGCCCCGCCGACAAAAGAACTCTGCTCCGAAGGGTGTATCTCGACATCATTGGAATTCCTCCCACACCGGAGCAGGTGGACGCGTTCCTTCAGGATCAGTCCGCCGATGCGTACGAAAAAGTAGTCGACAAACTTCTCGACGACGAACAGTACGGCGTTCGTTATGCGCGCCACTGGCTTGACGTTCTGCGCTACGCGGATGTGGACGAGCGCATGATCGCGGGGCCTGGTATCTACCTCTGGCGCGATTGGGTGATTCGGGCACTGAACGGCGATATGCCCTACGATCAGTTTGCCCGCACGCAGTTGACTGGCTACAGGACCACTGAACGGACGCAGATGACGGCCACGGGTTATCGCCAGAAACTGGAACCGCGGGCCGAAGATGCTTTCGCGCTGGGATTCTTGTCACGGGGTGACGTGATTCGTGACAACAAGGAGGTGCTGGAACTTCCCATTACCGCGGTGGAAACCGTATCGACGGCGTTCATGGGCATGACGGTTGGCTGCGCGAAGTGCCATGACCATATGTACGATCCGATTAAGCAGAAAGACTTCTATGCCATGAAGGCTCTGTTCGATCCCCTGGTACTGCGCAAGCTCACTCTGGGAACGCCCGAGCAGATCTTCGCAGCCGGGAAGGCGCAGGAGGAAGCAGAGAAGGCTCGCAGTCCGATTCAGGCCAAAATCGACAACCTGGTTGGCCCGGTTAAAGACAAGCTTTATCAGGACCGGCTTGCGATGCTCCCCGCCGACGTTCAGATGGTCATTCGGAAGGCTGAAAGGCAGCGCACACCGGCGGAGCAGAAAATCGCGGACGACTATTTCCCGGTGCTCCGCATCGATGCGGACAAGATTCAGGAAGTGCTGAACCCTGAGCAGGCAAAGCAGTACAAGGATCTTCAGCAGGAACTCACGAGGGCAGGCGGAGGTGGGCGACGGGGGCAGGCGGCGATTCCCGCATTTTGGACCGTTGAAGTCGATCCCAAAAAGGAAATGGAGCCCAGCTATATTCTGACCAGCGGTGATCCGGAACGGCCGGAGAAGAATCATGAAGTGAAGCCTGGCTGGCCCTTTGCTCCGGAGAACATCGATTTCCGCGAGGGCCGGATTGAGGCGTTTTCAGACTGGCTGACGGCGAAAGAGAATCCCATGTTCGCGCGCGTGGCGGTGAACAGACTCTGGCATGGAACTTCGGGGAAGGTCTGCAAAAATCTTCCAGTGACTTTGGAAAACTGGGCGGCGCGCCGGCCAACCAGAAGCTGCTCGACTGGCTGGCATCGGAGTTCATAAGCCGCAATTTCAGCATGAAGCAGATGGTTCGCCTCATGGTCACGTCCAATACCTACAAGCTCGCATCGGACGCCGATCCCAAGCTGATGAGTTCCAACATAAAAACAGATCCTTCCGATACCTTTCTCTGGCGCTACCGGTTGCAGCGCATGGAGGGGGAACCGGTATGGGATTCCATCCTGGCCGCCGCCGGCGATCTCAACACTTCTGTTGGAGGGCCATCTTTCGATCCGGCTCCGGTGGCCGCGCGACGGGGTGCGGCAGGAGCGCCAGCGGGCAGCGGTGGGGCCACTCCAGTCATGAACAGGCGCGCGGCTTACATGATTCGCGGCTTCACTCCCAGCCGCGATGTGATGCCCAACTTTCTTCAATCCTTCGACGTGGACGATGGCCGAATGCCCTGCCCCATGAGGACTCAGACCGTTACCGCCCCCCAAGGCCTGTTCATGATGAACAGCGATGAGATCGAGAAGGCCTCTGCTAAGTTCGCGGCCCGATTGCAGACTGCCTCTCAGGGTGACCTGAATACCGCCATCGATCTCGCTTACAGGATTGCGTTGTCCCGGCCTCCATCCGCCAATGAAAAAGATCGCGCGCTCACGTATCTGGCCAGCGATCCTTCCCGCCTCAAAGGTCTGGCGTGGCTGATCTTCAATCTGGATGAGTTTATTTACGTAAGGTGAGCGGAAAATGATTTCAAAGCAACTCTCTTCACAACGTGTCCCACTGAACTCCGGCACGGGCCGGCGAGACTTCCTGTTCCGGGCCGGCGGGGGTTTCTTCGGGGCGGCGCTTGGCGCCATGTGGGCCGCGGACGGCAAGCTGAAAGACCCGATGATGGGTCCGCATTTCCCGCCCAAAGCAAAGTCCGTTATCTTCCTGTTCATGTGCGGCGGCGTGAGCCATATCGATACTTTCGATCCCAAGGACAACAAGTTCGCCGGCAAGATGATTGACGCCGTTGGCTTCGGCGACAACGTGGCGGAGATGCGCAGGCCGGTGATCCCCTGCCTGCGCACATTCAAGAACTATGGGAAGTCCGGGATACCCGTTTCGGACTGGTTTCCAAATGTCGGCGGCATGGTGGACGAGATCTCGTTTGTGCGGTCCATGTATTGCAACGAAGGCAATCACTTTCCCGCCGTGATCGAAACCACCACAGGTCATCGCGGGCGACAGTTCGATCATCCGACACTCGGCGCGTGGGTGACCTATGCGCTGGGCACCGCGAACCAGAACCTTCCGACATTTGTGAATATCGGCAGGGCTTCGTCTCCTGTTCAACTGACGGGCGGCTATCTGGGCGCGACTGTTTCGGCCACGCCGTTCCAGCCCGGCGATACGCCGATTCCCAACCTCATTCCGCCGAAGTCCACCAGCGCGGCGGAGCGTGAAGAGCAGATGCGGACACTGCACCAGCTCAATCAGGAGTTCCGCGACCGATATGCCCTCAACACCGATATCCAGGCGCGCACGCAGGCGTACGAACTGGCCGCGAGAATGCAGCTTCACGCGCCGGCCGTAGTGGATTTTTCGAGCGAGCCGGAGTCGGTGAAAGCGCTCTATGGAATCGGCGAAAAAGAAACCGACGATTTTGGTCGGCAGTTATTACTGGCGCGCCGGCTTGCGGAACAGGGTGTGCGCTTCATTCAGCTCTGCCACGCGGGCGGAGGCAACGGAGGGTGGGACTCGCATGGCGATATGAAGTCGCATGCGCCGCTCTGCCGCGCAGTGGATAAGCCCATTGCGGGACTGCTTGCCGATCTAAAGCAGCGGGGCATGCTGGATTCAACACTGGTAGTGTTCTCGAGCGAATTCGGCAGAACCCCGTGGTCGCAAAATACGACCGGCCGCGATCATAATCCCAAAGGCTATACTGTGTGGCTCGCTGGCGGTGGCGTGAAAGGCGGCACTATTCACGGCGCGACCGACGATGTGGGCTATAAGGCCGTGGAACACCCGCATTACTACAGCGATCTCCATGCGACGATTCTCAATCAACTGGGTTTGGACCACAAGCGAATGGAGTTCAATGTCTTTGGCCGCACCATGAGACTGGTTGAAGAAGGCGGAGGTCCCATTAAAGAGATACTCGCGTAGAGTATCTCTTTCGCCAACCCGCTATCGAAGTATTGCGTCGATGGGTCCGAGCCCTTCTTCCACCAGATGGAAGGGCCGGCCGTTGAGCACGAAATCCATCTTCTTGTAGTTCAATCCCATCTGCTGCAGGATGGTGGATTGCAGGTCGCTGATGTAGTGCGGTTTTTCGACAGCGCGATAACCCACTTCATCGGTCGAGCCTTCCACGATGCCTCCCTTCACACCTCCGCCTGCCAGCAGTGTGCTGAATCCCAGGCCATTGTGGTCTCTGCCCGTCGTGTTTTGCGACCACGGCGTGCGACCGAATTCACTGGTAAACACGACGAGCGTGCTGTCGAGCATCCCGCGCTGCTTCAGGTCGCGAATGAGCCCCGATATCGGTTTATCCACGGCACGGCAAAGCGGCGCGTGGCTCTTCATGTCATCATGCGCATCCCATGCGCCGTTCCCGCCACCGGCGTGGCAGATCTGGATGAAGCGGACACCGTTCTCCGCCAGGCGGCGGGCCAGGAGAAGCTGCCTGCCGAAATCGTCGGTCTCTTTGACCCCGATTCCGTAAAGATCTCTGACGTGTTCCGGTTCGGTGGAAAAGTCGACAATGGCGGGCGCCTTCAGCATCATGCTGGCGGCCAGCTCGAATGCCCTGGTCCGCCCCGCGATCTCGCTTTCGATCGCATAGTCGGCGCGAAATTGTTTATCGAGTTCAAACAGTGCCTGCATCTCGCGATCTCGCTGCCTGCCAGTGGAAGTCTTCGGCGGAAGCAGATTCGGGATGGGAATGTCGCCCGGCTGGAACGGCGTGGCCGAATAGCTGGAACCCAGATATCCGCCCGAGAGTTGGACCGGCGAAGACGGGCGCCCGATATTCACAAACGTCGGAAGATCTTTGTTGGCAGTGCCCAGCGCGTATGAAACCCAACTGCCCAGGCACGGGTGCTCGAACTGGCGCAGAGTTTTGCCGGTGGCCCCTTCCAACACTGCCGGAAAGTGGTTGGTTTGGTGGCAGTACATCGAGCGCACCACGGCGATGTCATCGATCGTCTCACCGACATTCGGGAACCAGTCGGAGACCGGAATCCCCGATTTTCCATACGGTTTGTACGTGCGCAGAATTGGGATTACCGGGCGCTTCATCGGTGCGTTGTTGTCACCAAAGCCGATGGCATCCATAATCTTTCCGGCGTGTTTGTTGTCTTTCGGATCGAAGGTATCGATATGGCTGACGCCGCCGCACATGAACAGGAAAATGACCGACTTCGCTTTCGGAGTGCCGGGCAGTCGGGCATCCTGCATCAGCTTGCCCTCATCCGCCCAGAGCGAACTCAGAGCTGAGCCCATAAACCCGCCCGCGGTCTGGAAAAGAAAGCGGCGGCGTTCGATCCTGCCGCATGGATATAAGCTGCGCAGTCTGTTCATGGCTTATTTCACGTAAATGAATTCATCCAGATTGAAAAGCAGCCAGGCAAGCTCTTTCATGCGGGCCGGATCCTTTTCGATATATGTAAGCGCGTAGTCAAGTTCCGTGGCCGTCGGCTTGCGGCCCAGCGTCCGTTGATACGCCGCCGTAACGGCCCAGTGGACGTCCCCTGACGATTCCTTTAAGACCAGTGATGCCAGCTTTTCCGATTCCTGCTCCACCAGATCGCTGTTCATCGTGAAGAGCGCCTGTGGCGCGGTCACTGTCTGCGTTCTCACCGGGCAAGGTGTTCTGCCGTCATCCACATCGAACGACGTCAGGAAATTGTTCATCACATCCGTACTCGGAATATACCCGCGGACCATATAAACTCCGCGCCGATTGACCCGCGCATCCGTGGTGCCGTCCTTGGGGAGAAAGATTTTCTGCTTCTGATCGGGCGACGAAAGCTGGAACGACCTGCCGCCGACTGAAAGATCCAGATCGTCCGCCGCAAAATGGATGGAGTCCCAGATGGGCTCTGCCGCCAAACGCTGCAGCCGGAAGTGCCACAAGTATGTGTCGCGGGCGTCTATCGCAATGTTCTTCGAGACCTCTCGCGGCTCCGCTTTAGAGGCCAGTTGATAAGTGTCTGAGGTGACGATCAGCTTGTGCAGCCACTTCATGCTGTAGTTGTGCGCCACAAACTCCGAAGCCAGGTAATCCAGCAGTTTCTGATTGGAAGGCCGGCCGCCGAGCAGGCCGAAATCGCTGGTGACCCTTTGCAGACCCTCTCCGAAATGCCATCCCCAGACGCGGTTGACCGCAACACGGGCGAACAATGGATTCTCAGGCGCTGTTAGCCAACCTACAAACGCCTCCCGGCGGCCATCCCGGAAATCGACACCGGCAGGCTCAAAGGGAAAGCCCGGCTCAACCGGATTATTCAGTTCAGGCTTTTTAGGATCGCCTGTGGTGAGAATGTAGCTCTTTTCCTTTAGCAGAGCCGGGTCTTCCTCAACCGTCAAATAAGAAGGCAGTGCCGCGGGCTTTTCGATGGCGCGCTGCTCCTTCAGCAAAGCGTCATATTTCGCGACCTCCTCTTTGGACATCACCTCTTTGATCTTGCTCGGATCGATGCGGAGCACCGGGTAATAATCGTCAAACGTTTTCTGTTCTTCCGGCGTGCGGTCGCGTTCCGCCTTGCGAATCACGGTCTGCACTTCGGGCGTGAGTAAAGCTACGCGCTCGTCGAAGAGCCGTGTCTGATAGGGTCCGGTGAGGGTTTCGATAGCGGCGTTGACCGGCGCGATCTTTCGTTTGTACTGGTCGAGCTTCTGCCCGTGCGTGAAGATCTCCGAAGGTGTGGCCAGCATGACGCTCTTCAGGACCAACGGATCGAAGATCGCCTTCATCGAGTAAAAGTCTCTTTGAGTAATGGGATCGAACTTATGGTCGTGGCATTTGGCGCAGCCCACCGTCATGCCCATAAATGCAGTTGAAATCGTTTCGACGGCGCTAAAAGGAATGTCGTGATCTTTGTCGTTGCGGGTCACGGCGGATCGGGCAAGGAAACCAAGAGCGAAGGTATCCTCTACGCTTCCTTCAACCCGGCTGCGGCGTCCATTCGCGGCCGTGGCGACCTCCGGCCGATAACGATTTCCCAGAATTTGCGCACGCACAAACTGGTCATAGGGCATGTCGTGGTTCAGTGCGCCGATGACCCAGTCACGCCACAGATAGATTCCTGTTGAGGCCGGCATGACTGACCCGTCAAGGCCATCGAGATCCGCATAGCGCAGCGTGTCCAGCCAATACCGACTCCAGCGCGCGCCGTGCTGTTCGTTATCGAGAAGGCGATCTACGGTTTTCTCATATGCATCCGCGGACTGGTCGGCAAGAAATGCCTCCTGCTCAGCGGGTGTGGGGGGCACACCGATCAGGTCCAAATAAACCCGTCGGAGCAGCGTGACCTTATCGGCTTTTCCAACGGGCACGAGGCCCTTGGCTTTATAGTCGGCAGTAATGAAAGCGTCGATCGGATTCCCGGATTGTGTCGTCCCCGCCGGCACGGCAGGCTTGGTCACAGGCTGCAGGGACCATAACTTAGCGGCCCGTTTTGCGAAGAGTTCCTGTACCGTTTCCTTTTCCGGCGGGGTGTCGGCGGCCCGCAGCCAGCCGACAGAAAAGAGAATCCCCGCGGAGAGGAAGACGCGCCGTGCAGCTTTATTGAACAACTGCCGCCACCACCATCTCAAGTAATCGCCGAACACTGTCGTCCCCTCCCACAGGGCCGTCATGAAACTGATCGTGTGGAACGGGCTTCCAGTTATCGCGGGAATGGTCCGGCTCGTAGCCGAGAGGAATGCCCGTGAGATCCGGATTCAGTTGCGCGTCCGAGGCCGCCATCTTGTACATCACCAAATCCAAAGATGGAACCACGTAGATTCCGGATCCGCCCGCGCCCGATTTGAAATATGCATCTCGCGGCGCGCCGAACACGTGGCCATCCGCGTTCTGCTCAAACATGAAACCCATCGGGGAATGCGGATTGTACGGTGACGGTTTGCCGCACATCGTCACATAATCCGCCGGCGCCAATTGCTGATTGCCCCATTTGCCTTTGTGCAGCAGCAGGTAAGGAAGGCGCACCGCGTCAGTCCCCCGCAGGGAGATGCTGCCGCCGCCTGGGGTATGCGGAAGAGTATTCCCGTTCCGATGGATCGCGTAGCCCCACGCGCCAAAGCCCATCGGACCGGCCAGCTTCTCCTGAATGTATTGCTGCATCTCCATGCCGGTCAGATTGCGCAGCACAATCGATGCAATGTGAGGGGAACCGGAGGCGTAAGAATATCCTTCGCCCGGCTTGGTCCACAGGGGAGTGTGAAGGGCACTGAGGTCCTGATCCTGGGGGCCCGCGGGTCGCGCTACAGGCTCGAGTTTCTGCGCGACACCATTGACGAAGCCGGGGTTGCCGCCCTCGCCGTGCAGACCGGATGACATGGAAAGGAGCTGGCCCAGCTTGATGTCAGCCTTCGCGGGATCGTCCAGCGGAAACGCCTGCGGAAGGTACTTCCGCGTGAAGACTTTCGTTTCAAGACCCTCGGGGATCTGATCGTGCTTCTCCTTCAGCATGATTCCCAGGGAAATGCTGGTGAAGGCTTTGCCGATCGACGCCATATCGGGATGCGCCTCGCGATTGCCTTTCCCGAAATACTTCTCGTAGACCAGATAGCCGTGCCGCACCACCACAAGGCCGCCATGCTGGCTGGTTTCCTTCTCGAACTCGAACGCCTGATCGAGCCGCGAAAGGTCCATACCCGCGATCTTGCGGATTTTGCCCGCATCCGTAAGTGTTCGCCAGCCGCCGTCCTTATCCGCGGGCGGGAAATAATCGCCGCTTTCGGCAAACCCGTAGGCAGCGCCCAGCGCGCCGGTTAAACACAACGCAAGCTTCCATGAAATGTATTTCATCTGTCCCTTATGCAATCCAATCGCCGGCCTTGTTGCCGGGCGCTGCGGTTATCTTACGTGAGAATATCCCGCACGACCTCGCCATATACGTCGGTCAGCCGGAAATCACGGCCCGCGTAGCGATAGGTAAGCTTCGTGTGATCGATCCCCAACTGGTTCAGCATGGTGGCGTGAAGGTCATGAATGGACACGCTCTTCTCCACAGCCTTGAAGCCGAACTCGTCAGTCTCCCCGTACGCCATTCCGCCCTTCACGCCGCCGCCGGCCATCCACATGGTGAAACCGTATGGATTGTGGTCACGACCGTCTCCACTCTCGGAAACCGGCGTGCGACCGAACTCACCGCCCCAAACCACGAGCGTTTCACCGAGCAGGCCCCGCTGTTTCAGATCCTTCACCAGTGCCGCGGACGCTTTGTCCATGTCCGGGCACCGCTCGGTCAGGTTCTTGTTGATATGCGAATGGTCGTCCCAGGGCTGACCCGGTCCGTAATAGACATGCACGGTGCGCACCCCGCGCTCCACCAGCCGCCGTGCAAGCAGACAACCGTGGGCAAACGGAGTGTCGCCGTACTCCTTGCGAACCGACTCGGGCTCTTTGTTGATATCGAAGACATCGGTCGCTTCGAACTGCATCGTGTACGCCGTTTCCATAGCCCGAATGCGGCCTTCCAAATAGTCGTCCTGCCCGAACTGCTGCTCATGCGTGCGATTCATCGATTGGATTAAATCCAATTGACGTCGCTGCGCTTCTTTATCGAGTTCCTTATTCTGCAGGTAGCGGATCATCTTATCCGGCGCCGTCACCGAATCGTCAAAACTTGTCCCCTGATGCTGTGCGGGCAGGAACCCGGCGCGCGCTAAACCACCGCCCGTGTTCTGGCCGGGGCCCAACACAACGAAACCGGGCAGGTCTTTGTTCTCGGTCCCCAAACCGTAAGAAATCCAGGAACCCATCGACGGGCGAGTCGCCGCAATATTGCCGGTGTGAAACAAGCTGCGCGCCGGTGTATGCGTCGGATTGAATGTGTACATCGACTTTATGACGCAGATTTCGTCAATCGTCGAGGCAAGATTCGGCAGCAGACTGCTGACCTGCACACCGCCCTGGCCGTGGCGTTGAAATTCAAACGGCGAAGGCAGCAATCCGCCAGTAGTGCGTTCGGTACGAAGGTCCACCGACGACGGGCGCTGCCCCTGATACTTCAGCAGGGCCGGCTTCGGATCGAACATATCGATCTGCGATGGACCGCCCACCATGAAGAGCACAATGTTGTGTTTCGCCTTCGCGGGGAAATTCGGAAACTTCGGAACTGCCGATCCGATCGGCGCGGCCGCCCGGAGTTGTTCTTCTGAAATCATTCCAGCCAATCCGAGGGATCCAAGTCCCCCCGTAAGGCTGGCAATCCAGTCGCGCCGTGAAAGTTTTTTCGCTCTGTTCGGTAACATCATGGCCAGAAAATCACCTCGTTCGATGCCAGTAACGCCTGCGCGAATTGGGCAAGAGTTCCCTTGTCCAGATATGTCAGCGCCGAGTCAAGCTCCTTCGGAGTCGGGTCGCGATCCACCGCGGTGCGGTACATGTCCCGGATCTTTGACTTTACATCCGTTTGGGAACTCACGCGCTTCACCAGGTCTGCCGCTCGCTCCTGCATGAACGGGCTGTTCATGACAAAAAGCTGTTGCAGCGGCGATGTAGTCAACTCGCGCCGCGGGGCAGTCATCATGGGGTCCGGAAAATCGTAGAGCGCCAGTACCGTGTTGAGCCGGCCGCGGCTAACGCGCCCATACACGGTTCGCAGATGATTATCGGCCGCGTCGAGATCGTACGAAAGCGCAGGCATTTTGTTTTCGAGGTCACCCGATACTTCAAGAAGACTGTCGCGATAAGCCTCCACATCCAGCCGCCGCGGATTCATGCGCCAAAGCAGATTATTCGACGCATCCGCCGCCAGAGCTTCCCTGCGCGGATGACTCGACTGACGATACGTTGCCGAAAGCATGATTTCGCGATGCAGCCACTTGAGCGACATTCCGTTGGCGATAAAGCGGGCCGCAAGATCGTCGAGCAGTTCCGGATGCGTGGGCTTGTCTCCCTGAACTCCGAAATCGCTTTCTGTCGCGACCAGCGGCTTGCCAAAATGCCAGCCCCAAACGCGATTCACAATCACGCGCGCGGCAAGAGGCCCGCTTTGCGTGAAGATGTCGTTTGCGAACTCGAGCCGGCCGGACCCCTGCCTGAACGTGGTGTCACCTTTCGAAAGGACCGTCAGGAACTGGCGGGGTGCAATTGCCCCAGGCGTCGCAACATTCGCATGAGGAAGGATGTTCATGTCACGTGCCACGCCGGGCCTGATGTCGACCTTCGTCAGGTCCGCGTCGCTGCCATCGATCCAGATTCCGGCATCGAATACAGACTGCATGAACGGAAGGTCCGATGCCCCGGGTCGGCGCTGTCGCCCCGCTGCCGCACCCACAGCCCGTGCGGGCGCCGGTGGGTTCGGCGGCGCCGCGGCGCGGGCAGCTTTGGGCCTGGGTACCCGGACGAGGCCATCCAGATAGGCCCACATCTCAGGGTGACTCTCCTTGAGAAAAGCCATGGAATCCCGAACCTTTAACATCTCCTCCGTGAACTGCTCGGATTTCTTCGCCGCTTCTTCCGGCTTGCTGCCCGGTTCATTGTTCATCAGGTTCGCCATATAGCTCAAATAGAAGAGCCGCTGGGACGTATACATGAACTTCTGCTCGGTATCCTTGTCGACTTCGGCAAGAGGACGCGGCGCGGCGGTTGTGGAGGCGAACACACCCGCGAGCGCGTAATAATCCTTTGTCAGAATCGGATCGAATTTATGGTCGTGGCATCGGGCGCAGCCAACGGTCAAACCGAGAAACCCGCGCGAGACGGCATCCACGCGTTCGTCCCATGCGTCGGTGAAAATCGTTTCCGTCACGTCCTTCGACAGTCGCAAATCCGTGTGATAGATCGGCGCCGCGCCCAGATAGCCCAACGCCCGATAGTCGTCTCGCGGGGTGTCAGGCATGAGATCGGCCGCAAGCTGCAACTTCACGAATTTGTCGTACGGGACATCTTTGTTGATCGCGTCGATCACCCAATCGCGATACCGCCATGCAAACGGATAAGGCGGATTGGTGGCTTCCGATGTCGGATTGTCTTCCCCATAGCGAGCCACATCGAGCCAATAGCGGCCCCAGCGTTCCCCGTAGTGCGGCGATGCCAGTAATCGATCGATCAGCTTCTCATACGAATTCGGATTTTTGTCTGTGACAAACTCCTGGACTTCGTCGTAGGTGGGCCGCAGGCCCGTCAGATCGAGCGATGCGCGTTCTATCAAAGTGGCGCGATCGGCTTCAGGCGAAGGCTGAAGCTTGTTCTGTTCCAGCTTGGCGAGAATGAACCAGTCGACTTTCTCTTTGGTCCAGCGCTTTGCAAATACGGTGTTCTTCACTTTGGGCTGTGGGAGAGCTGCGACAGGCTGAAATGCCCACCACTTACGACCGGTTTCGACATCCATTCCCTTCTTAGCCGGGGCGGCGGCGTTCGCCGAAACGGGCGTGTCTTCACGCGGATCAGGTGCGCCCGCGACAATCCATTTTTTGAAGGCAGCCACTTTTTCATCCGAAAGTCTGCCCGTCGGCGGCATGCGCAAATCCGTCAGATTGTAAGACAGAGCCTGGAGCAAGCGGCTTGCGGCGGGATTGCCCGCGACGATAACCGGGCCACTATTGCCGCCCTGCATTAACCCGCTTTTCGTATCGAGCACCAGACCGCCCATAGGCGATTTCAGTTTGGATGAGTGGCAACCGTAACACTTATCGGCCAGCACCGGACGGATCTCTTTTTCGAAAAACTCCGCACCCGCTTGAGCTTGAGCCGAAGCAGGCAGGGACCAGAGAGCAAGCAATCCCGCACCGACACTTTTAAGAAAACGTAAATTACCTGGGGCCACGAGTTGCATTTTATCGGGATTCGGCGTTCACTCGCATAGTTCACGTAAACTACCGAGAGTCACAATACAAAACGGGCGGATTGGCCATCCGCCCGCTTATTCAATGATCCGAAGAGATTTAGAACGTCACGCGAACAGCAAGCTGAATGACCCTGCCGCCGCGATCTCCGGTAGCCTGGCCGAACGTTCCGTTGATCTGCTTCCCGCTCGCATCGAATCTAGCCGTCGTGTCGATTGACGACCATTGGGTATGGTTGAAGGCGTTGTAGAATTCGCCGCGAAGCTGAACCTTCGTTCTCTCGCGAATTGCAAAGTCTTTGAACGCCGCCAAATCCCACTGGTTTTGGCCCGGTCCGCGAAACACAACGCGACCCGCGCTGCCGATGTACCCAAGCGGAGGCGGAGCGAACACGCTGGTATTGAAGAATTGATTGCCGTTCCGGTCCCCGTAGGCAAGTTGGGGGTTGCCGGTGACATTGATCCTCTGCCCGTCGCCGCCGCCGATGAGGTCCGCGCCACTTTGCAGATTGAAGCCCACGCCGGAGGGCGCGCCACTCGCCATCGTGATGGTGGAGGACACGTTCCAGTTTCCAAGCGCCGCTTTGAGAATCGGATTCGTCAGGTGTTGGGAGCCCGGCAGTTCGTAAAGTCCGGCAATGTTGGTTATGAAGGTACGGTCAAAGCTGGACAACCCGTAGGAGAGCAGTCTCCTGTTTGCATACAGGGGCAGTGTGTTGCCGTCGCCTGAGCCGTAGTCCAGCGATTTGGACCACGCCCAATTCGCCTTGAACTCCAGTCCGTGTGAGAATCGGCGGTTCGCCTGAACCTGCAGGGCGTAATAATTAGAGGTCCCCACGGGTTCGTTGAAGTTGATGCTGCCTAAGCCGATATACGGCACCAGGAAACTGTCCGGCAGCGGTTTGCCAGTTGTTGGATCCTGATTCACGGGCAGGAACCTGTCACCGTAAGGTAACGTATTGAGGCTCTGCGACATGAGCAGGTGACGCCCCAGATTTCCAACAAGCGCAACGTCCACAACTGTCGCAAAGCCGATTTCCCTTTGCGCGCCCAGACTGAAGCTATAGCTTTGAGCCAGCTTGCTCCAGTCGTGGCCCCGTACGTTCGATGGGAACAGTGTTCCCGCCGTGCTAAGGAACGTGTTCAGCATTCCATAGTAAGTCTTCGGCGTGTAATTATTCGGGGGCAAATTCTGCAGACCCGTATCGATCTGGCTCTGGGGCAGAGCGGAGATTCCGAACCCGCCACGAAGGGCCGTTTTGCCGTCTCCGAACAAATCGTACGCGAAACCAAATCGCGGACCAGGCGTAATGCGCTGTACAGACGTGAGGCCCTCGGGAACTCCAGGCTTGCCCGCGATATCCATTCCATCAAGAACACTTCCCACGCCCGGCAAAATAGCGCCGATGTAGACGGCGGGCAGTTGTGCTCCCGTCACGGGGTTCACCGCCACGCGGACACCCGTGGAACTAAGCCCGGGAGCGTAGAGCTTCGATGCGTTCGCAGGGTTCCAGGTCATCGGGTTAAAACCGGATTCGAGACCCTGACGCTGATGCCACGGGATCCACGATGTCAGGCGGATTCCAAACTCGAGAGTCAGTCGCCGGTTTATCTTCCAGGAATCCTGCACAAATTCTTCAAAGGCGCCGGAACGGAAATCCGCGGCAGGGCGAGCCGAACTCTCCGTATAGGTATCGAAGACGCCAAGCAGGGCGTTCGAATAACCGTAACCCGAATCCAGCGGGTTATTGACATCTTTCCCAAAGGCAAAATTGCCGGAGAATGCCGATCCCTGATTGCCCTTCCACGCACGGCTGCGGGTAATCGCAATCCCCGCCTTTATGGAATGCTTGCCAAGAACCTTGGTGATATTGTCTGAGATCGTGAAGATTGTGGTCGCGCCGCTGATCGGCGTGCGGGAGTCATACGAGAATCCGGCGGCAGATGGGACGTCTCCAAAGCCCATGATCGGAAGGTAATCATAAGCGTTCGCTGCCGGATACCATTGGCCCAGCGTCTGCAACCCATAAGTCGCGCGCTGTGCTTTGGCGAGTTGCGTGGAATCGAGCGGCCCGCCTGGTTCGTCCCAGTGATTGATCCCGAAGGTGAATTCGTTGATCAACGTGGGGGAGATCGTGTAGACAAGGTTGATGGAAGGCGTGGTGCTGTGACTGTTGTAAAAGCCTTCCACGAGGCCCCACGGTGGCCCCGGCAGTACGCCGATGGAATACCCCGACTGGCTGTTGTTGATCTGATTATTGCGGCCATAAAGCCGCAGTTTGTCAGTAATGGTGAAGTCCAGCCGGTAGGTGTATTCGTTTCTGCGAGTAGTAGGTGTGTTCTGATACAGGAAGTTGTAGTTCCCCCCGCTGACCGCGCGGTTCGTGAAGTTGGGCTGAGGGAAGATGCTCAGAAGTTTTTGTCCCAGAGCGCTCTGTTCGCTTGGGGGGACTATGTTCCCCGGATAAACTGTCTTGGTACCGGGCCTGTTGACCGGGATCAGCGCGCCGCCGGTGGTGACGCTCTGTGAAAAGTTACCTGTGCGTTCCAGTGCCGTGGGCATGGTCAGCTTTTGCAAACTGCCCGGGTTTCCGGAATAGAGATACTGATCGTTGAAGAAGAAGAAAACCCGATTCTTATTGCGGTTAAACTTGCCCGGAATATAAACAGGTCCCCCGAGGCTGCCACCGCCGACCGCATACCGATATCTCGCGATGGGCACACCGTTCTTGTTATTAAAGAAGCTGTTCGCATTCAGATCCTCGTTGCGCAGATATGCGTAGAGGCCTCCATGAAACTCCTTGCCGCCAGACCGGGTCACCAGATTGATTACTGCTCCGGCGCTGCCGCCGTACTCTGCCTGGTAGTTAGAGGTCTTCACGTTGATTTCTACCAGTGAGTCGGTTGCCGCAGCCGCATAAAGCTGGCCCTGGCTGGAAGGGTCGGCGGCATTCACGCCGTCAATGCTGGGAATCGTGGAACTCGCGCGCGTTCCGTTAATGCTGTTGTAAATCGTGGTGTTGCCCCCCGGTCCGTTCGGGTCCTGTCCACCTGAAACACCAGGAAGACTTCGCAATAAGCTCCCGTAGTTCAAACCTCGAGCGAGCAACGCTCCGATTTCATGCCTGTCAAGAGACGCCGACCGCTCCGCGCTTTCAGTCTGAACCGGAGTGATTTCAGACTGCACTGTTACGGAATCGTTGATATTACCGACGGCGAGCGCTATGGTTCCAACCGAACGCCGCTCACCGGACGTGACGGCAATGTCCTTCTGTTCGCGTCGTGTGAAGCCGCCTACCTGAACGGAAATCGTGTAGGTTGCCGGCGCCGGAACCGAGGGAAATTCGAAATTCCCGGTGGAATCGGATTTCGTGGTTGCAACAACAACTGTTGTGTCCTGGTTCGTAAGGGTCAGGCTTCCGTTCGGAACGCCTGCCCCCGTGGGATCGGAAAGAAAACCCGATATGGTGGCCGGCTGTTGCGCAAGTGCGGACGCCTGAAAAAGAATTGCAAAGGCTGCGAAGAGAAGCGCCGCGCAAGCCGTCCCGCTGAGACGGCGGACATCGGCAAAGGCGTGCCGCGGCCACTGGACAAGTTCCGACAGGTGAATCATTTTTATGTACCCTCAGAAAGCAAGAATGTTTAGTGCAGTGAGTCTATCGGTCGCGGAGGCGTCCAAACAATGTGTCAGGGTAACCAGAAGCGGATAGTTCATGTGAACTATATACTCCCATTGAAAGCTTTGTGATCCAAAACTCACCCGCCGCAATCGTCGGTCGGGACAAGGACAGAAAGGAAAAGATGGAACCTGATCGTGGTGATAGGCTACGCGAATAGGACCAGGCATCGCAACTTGTTGCGCGCCACCTCTGGTTCATCTGAACCATGCGAGACCCACTGCGCCTGGATACAGTTCAAATTTGTCCCCGGAAAGCACACTTGCGAATGGCTGTTAGCGCTGTAAAAACATCGGTCTGGATCACCAGCTTCATATTGTTTACTGGCCTTGGCAGCACGGTCTGGTGGATTCAGGCGCACCAAATTCCCGCGGTTCCCACCATCGCGTTCATCCCGCAAGCCGGGGGCGAGATGCTTTCGGAAATTGGACACTTCGGGGCGACAACTGCTGCCGAAGGGCTAAAGTGCAGGCTCTACTGGAACGCGCCGACATCAGAAACCGATGTGCCCGGCCAGGTTTCGCTGGTCGATAGAATAGCGCGCGGCAAGTATCAGGGGCTGGTGCTCGCCCCCAATCATCCGTTCGCGATTCTTGCGCCATTGCAGCGAGTGCTGGCGCTGGGCGTTCCGGTCGTCGTGATTTCGGCGCCGCTGGATATTCCCTCCAATAGCAAGTTCGGCTATGTTGTGAACGACGACGAAAGGATGGGCGAGCTTGCAGCGACGGAGGTCGCGAGGCTCATTCACGGCAGGGGCGCTATTGTGCTGGTCGGGGTGGCCCGCTATGTGCCAGGCGTCATGCTCCGGGCGCGCGGAGCGGAGCGCGTTTTAGCAAATCAATTTCCCGGCATACGCGTCGTCAGCAGGCTGGGTGCGGCAAGCAATGCCGATCGCGCAGAGGAGCTTTCGACAAGTGTGCTCGCTTCGCATCCCTCGTTGAATGCTTTTCTGAGTCTCACCGCCATATCCACAAGGGGTGTTCACGCAGCTCTGAAAAACCGTTCATCCTTGCACGCCATTCACCTCGTCGGCTGTGAGCAGGATTCTGACCTTGTGGGGTATGTGGAGAGTGGTGAAATTGCGGCCGTCATGGCGGAAAACGTCTATCGCATGGGTTACGAGGCGGTGGGGCTTATCGCCGCTTCATGGGGCGGTAAACCGATTCCTTCACGGACAGTTGTGCCCCCACTGATGATTACGAAGCAGAACTTCAATTCTGCCGAGACCAGGCTGTTTGTCAATTTCCCAAGGTGATGCGGACATGAATCGAGGCTCCCGACGCAGGCGCGCCAGATTCGCGGTAGCCATAGCCGTCGCCGCCATTGCTCTCATCGGCGGTAGACAGGTTTATGTCAGCGGCCCCGGCTATGGTCTTCCTTACATCGCCAGTTTCCTGCCAGGCGTGAAGGACAACTGGAACGCTCTGGGCGGCACATGGGAAATTGTCGATGGATCAATGCGTAACGAGTCGAACGACCGCGGCGCCAAACTCCTCACCGGTTCACCGCACTGGAAAAATTACGTTATCGACGGAGATGTACAGCTCCTCGGCGCAGGGAGCGCCGGAGTGATTGCGAGGGTGAGCGAGGCCGAAGTAGGAGAGAACTCATTTAAAGGCTATTACGCGGGCATCCGAATGGCTGACAACAGTCTTGATTTGGGGACCTTCGACTTCGCATACCACGAAGTTGCCAGGCTCATCTTGCCTGACCCGGTTCGGACTTCCCGCTGGTACCACATCAGACTGAAAGCAGACGGTTGTCAGATCAGCGCCTCTGCCTGGGCGGATGGAATGCCGGAAATCAAGACATCAACCCTAAACGATCCGGATTGCTTTCGGTCTGGCGTCGCCGGCCTTAGGTCGAACGGGACGGGCGGAGTTTGGCGGAACCTCACCATATCACCGGTGGATTCGAAAGCCAGCGTGCGCAGCGCGGGCGCATCGGGTTCCTCAACAATACAGCGCGGCCCGGCGTCACCTGAGCAAGCGGCGCCATCGCCGGTCCCGGCCCAGCCAGTAAACACATTGATATACCTGCCTCCTTTCGAATCCACGACTGTTTGCGTGCGCGGAGCTGTAATTCTTATTCGACCTGCGATTTACGTGGAAGATGCCACCGGCGGGGTTGAAGTGCAATTGACCAAAGGAGCGTCGCTCAAAATTGGCGACGAGGTGGAAGTCACGGGAGAGGTGAACCTCGACAAATTCAGTCCGGTGATTCGCAGCGCGAGAGTACGCCTTTTGAGAGAAGCTGTACCCGTGTCTCCGGTTGTCGCCACCGTGAATCAGGTGGCAACGGGTCCGTTCGATGGAAGATTCGTGCAGGTGGAAGGCTACCTGCGGGCTATTTCTACCGCAAGGGATAATACTGTCACGATGGATTTGGATACGGGGACGCAATCGTTTCACGCCGTTTTGCCGGCAGGCCGCAGTTGGTCCCACGTTCAAAACATGGCTCTCGAAAGCAGACTCCGTTTGAGAGGTGTTTCCCTGGTCGACGCCTCAATCAGCATGGCCGCGAATCCGTTCGCAATCCTTGTGCGATCCGCTGAAGATGTGGATGTAGTCGCCGGCCCGCCGTGGTGGCGACCGTCAACCCTGATACTTGCATGCCTCGTCGGCCTTGGTCTGATCTTCACGGCAAATCATTTGTATCTGCTGGCGGAGCACTGGCGGCTGCGAGCTGTTGCGAACGAGCGCGAACGCCTCGCGCATGAGATTCACGACACGCTGGCGCAAAGCTTCGCAGGAATCGGATTTCAGCTTCAGGCGATTCGCAACCGTGTCCCGCCCGGGGATGCCGCAATGAAAGCTCAGCTTGATCTGGCGATGACTATGGCCAGAACAAGCCATGAAGAAGCGCGCCGCAGCATCGCCAGCCTGCGTCCGGGTTCTCTGGGAAGCCTCGGACTGCTGCCGGCCCTGCGGGAATCCGCGGAGCGAATGGTCAAGAACGGAAATTTAAAGGTTGAAACATCTGGCGAAGATGGCGGTAAATCGATTTCCCCGCGGATCAAGGATGCCCTTTATCTTATTGGCCAGGAAGCCGTTGCAAATGCACTTCGGCATGCACATCCGGCAACGATCCGGATAGGGCTGCAAATTACCCGGGCATCCGTCTGCTTATCAGTGGAGGACGACGGCGAAGGCTTTATCGCCGACACAGACCGCGCCGGATTCGGTTTGTTAGGGATGCGCAAGAGGGCGGAAAGTATATCGGCCACCTTGACCGTCAAGAGC
>Ga0105240_10003664_pt1 | contig 23760 bp, 22 predicted proteins | sample KBSC54metaG_FD_80426 | JGI IMG/M metagenome (GOLD analysis project Ga0105240, IMG submission 80426) | Corn rhizosphere microbial communities from Kellogg Biological Station, Michigan, USA - KBS C5-4 metaG | ecosystem: Host-associated > Plants > Roots > Rhizosphere > Soil | place: Michigan, USA...
GTGTAAGGAGCCGTTCCTCCCGTCGCGGCGATGCCACAGGCATAGGCTACTGTGATGTGTCCGGACACTGTGCAGGATCCGCAATCCACGGCCAGCGGAGCCCCTCCCACCAGAGAGTAGAACTGGGCGTAGGGGGTACAGTTGGGTTCGTCCGGACTGCCGCACGCGACCCCGAAAGATATCCCTACGATTCCGGCGCTCGCGTTGCCTTGGTACTCAAAGGCGTACACCTGGTAGCTGAGTGAGGGCACACCATCCAGCGAGGGGGCCTGCCACAGGAGCGTGGGGGAACCCCAGACGTTGGGGGTGGAGCCCGAGGATAACGCTCCATAAAACGGAGAAGGAGTCCCCTCTCTACAGTTGAACGAAGGCGTGATCCATATAGCGAGAAGGTGACTGCCCACTCTTCCCAGGGACACCAGATGGGAATAATCGAAGTAGGAGCTGTCTCCTCCAAAGCATGGGACCTGGGATTGATCCCTGGTGACGATATACTCCGTCCACGCCGTAGGTGCGCTGGTCAGGCAATCCCACACGCTGACCGTCCCGTCTCCGTTGTCGTACTGCTCCATGACCGCCGTGAACGCCACATGCTCATGGCCCAGAGAATCCAGGTAAGCAATGGGAGGTCCGGCCAGCAGGTCGGGCGGGTTACTGGTCCACAACTGTGAAGTGTTCCCATCAATGATCGTTTCGCTGGAAAGCACATTCGCGGCGCTCAGGCTATACACCATCAGCGTGCCACCGACAAAATTACCGCCCACCACGATGTAGATTTTCCCGCCGGCGCCGACACTCGCCCCTATCGGGGCGTAGAACTCCCAGCCTCCGGGAGAAAGCTCTCCCGCAAAGTGGACCTGCGGCCCGAACGAGGTGCCGTTGAACGTCGAGTACGAGACCGTCGAGCAGTAGTGGGTATCCGGCCCGATGGTCGTCTTGTTGTTAGTGCCGGGGTACACCAGGATGTAGTCTCCTGGGCCGCGCACCAGTAGCTGTAGGCCTACCCTCCGGGAAGTGCCGCTGCACCCGTCGCAGGGCACAATGTATCCGGGGTTGAGGAAGTCCAGCCCAGGGTTAGCGATATCCGTGGAAGATCCCCACGAATCGGTGGCACAGTTGAATCTGGTCAGGCGGACGCTGGGGATCGTCCAGATATCGTGCGGCGTGGAAGTAAATGCCAGGACGGGCTGCAACACGAGCACGTCGTCCACGTCCTTGGCCGCCGTATAACTCATGCTGGAAGCGGGGACTGGAGTGAACACCGGGCAGTGAGAGTCGTCCATCAGGACCCAGGTGGTTCCACCATCGGTGGACTTGTAGGCATGGATGCGGTGCTTCCCGTCGCCGCTGGGTTGGTAGGACTGGGGGAACAGGTACAGGTCCGTGCCGTGCTCGAACCCAAAGGCTCCCTCGATCCAGTCGCTAAAGCTCAACCCGTCCGTGGGGTTGATGGTAACAGGTCCTACCGCCGGGATCGGTGTAGGAGCGGGGATGTTGATCGTGACCGGGCCTTGGATGAAAGTGGACGCCGAGTCCACTACTCCGATCGTCATGGTGAACAATCCGTAGGCCAGGGGAGTCCCGGTGACTGTCCCATCCGAGTTCACCGTCAGTCCCGGAGGAACCCCGCCGCTGTCGCTGAACGTATACGGAGGAACCCCGCCGGAAGCCGAGATGGACTGGGAGTAGACCACGCCCACTGTTCCGTTGGGAAGAGAAGTGGTGACCAGGGATAGGGATGTGGAGATGTGGATCGTCACTAATCCGGGAGCCGTGGCGCTCAGGGCGTCCGTCACTGTCGCGTGGATGGTGTAGTTCCCGGCCGTGGTCGGAGTTCCCGTCACCGAACCGTCCGCGTTAACCGTCAAGCCAGGCGGGACTCCCGAAGAGGCCGAGAATGTATACGGAGAAGTCCCGCCGGCGGCCGTGATGTTTTGCGAGTAGGCCGTGCCCACTGATCCATCCGGCAGAGACGTTGTGACGATAGTCAGAGATCCGGAGATCGATAAGGTCACCGGCCCGGAACTGACTCCTCCCAGCGCATCGGTCACCGAGGCCGATATCGTGTAACTCCCCGGCAATGTGGGTGTCCCGTCCACCAACCCGGAAGAGTGGACCGTCAACCCAGGAGGAACTCCCGAGGAGGCGGAGAACGTGTACGGGGTGGCTCCGCCCGTAGCGGCCAGCGAGTGAGAGTAGGCGGTTCCCACCACTCCTCCGGCCAGCGAGGTGGTGGTTAAGGCCACGGCCGCTACAATGACGATCGTGGCCGGGAAAGTCGTAGAGGTGGAACTGGCATCGGTCAGTGTGACCGTGAAGGTATAGGAGCCAGGCGTAGTCGGGGTTCCGGTGACCACGCCTCCGGATCCCACCGACAATCCAGGGGGCACTCCGGCGGAAGCTGAGAACGTATACGCGGGGACTCCACCAGCCGCCGTGAACGTCGTAGTGTAGGCCGCCCCGACTTCTCCGTTAGGAGGAGACCCGGCGGATCCGCGCAGCGCCAGGTTGGCGGCCGAGACAATGCCGGGGCTCTGGTAGAAGGTGAAGTACAGGTTGGAGCCGTTCAGCCAGATCTCGTTAGGGCTGTCCCTCCCGGCTCCGAAGGTGAACACCTGCTGCGCCAGAGTGGCCGGGTCGATGCGCACCAGAGTGCCCGGACTTCCCTGGAAAGCCGCCCATACCCACGTTCCGTCAAAGTAAACGCTGTAGCAGGAGCGCCCCACTCCGGTAGAGATCAGGTTCTGGATCGTGAGGTCGGTCTTCTGGAAGCGGATCACGTTGCCAGAGACTTCGCTTCCCGCCCACAGGTGGCTGGCGGTGAAAGTGCAGTCGTCGGTGAACACCGCATCTCCGGCGCCCACCGTCCCGTACTGCTCGACCGTCATGCCTACCGGATCGATCCGCGCCACGTTGTTGCCTGCGGAAGTCCCAGCGCTTGTGACAAACAGTTTTCCCGAGGCGGTGTCGAAGCGGATCGAGTGAGGGCCGAAGCTGGACATCGATGTCGCCACCGAACTGACGAACCCCCCGTCCGAGACTCGGTACTTATAGACCGCGTCGGTCTGCCGCGAGGCCACGTAGATATAGGCCCCGTCCGAGCAGAAGGATCCCTGGTCCAGAATATGGCCGGTGTCCACAATCAGGTCGGCGTGGGCCAGCGTGACTGGATCGATCGTGCAGACCACAATTCCGCTATTGGTGGGGTTCCACGGCATGACGTATACCAGGCCCGTTCCGGCCAGGTAGAAGGCGTCGATGATGTTATTGTGGAATCCGTCGCTAGGGAACGTGATGGTGCTGAACGCTCCAGGATTGGACGGGTCCATCCGCACCACGATACCGGGAGTGCTCTCGCATCCGATCCACAGGTACCCGGCGGCGTACAAAAGAGCGTGCGGCAGGTTCGAGGACCCGCCCAGGCTCTGCGCCCAAATTTCGGTAATCGAGGTAGGCATAGTTTTAGATCGGTACCGGCATCAACTCCGTCAGGGTCATGCGCGTGTAATTGCCGTGGCGGTCCCCGAGCGGCAGCCACTCCAGGCCGCTCGCATCGGCGTATATCTTGAAGCGGTCATTGCTGCGCGTGTAGAACATGACGCTGTAGATCCGGCTCTTGTTGAGTCCGCTGCCGAATCGGTTGGGCAGGTAGAACCGTTCCTCGGTGCGCGAGGCATGGGCCGGAAGGGTCTGGGTGAAGGACCCGGTTTCGGAGATAATCAGGACGCAGAGCGGGACCGGGCACTGGTACTGCACCCACATCTGCTTAAGGTACTTCCACCCCACATACCCGAACGCCTGTTCGTAACTCGACCAGAGCGTGATCGCGGCCGGCTCTTTGACGTGGTCGAGCGACCAGTCCCACAGCTTAAACTTGGCGCCGGTCGGCAGCGGCGAATCGATGACCAGCCGCCACTGCTTGCCGATCAGGTTGGTCGGGCAGGCGCGAACCACGCGGCGGTCGTCATAGGTCCCGCTGATATTGGGAAACGTGTAGACTGTCCCGTCCTCCTGGGTTTGCAGGTGGACCGGGACCACGATTCCGCCCGTGTCCACGGTGAGCACGAGGTTTCGCGCGATCTTATCGTACGGCCATCCGAAGTCGCTCCAGGGAGTCCACAGCACCACCTCCGGCGGATCCTCGTGGCCCAACTGGTCGAAGGGTGCCCACCTGCGGAACCCGTTGCCGAACAACTGGAACTTTCCCGTAGGCTCCGGGTTGGTGATCAGCAGGCGCCACATCTTGGCCACCTGATCGACCGGGACCGGATAGTTCTTCTTGCGGTCGGTGACCGTCCCGGTATGGGTGAAGGTCATGACCGTGCCCAGTTCGTTCTTGAGCGCAATCGTCACAGGTACGTTCTGCGTGTCCGCATCAACCCAGACCCAGGATGGGTTCTTGTCGCTATTGGTCTCCGCGTCCTGCCAGGGAGTCGAGAGCACCGTGTCCTGGGGGTAGTCGATCTTGTCGAAGTAATACCGCCACTGTTTGAAGATCACCGGGATGGTGGAGCCCTTGGGGTGCAGGCGGACCATCTTGGAGATCGTATCGGGGGGCAGCGGGAACTCTACCTTCCCCCGGCCTCCCGTGAGCACGATCGGATTGGCGGATAGGATGTCGAGCGTGGGAGCCTGGCCCCCCGAGATGAACCCCTGGAGAACGTCGAGTTGCAGGGTGACGTCGGCTCCCCCAGTGGTGTCCCATTCGACCGTCACGCTGCGCAGGTACTTGTCCCACGGATGTCCCAGGTCGTCCCAGTCGAAGGTATGCGCCACCTCGCCTTTGTCAGCGGGTTGGAAGATGAACCTGTGATTGAACAACTGGAACATGCCGGTACCGCTTGTCAGCGCGGCTTGGGAAGCATCCACGAAGATCCACCAGCGTTTCCCCTTGAGCCCGGTTGGCATGGTGATGTTGCGCTGGCGGTCGCTCTCCGTGGAGGTCACCGTGAACGAAGGTCCGATCGCCGCTCCGTCCGCCATGATCTGTACAGTCACGGCTACTCCATTGGTGTTGACCTCCAGGTCCACCTGATTCAGGTACTTGTCGTACTCGCTCCCGCCGTTTTCCGGAGGCGTCACGTTGACGATATCGGGAGGATAGATCTCAGCCTGCGGGAACTCCACTTTCAGGATCCGCCACAGGTCGATGGTGGAGTTGGCCTGCCCGGTATCGATCGAGGCCGAAGCATAGGGGCGAACGCGGAACAGTTTGCCGATCGTCGGCACGGCCAGGGGGATGACCTTCAGGCAACGCCCGCTGCCCAGATCGGTGGGGCTGGATAGCGTGAACACCTGCGGGGTTCCCGCCGTCTTGCCGTCCCGGCCGCCGCGCATCTCCAGCACCAACTGCCGGTCAGTCCCGGCGGTGTCGAAGATGACGGTCATCTGGTACAGCCGCTTGTCCGTCAATCCTCCCAAGTCCATCCAGTCGCTGGCCGATCCGGCCGAGAGCAGACCCGTGGGCTGGAACTGGAACAGGATGCGGAACAACTGGAACTGCGCCGGGTAAGCCTCTCCGGAGAGGTGGAAGCTGATCGACCGCGCCTCGCGTCCGTAGGACTGGTAGACGCTGCCGCTCGTGTTGACGAGGTTAGGCAGCAGGCTGAGCAACTGGCGGCCCTTGAAGCTGCTCCCCGAAGGGATCTTGATCTTGAAAGTATCGACCACCGTGTCCGAATAGTTCAGCAGCAGGTCCACATTGATGAACGGGTTCCAGTTATAGACTCCGTTATAAAGCTGCGGGTCGATATCCAGCCACACTTCCTCAAACAACTTCATCCCGGTCGGGTCGCCCATGTCGAACCACGGCATCACGATGTCCCACGGGATCATGTTGCCGCTGGTAAACGGAGGGGAGTCCGGGGCCGTCCACCAGTCGCGCGTCGTGTTGAGCCCGCCGATGATGGTGACGACGTCCGCGATCCCGAAGGTGGCTCCGAGGAGCGGGTTGTTCACCGCTACCACCATCGACTGAGTGTCCGGCTCCTGGTAGAGCATGGTGGTCGGATACTCCGGCAAGCTGGTCTCGTAGAACTCCTCGTTGTAGGGGATCCAGCGGTCGCGGTAAGCCGGCTCGCAGACCAGTTCGCGGGTCTGCCCCGCCAGGTTGACGTACACCAGGTGGATCATCCCCCGGTGCCATTCCATGCGGGCCGCGTTCAGGTCGGACGGAGCCATGCTAATGGGGGAGATCCCGGCGTACTGTTCTCCCCGGAATATCGGGTCGATCTGCTCCGACCGCTTCCGGGGTTGGGCGCCGTCCCAGGAGTACACCCCGTCGTCGCTCAGGTACCAGACCTCCCCTCCGGGAGTCTTGCACCACGCGCTCTGCCCCTTGAGCCCCTTGTAAGAAACCACCGCCGGCTGAATGAGAGAACCCTGGATCACCGCGATTTCGTACAGGCAACTGACATTCAGCGTGAGGATCTGCCCCCGGCATTCGGTGATATTGACAATGCCGTTGGCGGGAGTCCCGGCCGCGATGCTGGTCACGGCTCCGGTGGCGTCGGACCCGATCGGGAAAGACTGCGGATACCCGTTGCGGTTCTTGTAAACGATGTGCGGGTTGTTGGGGTCGCCCGCCACCACCACCGCTTCTCCGATGATCGCCACGAGGTTGCAGTTCTGCCCGTAGATGGCATTCACCGTGATCGTGGCTCCGGTCGAGTGGGGGAACTGGAAGAAGGCGCGGAAGCTGGTTGCCGTCACCTGGGAGGCGTACACGTCCTCGCTGGTCCCCCCGGTGGCGTCGTTGATGTGGATCAGGGCGCCGGCCCCGGTGCCTCCCATGGCGGCAGCCACGGCCGCAAATCCGGACACCGTCACGGTCTGCCACCCGGCGGAGATGCCGGACAGGGTGGTGTAGGTGATTGGGGAGAGAACCGTGCTGACTACCGGCGGCTCGTTGTCGGTCTCCCACTGCTCGCTGAAAACCACATCCGGGTCCGAAGCATTGTCCACGATCGTGGTGTAGGTCTCCGCTCCGATCGAGCTAGCGACGTTCGGGATCCGCGCGATCAGGCGGCCGATCTCGTCGCTGAGCGTGCCGCCCCGGCGGTAGATACGGACAAAGCCAATGCGCGGGTCGGCGCTGTACCAGACCAGGAGCTTCACCTGGCCGCCATGGACTGCCACCTTCTGGCTCTTGTAGACGATCCCGCTATCGGTTACGGAAGCGGTCCCCTCCCCCGCCATGATCTGCGAGGGGTTGCCCTGATCTCCGGTGACGGTCTCTTCGTAGGTGACCACCCAGTCGTAGGGCTGCGTATCGTTGGGGGAACTTTCGGCGCCGCCGTCCAGGTTTCCGGCCAGGGGCACATCCGTGATCGAGGCCCCGGTTCCGGGATAGGATCCGGTATCGAGCAGCACGGCTTGACCGTTGGTGTCGAAGATGCGGAAAGTGGTGGATCCGTTCTGGATGTTCAGGTTGGCGTCCGGAACGCCGATGCGGATATCCCAGGGGGATCCGGCTACCAGATCCGTCCTCCCGTCCGTGGTGGTCACGGTGACTCCGGGAGTGCCCGTAAAGGTGACTTGGTCGAAGTCGCTCAACCCCGCCGGGTCCGCCAGGGTGACGATCACCCCGGTCCATACCAGGGTGGCTCCGGCCATAGCGCTGCCCACAATCGAGGTGACATCGTCAGTCCCTTTGACGAGGGACGCCAGGACCACGCCAGCCGCCGCCGCGTTACCCCACTTGGGAAGGGTTGCGTACGGGTTTAACCCAGAGTCCTTGAACATCCCGTTGGGGCAAGCAAAGTACGCCCACGGGGTGCCGCTCTCTCCGGCCGAGTAGACCGCCATCTCCCAGTGGCGCGAGGCGTTGGCATCCACGTCGGTCGCAACCAGGGTCTTGGCGGTGTAGTTCAGGCTGCGGTAGATGTTGCGGTGATTGGTGCTGGTCAGGATTCCCAGGTAGCGCGGGTTCAGCGACGGCGTCAGCGGGTCCTCGCCGGGAGACACGCACATCTTGCGGATGAAGTAGCAGGTGGGTTCGGTGACGGTAAGCTGGCCCACCTCCTTGGTACCGGTGCGGCTGGAGATCGAACCTTCCTGGTTCGACATGATGTTATTGAGGGCGCGGTACTGCCCGTTCTGGAGCAGGTCCGGGGACTGCTTGCTCCACACGCCGTCAAGGCCGCAGCGGAACTCGATCGGCGGCGGACTATTAGGGTTCTGCATCAGCTATCTACCTCGACTTCTCCCATCATGGCTTGCAGGGCCAGGACGCCCTCGCGATACTGGGCTCCGCAGTAGAGCGCCCGCTGCTGGTCCTGCAACTCGGAGTCGCTGCTGAACACCCGCTCCAGCACTCCGAATCCCAAGTACCCGGTGATGGCGTCGTCGGCCGGGATCGGGATGTCTTCTTCCGGGCCGCCTACGATCGCCGGCTTGAGCGGGCCGACCAGCGTCAGGTTGCGGTGGACCGCCGGACTCTGTCCCGCCACGTAGAATCCCGGAGCGGACCCGCCCGTAATGGCTACGCCGGAGTAATTGGGGGCCACGACAAGCTCCAGCGTGCGGATGGGCAACTCGTCCTCATGGTAGAGCGTGGGGATCCCCGGAGCGGCCCTGCGCCAGTTGCGGATCAGGGTATTGAGATCCGCCACCTGGGCGGGGCTTACCAGCCGTCCCGCCACATACACTTGGTCCACGCGCGTGAGTTCGTCGGGGATGGTGTAGCGTCCCACATTGGACAGGATCTGCTGGGTGAACGCTCCCTTCACCATGGCCGTCTGGGTGTTGAAGTCCAGGATCGTGAGGTTCAGGAGGTCGAAGAACTGTTCAACCGTGAGCAGGCCGAGAACCAACCCCGCGTCCTCCAGCAGGTCGTAGCAGATCGAGTCGTAGATACTCTGCGCGGTCACGCTCATTTGAGTCCGGTCCCCCGGCCCTGCGCGGGTTCCTGCTCCTGGATCAGCCAGTAGGAGGGGAACTTCATCTCGCTCCAGCAGGTCATGGTTTTGATCTTCCGGATCATGTCGCGATAGGCCAGGCTGGCCGACTGGAAAGGCCGTCCCCCTTCCTTGAGCGGCAAGCGGTTTTTTCCGTAGTCCACCAGGATGTCCACAAACTGGTCGTCCAGGTGAACCGGGTCTCCGGGCGAGGACAGGCGGGGCGCGGGAGCGATGCCGGTGACATCGAGGTCGTTCCCGCCTGCCAAGTCGATCGGGTGAATGACGAACTTACCGATCCCGATTCGAGCCCATTGGGAAACCGGACCCAGCACGGTCGTGTCCTCCGCCCAGTTGCGGTAGCGGCGGGAGAGCGAGCGCAGGCTGAGCGGCGAGAGTTGGCGGCCGTTATAGTCGCACCGGAGCGGGAACATGATGCCGTCCGGAGTGTCGTACTCCAGTTGTCCGGCCACGGTCCCGCCCGGTACCGTCACCGTGGCTTGGTTGAATCCGGTGACGACGTTGAGCCGGCTCAGGCCCTCGTTGATCACGCTGGTCACCTGAGCCTGCGGGAACTCCCCAGTGTTGTTGTCAAGCTGGTCGAGGATCCGCTGGGAGAGGCTGGCCAGGGTGAACGTGGGCATGTCCTATTTATGGATCTTCGGCCCCGGACCCGGAGGAATCCCCATCATCTCGTCACGGCGGAAGATGGCGCTGCCCCGCTGTGAGGAGCGCTTGTGGATGGCGTTAGAGACGCGGTAGTCCTTCTCCCGCTCCTCCCAGTTTCCGCTCAGATCGTACGGCTCCTTGAGCCGGTTCTGCGCCTGGATGGCGGCTTGGTCTATGCCTTGCAGGTTGCGGCCGGAGACCGTTCCGTCTGCCATAAAATCGTTTGCGTCGAGTCTTGGTTTTGCCATATTGCTCCTCCCTTAGTAACCGCCCCAGTCCAACCACGTATCGAGGTGGTTGGCGTCGTACACCGTATTGCCGATCGGCCCCTGCAACTGTCGCTGCCAGTCCTGCAAGGAAGTCATATAGCGGCCGTCGTCCTGCTGGATGGCTTCCTCCAGGAGCACGTTCCCTTGATCGGTCAGCCGCTGCCCCGCCACGGGGTCGTAGTAGGAGTCGGTCTTGCCCTCCCGCGCGATGATCTTAGTGAACAGTGCATCCCCCTGCGCCAGCGCCACGATGATCTCTTCGTTGATGAAGTAGGGCGACAAGTCCCCCATATTGCGCAGCTTGGGCCAGCCGTCGATGTAGAGCACCGGAATCACGTAGGCGGAAGTCTGTGCGGGCCATAACTCCCACTGCATGACGCCGCCGGGGTTGGGCGGCATGCTCACCAGTTCGAGTGGATTTGTCCCCGTGGTCGAGCGCTGCGGATCCTCGCGGTTGAGCCACTCCTGCGTCTTGTCGGTGCCGATCTGGTCGCCCGCCACCGGGTCGATCGCGTCCTTCAGGCGGTAGGCCGTGTCGCTGATCCGCACGTAGCGCAGGCAGATATAGTATGGCTCATTGACCACCGGGACTCCGGCGGCGATCTGGTCGGCCTGGATCGAGGTGGCTGAGAGCACCGCCTTGACCGTCACCACTTGGTTGGTGGGGAGGGTGCATTGCAGGTTGGCGAGGCTCGACGCCTGGATGGTTTCGGCCGCCGCGTGGTTGAACCGGCAGAGCGCAGTGAAGTGGTCAATGCCGACGTAAGAGACCACCACGATCTCCTGCGTTCCGCCTCCCAGGTTGAGCAGCAGATAGTCGCCCTGCCGTACTTTGCTCAGGGTGGCCGGGTCGGGGTGGATCTCGCACTGCCCCGGAGCGTCCGTAGTCGGCTGGGCGAAAGTTCCGTTGATGCGGTCGGCTACGGGCCAGGCGGTCCCGGTCCCGGTCAGGAGGGAGGACCCGGCGGTAGTGCTGATTGTGCCGGTCGTGTAGCCGCTGGGGACGTTGATGGCGGTGGTGCGGAGGAGGTCGCTCCAGGAGCGCTTCTTGACGATGTTCTGGATCCACTTGTTGATGAACTGGTCGGCCTGCTGCTCGGTGCAGTTGGGCTTTACCTGCCTCACCTTCTCACGCAAACTCCACAAGCTGTCGGCCATAACTCACATCCTCATCCGTATTCTATCTTACACGTCCAATATGGGACATGCCCGCATACCAGAAGGGCCGCATACCCCGTTTCGGCGGCATGCGGCCCTCTGTTGTTCGACGCTTGACGGCGCCGGGTTTAGGTGATGGTTACGGTTCCGGAGATCGACGTGGCGTACCAGGTCGTTCCGTTGCTCCGCACGGTGATGCTGGCCCCGTCAGAGCCGAAGGCCGCGCTGGTGGTGCCCGCGTTGATGGCCCCGGCCAGAGCGCCGTTGGCCGCCCCCACGCGGGTGACCGTGTAGGTCTTGCCGACTACTACCGCGCTGGCCGCCGGAAGGGTCACCGTGTTATTGGTGAGCAGCACCACGCCGCTGTCGGTGACCGGGTCGAGCGTGTAGTTGGCCGAGACGGTCTTGAACGAGGACTCCTGGCTGCTGAGCGCCCGCCACGTACTGGTGGTCGTGGTGGCCGCCGTGCATTGCCAGATGGCGGGTCCGGTAGGGGTGCCCGTACCGAACAGGTAGTCGCCAACCTGGATCCCGGAATTGGTTCCGATGCCGGTGGGCGGAGTGTCTCCGCCCCAGATGTTGGCGCCGTTGGGCAGTTGAGCCCAAGGAGTAGGTCCGAATCCGAATGCCATAGGGTTGTCTCCTTAGTTGTTCGGATTGAAGGCCACGATCGGGTACTGAGTCATGCTCGACTGGTACGCGATGTAGATGTCCACCTGGCCGGTGGCCACCAGGGCGAGGTTGCTGACCGAAGAGGTCACGTTGATGCCGATCGACGTGGCCGCCAGGACCGCCGGATTCGGCCCTGCGGCCGAGATCTGGAGCAGCGTGAACAGAGCGCCTTCGGTGAGAGGAGCGATGTCCGTGACAGCGGTGGCGATCAGGTCGGCGGAAAGGCTGCCGAACGTACGGGCCACGCCCGTCGAATCGGTGAAGCCGAGTTGCACCTTGAGCGTGCCGGATCCGCCGCCGCCCCAGGTGAACTGGGTGACGCCTTTGATCCGGTATCCCAGCAACACGCAGTTGGCCGGGATGTTGAGGAGCGGGATGAAGCCGGTGGCGCTCGCGCCGAGAGCCAGGATGTCGGAAGCGTAGATCGAGAACACCGCTTCCTGGGGAGGGGCCATATTCAGATAAGTTTTCTGCATCGTCTTGTCCTCCTTAGAAAAGCGTGCTCGACAGCTTGAAGCCGGTACGCGGGCTGGGAACCATGATGTTCGAGCCCAGGATGTACTGGCCGGCGGAGTCGATCGAGTTCGCGCCCAGCGGCTTGAACCCGGTCCACCCGAACTGGAACAACGGCACCTTGCTCATCCACCACTTGATGTAGTTGGTGTTCATGCCGTAGATCTGGCCGATCGGGTTCGCCCCGCTCGGGAGATAACGGTCGATGACTACATCGGCGCCGTTGAACTTGAAGTTCTGGAAGCCGACGTTGGCGAGGTCGTTGTCCGTGTTGGCGTACCGCATCTGCGGCTGCGTCCCCTGCCAGATCAGGTTCCAGCCGTTCTGGGTCACCGGGATCAGGTCGGGGTGGTCGCTACCCCAGCAGGCGCTGCCGTACGCCGTGTTGAGTTGCGCCATGGTGAAGGTGGTGAGCGTGGCCTGGTAGGCGTTGAGCCCGCCGGGGACGCCGTTGGGTTGCCCGTTGATATCGGTACGGGTCTGACCGCCCACGGTGGGGTAGTTGGTCCCGTCGTCGTACCACTCGGCAAACCCGTTCAGGTACTTCTGCCGTGCGCCCTGGCCCGCCAGATACATGTTCACGGCCAGGAGTTCCGCCATGCGCAAAGACGCATTGAGGAACTTCATCTCCACCTGGTTGAACATGGCCTCGTCGCCATCGTCGTTCATGGCGTCGTAGCCGACCAGGGTGATGTTCACCCACGCGACCTTCATGTCCACGTAGATGGCCGCGTCGGTCGTCACGAAGTCGATGTTCATCGCTCCGCCACGGCCCATAAAGTCGGCGTTGAGCTTGCCAACAATTATGTTTTGCCGTACGCGCGAATTTCCGGTGAAGTCTTGCCGATTTTGCGATTCGAGGCGAGAGAACACCGGCGAGCTTGCGTACACCACGTCAACGCTCTCCGGCGCGATTTTCTGGTTGACGTAGGAATCGAGTTCCGTTAATTGAAGCGCCATAGCTTACCTCCCGTGAGAGGCAGCCATGGACAGGTAATCGTCATAAGCCACACTCCATTCTAAAAAATCAACTACACCTGCGAAACTCGGGAGGCAGGCTACTCCGCTGAGGGACCGACCCCCAAACTCCGTTACTCGGCCGCGCCCGCCAGAGCCGCTTCCCGCCGCTCCTGCATGTGCTGCTGACCGATCCCATGTCCCAGGCGCGGGCGGAAGGTTTCGCCTTCCTTCGGCTTGCGCCGGCTCATCGCGCGGGACTCGGCAAATCCGATTGCGTTGCCACCTTTGCCGTCCACCGGGTTCGAGCGGGTGCCGCTGGCGGCCATGGCGAGTCGCTTGCCTTCCTCGATCCCGGCCTGCTTGGCCTGTTCCAGTTCGGCGGCCTTGTCGGCGGCCGACTTCTCATCCAGGCGGGTCTTGTTCATCCGCTGGTAGGCATCGTTGGCGTCCCAAACTTTGTTTTCCTGCATGTAGTTGAACACGGCCTCCCGGTCCAACTCTTCGCCAAACAGGCGGCGATGCTCGGCGGCCTTCCGCTCCAGAGCCGAGTACACGTTCTGGAATCGCAGGGCGGTGTTGTTGTTGACGTTGGCCACCAACTTGTAGACTTCGCCGGGTTCTTCGCCTTCCTTGGTGGCGGCGCTCACCGCCTTGGCCAGACGGGCTTCCAGTTCGGTGCTGCTGACCAGATTCATTTCCTTGGCCACCTCGCGGGCGACCAGCTTGATCTCTTCGGGCGTCATGTCGGTATCGCTCCTTGCTTCCAGTTCAATGATGCGAGCCTGGGCTTCTTCCAGCGCCACGGCCGTCGCATGCTGCTGCCGCGTCATGCCGTGTTCCTTGTCCCAGTGCTCAGCCTTCCAGCCTTCCCACTGCTTCAGTCCATTGACGGCCAGCATGGGGTCTTTGGCCAGGCCGGGGTTGATCTCCGCCAGCTTGGGCCGGATGGTGGTTTCAAACATCTCTCCCGACTCCGCGTAATTGCGCAGCACGGGGTATTTGGCGGCTAACTGGCTGAGTTGGCCGCGATCGGTTTCTTCGTTGAGCTTGTCGAGTAGGTCTTGAAAGGCCATCAGAGCTTCCTATACGCCGCTCGGCGTGGGCATTCCACCGGCGGCGCCTGCTACGTTGGGAGGAGGAATCACGGGGCTTTGTCCGGCCCCTCCACTGCGTTGTGCCTTCTCCTGCATAGCCTGGGTGAGTTGCAACCCGGCCTGCGCGATCGGCTGAAGAAATACGCTCAGCGAGGGATCGAGCGAGTCGAGCAGAATTTTCATGTCGCTGGCCCAGCTATCGAGTTCCTGCAACTTGGCCTGGGCTTTCTGCATGGCGTCCCCGCCACCGCCCGGTTGACCCGGTTGGCCGGGAGCCTGCGGCTGCGCGGCGAACACGGATTGGGGAGGAGGGGGAGGAGCAGCGGGTTGCTGCTGCGCCATGATGTCAGGCGGTTGGGGATACCCGGCAGAGGCCATACGTTACCGCTTCTTCTTGCCGCCGGGGCCGCTGATGAGCGGGCTCTCGTGGCCTACGGGTTCGTACAGCGGGGTGGCCTTGCGGGAAAGATTGCACATGGTGCTGGTGGAGATATTGGTCCCGTTATGGGGCCGGTTCTCCAGGTTCGCCACCCGGTGCTCGTTGCGGTTGAGCGGGACGCGCGTCGAACTGGACATCAGAGGGACGCTGCCACCCGGCTGGTTGGCCATGGCGGCCGGCCCCGTTCCCAGTTTCTTCTTGGTCGAAGTGGTGACTGTCGCTTTCTCTGCGTTCAGCATCGCTACCTCCGGTAGGAGCGCGGACTTTTGGTCCGCGACTTTTTTCTGCCTTTTCTTTTGGCCATGATGTTTCGTATGGTCACGGGCGGCCTATTTACCATTTGGTCACGCTACCGGGCCGCCCTTGACGGCGAGCGTGTTGGGTTACTTCCGGCCGGCCTTGCGGCCGTGCTTGCGACCCTTTTTGCGATCCATGACGATTTCTCCTTTCGTAAGGTACCGGGTGATTTCTCACCTACGGCTGCCATATACTTGCACGCCTGCAAAAACACAGGCAACTTTAAGGATGCTGGAAAAATGCTAACCTGTTGTCATGCAGGATACATTTGAGGACGCCGAGTACGTCGGGGTGGGAAAGCTGAGGCAGTCCATGAACTCAGAAAACTTAGAGGACCTGAAGCGGCCGATCGTCGTCACCGGCCCCCGGAGAGATAACACGATGGCCATCTTCCATTCCTGGGACCAGTGGCAGGAGATCATGAAGGTCATGTCCAAGGTTGGACAGTAGCTATGGCCTGCGATATCAAGGGCTGCACCTGCCAGGACGCTCCCTGGAGTCCGATCCTCCTGCTCTATGCGCCCGCCCGCTACGGCGAGCACCCTCCCATCCAGTCGCAGTTATCTCTAAAGATCTGTGACACCCACAAGGAATCCCTGAAGCCGGAGGACCTGATCTGCGATGCAGGGTGGATCCAGATCGAGCAGGCCGTGGCCTCGCGGGGAAAGGCAAAGCCGGATCGTTCCCGCACACGGATTGATTGGACTCGATGGGAAGGGTCCATGATGCAGCGCCTGAAGTCGGCGCAGGATAACTGACCGTGCGCCTCCTGTTCCTCGACGTGGACGGCGTGCTGGTCCTCGACTGGGACTGGCGGACCCATCTACATGGCAATGCGCGGCCGGACCCGGCCTGCATCGCCGCCCTCAACCACATCATCGACTCGACCGGATGCTACGTGGTGGTGAGCAGTAGCTGGCGCAAGGAGCGCAGCCTCCAGGAACTCTGCCAGATCATCAACGGCCAGTTCGGGGTTCACGGACAAGTGATCGGCCGCACCGAAGTCCTCACCGTCCACCGCGAGATCGCCGGCTGCGCCACCCCGGTGCAGGAGGCCGCCGGACGCGGCGAAGAGATCCTGAAGTGGCTGCAAGCCTACGCCCGCAAACACTCGGTCCACTCCTTTGCCATCCTGGACGACAGCGCCGACGTGGGGGAACTCGACCGCTTCCTGGTGCGGCCGGATTCGGCAGTCGGCCTCACCATGCAGGACGCCGCACAGGCGGTCGCCATTCTCAACCGCTAATTCGACTTGGGAGAAAACTCGGGCCTGAAGTTTGGTTCAAAGTATTCCCGCGCGTCCGCCGAGTGATGCACGTAGATGATCTTGCCTTCCCATGGCTCAGCCAGAGGATTGCACGGACAGGCCGAAGAATGCACGTGCTCGATCCAGTCCTGCACCGGCGTGACGTGGTCCTCCTTCTCGTAGAAGTCCACCTTCCATCCGGGATTAGATTGGGCTGCCATTATGGTAATACCACCATTGCTATCCAGGAATCTGCACTGGAGAGGCTAGCAGAAAACCCTGATCACCGACTGCCAGCAGATAGTGATTGCCGTCGCTGCCGTTGACGAACAGAAACGCAACGGCCATACCCCACGCCACTCTCTCCTGTTCGGGTAGATCGTCCCAGGCCGGACCTCCCATGAGGCCTCGGTAGCTGCCGTAAGCCTGCTTCGAGAGGAACACTAAGGGCACGTCCACTGTCGCCGTTCTGGCTGGCTCCGCTACCTCGGCGATGAACTGCTTCTTGGCTTCGTCGCACCACTGGGTCTCCAAAATCATGGCGCGCTCAGTGTTTGCTTCGATAACGCGGCGATGCACATATACGATCCCGTTGTCGTAGATCTTCTCGCCGCAATGAATGCAAGTCAGATCGTTGGTGTGCTGTCGGGTCATTTGTGCCTCGTGTCTCCCCTAAATTGGGCTCCCATTGCGCTGGCTCCGCGTCTGCCGCTCCTGCCTGCCCTTGGGTTGCTGGCCGAAACCCTGCTTGTGTTCTTCCTGGATGCGCTTGCTCTCGACTTCCCAGCTTGCCGGGAACTGCGTCTGCTCGTAGAGGCCCTCACCCGACAGGTACCCGGCCTTGGCCATAGTGAAGGCTTCCACCTTCTTCTGCTGGCGGGCCGCCCCGTGCTGCGTGCCCTGGCGCACGGTCACGCTGAACCGCTTCCAGTGGTCTTCCTTCTGCCCCGCGTGCGGGGACAGCATCTTGGGAGAGTAGTCGAAGTCCTGCATGGTCCAGCCGTCGTCTCCCAGATACTTGAGACGCTCATCCAGGGTGGCGTACTGGATGATGTTCGACACGGTCTGGCGGGCCGCCTGCTTCAGGGCCGCCTCGATGTAGCGGCTTTCCAGGCGCATGGGTCCGCTCATGGTGTCGCGCATCTGCTCCTGAGCCTCGCCGCTCGGCAACTGCTTCTTGCGGGCCAACTGCTGCATGTCGATGACGGGCTGCCGCTGGCGGATCCGGTCCACCAGGTACTTGGCCCAGAACTCCACCTGTCCCGGCAAGTTGGGCGCCGTCATCTCGCGCACGCTGCTTGCGTCGGCCACCGGGTTGACCAGTAACTTCTGCCCTGGCTTGCCGGGGATAAAGGCATCGAATACAGCCTCGGGCACATGGCCCCGCTTGAACACCCAAGTGCCATTGAGCGCCCGCATCACAGCCTCGTCCACACCCACTCCGATCCGGTTCATGGACTGGACTAGCGGGACCAGATCGCGGTAGGCGCTGATGCCTCCGGGGTTCCACACGCACGGGTTCAACTGGAGCAGGGTGAAGGGGAACATGCCGTGCCAGTAGGGGCTCGGCCCATCGTACATGACGCGGGATCCGGCGAAGATCACAAGGCGCTTGCGGGGATAGAGCGGCCAGTTGGGAGGCACGCGGTAGTGGAAGTTGTGGAGTTCCACCGGAAGATCGGGGTGCTTGACCAGCATCTCCCGGCCCGTCTCATTGGTCTCCGGATCGTCAATGTACCACTCCTGCAACTCGATCACGGGGAACGGGGAGTAGGAGGCCGAAGCCGATCCCTTGCGCGGACCGAGGCGCATGGCGGCCCGCCTCCGCAGGCTCGGACCCATGGCGTTCCAGGTGTACTCGGGGATGGCGTCCGGCCGCGCGTACTGGTCGCCGCTCATGCTCTTGGACATGGCGGTGGCCTCGCGCTGGAGGCCGATACATTTGGCGGGGCCGAAGCGCTGCTGGAAATAGCTGAGCGGTTTGTAGGCCCGGTAGCAGACCGCTCCCGATTCCTGGATGTCGCTGTTCATTCCGACCGGGATCACGAAGTCCAGGCCGTGAGAGGAAAACTGGAAGTTGTTGGAGTCGCTCGCCGGGTTGGGCTCAAAGGCGGTGCTCTTGAGAATGCCGGAGCCGAACAGGGAGTGGTCGATCCAACTGACCAGCGTGAGATCGAGATCGTTCTCGTACCACAGGCAGCGCATGTACTTCTGGATGACTTCGTCCTGCTGCTTGTAGGCTTTGACGCGGCTGGTGACATCCATCATGGGCTGGATATCAGAGAGCGCGGCCAGCTTGTTGGTGCGGGCCTCGCTGAGGAAGTTATCGTAGAACCGGGAGCGGTACTGCGGCCGATTCTTATTCCAGAAGTTGCCGGAGAGGAAATCGATATATCTCTCCGCCTCCTGGAACTCGTTGTACGACCGCAGTTCCTCCTGGCCCTGGCGCATGAGGTTGTCCCGCATGTTCACCATACGACGAGGGTAGGCATCGGAAATGTCCATGGATCCGGACTTTCGTTCGATCGGGGCTCGGGGTACGGCGAAAGCGGCCATTGCGTTTAGACCTCGCTACCCGGCAGGCCCATCGTGTTCTTCACGGTGCGGCCGTCGCCGGCGACTTCAAAATTGTTGGGCATCTCCGAAGGGAGAGCCAACCCGTTGCGCTTGCAGAGTTCCTTCTGCTGACTCCAGGTTTCGACCAGCACCGGGGACTTCTTGCCCGTCACCGGGTCCTTGTCCCATACCCAGTGGCTGCCATCACGAGCGTTGCCGCCCTCTTTGGTCCGGTCCAGATACTTGGCGCTGATGGGTCCGACCCAGATGGGGGCCACCGGGAACAGGGCGACCTCCAGGGGTTGGCCGCACTCCCCGCAGAGTTGCACGGGTTCATCGCGCGGGATAGTGCCGCTGGCCACCTCCTGCTGATGCGGGCAGGCAGCATTGCGGCAGACATACTCACGAGCCATAAGACTCCTCGTACATTTCCCAGTCCACGTCTTCCGCGATCGACTCCTGGCGCTTTTTGGGGGACATGGCGTTCCAGGTGTACTCGGGGACCAAGCCTGGGAAATAGACCACCGCGTTGAATTTGGGGGAGTGCAAGTATTCCGGGTTTACCAGGACCATCTCCCCAGCGTGCAGGGTTTGGTCTACCACCACCTCGCACCCCATAAACTGGAACGTCTGGTACCCGCGCTTGGACAGTTCCGATCCCGCGTTTCGGTAATGCGAACGTTCGGGCAGGGAACCCCACAGCAAACCCCATAGTTGCTGGGTGACCACCATGTAGCGCGGGGCGTAGCGGCCGAACGTACAGTGGTTGATGGCCTCCTGGATGCGAGACAGTTGCCACCCATTGACGTAGAACCCTCGCGCGTCCGGAGGCAGGGGAACCGGGCGATCCATAAACACCACGTCCGGCGCTTCCTTCCCGAAAGCGGCTTGGCGGTAGGCTTCATCCAGCGCGGCCGGATCGGGCACGTCCGTATTGGGTAACGCCTTCGCCGCCGCCGGGGCCGCCAGCGCAGCGGCAATCGTCGCGAAGAACTTACGCCTGCTCAGATTCGGCATGCGACTCCTCCCCTTCTCCGGCCGCGTCCCCTTCGGGCGCCACGGGTTCCGGCTCCGCTTCCTGTCCCACATTGGACACAGGCTGCGGCTCGTTCACGGTTTCTACTTTGGGCTCCTCCGCCAGAGATTGCTCCTCTTCCATGGGGACCGGCACGGGCAGGCCCAGTGCCGCGCCTATCTTCCTGCTCAGCCGCTCGCTTGCGTCATTGAGCAACTCCTCCAACTGTCCGGCCGCCTGGGGATCCTCCAGCACGGCCACCCCAATCTCGATCGGCTCGTTCATTGTGCCGCTGCCGCCTGGCTCGTGGCAGTACAGGCTGCTCGACACCACCACCCCGTCGCTTGCAAAGGCGTGGCAGAAGATCTTCACGTCCGCGAACTCCATGGGGTTCTGGTTGTACTCGGCTACCATCAGGTTGATCTGTTCGAGGTTCACGACTGGGCTCCTTCCGTTACGGCGTCGGGTTCCGGAGCAGGCAACTCCTGGGCCTGCGGCTCGGCCAGCGGGCTTTCCAGCATGGCGCGGAGAATCTCGGCCAGCTTGGTCCCGGTGTCAAAGTCCTCATCCAGGATGCTCTTGACCGACTGGTAATCCTTCTCGGTCATGCGGACGAAGCGGGGTACGCCAGCGACCAGATACCCCAGCGCGTCGTTATCGAACACGCTGTCCACGATCTCCTGGATGATCTCGCGGGTTTCCCGGCCCTGGATCTTGGCTGGCTCCTCATAGAGAGCCATGTACACCGGATCGATCGTCACCGGGAAGACGTTTTTCCCCTCGCTGATTCCGGTGGACTGAGAGATCACTTCCACCAGGTCCTCGCCGCATGTGGGTTCTTCCATGCCGGTGGCCTCGCGGATCCGCGCGATCTCTTCGGCGCTGATCATGAGTCCGCCTTCGGCCAGCTTGAGGAGCAGGGTTAGCGCCATGCCGCCCACTTTTTGCGAATCGGTGAGCGTGTCATCGGTTACCATGCCCAGCAAGGTGGGGACGATGTTAGCCGGGAGAGGCAACTCCAGGCTGTAAATTTTCTCTACGATTGTCGGTTTAGGTTTGCTCGCCATTACAACACCTTTCGTTCTATATCATACGTCAATAGAGAAAGGGGTTGTCGGGGACTGCGCTTGCTCTGGCGACTCCGCGCGGCCTTGTTGATCGAAGTGGCGTTGGGATTCAGTCCCCGCGCTATAGCATATCGTACGGAACGTCCTGTATCGCGGACCCTTTGGTGTGCTCGTTGACCAGATCGAAACTGGTCCCCCGGTAGCGGTGGGTCTCCCCGCCGAAGACGTCCCTCACTTGGTCCATGATGGGCCGCTCGTCGTTGCTTTTGAGTTGGGGACTGGGGTCCGGCATCTCCAGGTGCTTGGCGGTGAAGCGGATCGAGCCGCAGCCTTCGTACGGGCAGCGGTACTCGGTCTCGGGGTTAGCGGATCCCCAGGTATGTTCGGGGTCTTTGGAACAGGTCATGGCCCACTTAGCGGGCTCGTCCTGCTCGATCTGGCTCGGCACGCGCACCCGGCCCGTCTCGTCGCAGTCGGTCTCGTGCGAGCAGTAGAGCGAGATCATCCCGGCCATGAGTTCGTCGTCGTTGCAGCCCTCGGTGGCGCCGAAGCTGCGCGAGGCCGCTTCGTCCTTCTCGTACACCGTGGTCTCTTCCGCGAAGTTGCGGCTGCGGATGATCCAGGAGTGGGACAGGAGGTAGTCCACGGCCGTCTGGTGCAGGTAGGCTTTGGTGTTGACCTTGGTCCACCAGTGCCACTTCTGCCCCAGCGGGTGGACGCTATCCAGGTGCTTCCAGCGGAAGACGTTGGGGTAATTGTATTTGTAGATCAGGTCGTCGCCCGTGGTCTGGTAGGTGTTGTACTCGACGCACATCAACGCTTCGTTGTACCAGCGGCCCAGCACGTTGGCGTAGAAGGCCAACTCCTTGGGCTTGGTATGGTTGTCGCGCCACACCGCCACCTGTTCGTCGGGCGCTCCCCGGCGGCCCACCTTGTTGACGAAGATGACGGAGTAGTCCTCGCCAATTCCCTCGCTGACGTCCACCCCGATGCAGTACTCGGCTCCCGGCTCGGGTTCCTTCCAGACCCATAGCGGAGTTTCATCGTGGCGGTGGTCCACGTTGCAACCCTTGATGTAGCAGCGGCCCTTGTTGCGGGCGTCGGCCCCGTGGATCTCGCTGCTCTCCCGATAGAGCTTGCCTTTTTTGAGCGGGCACTCCTCCACCGTGGCCTGCATCCACTCGCGGCAAGCGTCGTTGAACAGGACGTAGCCGCTGGCCTGCCAGCACTCCTCAGCGGTGACGGCAAGTTCCTGCTTAAATTGCCTTACGGCCTTCTGCCCCTGCTCCTCGGCCTGCTCGCGCTTATCCTGGTGCCAGTAGAGTTGCTCGTCGGTAAGCGCGAGCGGCATCAGCTTGCCCGCGTTACACTCCGGGCATAGGGTATCGGCTACGCTCTCTCCGAACAGGGTGGCCTTGCGGTGCCGGCCGCAGTTTCCGCACTTCACCCATTCCTTCTTCACCCGCTCCTGGAGGGCGAACTCGGCGTGCGGGAGTTTCCAGCCCTGTGGAGGAGCCAGCACGCGCGTGGTCTCAAAGAAACTGGGCAGGAACAGGGGATACCAGCGCGGCCACTTGCCCTGGTCCATGCGGCGCTCGAACGCTCTCCACATGCGGTGCGCGGCCGATCCGGCGCCGCGCCCGGTGGATTCCATAAAGCCGAAGACCTCCGGCAGGTCCGCCATGGAGTTCCCCAGATCCTCGTTGACGATCGCCTCCAGGTCCTCCTCAAAGAAGTCGGTGTACTCGGAGACGTGGGCCGCGTCGATCGGCAGGCCCTGGCCGACGCCAGAGTACTGGTTGCTCCACTGCACGAACAGCTTGCTGTCGAGTCCAGGGTGGCGCAGGCGCTGCGTCTCGTCCGGGTTGTCGAACCACAGGCCGAACTTCTCCTCGCGGCGGGCCGTCATGGGTTTGAGCCACCACGGCATGCGGTCGTAGATGTGAGCCATCAGGGAGAACAGGTACGAGGAGTGAGCCTGATCTACCGAGACCACAATCGCGCGGGTGTTGGGGAAGAACATCGCACGCCACGCCAGCATGGCTTCTATCAGAGTGGAACAATTGTGGGTGACCAACCCTTCCGCCACAAAGTTTCCGGTGGTGGTCTCCACGTCCACCATCGACCTGATTCCCACAGCGATGACGGAAACCACTCCGCTCGAACCGCCTATACCTGGAGCGTCCGCCCGATTGACCCGCATACCCGGCCGCAATCTCGCGGTGGTGATCCAGTGTCCGCCAGAGCGGAACGGGTGGTCGTCCGTAGCCAGGAGAGTGGTCCCGTCATCGAAAGAGATGCGGAAGGCTTCCTTGAAAACCACCCAGGACTTCACGACTGAGGCGGTGCAAGGCCGCCCGGTAGATTCGTCCATCGAGAATAACTGGTCGCCGGGTTTCAGGTCACCGATCCTCACCCATCGGATATCAGTCGTAAGCACCTTGGTGTCAGGATCGAGAGCGCCAAGCTGGCGGCCTTTGACGATAATAATCTTCTGGGCGCGGCCCTTCTCCTTCAGATCGTAGTAGCACTGGAGGATGAGGTGCTGGGCCTCCCACAGACTGAACAGCTTGTCCTTCTTGCCCTTGGTGGTGATCCAGAAGTAGTTCTTCGCCGCGTAGGTGAAGTCGTCCTGGCAGTCGGTGGCCTGCTCGATGATGGCCTTCCGGTCGGCCTCAGAGCACAGGCTCCACTTCTCCAGGGACGGCATCGCGTCCCACTCGTCCTCGTCGATTTTGTATTTGAGGGGGAGGTCCTTGTCCAGGTAGTCGATCATCAACTGGACGCCGGGGTCTCTCTGCCATCCAAGGTCTACGGGCATCAGCTTACTCCGGAGCGTCGATCAGTTTGTCTTTGAACTCGGCCGCCGGCGTGGGAGCGAACTGGATGGTGGATCGGCCGGTCACCA
>Ga0105240_10003665_pt1 | contig 23758 bp, 15 predicted proteins | sample KBSC54metaG_FD_80426 | JGI IMG/M metagenome (GOLD analysis project Ga0105240, IMG submission 80426) | Corn rhizosphere microbial communities from Kellogg Biological Station, Michigan, USA - KBS C5-4 metaG | ecosystem: Host-associated > Plants > Roots > Rhizosphere > Soil | place: Michigan, USA...
AGCGATTCGAGATCGACGTACGTGGCAAGATCCGCCCTGCCACCGTCAAGGCAAAGCCGCTCTATCGAAAGGACGACAGCTGATGGCCGAGTCGAGCTATCCCGAGAACCTGCTCTACCACCCCGAGCACGACTGGGCGCGCATCGACCCCGCCGATCCCACCATCGCCACCCTGGGGATCACCTGGTACGCGCAGGACGCCCTCGGCGAGGTCGTCTACTTCGACCCCCCCTCGCCGGGGACGCCGGTGAGCAAGGACGAGCCCTACGCGGAGGTCGAGTCGGTCAAGGCGGTCTCTGAGGTGGTGGCCCCGCTGTCGGGGGAGATAGTCGAGGTCAACGAGACCCTGGTCGACTCCCCGGAGGCCATCAACGAGGATCCTTACGGCAATGGCTGGCTGGTGAAGGTGCGCCTGTCCAACCTGTCTGAGCGCGACGCCTTGATGGACGCCGGCGCCTATTCGGCCTCGCTCGGGTAGTCCTGCGGGGAGGGTGGGTGCGCGCCGAAACGTGGTGCCCGTGCGCGCGCGGGACGTGGTGCCTGTGCGTGCGCGCGCGCGTGTCCCTGCGCTCGAGCTGCTTAACAGGGGCGCAGGGCCGGGGGGCGGCCGATCCAGCGGCTAGGCTCACGGTCAGTTGACCCGCTACACGTCAGTCACCGACGCCGACCGCTCGGCGATGCTCGCTGCCATCGGCGTGCGCAGCGTCGAGGAGCTCTTCGAGCGCCAGATCCCCGAGGCCGTGCGCCTGCGCGCGCCGCTGGCGCTGCCCGAGGGCATGGGCGAGCAGGAGGTGTTCGAGCACCTGCGCGAGCTGGCAGGGCGCAACGTCAGCGCAGAGGACGAGCTGTGCTTCCTCGGCGCCGGCATGTACGACCACTACGTACCGGCGCTGGTGGACATGCTGATGGAGCGCTCCGAGTTCCTGACGCCCTACACCCCCTACCAGCCGGAGATCTCACAGGGGGGATTGCAGGTGATGTTCGAGTACCAGACGGCGATCTCCGAGCTGACCGGGTTGCCGGTCTCCAACGCCTCCGTCTACGAGGGCCCGAGCGCGGTCGCCTCGGCGGGCTACCTGGCCAAGCTGCACAATGGCCGCGGCCGCTTCGTCGTCAGCGCGGGCCTGCACCCGCACACGCTGGCGACCTTGCGCACCTACGCGCACGGCTACGGCATCGAGGTGGTCGAGGCGCCGCTGGCCGGCGGCGTGACCGACCCGGACGCCTGGGCGGCGGCGATCGACGAGGGGGTCTCCGCGGCGACCTTCGCCCAGCCCAACTTCTACGGGGCCGTCGAGGACGCCGCCGCCCTGAGCGCGGCGGCCAAGCGGGCCGGGGGGGAGCAGCTGGTGACGGTCGCCCAGGTCGACCCGATCGCGCTGTCGGTGCTTGCCCCGCCGGGCGCGTGCGGGGTCGACGTGGCCGTCGGCGAGGGCCAGTCGCTTGGCAACCGCCTCGATTTTGGCGGCCCGTCGTTCGGCTTCTTCGCGGCCACCGAGACGTACCTGCGCCGGATGCCGGGCCGCATCGCCGGCGAGACCACCGACGTCGACGGCCGTCGTGGCTTCGTGCTCACGCTGCAGACGCGCGAGCAGCACATCCGTCGCGAGAAGGCCACGTCCAACATCTGCACCGCTCAGGCGCTGAATGCGCTCGGCGGGGTCGTCTATCTGGCGTGGCTCGGGCGCGAGGGCTTCGTCGAGCTCGGGGAGCTGCTGCTGCGGCGCACCCACTACGCGCGCGAGGCGCTGTGCGCGCTGGAGGGCGTCTCGGCGCTTCACTGGCAGCCGGTGGTGCGGGAGTTCGCCGTGCGGCTGGACGCCGAGGTTGAGGCGGTGCGCCGCCGCTGCCTGGAGCGGGGGGTCAACCCCGGCGCCGACCTGCACGCCTTGACCGGCCGCGAGCAGGATCGCGGTGGTCTGCTGGTGGCGCTCACCGAGCGCCGCTCGCGCGCGGACATCGACCGGCTGGCCGAAGTGCTCGGCGAGGCGGTTGCGACCGAGCGCCGCGCACCCCACGACGGGGCGCACCCGGAGGGGCGCAGACAGGCGGACGGTTCGGCCGTCCAGGATTCCGTCGAGGTGGGCGCACGCCGATGAACGAGCTGGCGAGGCAAGCGCCGACCGACGGCGGCAGTGCGCTCCAGCGCGAACCGGCGGTAACGATCTTCGAGCGCGGCGCGCCGGGGCGCAGGGCGTTCCAGTGCCCGGCGCTCGAAGTGCCGGAGGTGGCGCTCGACGAGCTACTGCCCGCGCACCTGCGCCGCTCGGTCCCGGCCGCGCTGCCGGAGGTTTCCGAGCCCGAGATCGTGCGCCATTACGTGCGCCTGTCGAAGCGCAACTTCGACCTGGACTCCGGCTTCTACCCGCTCGGCTCGTGCACGATGAAGCACAACCCGCGCCTGCACGAGCGCGTCGCGGCGCTCCCTGGGCACGCACGGCTGCACCCGCTGCAGGACCCCGCACGCGCGCAGGGGGGGTTGGAGCTGATGTGGAACCTCGAGCGTGCCCTCTCGGAGATATCGGGCCTGCCGCACGTCTGTTTGCAGCCCTCGGCCGGGTCGCACGGCGAGCTCGCCGGAGTGCTGCTGACGCGCGCCTACCACGAGGCGCGCGGGGAGCATCGCCACAAGGTGCTCGCCCCCGACACGGCGCACGGCACCAATCCCGCAACCGTGACTATGGCGGGCTTCGAGGTGGTGAAGGTGGCCACCGCCCCGGACGGGGGGGTGGATCTCGACGACCTGCGAGCCAAGACCGACCTTGACGTGGCCTGCCTGATGCTCACCAACCCCAACACGCTCGGTCTGTTCGACCGCAACATCCAGGAGATCGCCTCGGTGGTTCACGAGGTGGGGGCGACGCTCTACTACGACGGGGCCAACCTCAACGCCGTGATGGGGATCTCCCGGCCAGGGGACATGGGGTTCGACATCGTCCACTTCAACCTGCACAAGTCATTCACCCAGCCCCACGGCGGGGGGGGACCGGGCTCCGGCCCGATCGCCGTGTCCGAGCGCATCGAGCCGTTCCTGCCGGTCCCGCGGATCGTACGCGTGGATGAGCGTCCGGGTTTTTCGGATTTGGATGGGGCCGGCCAGTCGCTCGTGCCCTCGGGAGAACCGGGGCTGCGGTTGCGTTTCGAGCTCGACACCGATCGCCCCCGCTCGATCGGACGTCTGCGCGGCTTCCAGGGCAACTATGGCTGCTTCGTGCGCTCCTACGCCTACATCCGCTCGCTGGGCGCCTCGGGCTTGAAGGACGCCTCCGAGGTGGCGGTCCTGAACGCCAACTACCTGCTTGCCCGCCTGCGCGAGCTGGGTGTCCTCGAGCATCTGCCGTTGGCCTACTCCAATGCCCAAGCCAATCCCTCGTCCCCGCGCGACAGAACTCTCACCATTGCCCCATCCCCCTCCCCATCCCCGGATGGGGAGGGGGATGGTGGTGGCGGCGTCGGCGGGTTGTGCCTCCACGAGTTCGTGCTCTCCGGCGGTCCTATGAAGCGCGCCCTGAAGATCACGACGCTCGACCTCGCCAAGCGATTGCTCGACCACGGCTACCACCCGCCCACTGTGTATTTCCCGCTGCTCGTGGAGGAGGCCTTGATGGTGGAGCCCAGCGAGACCGAGACCAAGGAGACGCTCGACGCGTTCGCGCAGGCGCTCGCCGAGATCCTGCGCGAGGCCACGGATGACCCGCGGATCGCCCAGAGCGCGCCTTACACGACCCCGGTCAGGCGCTTGGACGAGGGGGCGGCGGCGAAGCGACCGGTGATCCGCCAGCCGCTGGGCTGAGCGGGCCGCGGGCGGGCTCTGGCGACGGCGAGCTCGCGGAGAACGGCATTTTCGATCCAAATAGTGACGCGATTGGCCAACATGGTGAAGTTTGCCCTCGTCACCTGGCCACATTGGCATAGCGCGCGGGCATCCGAGCTTGGTAAGAATGACGCGTTGCTCTTGCGCCTTGCGCCGAGACGGAGGCCAGAGCGCATCGTCAAGAGGATTGATCGGGGGGGAGCATGAGCGCTCTGAGGTTGCAGGTCGCGTGTCTGGCGTCGTGCGCCGTCGTGGCACTGGGGTGTGCCGGATCGGCGTTTGCGGGAGGGCCGGCGTCTTCGGATGGATCGGGTTTGGGCGAGGGCGCGCTTGTGGTTCCCGGGATGCAGTCGTTGATCGGGGGCGACCAGATCCAGGCGGCCGCGGCCGCTCGCCGCGCGAGCGCCGAGGCGTTTCTGGCGCGCGAAGCGTCTCGCGCCATCTGGTCGGGCATGTCGGCAGGCGCCGCACGGCGGTTGGCGCGCGACTCGTTCCCGAGCCTGGTCGGGCGGCGCGCCGGCGCGTTGCCGCCGCTTGGAGCCGGCCAGCGGGTCGTCGGCTACCCGAGTGACAATGCCGCTCAGGTCGCCCTGCCCGGCGGCAAGCACGGCGTGATCCAGTCGCTCGAGCCGATCGCTATCGAAACCGCGCCCGGTCGCCACGAGCCGCTCGATCTCGCTCTTGGCCGCTTTGGCGAAGGGTTCAAGCCGATTCGGGCGGGCGTGGGGGTTTATATCCCTAAGCGTTTGGCCGATGGCGTCGAGCTGCCTGGCTCGCACGTCTCGCTGACCCCTGTCGATGCCCGTGGTGCGGCGCTCTCGGGTTCCGAAGGCTCCCTCGATGGCGCGACGGTTGTGTACGCCAACACCCAGACAGACGCCGACACCCTCGTCAAGCCGGTCACGGACGGCTTCGAGACGGACACGCTGCTGCGCTCGCAGGACAGCCCGACGCAGCTGCGTTTTCGCGTCGGTGTGCCTGCCGGCGCGCATCTGAAGCGTGGGCGGGGCGGGGCGGTCGAGGTGGTCGAGCGGGGTGTCGCGGTCGCCGCGGTGCCGACCCCGAGCGCACAGGACGCTGCCGGCGTTGCGGTGCCGGTGTCGATGAGCTTGACCGGCGAGACGCTCGTGCTGGGTGTCGATGCCCGTCCGGGCCAGTATCAGTACCCGATCGCTGTCGATCCTACCGTCAACGAAACCGGCACCCCAGAACACAAAATCCGGTTCGCCGGAACCTGGGGCATAGGGACCTGGGGCTTCTTTACCGAAAACGCATCTGTGTTCAAAGGCTATGAAGCCGAATATGAATTTGGGAAATACGCCGTCAAGGACGAAGTGAGCAAATCGATCGTGGCCGGGGAACGTGCGTTTTTCTACTATCCGACGCAGGGCGAATCGCGGATCTACTTCGTCACGGCGACAACGAAGTTCGAAGGCGGCTTTGCGGGCGGAAAGATGGAAGACGTGCTCGGGATCGAGAACGTGCACTCCGCCACGATCGAAGCGTCGAAATCGTGGATCGAAAACTATGTGGCTAACGAAACCGTCTGTGCGCTGGCCGGCTGTGCGACTGGCACGGTCAATAGCTCGAACAACAAAAGCGAAGTGTTCTTCCAGCAGGACGCGCGTGAAACGAACCCATTCACGGGTGGCACGGCTTGGATGACCGAAGCGACGGTAGGGATCGTCCAGGAAGCGCCGCCCAGCACGAGCTTTGTCGCGATCCCGAATTGGGTGAGGCCAAACTCGTTCACGACGTTCCTGCACCTCAACTCAAGTGATCCGGGGCTTGGAATTTCGTCCGGGGAAGTGAAATCGCCCACGTCGCCTGGGTGGCCCGGTGGTGGCGTTAACGCCAACTGCACCGGTGTGCAGTGCGACGAGACGACCGAAGCCCTGCTTAACCTCGAACATCTATCTGACGGGGAAGACGTCATCGAAGCGACCGTGAAAGACCCGGTTGGGCTGTCGTCGGCTACCGCCAAAACCACGGTCAAGATCGACAACACCGCGCCCTATAACGTGGCTATATCCGGCTTGCCGCCGTACAACGAAATCGGGTACGGGAACTACAAGGTCAAAGTGAGCGCTACCGACGGTTCGGGAACCACGCCGAGCTCTGGGGTTGCCTCGATGACGCTGTCGGTCGACGGCAAAGAAATCGGGACCCCGCACGGCTCGTGCACGCCGGGTCCGTGCACCGCGACCGGGGAATGGACGATCAATGGAGGGGAATACGCGGCCGGCAGGCACACGATCTCGATGACCGCGACTGACGGTGCGGGCAACAAAGCGTCCGGCGAATCGTATTTGATCTTCCACGCCGCAGAACAGGAAGCCGTCGGTCCCGGCTCGATCGAACCGGCGTCAGGGGCATTCACGCTGAGCTCGACGGACGTGTCGATAGCGGCGCCTGACAGCCCTGGGCTGTCCGTCGAACGCAGCTACCAGTCGCGTCGTCTGGCCAACGCCGCGGAAGGTCCTTTCGGCCGTCAGTGGCAGGGTCTCAGCTTCGGCGGAAACCAGAACCTGACGATCCTGCCGACTGGCAGCATCGTGTTCACCGCCTCGAGCGGCGCGCAGTCGCTGTTCACAAAGGAAGGCACTAAATTCGTGTCGCCGACCGGCGATACGAACCTGACTCTGACCGAAGAAAGCTCGACCAAATTCAAGCTCGTCGACCAGGCAGGCAACACGACGATCTTCACCGTGCCGAGCGGTGGCTCGGGCACGCTGCTGACGCCCGCCAGTCGCGAATCGGTCGGTCACGCCGGCGCCACCAAATACACCTTCCAGACCGTTGGCGGCATCACCGAGCCGACGCAGGCGCTCGCGCCGCCGCCGGCCGGCGTGTCCTGCACGACACTCGTCAGGGGCTGCCGCGCGCTCACGTTCAACTACGCGGCCACGACGACCGCGACAGGCGAAGCCCCGTCTGAATGGGGCGACTACACCGGGCACATCACGCGTGTCTACCTGACCGCGTACAACCCGACTGCCAAAGAAATGCAGACGACCACCGTCGCGCAGTACTCCTATGACAAACAGGGCCGTTTGCGCGCCGAGTGGGACCCCCGCATCTCACCTGCTCTGAAGACGACATATGGCTACGACGCCGAAGGTCACGTCACGGCGGTCTCTCCGGCCGGACAGCAGCCATGGATACTCAACTACGGCACGATAGAAGGCGACTCTACGGCGGGACGACTGCTGTCGGTCACGCGGCCGGCGGCCAGCACCGCGCTCGGCGAAGGGATCGCCCCCACCAACACCGAACTGCCGAAATTGTCGAACACGAGTCCCGTGCAAGGCACGGAAGACACCGTCTCAAACGGCGCCTGGTCGCACAGTCCGCTCAGCTACGCCTACCAGTGGCAGCAGTGCAACGCAAGCGGCGCCGAATGCCAGCCGATCGTGGGAGCCGTGAACCAGGGCTACACGCCGCGCTATGGCGACGAAGGTCACACCCTGCGGGTTTTGGTGTTGGCGAGGAACTCCGGTGGGACCTCGCCGACGGTCGAAACGGCGGCGAGCGCGGTCGTTCCTTACAAAACGTTCCCTCCGACCTATTCGTTCTCCTTCGGCGAAGCGGGCACGACGAACGGCAAGTTCAGCGATCCGCAGTACGTGGCGGTTGGCAAATATGGGGCCAAAGAAGAAGTGCTCGTGACCGACCGCTACAACAACCGTGTGCAGGTGTTCGACACGGCAGGCAAATACAAGCGGCAGTTCGGCACGGCAGGCACCGGCGAAACCCAGTTCAAAGAACCTATCGGGATCGCCGCCGACAAAGAAAACGAAGGACACGTGTTTGTCGCCGACTCTGGCAACAAACGCATCAAGCACTACGAAGGCCTCGGTGAAGGCTTCGTTGTCTTCAGTGGTTCCACGCACGTTGCCGGTAGGCTCGGCGGCATGACGGTCGGTTCTAGCAAGGGCCAGGAGTACGTAGCTAATGCCGGCGCTAACGCGATCGAAGAATTCGAAACATTCCCGTTCACACCCGTCTGGAAAAAATCGGTCGGTAAAGAAGGAACTGGCGAATCCTTTGAATACAAACAGCCTGCCGCGGTTACTTGGGGTGAAGGGAGCTACTGGGTTGCGGACACTGGAAACAACCGGGTGATGAGAGGTTTTACCCAGTTTGGTTCAGCCGGAACCGGCCCGGGTCAGTTCAAAGGACCTAAGGGAGTCCAATTCGTCACGAGTGTGGGCCTGTACGCGGTCGACACCGGCAACGATCGAGTGGAGCTGTTCTGCACCGTAACCAGCGGCACCTCCTGTACGGCGGGCATAAACAAATACGCGACGCAGTTCGGCGAACCGCCCTCGCCCGCTATCAACAAAACACAGGAAACAAGCTACGAGGCATGTCTCGCGGCTGAAAAAAGCCCGATCGAATGCGCGTCGCTCTATCCCTCTGGCGTGCCGAAAGACGGCCCCGGCCAGATGAACCTGCCCACCGGGATCGCGGTGGACGCCGCCGGGAACCTGTATGTGGTGGACGCCGGAGGCTCGCGCGTGGAGAAGTGGACAGGAGCCGTCAAACCCGCCAGTCCGCCGCTGTCGCCGGTCGCGCCCCCGAACCCCGGCACGAGCGCGGTCTGGACGATCGAGTACAAAGTCCCCGTATCCGGCGCCGGCGCACCGCACGAAATGACGAGCGGCGAACTGGCGAAATGGGGCCAGACCGATCAACCCGTCGAAGCAACGGCCATCTTCCCGCCCGACGAGCCGATGGGTTGGCCCGCCAAAGACTACAAACGCGCCACAGTCGTCTACCGCGACTCGAAGGACCGCGTCGTCAACGGGGCAACCCCGACTGGCGCCATCTCGACGACCGAATACAACGCCAACAACGACGTGACGCGGACCCTGACGGCGGACAACCGTCTGGCCGCGCTCAAAGAAGGCGCGAAATCCGCTGAAGCTGCTGCGAAGCTGGACACGCAGAGCACGTATAACAGCGAAGGCACGGAGCTGCTCAGCACGCTCGGGCCGATCCACACGGTCAAGCTCGCAAGCGGGGTCGAAAAGCAGGCGCGCAGCCACACCGTCTACTCCTACGACGAAGGCGCTCCCGCCGAAGGCGGCCCATACCGGCTCCCGACCAAGGTCGTCAAGGGCGCTCAGATCGAAGGCGAAGCCGAACAGGACATCCGCACCACGCTCACGTCATACTCGGGACAGGAAAACCTCGGCTGGAAACTGCGCAAGCCCACATCGGTCACCACCGATCCGACTGGGCTCAAACTGACCCATACGACGGTGTACGACTCCGCCACCGGCAACCCGGTCGAAACGCGCTCGCCGGCCGGTTCGGGGTCGGGGTCCGCGGCGCCGGTGTATTCAAGTCAGTTCGGCGAACTCGGCTCGGGCAACGGGCAGTTCAACAAACCGTGGAATGCGGCGTTCGACAGCGGCGGGAACATCTGGGTCACAGACAGGGAAAACCACAGGATCGAGGAGTTCTCTCCCTCCGGCGTCTTCTCCAAAGCGTATGGCGAATTTGGCACGGGCGAAAAAGCGTTCTCCGCGCCTGTGGGCATCGCGATCAACAAGACGGCGGGCGATGTCTACATCGTCGACGAAGTCAACGCCAAGGTCGAGGAGCTCACCACCAGCGGCACCTTCGTTCGATCCTTCGGGAAAAAAGGCTCCGGGACGGGAGAATTCTCGAATCCCGACGGGGTGGCGCTTGACGCGAGCGGGAACGTGTGGGTCGCGGACTACACCAACAACCGCATCCAGGAGTTCTCCTCCACGGGCACGTTCATCGCAGCGTACGGCACGGCGGGAACCGGTAACGGTCAGTTCAAATCGCCGAGCGCGATCGCGATCTACGGAGAAACGGTGTACGTGACCGACACCCTCAACAACCGCGTGCAGGAGCTGTCGTTGACGGGGGCGTACAAGGGACAGTTCGGTTCGCTCGGCACCGGCAACGGCCAGTTCAAAGAACCCGAAGCGATCGCGGTGGACCCGGGTCAGGGCAACATATACGTCGTCGACACCGCCAACAGCCGCGTCCAGAAGTTCAGCTCCTCCGGCACGTTCCTCGCGACGTTCGGCTCCGTCGGGTGGGAAACGGCCAAGATGTCCTGGCCGAGAGGCATCGCGGTCAACTCCGCCGGCGAAGCGATCGTCGTGGACAGCGGCAACAACAGGGCTCAGAAGTGGATACCGGCAAATCAGGGAGCCCACGACACGAAGTTCATCTACTACACGACGGCCAGCAACGGCGAATACCCCTCCTGCGGCGCGCATGCCGAGTGGGCGAACCTGGTGTGCGAGGCAAAGCCGGCGGCGCAGCCTGGAACTCCGGGTCTGCCGGAACTGCCGTTCGTTACTACGACGTACAACATGCTGGACGAGCCGGAAGTCACGAGCCAGACTGTCGGCACGACCACGCGAACTGCGACGGCAACCTACGATAGTGCCGGGCGCCTGACGACATCGGCTGTCTCGTCGACTGTCGGGACCGCTCTGCCGACGGTCACATACGAATACAACGCCGAAACCGGGACGCAAGAAAAATCGCACACGACGGTAGAAGGCAAAACGCAGTCGCTGCTCGCTGTTTTCAACCGTCTCGGACAGATCACCAGTTACACCGACGCCTCTGGCAACGTGTCTACGTTCGAATACGAACCCGAACGTGATGCTCGCTTGAAAACCGTCAACGACGGTAAGGGCACCCAAACTTATTCATACGACGAAATCACCGGCCTGCCTACAAAACTGGTCGATTCCGCGGCGGGCACGTTCACCGGGATCTATGACGTTGGAGGAAACCAGACGAGCGAGGGCTATCCGAACGGGATGAGTGGCAACTACACGTACAACTCGGTCGGCGAAGCGACGAGCCTCGAATACGTCAAGACGACGCATTGCACCGAAAAATGCACCTGGTACAGCGACTCGATCGTCCCGTCGATCTATGGTCAGGCGATCAGCCAGACCAGCACCCTTGCGAGCGATGGTTACACCTACGACAACGCGGGCAGGCTCATTCAGGTGCAGGAAACGCCGGCCGGCAAAGGGTGCACCACCCGCCTGTATGGCTACGACGAAGACACGAACCGCCTCAGCCTGACGACACGCGAACCCGGGCTCGAAGGCAAATGCGCGATCGAAGGCGGGACGAGCGAAGTCCATTCCTACGATTCGGCGGATCGCCTGATCGACTCGGGCGCCAAATACGACACGTTTGGAAACATCACGGCGCTCCCCGCGGCGGACGCCGGAGGCTTTGAACTGACGAGCGGTTTCTTCACGAACAACCACCTGGCAGGCCAAACCCAGAACGGCGAGACGATCGGTTATCAACTCGATCCCGCACGCCGCGTAAGCGAAGTGATCTCGACCGGAAAAGTGGTAGCGAGCGTAGTCAATCACTACACCGGCGGCAGTGAAATGCCTGCATGGACAAGCGAACTGTCGGCGCAGTGGACGCGCAACATCCCCGGTCTCGGTAGCGGACTTACGGCAATCCAACACAACGGCGAAACGCCGGTGCTCCAGTTGACAGACCTGAGGGGGAACATCGTCGCGACGGCAGCAGAGAGCGAAACCGAAACCAAACTGCTGGGCACCAACCGCACTACCGAGTACGGCGTGCCGACGACCGAAGCGCCGGCCAAGTACTCGTGGCTCGGCTCTCACGAGCTGCCGACCGAACTTCCGTCGGGCGTAGTGGGGATGGGCGCGCGCAGCTACGTGCCGCAGATCGGTCGTTTCCTACAGGTCGATCCGCAATCGGGTGGCTCGGCGAACGCGTACGCCTACACTTACGGAGATCCGGTGAACAGCATAGATCCGACCGGGGAATACACGGTTGGGGGTCCTTCGCAGGCGTTGATCAATTCAACTGCCGAAGAGGCCGCGGAAGCGGTTGCAGAACAGGCCGCGATCAACCAGGCGGCAAGAGAAGAAGCTGAACGCAAGGCCGCGGAAGAGGAAGAATGGTGGGGGGAATACCTGGGTGGCGGGGAAGAAGAAGAAGAAGGGGAAGAAGAAGGGGAAGAAGAATACGCAGCGTTGCACGAAGGTGCGAGCGAAGGACAAGTTGAAGACGGATTGGTGAGTGGCAAAGTCGTGCAATCCCAGGAAGGCCCAGGCGACGCCAAGGCCAACGAAAGCGGCGAAGACGGGCACGACGGCTCTGTCCGCAACGTGGGCCGGCGCAAACACCGCCGGAAATACAATGCCTGCACGGGACACCCAAATCCGGCTGACCACAGCGAAGGGTGCTGCGTGAGCGGTAAAGCGCTCCCGAAAGCGGAGTGGAACCCAGTAGGAAAGCCATGTGACGTAGCCGGACCGGCAAAATGCGAAACCGCAGGATGCCAGCCTGCGCATCCAACGCGCAAACTAGACTGTCCCGAAGGCTCATCTCCCGGTGTGGCTTATTTCAATGGCAAGCCGGTATGCATGCCGGACGGGGCCGAGGATCCAAGGTTGTGACGGGGCAGAATGGGCCTGGCCGTGTTTGAATCGTGATGTGGTTGGCCAGTACGATCAGGATATGGGTTGGCGAGCGCGACGAAGTCGCGTAGCGCGCTGCCCAACTCAGAATGTCGAGGCGTCATCGTTTGGGCGCGCTGTAGTGTTGCCCAAGTGCGCATATTCTCCGGCATCCAGCCCACCGGCACCAAGCACCTGGGCAACTACATAGGCGCGATCCGCCAGTACGTCGCGGGCCAGGATCGCGGCGAGGCGATCTACTGCATCGTCGACCTGCACGCGATCACGGTCGCGTACGACCCGGCGGAGCTGCGCCGCAGCCTGTACGACCTGGCCGCGCTGCTGCTCGCCGCGGGCCTCGACCCCGAGCGCTGCATCCTCTTCCGCCAAGGCGATGTCCCCGAGCACAGCGAGCTGTGCTGGCTCTTGTGCTCGGTCACCGAGCTCGGGCGCCTGCAGCGCATGCACCAGTTCCGCGACAAGTCAGTGCAGCAGCGCGAGCTTGTCTCCGCCGGCCTGCTCGTCTACCCGGTGCTGCAGGCCGCCGACGTGCTCGCCTACCGCGCGCACGAGGTGCCGGTGGGAGAGGACCAGCGCGAGCACCTGGAGCTGATGCGCGACGTCGCGCGGCGCTTCAACGCGCGCTTCGGCGGCGGCGAGGAGGTGCTGGTGGTGCCCGAGCACCGCATCCCCGAAGTTGGCGCGCGGATCATGGACTTGCAGGATCCGACCAGCAAGATGTCGACTACGGGCGGCTCTGCGCAGGGGACGGTGTACGTGCTCGACGAGCCGGACGCGATAGTCAAGAAGCTGAAGAGCGCCGTCACCGATTCCGGCCGTGGGATCGAACGCTCGCCGCGGAAGCCGGGTGTCTCGAACCTGATCGACATCCTTGCCGTGGCACGCGATGTGACGCCTGAGCAGATCGAAGCCGACATGCGCCAAGCCCGTGGCTACGGCGATCTGAAGCTCGCCACCGCCGAGGCCGTTGTAGAGATGCTGACGCCGGTTCGCGAGCGCTACGTCGAGCTTCGCGCCGACGAGGCCTCGCTTGACGAAGTGCTGGCTGCGGGAGCTGCGCACGCTCGCTCGATCGCGGCCGAGACGCTCGCCGATGTGCGCGAGTGCATGGGCGTCGGCCGGCCAAAGAGCGTTTCCGCGCCAGGTTGACGGCAAATCGCGCGAACCGTCGGGCACGATCGATACGGTGAGGCCGTGACGCTTCCCGCGCTCGACCTCGACCTGGAGATCTTCAGCGGCCCCTTCGACCTGCTGCTGGCGCTCGTCCTGCGCGAGGAGATCGACCTGCTCGAGCTGGAGTTGGCCGACGTCGTGCTCGCCTACCTCGACTACCTGGAGGGCCGCGGGGAGCTGGATCTGGAGACGGCGACCGAGTTCATCGTCCTGATCGCCGCGCTGCTGGAACTGAAGTCGCGCCTGATGCTTGCCGAGGACGACGAGGAGCTGCTTGACATCGAGCCCGGCGAGGCTGCCGAGGAGCTGCTGGAGCGGATGTTGCAGGCACGTCGCTTCCGCTCAGCCTCAACCCACCTGCAGGAGCTGTTCGCCCGCGAGGCGGGCGTCCGTTTCCGCAGCGCCCCGCCGCCGGTGCACCTGCGCAAGGCGATCCCGGCCCCGGCCGACGGCTCCGAGGACGCCGCTGCGCTCGGCCAGGCGATCGGGCGGCTGTTGCAGATGCCGCCGACGATCAGTCTGCGCCACATCTCGATCCAACGCGTAACGGTCGCCGATCGCCTCTCCCACCTGCGCGGCTTGCTGCGGCGTGGCCGCTTCTCCTTCGATGAGGCCGTGCGCGGCGAGGACCGGATGACCGTCGCCGTCACCGTGTTCGCCCTGCTTGAGCTGTACAAGCTCGGCGAAGCGCTGTGGGAGCAGGACGAGAGCTTCGGCGAGATCGCTGTCCACGCGGTGGCGGCGGCAGCGCCGCTGCAAGCAAACGCCGGATGAGCGAGCCCGAGGCGAGCGAACACGAGGCAGGAGGCGACGCCCCACCGTGGGGTGCGGGTGAGCAGCCTTCCGAGCCCGCTGACGCGCTCATCTGCACGATCGAGGCGCTGCTGTTCCTGGCACCCGACCCGCTCACTTCGCGGGAGCTGGCCGACGCCGCCGCGGCCGAGGAGGCCGAGGTGGTCGCCGCGCTGGGCGTGCTGGCGCAGCGGCACGCTCCCGGCGTCAGCGGCATTCACCTGCGCGCGCTGGCGGGCGGGTTCACGTTTGCGACCGGGCCGGAGACCGAGGACGCCGCCAAGCGCCTGTTCAGCCGTCCGAGGGCCTCGGCGCTGACGCCAGCTCAGGCCGAGACGCTTGCGATCGTCGCCTACCTGCAGCCGGTCTCCCGCCCGGAGATCACTCGTATCCGTGGCGTCAGCGCCGACTCGGCCGCCTCGACGCTGCTCGAGCGCGGTTTGATCGAAGAGTCCGGTCGCTCACAGTTCGGCGCGGTCATGTACCGCACGACCACCCAGTTCCTGAAGCTGTTCGGCCTGAACGCCATCGACGAGCTCCCCGATGTGGCCCAGTGGGACCCGACGCCCGAGGAGCAGGCTGAGCTGCGCGATCGTCTGTTGAGAGCGGGCGAGGCGCGTGCAAGCGGTGGACCGGCTCCCGCGAGCGAGTAGCTCTTACGCGGCAGCCCGCGCGGCGAGTTGGCCGCAGGCCGCGTCGATATCGCGTCCTCGCGTCAGGCGGACCGTCGCCTCGATCCCCTGTTGCTCGAGCGCCCGCTTGAACGCGGCGATCGATTCGCGGCTCGAGCCTTTGAACTGCGAGTCCGTCGGATTGAACGGGATGATGTTCACCTTGAACATTTTCGGCTCTTCGTCCGGACGGCGCGGAGCGAGCAGGCGAGCAAGCGCCAGCGCCTGCTCGTAGCGATCGTTGACGCCGGCGAGCATCACGTACTCGACGAAAACGCGGCGGCGCTTGCGCTCATAGAAGGCTCGGCAGGCATCGATCACGTCGGCCAGCGGGTAGCGCTCGTTGACCGGCATCAGCTCGCTGCGCAGCGCTTCGTCGGCTGCGTGCAATGACAGCGCCAGTCGCAGCGGCATCTCCTGCTCGGTCAGTCGTTCGATTCCAGGGATCCAGCCGACGGTTGAGATCGCCGTGCGACGATTGGCGATGCCCAAGTCCGGCAGCCGCTCGCAAGCGTCCAGGACCGCGTCGAGGTTGAGCATCGGCTCGCCCATGCCCATGAACACGCAGTGGTCGATCGGCTCGATCCGGCGGAAGTACAGTGCCTGGTCGAGGATCTCCGAAGCGGTCAGATTGCGGCCGAACTTCATCGTCCCCGTGGCGCAGAACGTGCACGTCAGCGGGCAGCCGGACTGAGAGGAGACACAGATAGAGCGACGCGAGTCGCGATAGCGCATCAACACGGCCTCCAGCGGTCGCTCGTCCACGGTGGCGAACAGCGCCTTGACGGTGCCGTCGCTGGCTCGGCGCTCGTCGCGCAGTTGCAGGCACGAGAACGGCACAGCTTCAGCGAGCCGCTCGCGCAGAGCCGCGGGCAGGTTGGTCATCTGCTCGTAGCCCGTGGCGCCCCGAGCGGCCCATTGCCAAACCTGCTTGGCGCGGAAGGCCGGCTCGCCGGCCTGGGTGAGCGTCTCGTCGAGCAATCGAAGGTCCACGGTCCCTATGGTGGCAGCGATGAAGCGAGGCAGCCGATGCGCCTAGCCAAGTACCTGGCCCACGCCGGCGTCGCCTCGCGCCGCGCCGCCGAGGAGATCGTGCGCGCCGGCAGGGTGACGGTGGCCGGCGAGGCCGTGCTCGACCCAGCGCGCAACGTGGACGACTCAAGCGCCGTGGCGGTCGACGGACGCTCGCTCACGGGCGCCGAGACGGCGGTCGTCTACGCCGTCAACAAGCCGCTCGGCGTGCTCAGCACCGCCAAGGACACGCACGGCCGCCCCACGGTCGTGGAGTTGGTGGCGCGGGAGACGGCAAGGCTGTATCCGGTCGGCCGCCTCGACGCCGACACCAGCGGCCTGATCCTGCTCACCAACGACGGCGAGCTGGCGTACCGGCTCACGCACCCGAGCTTCGAGGTGCAGAAGACCTACCGGGCGAGCGTGCGCGGCGCCCCGGTCGGCCAGGTGGCGTTGCGCAGGCTGCGCGAGGGTGTGCGCCTGGAAGACGGCATGACGGCGCCCGCGCGTGTGCGCCAGCTCGAAGGCGGAGTACTGGAGCTGACGATCCACGAGGGCCGCAACCGTCAGGTGCGCAGGATGTGCGAGGCGGTCGGTCACCCGGTGCTCGCGCTGGAACGGGTCGCGTTCGGGTCGCTGCGCCTCGGCGAGCTGCGGCAGGGCTGCTATCGGCGGCTCAGCGACGCCGAGGTCACACGGCTGCGCGACGCTTCCACCGGCGCGCTCTGAAAGAATCGCGTTCGATGGACGAACGCCTGCATGCGCTGCGCGGCGCTGTCTCCGTGCCCAGGGACGACAGCGAGGAGATCCTCGAGGCGACGACGGAGCTGATGGGCGAGATCATGTCTCGCAACGAACTCGAGCCCAATCGGGTCGTGAGCTGCATCTTCACGGTAACAGAGGATCTGACGGCCGAGTTCCCCGCGGTGGCGGCCAGGGCTCTGGGCTTCGAGCGCGTGCCGCTGCTGTGCGCGCGTGAGATCCCCGTGCCGGGATCTTTACCGCGGGTGATCCGGGTTTTGATTCATTACTACGCGGCCGCGGACCACGAGCCGGCGCATGTGTATCTGCGTGAGGCGGCGATGCTGCGCGCGGACCTGCAGGCGGCGCAGTGAAACGCGAAGTCTGAGTCGATGAGTCGATAGTCGAGGAGGGACCGACCAAATGATGTTTGCACGAGCAAGAACAAGGATGCTGAACTCCGTCGTCGTTTCATGCGTGGCGGTCCTGCTCCTCGCGGGAGCCGCCTGCGGCGCCGAGCTCCATCCACACGTAGGACGGCTTCCCGGCTTTCCGGCTATCCGCGGGGTGGTGCCTGTGCTCGGCTCGTCGTCCGCCGTTGCCGGGCACGAAAAATTGGTTAAAAGCGCCTTTGCCCAGGTACGTGCACGGCATACATCAACTGGCGTGCATCCCGCCGAACCCAATGAAGAGCTCATCTCTGAATGTGAAGCGGAACCGCTCTTCTTCTCGACCCAGGATGTCTGCTATCGCGGCGGGCCTGTGCTGCGCGACCCCACGCTCCACCTGATCTTTTGGCAAGGACCGATCGAAGAAGACGTGCCACCGCTGGGCTCTCATGTTGAGCTGTTCCCTCGTCATTACGTGGAACTGGTCGAGCGCTATTTCAGGGATCTCGCTCATGACGATGCGACACCCAACCCGGTTCTCGCCAACACGTTCGCAGTCGAGCCGCAGTATTACGAAGAAAACAACCAGGGCGAACAGGTCGAAGGCAGCTCGGGAGTCAAATTCGAAGTCTCTGCCGCCGACGTCGAAGTCGACAACTCACCATTCCCGGTTCACTCGGCAAGCGAATGTGCCGACACGACACCTTCCTCCGAAGGCCCGTGTCTACTCGACAGCGATCTGCAGGCAGAGGTTGAAAAGATCGCGAAAACCGCCAAGGGGCTTGGAAACCTCTATTTGGTTTTGACTCCACCTGGCGTCGGTGGATGCTTTGAAAAGAGCTCAGGTGAGTGCGCCTACAAGCAATATTGCGCTTATCACGGAGATTTCGGCGGCGATGGTGTCACCCCTGGCCAGCAGACGATATATGCCGATCTTCCCTATATCGGAGACGTGCTCGGCTGCGACTCCGGGGTCCATCCCAACGAAGCTTTCTCTGCCAGCGAAGAAAACGAAGACGAAGAAGGGAAGCTGAAAGACCAAGGCGCGGATGCGGTCATCGACACTGCCAACCACGAGGTCAACGAGGCGATCAGCGACCCGATCGGCAGTCAGTGCGAAACCGGAGCGACCAAAGCCAGCCAATGCGAGCGCAACGCATGGACCGATGCCGTCGGCCAGGAGATAGCGGACAAGTGTCTGCCACCTGAGAGCACGATCTTCGGGATCTACGGAGAGTCACTGGGTGAAGTGGTGCCCGGACGTCCGACGCGTGCTTACAACCAGCTGGTCGACGGCAATCCGTACCACGTGCAGCGTGTCTGGAGCAACGAAGCCGGCCTCGGCGAAGGGGCGTGCGTGCAGCGCCGGATCGAAGCGAGCTTCTCAGTCTCCGCGAGCCGTCAGGCCACCGTGCCGATGGCGTTGGACGGCTCCTCGTCTGGCGCCCCCGGCGATCCGGCCGTCTACTGGGTGTGGAACTTCGGTGGTGGTGAACAGGTCGGCACGGCCAATCCGACGATTTCACACACGTTCGTTCAGCCGGGGCTATACGCGGTCGGCGTCACTGTCTATGACGCCTTCGGCAATTCGCAAGCCGGTGTCGGTCTGTTCGAAGTGGGCGCGGCGCCAACTCCGCCGCCGCCACCCACTCCAACGGTGATCAAGGAACTGGTCACGCCGTCGCACATCACGGCGGCGCAACTGGCCACCAAGCTCGGCCTCCCGGCCACCGGCAGGAAGCTGACCGGCCTCGGCCCGTTCACGTTCGGCCACGCCGAATGTCCGCCGGCCTGCGGCGTCACCGTGCAGCTCTACGGCAAGGAAACGCGAGTGGTCCACAAACACCGCACGACGCGTCTTGTGCTGATCGGCAGCCTCCATCGCACCTTCGCGGCGAAAGCCTCGGGCCCGCTGACCTTGGCCCTGAATGCCAAGGGCAAGCAGCTGCTGCGCAAGCACCGCACGCTCGCCTGCAAGCTGAACGCGGCGGTCGAAGGCGAGGAAGGCGGCAGCTGGCAGATTGCGCGCTCGCTGACGCTGAAGCTCTGAGCCGCCACAATAGGGCCGATGCCTCTCGAGTTCTCAGAGCGGATCGCGCGCATCCCGGTCTACCCGGCCGCGGGCGCCTACGCCGATCGCGCGCCACAGGTCAAGCTCGCCTCCAACGAGTCGCCGTGGCCGCCACTGCCGGCGGTGATCGAGGCGATAGGAGCGGCGCTGCCGACGCTCAACCGCTATCCGGACCCGACCAACTCGCTGCTCAAGCAGCGGCTGTCCGAACGCTATGGCGTGCCCGGCTCGCGGATCGCGATCGGCAACGGCTCCTGCGACATCCTGCTGGCAGCAGGCGAGGCGCTGCTGGAGCCGGGGGCCGAGCTGGTGTACGCGTGGCCGTCGTTCTCGGTCTACCCCCACCTGAGCGCCGCCTCCGGCGCACGCGCCGTCACGGTGCCGCTTGACGCCGATGAGCGCCACGACCTCGGCGCGATGCTCTCCGAGATAACCGCCGCCACACGGATGGCGATCGTCTGCAACCCGAACAATCCGACCAGTACCGCGCTGCCGCTGGCGAGTATCGCCGACTTCATCGCAGAGGTGCCGCGCCATGTGTGCGTGATCGTCGACGAGGCCTACTGCGAGTTCAACCTGCTCGAGGACCCCGACGCCTCGATCGACCTGCTCGACGCGCACCCGAACCTGGTGCTGCTACGCACGTTCTCCAAGGTCTACGGGCTGTGCGGTCTGCGCGTCGGCTTCGCGCTGTGCGGCTCCGACGATCTGCCGCGGGCGGTCGACCAGGTGCGCCAGCCGTTCTTCTGCAACGCGGTCGCCCAGGCCGGCGCGGTCGAGGCTCTGCGCCACCAGGACGCCGTCACCGAGCGCGTCACGCGCACGATCGCCGAGCGCATCTCGATGGACGAGCGCCTGCGTGCGCTGGGGATTGAGCCGGCGCAGTCGCAGGCGAACTTCTGCTGGTTCTCGCTGGGTGAGGACGATCCAGAGCGAGCCGGTGAGCGTGAGGCGAAGGTGATGCGTGGGCTGGAGGAGCGCGGCGTTCTAGTGCGCGGCGGCGGGGCGCTCGGCAAGCCGGGGGCGCTGCGCGTCACCTACGGCGCCTCGGAGGAGAACGAGATCTTCCTGACGGCGCTTGAGGACGTCATCTAGCGGCTGAAGGTACTTCAAGCGCTGGTGCAGACAACGGGCGCGAAGCGTCGGGGCAAAAAGCGTCGAGGCTATCCGCGCCAGAGGTCTGCGACAGCGCTCACGCCAAACTTAGCCGCTGTTGTGGACAGAACACTACAGCGGATGGCTCGTCACGTCGGCTATCCAGCGTCGCCCGTCAGTTCGCCGGGTCTGACGGCGCGATTGCCCGGCTCGACGGGCGGGGGCGGTTGGCCTCTCTCGTCGACGAGCGAATCGATCTCCGAGGCGATGCTGTAGAGAACGTCGTCGAGCGAAGTCACGCGCTCTCCGAGCGGCAACGGCACCGGTTCGTAGCTCTCGCCGGAGTCGGATCGACGCCACGCAAACAAACCGGCTCCGTCGAGGTAGGTGTCGATCAGGATACGAGCTTCGCGCACAAGGCTCTCGATCTTGTCCTTTGAGTGGTCGAGCCGCGCCGCCCACAAAAAATATGTCTTGGGCGGCTCGCTGCGGCGCCACACGTCCCAATGTGCGATCTTCGTACGCTCCTGGCGACGGTAGAGCTTGAGGTCAGTGGCTGCGAACTTGAGCTCCTTGCGGCGATTGGAGAAGTCGCTCATCGCGCCTCGTGCCGGCGTGGAACCGAAGGCCGGCGCCCCGGTGACCTTGGTCTCGCAGCAGATCAGCGGATCCTCGCCGCGTGCCGTCCATGCCACGTCGATCTGGTGTTGCTGCGAGAACCCACTCACCTTCTGTCTCGCAGCGATGGTGTGGTGCGTGCGGTTGGCGAGCAGCAGGCACACCAGCTCGGCAAACCAGTTGCCCTTGCCGCGATTGAATGCTCCTACGTCCTTGAAGCCGGTGGGGAGCGTCTGTTTGACGCGATACGTGTCGAGTATCCACATCAGATCCAGCCAGTCACTCTGAACCTGAGCAAAGCTGCCGATGGCACCATGCTCAATGTCTTCTCGGAGACGCTTCCACTTCTCCAGCGGGTTGCCAATACGTTGTTCGAGGGTTGTCATGTTGGCAGCACTAGCGGCCGCATCGGCCGGACCGACGTTCGCGCAGCAGTTGTGCCGCCTGTTGCATTTCACTTACCTGCAACTCGCTCAGATCGAGTATCTCACCGAGCAGGACTTCGTCCACACGCTTCACGACCGCCATCCAACCCCCGTCTCGCAACTGCCGGTCGAGGGCGGCTCGCTCTGGCTCCAGCCGCGACCACGCATCGGCGAGGGCGCGTGGCGAGGGCACCGGCAGGCTCGCCGCCTCGCGCGGCTCCATCTTTAGTACGCCGCCGCCGTAGGAGCGTCCGAACAGCTCGGCGCCCAGCATCGTGACTGAGTTGATCGCCAGCAACGGCAGCGCATTCGCGGCGAAGGCGGGGGCATCGGCACTCAGTCTGACGCCATGCATCGAGTTCAGGAACGACACTCGCGCCGAATTGGCGATCAGTCGCGGATAGTGATGGCTCATATAGGTGAAGAACAGGTCCGGGCGCGGGGCCACCGGAGGCAGCCACCATGGGTCGCGAATCCTGCACTTGTAGGCCTCGTGGACGCCGAGCTTTCGGCCCGTCACGAGATAGCGTGCAAGACCAGCGGCGGGTCTTCCCTCACCCGGTTGCAGCAGCCAAACCGGCTCGTCGGCATCTCGTAGCGCCGTCCAGTCGCCGCGCGTAAACGACAGTCCGCGGAGGTGCCTGGTGCCGGGAGGGCTGATGCGGACGAGCTGCTTGTCGCTGAGCGCGTATTGGTGGCGAGTCGACTCGGTCAGCGTGAAGTAGGCGTTTGCTCCGGTGACGGCGCCGAGTTGCGGCGCCCCGTAGTCCTCGAGCGCCACGAAGCCCTCGGCGGTCAACCGCCTGAAGAGTCGGCGGCTCTTGGCAGGCAGTAGCATGTCCGTCCACTTGCCCTCCCCGGAGGGTATGACGTCGCAGTGGTCGAACGGGCGGATCTCGCGCAGCTCGGAAGCGTCGCCGACCGGGTAGAGCGAGAGCGCGTCGCAACCGCCCGAGCCCTTAGCCACAACCAGGACCACCTGCTCGAGCGCGTCGGCGAACTGGAGGCGCTCGAACAGGATCAGGTGGACCGCTTGAAAGCGTTGCCTGAGCCATCGTCGTATTGGCTCGGCGTAATGCACAGTCAGCAACTCGGCGGGAAGGACCATCGCTAGCCGGCCGTCCGGCTTAAGGAAGGCGCACGCATGCACCAGGAGGGGCGCCCATGAGGAGGCGAGCCCCGAGAGGGGAACCCCCTGGGCCAGGGCGGCCGCGGCGGATCGCTTACGTCTCTGGCCCGTGTGCTCTTGGTAGCGCACGAAGGGGGGATTGCCGATTACGGCGTCGACTTCGGGAAGCACGCAACCTAGCTGACTAGGAGGCATGAGCTCAAAGAAGTCATGTGTCAGCAGGCGCGCATCGAGGTCCTCGGCCCTGAGCAACCGTCTCGCCCGTGCGAGAGATTGTTTGTGGATGTCCACCCCGATCATATGCTCGCGTAGATCGGTCGGGTCGGCCCCGTTTTTGCGCAGCTCACGTCCCGCGGCAAGCAGGAACACGGCCTCGCCGCAGGTGGGATCGAGGACCGTAGCGTCTGGGTTGCTGCCCACCGCCCACCACGCGAGGAAGTCGGCGATCGCCGGAGGCGTAAAGAAGGCGCCACGCGCCTTTCGTCCTGCTGGGAGAGTGGGTGGGGCGGGAAGTGTGGCCATGGTCAGGGCCGAGTAATCATGGCGTCAGGTGCGGACAATCCTGCTTGTTTGTGTTGCGGCGGGGTGTCTGCTACAAAGCTCCATAGACGATCATGCAGACGACCGGCTCGACATCCATCTCCGCGCAGCGCGCGCGCGCGTCGTACTGGTCGTTTCGCTACGCCTGGCGATTTAGCTAGGCGCTCCGGCCTGCCTCCGTCCGTGAGCGGAGGCCCTGCAGGCCGCATTGGGTTCCCACCGGGGATCGGGCGCCGCTCCAGCGGCCGCACAGGCCACACGTCGAGAGCAAGGCGCGATCTCACGGGCCGGACCGGCAGGACAAACCAACCCAGACTTGAAAGGATCGAGCAGATGATGATCGTCATGAAGGAGGACGCGACCGACGAGCAGATCGGCGCGGTGATCGAGAAGATCGAGAGCGCTGGCGCGCTGGCGCATCCGATCAAAGGCGCGCGCCTGACCGTGATCGGCGCGATCGGCGACGTCGAGCAGGACGTCAGCGTCGCCAACCTGGGCTTGGAGGCACAACCGGGAGTGGATCGCGTGATGCCGATCCTCAAGCCGTACAAGCTCGCCTCTGCCCAGATTCGCCACGGCGAGCCGAGCACGCTTGAGATCGAGGGACGCAAGATCGGCGGCGGCCACTTCGCGCTGATCGCGGGCCCATGCACGGTGGAATCGCGCGAGCAGCTGCTCGAGACCGCCGAGGTCGTCAAGGACGCGGGGGTGGCGATGCTGCGCGGTGGGGCCTACAAGCCGCGAACGAGCCCGTACGCTTTCCAGGGTCTCGGCCAGGAGGGCCTGAAGCTGCTCGCCGAGGC
>Ga0105240_10003667_pt1 | contig 23753 bp, 21 predicted proteins | sample KBSC54metaG_FD_80426 | JGI IMG/M metagenome (GOLD analysis project Ga0105240, IMG submission 80426) | Corn rhizosphere microbial communities from Kellogg Biological Station, Michigan, USA - KBS C5-4 metaG | ecosystem: Host-associated > Plants > Roots > Rhizosphere > Soil | place: Michigan, USA...
CTACAGCGCCGGCTTCAAAGCGGGCGTGCAGATGAAGCGCCGCTGGTGGGAAGACGATGAGCGCATCTATGGCGGCATCACCTATACCGACCAGCCGGTAGCACTGATCTCCTATCCTTCGACCCAGTTCATGCAGACCCAGAAGGGCGTGGTGCTGGGCGCCTATACCTTCGGTCCGCATGCCTTCGAACTCACCTCCATGTCGCCCGAAGAGCGCATGAAGGTGGTGGTCGATTGCGGTGCGGCGATCCATCCGCAATACCGCACCGAATTCGAGAATGGCGTCTCGGTCGGCTGGCATCGCATCCCCTGGACTCTGGGCTGCTTTGCCCAATGGACCGAAGCCAATCGCGCCAAGAATTACGACGCTCTTTGCGCGATCGATGGGCGGATGGTTCTGGCGGGCGAGCACGCGTCCCACTTGGGTGCGTGGCAGGAAGGTGCAATTGTGTCGGCGCTGGATGCCATCAAGCGCCTGCATCAACGTGTTGTGGCGGCCTAACGCAAAAATTTCGGAGGGGAACATGAAATCTGCATTTGTCGTTCTGGGGTCGGCGCTGCTGCTGAGCCTTTCTGTTTCGACCGGCGCCTTCGCCCAGGGCGCGGGCGCTGGCGGTGGCCGGGGTGGCTTCACCGAGCAGGGGGGCGAGGCCATTTTCAAGAATGTCTGCCAGGGCTGCCATATGCCGGACGCCAAGGGTGCGGTCGGCGCGGGCATGTACCCGGCGCTTGCCAAGAATCCGAAGCTGGAAGTTGCCGGCTATCCGGTCTCGGTGATCGTCAATGGTCAGAAGGCGATGCCGGCTCTGGGCGGCATGTTCTCCGATCAGCAGGTTGCGGACGTGACCAATTACATCCGCACCCATTTCGGCAACAACTATAAGGACAAGGTGACGCCTGCCGACGTGAAAGCGGCGCGCCCCTGAGCGATCACCCGAGGAGGAATGTCGATATGAACAAGGCTTTGAAATACGCGTGCGTCGCGGCGCTGGGCGCCGGCCTTTTCGTGTCCGGTGCGATCGCTGCCGATATGGTGGTGCGCAATCAGGATGGCAAAGCGCCTTTTGCCAGCTCGGTGAAGGTGCCTGCCGGTTACGACACTTACTATGTCAGCGGCTCGACCGGGGAGGGCGCCGACACCGCCGCTCAAACCGCGGCCACGCTGACGGGTCTCAAGGCGGAACTCGCCAAGAATGGTCTGACTTTTGGCGATGTGGTGCAGGCGCATGTCTTCCTGGTCGGCGACCCGGCCAAGGGCGGCAAGATGGATTTTGCCGGAATGAATTCCTCCTGGCTCAAGGAGTTCGGCACTGCAGCCCAGCCTAACAAGCCCGCTCGCGCGACGGTTCAGGTCGCTTCTCTGGTGGGTTCGACGGATCTGGTTGAGATCGAACTGGTTGCGGTCAAAAAGCCCCGCTGATTTTCAAAACTGCAGCCTTCAGAGAAAGCGGATGCCTTCGGCATCCGCTTTTTTTTTCCTGTCGTATTCGCGCAACACTCGCTAAGCGGCGCCGCTGACAATTCGTCGTTGAATTACAAGCTGTTGCTTTCACTGGGGGAAAGGCAACCCCTTGCCGGGAGAAGGACAAGCCCGCCAATGCGCACGCTGTCCATTACTTGGGCAAAAGCGATCTTTCTTGTCGTTTTTGCGCACCAACATCGCCCATAGGCGGTAGACACATATCCTTTAGTGCAATATCACCCCTCGAGATGGCCGAATCTGTAGGCCTATATGGGAGAAATATAACTCCTTGGTATAGCCAAGGAGGCAGTTTCGCCCAAGCGTTCAGAAGACCAACAATCAGGGGAATATCCACGTGCTCAATCTGAAAAACTCCTTGCTCATCGGCGCGTCCGTAACGGCGTTCGCCGTTATCGCGGCTCCGGCCTTCGCGCAGAACGCCGAAAATGAAACCGTGATCGTGACCGGCACTCGCGTGCAGGGCATGTCGGCCGCAGACAGCGCCGCGCCCATCACCGTGCTGGGCTCCGACTCGCTGACCCGCGGCGCCGGCTCGGCCGACCTGCGGCAGGCCCTGGGCCAAAGCGTTCCCTCCTTCAACGTGGAGGCAGTGGGCGGCGACCTCGCCAACCTGTCTCTCTCGGCGGCCCTTCGCGGTCTGTCCCCCAACGCCACCCTGGTGATGGTGAACGGCAAGCGCCGTCACGGCACCGGCAACCTGCACGTCCTGGGCGGTGCCTTCGGCGGCAGCGCGGCGCCCGACATTTCGCTGATCCCGACCGCCGCGATCGACCATATCGAAGTGCTGATGGACGGCGCCGCCGCCCAGTACGGCACCGACGCCATCGCCGGCGTGGTCAACATCATCCTCAAGAAGAAGTCGTCCGGCGGTAAGGCCGAGATCACCAGCGGCCAGAATTACAGCAATGAAGGTCAGTCCTACGACGTCGCCTTCAACATGGGCATGCCGCTGTTCGACAAGGGCTTCGTCAATGTCACCGTCGACAAGAAGTTTCACAACTTCACCCAGAATGGCGGCCCCGACAATCGCCTGATCGATGCCAACGGCAACACGGTGCCGGAAGGCATCATCGGCAATGCGGCCATCCAGGCGTCTCCTTCGGTTAGCGCCGCCAACAAGACCACCGCTGCGCTGCAGGCCGCACAGGGCGTCGTGCCTTGCACCGCCGGCGTCTGCATTCCTTTGGCGCAGCGCCAGGGCATTCCGGGCTATCCGCGCACCAATCACATTTCGGGCGATGCCGAGTTCCAGCTGACCACCGCGATGGTGAATGCGGGTTACGATTTCTCCGACAACGTCCAGTTCTACACCTTCGGCAGCTATGGCCATCGTTTCGCCAAAGCGAATGAAAATGACCGGCTGCCGACCCAGGTCATCGCAGCTGCTGGCTCCAACCAGCCCTGTTCGGCGGCGAACCCGCAGGGCTACAACACCGCCCTGGCGTCCGACGGCATCACGCCGGCTTGCGCAGTCGGTTTCGTTCAGAATGGTCGCTTCGTCGGTGAAAGCTCGTCCGTGGCGGTTCACCCCATCACCGGCCAGACCGCGCTGGGCAATAACGGCTTGAACTCGAACGGCCTGGTGATTTCCTCCGGCCAAGCCGGCACGCTCTATACGCCGGGCGAACTGGTGTTCGCGCCGAGCGGCTTCAATCCGCAGGAAGTGCTGAAGGAAGAAGATTATCAGTACAATGCGGGCGTCAAGTTCAACGTGCTCGGCTGGGATGTCGACGCCAACATGGGGTATGGCAAGGATATCGACAACATCTACACCTGGAACTCGGGCAACCGCTCGCTGTTCATCGATACCCACACCTCGCCGACCAACTTCTATGACGGTACTTTCACCGCTTCGGAATTCGTCGGAACCATCGATGCGACCCATCCCTTCAATGTCGGCATGGCGTCACCTCTGACCGTTGCAGTGGGCCTGGAAGCCCGCGAAGATTCCTATTCGATCCGCCAGGGCGACTTCGCCTCTTCCTATAAAGAAGGTGCACAATCCTTCCCCGGCTTTGCGCAGACCGATGCGGGCGTTCACAGCCGCAAGAACTATGCGGGTTACATCGACCTGGCGCTGGCTCCCATTCCGGAGCTGCAGCTCGATGTCGCCGGCCGGTTCGAACATTACACCGACTTCGGCGATGCCAAGATCGGCAAGATCACGGCCCGTTACGACATCACGCCGGAACTGGCCATCCGTGGTACCTTGTCGACCGGCTTCCGCGCGCCGACCCTGGCGGAAGAGTTCTACTCGGCCACCAACGTCACCCCGACCGCGGCCACCGTGCAGCTGCCGGCGAACTCGGCCGCTGCCAAAGTCATCGGCATCCAGAACCTGAAGCCTGAGAATTCGACCCAGTACAGCGTGGGTATCGTCGCTCATCCGTTGCAGGATCTGAGCGTCACGGTCGATGCCTACAGCATCGCCCTGGGCAACCGCATCGTCTTGACCAGCACCATCAACAATGTCGGCGGCGCGATCAATTCGCCGCTGGTCACCCAGGCGATCCTGGCGCATGGCAACACGCTGGATCCGACGGTGGTGCAGTCGGGCGTCACCTCCTTCATCAACGGCATCAACACTCTGACTCAGGGCGTCGATCTGACGGTCAACTACCCGACCGATTTCGGCGACTATGGCCTGGTCGATTGGACCCTGGCCGGCAACTACACACAGACGTCGGTCTCGAGCATCGTTCCGGTGCCGGCGGTGTTGTTGGCGTCTGCGCCGAACGCGACCTTCTTCAACTTCTCGGGTCTGTTCGGGATCACGCACCGGGCGCCGCAGGAGAAGATCAACCTGGCTGCCAACTGGTCGCTGGACAAGTTCGGCGTCACGCTGCGCGAGACCTATTATGGTCCGGTTCACGGATTCGGCACGCCGAACGGAGGCGCGCCGTTCTTCACGGAAAACCAGGCCGCGGTCGGAATCACCGATCTGGAAGCCCGGTATGACGTGACCGAGCAATTGCAGTTCGCCATCGGCGGCAACAACATTTTCGGTATCCGCCCGAACACCGCGCCGTTCGTGACCAACACGCCCAACGCCAGCACCGGCGCGGCGCAGCTCGTCAACACCGGCTCGAACATCGACCGCAACTATATCGGTTCGGCCTACAATCCGAACGGCGGCTACTACTACGGCCGTATCACCTACAACTTCTAAGTCCGATCTGACGTAAGATCTGACTTGTTATCAGCCCGCCCATTTCCAATTGGAGATGGGCGGGTTTTCTTTGGCTATTGTCTCAGGCGGAACCTGGAGGTAGCTTCAGCGTCAACGGACCCGAAGCGGTCCGACGCGCTCGGGCAAGTTTGCGGCAAAAAAAACCAACATCTTGGGAGGGTGTTTATGGGTACCACGCGCAGTGATGCGATGAGGGCTGATGCGGCGAAGGGCGCTGCTACCTTCAACGACATTCGCATCTGCTGCCCAGCCCCAGTCTCTATTTTGAATTCCTGAACGGCGGCCGGAAGGCCGCGACTTGACCTGGCGGGCGCGTGCTTACGCGTGCCGCTCCAATTTATGTTTGTTGAGAAGGCGAAAACGATGATATCGACGAAGACGAAATTGATTGCCAGCGCGGGCTTGACGGCGCTGCTGCTCGGCGGATCTGCGGCCTTGGCCCAGACCGGACAGAATGTGGATTGGACGGCTTATACCGGCGATATCACCGGCAGCCGGTTCAAGCCGCTGGATCAGATCAATGCCTCCAACTTCTCCAAGCTGGAAGTGGCGTGGCGCTTCAAGACTGACAATCTAGGCAACCGTCCGGAATTCAAACTGGAGGGTACCCCGCTGGAAATCGGCGGCGTGCTCTACACAACCGCCGGTTCGCGCCGCGCCGTGGTCGCTCTCGATGCGGTGACGGGCGAGCTTTTGTGGGTGCATGGCGAGAAGGAAGGTGCACGCGGTGCCGCTGCGCCTCGCCAGCTTTCGGGCCGCGGCGTCTCCTATTGGAGCGACGGCAAGGAAGCCCGCATTCTCTATGTCACGCCCGGCTATCAGTTGATCGCGCTGGATGCCAAAACCGGCCAGCGAATTCCCAGCTTCGGTACCAATGGTGCCGTCGACCTGAAGGCGGACGACGATCAGAAAATCTCGCCCGATTTGACCACGGGCGAAATTGGCTTGCATTCGACACCGACCGTGGTGGGTGATCGAGTGCTGGTGGGTTCGGCCTTCCGCGAAGGCTTCACCCCCACCAGCTTCAAGAACAACAAAGGTTCGGCGCGGGCGTTCGATGTACGCACTGGCAAGCGCATTTGGCAATTCCGCACCATTCCGCAGAAGGGTGAGCCCGGTGCGGAAACCTGGCTGAACAATTCCAACGAATATACCGGCAATACCGGCGTGTGGACGCAGATCACTGCCGACCCGGTAGCCAACCTGGCCTATCTGCCGGTGGAATCTCCCACCTCCGACTTCTATGGCGGCAAGCGTCCGGGCAACGGCCTTTACGCCAACAGCCTTGTGGCGGTCGATCTGGATACCGGCAAGCCCAAATGGCACTTCCAGTTCATCCATCACGAGATCTGGGACTATGACATGTCCTCGGCGCCGCTCCTGATGGACGTCAATGTCGACGGCAAACCCCGGAAAGTGGTCGCGAACCCGTCCAAGATGGGCATGCTGTATGTGTTCGACCGCATCACCGGCAAGCCGGTCTGGCCGATGCCGGAGACGAAGGTGGAGAAGGGCAATGTGCCCGGCGAATGGTATTCGCCGACCCAGCCCATTCCCTCCAAGCCCAAGCCTTATACCCGCACGGGCACTTCGGTGAGCGAGCTGATCGATTTCACTCCCGCCTTGCGCGCCGAAGCGGTGGAATTGGTGAAGAAGTTCAAGCTTGGCCCGATCTACACTCCGCCGGTGGTATCCACCCCCGCGCAGATCGGAACCTTCCTCCCTGGCACGGCTTCGGGCGGCACCAACTGGCCGGGCGGCTCGTTCAATCCTGAGACCCACACCGTCTTTACCTATGGCTGCGACGGTTGCCAGAACCTGACGGGGCTGGTTCCTCCGCCTCCGGGCTTTACCGATCTGCCTTATGTCGTCGGTCAGGCAGGGGTGCCTGTGACGATGGTCGACGCTGCCGGCGCCGGCGAAGGCGCCGACGCGTCGCCCGCGCCCAAGCGGCGAGCCGAACGGCCGGCCCCCAGGGCCAACGCGGTGCGCGCCGCCGTCCAGGGCTTGCCGCTGATGCGCCCGCCTTATGGCACCATCAGCGCCATCAATGTCGACAAGGGCGAAATCGTCTGGCAGGTCGCGCATGGCGACACGCCGGACAATATTCGCAACCATCCGGCGCTGAAGGGGCTCAACATTCCCCGCACCGGCCAGGCCAGCCTCAGCATCGGCAATATGCTGACCAAGAGTTTGGTGGTTGCGGGCGATCCCCAGATCACCACGACGCCCGAACATCCGCGCGGCGCCATGCTTCGCGCTTATGATCAGGCGACCGGCAAGGAAGTCGGCAATGTTCTGATGCCTGCGCCGCAGTCGGGCTCGCCCATGACCTATATGGTCAATGGCAAGCAGTACATCGTGGTGGCGATCTCGGGCGGCAATTATTCGGGCGAATATGTTGCCTACACCCTCCCGGACAACAACTAACGATCTGATGCGGACATAAAATCATGCGTAACAGAATTGCCGTGCTTGCAAGCGCTCTTGCACTCTTTGCCGTCGCCGGTGGCGCGGCATGGGGGCAGGGCGCCGCATCTGTGCTGAATGGCGCCTATACCGACGCCCAGGCGCGGAAGGGTGCTGACCAGTTCTCTGCCCATTGCGCGGCCTGTCATGGCTCGGGCCTCACCGGAAACGGTGAGGCTCCCGCCCTGGTCGGCGGTGAATTCATCTCCAACTGGGCCGGCCTGACGCTTGGCGATTTGTTCGAACGTATCCGCACCACCATGCCGCAGGACAATCCCGGCAAGCTCAGCCGGGGCCAGTATGCGGAGATCCTGTCCTTCATCCTCAAGTCCAACGGGTATCCCGCCGGACAAAAGGAAATGGATTCACGGACGGAATTCCTGAAGGCTGTGGCCTTTGTTCCTCCGGGTGCGGAAGGTCATGCGCAGGCGGCTCCCGCAGCCCCCGCTCCGGCCGCTCAAACGGCGCAAGCTGCTGCGCCGGCAGCTGGCGGACAGGCGCGGGCCCCGCGGCCTCCGATGTTCCCGCCAGCCGACCTCAAGGCGCTGGATGCAGCCAACCAAGCATCCGGCGTGCTGTCGGCAACCGCAAATGATCCGCGCAATGCCCCGAACGCGCAGCCCAACCCCTATGTCAGCGACGAGCATTTCTTCGAGCTGCCGGACGGGCGCAAATTCGGCTCATCGTCCAGCGTGGCGGTCGACAACAAAGGGCATGTCTGGGTGGCCGAACGCTGCGGCGCCAACAATTGCGCCGGCAGCCCGGTCAATCCGGTGGTCGAGTTCGATGCCAAAGGCAATTATATCAAGTCTTTCGGAGCGGGCATGATCCTGTTCCCGCACTCGCTCTTCATCGACAAGAACGATCATCTGTGGATCGCGGACGGCCATGTCGATGCGGCGGCCAAGAAAGGCAATGTCGTTCTGGAATTCGATACCAGCGGCAAGCTGCTGAGGACCATGGGCACGCCCGGCGCGTCCGGGAACGACTCCAAAACCTTCAACGAACCCAATTCGGTTCTGGTGGCGCCGAACGGCAACATCTTCATTGTCGACGGCCATGAAGCCGGTCCCGGGCACAATGCCCGGGTGATGAAGTTCGACTCCAAGGGCAATTTCATCAAGCAATGGGGCGATCACGGCATCGGCGGCGGCCAGTTCGATGTGCCGCACACCTTGGCGATGGACTCCAAAGGCAATCTCTATGTCGGAGACCGCTGGAACAACCGCATCCAGTCCTTCACCCAGGACGGCAAGCTCTTGAAGATCTACACCCAGTTCGGCCGGCCGAGTGGGATCTATATCGACAAGAACGACATCATGTACTCGACCGATTCCGAATCCCGGTCACCGATGGGCTATGGCTATCATCCAGGCTGGAAGCGGGGCATCCGCATCGGCAGCGTGAAGGATGGGATCGTCACCGCCTTCATTCCCGACACCGATCCCAACCCCGATGCCGGCGCCACCAGCGGCGGCGAGGGCATCTGGGCCGACAGCAAGGGCAATGTGTACAGTGCTCAGGTCGGTCAGCGGAACGTCGTGCGGTACGCCAAGAAATAGGTTCCTTCTTTTCCTTGCGGAAACTATTTGCAGGCCCCGCAACTCCTACGTTAATGTCCAAGACGCGCGCCATTTTCGGCCGCGTCTTGGCGTGGGGACGACGGCATGGACGAGAAAACCAAGAAGCGCGGCTTCCACCCGGTTTATCTCCTCCTGATCGTTCCTTTCATCGCCTTGCTCTGGGTGCCGTTCTATAACCGTATAGAGCCGCAGATCTTCGGTATTCCTTTCTTCTACTGGTACCAGACAGTGTGGACCTTCCTTGGGACCGCCTGCACCATTCCTGTCTACCTCTATGAAGAGAGGAAGGGGAAATGAGCGCCAATCCCGTCGCCCTGACCGTCTTTCTCGTTCTTTTTTTCGCCACCGCGGGTCTCGGCTTCTACGCAGCCAAGATGAAAGCCGTGAACCTCAGCGACATTGGGCAATGGGGCCTGGGCGGGCGCAGCTTCGGCACCCTGATCGCCTGGTTTCTTCTGGGCGGCGACATCTACACCGCCTACACCTTTGTGGCTGTTCCTGCTCTGGTCGCGGGCGCGGGCGCGACAGGCTTTTTTGCCGTGCCTTTCACCATCCTGATGTATCCGGTGCTGTTCGTGGTGATGCCCCGCCTTTGGTCGGTGGCGCATAAGCACGGCTATGTCACTGCAGCCGATTTCGTGCGCGGGCGCTTCGGCAGCCGGGGGCTGGCTTTGGCAGTGGCGGCCACCGGCATCGTCGCTACCATCCCTTATATCGCCCTGCAACTGATGGGCATGCAGATCGTGTTCGCGGGCATCGGCCTCAATTTCACGCTCAATCTTCCCGTGATCGGCGCGTTCCACGATTTGCCATTGCTGGTCGCGTTCCTGGTGCTGGCGATCTACACCTATCACAGCGGCTTGCACGGCACCGCCATGATCTCGGTGGTCAAGGGCATCCTGGTCTATGTCGCGGTGCTGGCAGCGGTGATCGTGATCCCGATCGAACTGGGCGGCTATGGCAAGATTTTCGCCGCCGCCAACCCGGCCACGCTGCTTCTGGGCCACGGGACGGCGAACAATCTGGGACCGCAATTCTCCTTTGCCTCGCTTTCGCTGGGTTCGGCCTTGGCGCTGTGGCTTTATCCGCATTCCATTACCGGCGTGTTCTCGTCTTCGAGCCGCAGCGTGCTCAAGCGCAACGCCTTCCTGCTTCCCAGCTTCACTTTCGCGCTGGCTCTCATTGCGCTTTTGGGCGTGATGGCGGTGGCGGTGGGTGTCAAGGGGATGCCGGAATATGCGGAAGGGTATCGGATCTTCGGTAACAATTTCGCCATTCCGGCGCTGTTCCTCCATTCCTTCTCGCCATGGTTCGCGGGGCTCGCCTTTGCTGCCATCGGCGTGGGTGCACTGGTTCCCGCAGCGATCATGTCCATATCCTGCGGCAATCTCTTTACCCGCAACATCTATAAAGAGTTCATCGCGCCCGATTGCACGCCCGCCGCTGAATCCAAAGTGGCCAAGATCATGTCGTTGGCGACCAAGCTGGCGGCATTGGTCTTTGTGGTGGCGCTGCAAAGCTCCTATGCGATCAACCTCCAGCTTCTGGGCGGCATCTGGATCTGCCAGACGCTGCCCTCGGTGATGTTGGCGCTCTATACGCCGCGCCAGCTGAACGCTCCGGGCCTGCTTTTGGGCTGGCTGGCCGGCATGGTGGCCGGCACCTGGATGGCGGTCGCCTTGCAGTTCAAGGGAGCAGTCTATTCACTGGAGCTGTTCGGCTTCACGATTCCCTGCTACGCCGCCATCGTCGCCTTACTGCTCAACATCGCCATTGCCTATGTCGTCAGTTTCCTCGCCCGCACGGTATCGAATGCGCCGCTGCGGGACGAAACAGCGGCGGAGGATTATCTCTAGAGATTTACGTGGCGGAAACGTCGCATGATCCGCGATTGCGGATGTGGCGATTCTTACGTTAGGTTCACAAACGCCGCCGCATCAGGCGGCATTTTATTGTCCTGAGGGAAGCTATGGGGCGGAAGTTTCATCCGGTCTATCTTTGGATCGCGGTGCCGTTTGTCGCGCTGCTGTGGGTGCCGTTTTTCAACCGCACCACGCCCGAGCTTTTCGGCATTCCTTTCTTTTACTGGTACCAGATGCTTTGGACCATCCTCGGTTCGCTCTGCATCGTGCCGGTCTATCTCTTCAAAAAGCGCGAACGCGCCAACAACAAGCAGAATTCCAGGGAGTGACGATATTATGAGTGGTGAAGCTTTAAGGAACCGCTGGCTCATTGCGAGCGCTGCATTGCTGGTGCAGATGTGCCTCGGCTCGGTCTATGCCTGGAGCGTGTTCGTCAAACCCCTGATGGCCAGCGAGGGCTGGAGCCAGATCCAGGTCACGCTCACCTTCAACATGGCGATGGCGTGCCTGGGCATCGGCACCGTGATCGGCGGCTGGTGGCAGGACAAGGTCGGTCCGCGCATTGTCACCACCTTCGCCGGCGTGATCTATGGCCTGGGCTTTCTGATCGCCTCATGGTCGGTCGATCATCATTGGCTACCGGGCGTCTATCTCGGCTATGGCCTGTTCAGCGGTCTGGGCATGGGCTTCGGCTATATCTGCCCGGTCGCGATGATCACAAAATGGTTTCCCGACAAGCGCGGCCTGATGACCGGCGTGAATGTGATGGGTTTTGGTGTCGCCGCCCTGATCATGGGGCCGATCGCGTCCAAGCTGATCATTTCCTCGGGCGTACCGAATACCTTGCTGTCTTTCGGCCTGGTCTATGGCGCCATCGTGATTGTCTGCTCGCAATTCTTCACCAACCCGCCGCAGAATTGGGTGCCGGAGGGCTGGGTGCCGACCAGCAAGGTTTCCAAGAACGCCACCGCCGTCCACTACACCCCCAAAGAGGCGCTTTCGACCGGCCGCTTCTGGATGCTGTGGGCGATGCTGTCGCTCAACACCTCGGCAGGCATCATGATCGTCAGTCAGGCGTCGCCGCTGGCCCAGCAGCAGCTGGGCGTCGATGCTGCCGTTGCCGCTACCATCGTAGGCATCATCGGCATCTTCAATGGCGGCGGCCGCATCGTCTGGGCGTGGATTTCCGACAAGATCGGCCGGTCACAGGCCTATTTCCTGATCTTCGCCTGTCAGATCCCGCTGTTCTTCTATCTGCCCACCGTGCATGACGTCGTGATCTTCACCGTCGTGGTCTGCGCCATCGAGCTTTGCTATGGCGGTGGCTTCGGCGTGATGCCGTCTTTCACAGCGGATTTCTTCGGTTCGAAATATGTGGGTGGGATCTATGGCTTCATCCTTCTGGGATGGGGCTTTGCCGCGATCCCGTCGCCGCTGCTCATGGCCTACATCCACGAGAAGACCGGCGAATATTCGACCGCGATCATCGCGCTGGGCGCGGTGTTGATTTTCGCGCTGATCATCCCGCTCCTGGCGTACCGCGCCGGCAATCGCATGGTGGCCGAAGCGGCAAGCGAAAAGAGCGCCTGATCTCTTGCGGGATCAGAGACTACGAAGATGACGGACGGGGCGGCCTGGAGCGATAGCTTCCACGGCCGCCACGATCCCATCCGCGTCGATGCCGTAGTGCCGGTATAGCTCTGCCAGAGAGCCCGTTTGACCGAAATGCTCGACCCCGAGAGAGCGGGTATGGTGGCCCAGGACCGAGCCCAGCCAGCCCAGGGTGACGGGATGGCCGTCCAGCACCGTGACGATGCCGCAATGGCGGGGCAGAGGAGCCAGCAACCGCTCGATATGGCTGGTGGCATGGGCAAGGCCGCTCTCGCGCGCCCGCTGCGCCGCCGTCCAACCGGCATTCAGCCGGTCGGCGGAGGTCACGGCCAATAAGCCTATATCCTTGCGGTCCTCGGCCAGCCTACCGATGGCGGCGATGGCTTCGGGCGCTACCGCGCCGGAATAGGCGATCACCGCTTCCGCATTGGGTCCCGGTTCGCGCAGCCAATAGGCGCCGTCCACGATCGCCTGTGACAGTTCTCGTGTCATGGCGCGGCGCGGCTGTTCAAGGGGCCGGGTGGTAAGCCGCAAATAGACTGAACCGCCGGTGGCGTCGCGCAGCCAGGAGCGGGCATCCGGCTCGGCATCGCCGTCGCGCTGCATATAGTCGAAGGCGAAGCGCATCATCACCGACAATTCGTCGATGAAGGCCGGTTCGAACGCGGCCAGACCGTCCTGGGCCATGCCGATCAAGGGCGTTCCGATCGACTGATGGGCGCCGCCTTCGCCCGACAGGGTGACGCCCGACGGTGTCGCGACCAGAAGGAAACGGGAATCCTGGTAACAGGCGTAATTCAGCGCATCCAATCCGCGAGCGATGAAGGGATCATACAGCGTGCCGACGGGCAGCAGCCGCGTCCCGAACAGCTGGTGCGACAGGCCCAGGGCAGAGAGCAGGATGAACAGATTCATCTCAGCGATGCCCAACTCCATATGCTGGCCCTCGGGTGCGAAATCCCAGACATAGGTCGAAGGGATTTTCTCGGCGCGGAATGTGTCCTTTGATTGCTGGCGCGCGAACAGCTTGCGGCGGTTGACCCAGCCGCCCAGATTGGTCGAGACCGTCACATCGGGCGACGTGGTGACGATGCGGTCGGCAAAGGCTTCGCCGCTGCGCGCGACTTCCGCCAGGATCAGGCCGAAGCCCTGCTGGGTGGACATCAGGCTTTCCGTTTTCGGTTGCGGCAGGGCTTCCGGGATCGGAACGACAGGGGCGTCCAATTTGCGCGTCGCGTCCTGTGCGAAGGGCACCTGCTTCAGGAAATCCTCGATCTGGCTAGCGGCAAGTCCGGCGCCTTCGAACTTGTCCCATTCATGGCCTTCGCGCACGCCATTGGCGGCACGGAATGTAGCCATCTGGGTTTCGGTCATCAGACCGGCGTGGTTGTCCTTGTGGCCCTGCAAGGGCAGGCCGAAGCCCTTCACTGTATAGGCGATGAAGACGGTGGGGCGCTTATCTTTGGCGCGGCTTTCGAACGCGTCCAACACGGTCGGCATGTCATGGCCGCCCAGATCGGACATCAGCTTGGCCAACTCATCGTCGCTTCGCTTTGCGATCAGCGCGCTGACCGCGCCTTGATCGCCAAGCTCGTCTGTCAACCGCTTGCGCCACGCCGCGCCGCCCTGAAACAGCAGCGACGAATAAAGCGAGTTGGGGCAGGCATCGATCCAGGCGCGCAGTTTTTCGCCACCCGGCTCGGCGAACGCCGCCTGCAGCAGGGCGCCGTATTTCAGGACCACCACTTCCCAGCCGAAGGCGCGGAACAGAGCTTCCAGCCGTGAGATCAAGCCTTCGCGCGCGATCGCATCCAGGCTCTGTCGGTTGTAATCGATGATCCACCAGAGATTTTCGACACCTTGTTTCCAGCCTTCCAGCAGTGCCTCGAAAATATTGCCTTCATCCATTTCCGCATCGCCGATCAGGGCAATCATGCGGCCTGTGGCACGGTCCTTGGCCCAGCCATGGGCCTGCACATAGTCCTGCACCAGGCTGGCGAAGAGGGTTTGCGCCACGCCCAATCCGACCGAACCGGTGGAGAAGTCCACCATCTCGCCGTCCTTGGTGCGGGACGGATAAGATTGCGCGCCTTTGTAGCCGCGAAAATTAATCAGCTTCTCGCGGCTCTGACGGCCCAACAGATATTGGATGGCATGAAACGCGGGACCGGCATGGGGCTTCACCGCGACCCGGTCTTCCGGCTTGAGCACCGCGAAATAGAGAGCCGTCAGGATGGTGGCGAGCGAGGCGGACGAAGCCTGGTGGCCACCCACCTTCAGGCCGTCGTCATTGTCGCGCAGGTGATTGGCATTGTGGATGGTCCAGCTCGCCAGCCAGAGGACTTTCTTTTCCAGTTCGGCCAGGGCGGGCAGGCGGACATCAGACATGGCGGTCTCCGGAGGAAGCAGTTTGAGCGCTGGTCAGGCTGGCGGAAGCCCACTATATGCTTGTACGGGGGAGATGCTGAATATCGTTCGACGCAAAACGCCCATGCGCCTTCCCGGTTTGATCCTCGCTCTTCTGCCGCTCCTGTTGATGGCGCGGGCCTTTGCCGCGGACGCTCCGGCGCCCGGTTCGGCATCCGCGCGCGAATTCGTCGAATGTATCGGTTGCCCCCAGATGGTGGCGATTCCGGCCGGCAAATTCCTGATGGGCAGTCCAGCGTCGGAGCCGGGGCGGTTTGATTCCGAAGGCCCGCAGCATGTGGTTCAGGTGAAAGCCTTCGCGCTGGGCAAAACCGACATTACCAGCCAGCAATTTTTGAGCTTCCTGGCCGCCACCCATTATCAGCCCGCGCCCTGCAACAAGACCTTGAATCTGGGCTGGCATCTGGGGGGCCGGGGGCTGGCCTATCCGCCTTCGGAGAATGAGCCGCCGGACTGGCCGGCGGTCTGTCTGGACCAGAGGGATGCCTTGGCTTTCATCGCCTGGCTGAACGCGCAAGTGAAAGCGGAGCATCCCGCGCTCGCCAATCGCGCGGGACCATACCGGCTGCCCAGCGAAGCCGAGTGGGAATATGCCGCTCGCGCCGGCACCACCACCGCACGCTGGTGGGGCGATGCGATCGGCAGCGGCGACGCCAATTGCAATGGCTGCGGCAGCCAGTGGGATAATCGCATCCTGGCGCCCGTCGATGCCTTCCGGCCCAATCCGTTCGGCCTCTACGGCCTGTTGGGAAACGCCTGGGAATGGACTGCCGATTGCTGGCACCCCAGCTATGTCAACGCGCCCAAGGACGGCAGCGCCTGGATGTCGTCGGATTCATCGCCGGGCAAAGGCGGCGACTGCACCAAGCATGTGATCCGCGGCGGCTCCTGGAACAATGTGCCGATCTTCATCCGCTCGGCTTCGCGCAATGGCGCGGCCAACAGCGGCGGCGAATATGACTATTCCAGCCTGGCTGGATTTCGGGTGGCGCGGGATCTGCCTTGATTGTTGCCCCCATCTGTCTTCCTCAGGCAAGCCTTCGGAAGACATCTTCCCCCGCCAATGGCTTCGCCATGCGGGGGAAGAAAGCCTGTGCCAAGGCGCGCTAGCGCAATACCGATTTTGGGTCGAGCGTGATCGCGATATTCATTACCGCATCGTATTTTCCGGGCGGCAATGAAATCGGCGATGCCAGCATCGCGGCATTGCGCGCGGAGAGCGCCATGCCGCGGAACAGCTTGTCGGTAACGAAACGGTTCTGATCCACGATCTCGACATCCGAGATCACGCCGGCGCGAGTCATTTTGAGCCGGATCGCCACCGGCATGCCGTCCGCCGCGCCGCCTTCCAGCTGGGGCCACCAACGCCGCAGGATTTGCGCCCGCACGAAATCGGCCAGCGAATAACCGCCGCCGCCAATTCCGTTCCCGGCGCTGCCGCCATTGTCAGGCGCGGGCAGGGCCGTATCGGGCGCGCGCAATTGCGCCAAGGCGGCAATGCGGGATTCCAGTTCGTCCGGCGGGGGCGTCTGGGCCTTGGGCCGCACGCCCTGCATTTTGGGGGCGGTGGGGACCGGCGCCCGCAAAGGCACTTCGGTGCCGCCCGGCGGTCCGGGAACAATTGTGGGCGCCGTCACCAGATCGACCAGCATCGCTTTGAGGGGCGGCTGACGCGCGACGGGGTGGGTCATGCCCCACCACAGGGCCAACAGCGCCATCACCAGATGCAACAGAAGCGAGCCGGTGAGACCGGCCCGATTTTCCTGCCAGAGATTGCGGGCAGCTTGGATCATGGTCCCCGCACTATAGCGGATCAGGGGCGGCTGGCGTTAGGGAAGGGGGATGCGTATTCTCTGAGGCGAAACGGGGAGATACATGAAAATTCATCTGCATCAGGGCGACCTGCCGGACGGCCTGGATCTGGGCAAGCTGGTAGCGATCGATACCGAAACCTTGGGGCTCAACCCCTTCCGTGACCGGCTCTGCCTGGCGCAATTGTCGGCCGGCGATGGGGTCTGTCATGCGGTGCAATTCGCCGCCAGCAAATATGCGGCGCCCAACCTGAAGCGCCTTCTGGCCGATCCGTCGGTCACCAAGCTGTTCCATTTCGCCCGCTTCGACGTCGCCATGTTCCGCCGCTATTTGGGCGTGATCTGTGCGCCGATCTATTGTACCAAGATCGCCTCCAAGCTGGTGCGCACCTATACCGATCGCCATGGCCTCAAAGACCTGGTGCGCGAATTGCTGAACATCGAATTGTCGAAGGAACAGCAAAGTTCCGATTGGGGCGCGCCTCAACTCACGGAAAAGCAGCTTGCCTATGCCGCCAGCGATGTCGCTCATCTGCATGCGCTGAAAGCGACACTCGACACCATGCTCGCCCGCGAAAACCGCACCCAACTGGCAAAAGCCTGTTTCGACTTTCTGCCCGCCCGGGCCGAGCTGGATCTGGCCGGCTGGGAAGAAATCGACATCTTCGCCCATTAGGTGCTGGTCTTTCGCGCCCTGGGGGCGTCGCGCGTGCTCACGGGCTAGCGCCCGCTCCGCGCGACGCTCCTGCCCAGGTCGCAAAATCAGCGCACCTCGTTCCAGACATTACAGACCGCCGACTTGAACAGGGGGGGCTGATGGGCCAAATTCGGTATGGAATTTGCCTGTGGGCTGCGCCGTCTGGAACGGAACGGGGGTTCCGTATTTTTCTTTGTAAAATCAAAGGGATAAATGGCCCCGATCAAACCCAAGCTAAAGGCTGTGTCCGCTGATTCGGGACGGGCCTCCGACCTCGCCGCAGCCGGGCGCGTCCTGACCTATGCCGCCGATGCTCTGAGAACGCTTGGCGAAGCCCTGGACGGCGAGTTCACGCGCGCGGTGGCCACCGTCCTGGCTGCCCGCGGGCGCGTCATCGTCAGCGGCATGGGCAAGTCCGGCCATATCGCCCGCAAGATCGCGGCGACCCTGTCTTCGACCGGCACACCGGCGCATTTCGTCCATCCGGCCGAGGCCAGCCACGGCGATCTGGGGGCCATCACCCGCCAGGACGTCTTGTTGATGCTGTCCTGGGGCGGAGAGACGGCGGAACTTTCGGACCTGATTACCTACGCCAAGCGGTTCGGCATTCCCCTGATCGGCATCGCCAGCAATCCGGATTCCACCCTGATGCAGGCTGCCGATGTGAAGCTGCTCTTGCCCCGTGCGCCCGAGGCCTGCCCGATGGGGCTGGCCCCCACCACTTCCACCACCATGATGCTGGGACTTGGGGATGCACTGGCCGTCGCCCTGATGGAGCGCAAGGGCTTCAATGCCGATCAGTATCGCGATTTCCATCCGGGCGGCTCGCTGGGCCGTGCCCTGATCCGCGTTTCCGATCTGATGCATGTGGGCGAGGAATTACCGCTGGCGCGCGACGATGCCAGCATGCGTGATGTGTTGCTGGTGATGGCGGAACGGCGCTTCGGATGCGTCGGCATTCTGGATGATGACGGCAACCTGGCCGGCATCATCACCGACGGCGATCTTTCGCGCCATATCGATGGGGACAATTTCCTGGACCGCAAGGCCCACGCGGTGATGACGCGCAATCCCAAGATCGCGCGCCCCGACCAACTGGCCGCCGAAGCTCTGGCATTCATGAACGAGAAGAAGATCACCCGGCTTTTCGTTCTCAACAATGCTGAGAAGAAGCCGGTCGGTATCCTGCACATCCATGATTGCCTGCGGGCGGGACTGGAATGAGCCCCCGCGCCGGCGATACGGCGCCTCGCCATGACTGGTCGGCGCGCGCCCGTTCCACCGCGATGGACGCGTTGCGCTATACCCAGTTCGTGGGGGTCATGAAGCGGGCTTTGCCGGTTGCGGCTTTCGCAGTGATCGCGGCGGTGCTGGCTTTCTTTTTCGCTGCCCGCCAGCCGTCGAAATTCTCCATGACCTATGAGAAGTTGGGCTCGATCGAAAACGATCTGGCGATGATCAAGCCCCGGTTGACCGGCGCCGACACAAACGGCAACCCCTTTGTCATCACCGCCGACGCCGCCATCCAGGATGCCAAGAATCCGAAGCGGGCACGTCTGAGGAAAGTGGAGGCCGACCTGACCACGGACAAAAATGGCTGGGTCAATGCCAATGCCGCCGATGGGGTGGTGGACATGAAAGCGGGAAGTCTGGAATTGAGCGGCGGGATCGATGTCTTTTCGGATTCCGGCTATACGCTGCACAGCAAGGCTGCATCGTTCGATCTCAACAAATGGACCGTCGATGGTCACAACGAGGTCACCGGTCAGGGGCCGATGGGCACCATGCGCGCCGATCGCTTTCACTATGATCGCGACAACCATCAGCTTACCCTGGATGGGAATGTGAAAATGACGCTGATCGGGAAAAAGAAATGACGCGGGTGATATTGGTTCTTGCTCTTCTGACGGCTGCGCCCGCCCTGGCACAGATGTCGTCCGTCATGGCGCCATCCTTGACCGGAAAGCATGACGCCAACACGCCGATCAATGTCTCGGCCGACAAGTTTCAGGCCGATAGCAACGCCAAGACCGGAACCTGGTCGGGCAATGTGCTGGTGGTACAGGGCGACATGCGCATGCGGGCCAATTCGGTGCGCCTCAATGTGGTGGGCAAGGACAATAAGCCGGACAAGATTCTCGCCAGCGGAAATGTGGTGGTGGATTCTCCCAACAGCGGCACCGTCACCGGCGATAACGGCATCTACGACGTGGTGGCCCGCACCGTCACCATGACGGGCAAGGTGGTGCTGACGCGGCAAAAGGATGTGATGCGCGGCAACCAGCTCACCGTGAATCTGGAAACGGGCGTGGCAACCTTGGGCGGCAGCGCCAAGACGCCGGGCGCAACATCAGGCACCAGCACTGGCGGACGGGTGCAGGGCATTTTCACGCCGCCGTCATCCGCGACGCCCTCGACTCCCGACCCAAATTAGGGGTTCCTTAAGCACAAACAGGCATGATTTTTGTATGAGCTTGGAAAACAGCCCGAATTCCGCCGAAAGTTCCGCTGAAACAGCGGCGGACCGCCCGCGCGTGGTCGAAGGCGGCAAGGGGCTGGTGGTCAACCGGGTCGGCAAGAGCTTCAACAAGCGTCCCGTGGTGCGCTCCGTGAGCCTGTCGGTGCGGCGCGGTGAGGTCGTGGGTCTGCTGGGGCCCAATGGTGCCGGCAAGACCACCTGTTTCTACATAATCTCGGGCCTGATCCCGGCGGACACCGGTTCGATCGAAGTGGATGGCCATGACGTTACCAGCCTGCCCATGTATCGGCGGGCCCGGATGGGTATCGGTTATCTGCCGCAGGAAGCTTCGATCTTCCGCGGCCTCACCGCCGAACAGAATATTCGTGCCACCGCCGAGCTGCTCGAACCCGATCCGGCCCGCCTGGAAGCGGCGGTCGAGGCGCTGTTGGCCGAATTCGGCATCACCCATATCCGTAACACGCCGGCTATCGCGCTTTCGGGCGGCGAGCGCCGGCGGGTGGAAATCGCCCGCGCTCTGGCGACCCATCCGTCCTATATTCTGCTGGACGAACCCCTGGCCGGCATCGATCCCATCGCGGTGGGCGAAATCCGCGATCTGGTGCGGCATTTGAAGGATCGCGGCATCGGCGTTCTCATCACCGATCATAATGTCCGCGATGCGCTGGAGGTGATCGACCGCGCATATATTCTGCATGACGGGCGCGTGCTGAAGGAAGGCACGCCCGCCGATATCGTGAGCGACCGCGATGTCCGTCGCGTCTATCTGGGCGAGAAATTCTCGTTGTAGGCGCAGATCATGGCTCTGGGGCAAAGACTCGAAATCCGGCAGGGCCAGTCGCTGGTCATGACGCCGCAACTGCAGCAGGCCATCAAGCTGCTGCAATTGTCGAACATCGAGCTTGCCGAATATTGCGAAGCCGAGCTTGAAAAGAATCCGCTGCTGGAGCGGGATGAATCCACGCCGCGTGACGACGAACGCGAAGTCGCGGAAAAGCAGAACACCTCGGAACGTGCCGACGAATCCCTGGCGCGGGACGATTTTTCCAAAGTTGCGGACATGGACAGTTCCGCGCAAGACAACATGTATGACGATGACCCGTCGCAGCGCATGGCCGCCATGGGGGGGCAGCCGCTCACCGATTGGACCACGGTCAAATCCGGGGGGCGGTTCGAGGGTGAAGAGGACGGACTGGAATCCACCGTGGCGGGCGGCGGCACGCTGAAGGATCATCTGGATGCGCAGCTGGCGATCGCCGCTTTGTTACCGGCGGACCGCATGATCTGCATGGCCCTGATCGATGCCGTTGATGAGGCGGGCTATGTCCGCGCCGAACTTGGCGAAATCGCCGAACGCCTGGGCACAGACATCGAGGATGTTGAAGCGGTGCTGGGCGTGCTGCAGGGATTCGATCCGGTCGGCATCGGTGCCCGCGATCTGGCGGAATGTCTGTCGCTGCAACTGAAAGCCAAGGATCGGCTTGATCCCGCAATGGCGGCGCTTTTGACCCGGCTCGATCTGCTGGCGCGGCGCGACATGGCGGGGCTCTGTGCGCTCTGCGGTGTCGATGCGGAAGACATTGCCGATATGATCGCGGAAATCCGCGACCTCAATCCCAAGCCCGGATTGGCTTTCGGCTCTGAACTGGTGGCGCCGGTGGTGCCTGATGTTTTTGTCCGGATCGGTCCCGATGGCGCCTGGCTGATCGAGCTCAATTCCGATACCTTGCCACGGTTGCTGGTCAATTCGCGCTATTATGCGAAGGTCAACAAAAATGCCCGGGACAAGGATTCCAAGACTTATCTCACCGACTGCCTCAACAGCGCCAACTGGCTGGTCAAGAGTCTGGATCAACGCGCCCGCACCATCCTGAAAGTGGCCAGCGAAATCGTGCGCCAGCAGGATTCATTTTTGGCTTATGGTGTGCGGCACTTGCGGCCGCTGAATCTGCGCACTGTTGCCGATGCGATCCAGATGCATGAGTCCACGGTGAGCCGCGTCACATCGAACAAATATATCGCCACCCCGCGCGGCGTGTTCGAGTTGAAATATTTCTTCACCGCGTCGATCCAGGCGGTGAACGGGGCAGAATCGCATAGTGCCGAAGCGGTGCGCGACCGCATCCGGGAAATGATCGAAAATGAAGAGAGCCGCGATATACTCTCCGATGACAGAATCGTTTCATTGCTGACCGCGGACGGTGTGAATATTGCGCGCCGCACCGTGGCCAAATATCGCGAAGCCCTGCGAATCCCGTCTTCAGTGGAACGGAGGCGGCTCAAGGCGGGGGTATGATTTCGCCGAATACCGCGCTTTCCGCGGCATTCGCGTCAAGTTTGACTTTCGGAATGGCCCGGCCTATGTACCCGCCGCTTTTCGGGGGGTAGGGCGGAACCCCTGAAAATGACCCGCAAACTTATTGGGAAGCTTGATGAACATCTCCGACCTGCTCGCTCCCGAAGCGGTGCTTGCGTCTCTCAAGGCTCAAACCAAGAAGCAGTTGCTGCAGGAACTTGCAGCGCGCGCGCATGTCCGCACGCAGCTGCCGGAAAAGCAGATTTTCGAAACCTTGAATGAACGCGAACGCCTGGGCACCACGGGCGTGGGCGCCGGCATCGCGATTCCGCATGGCCGCATGGCAGGCGTCGCCAATATCACGGGCGTCTTCGCGCGCCTGGAGAGCGCGATCGATTATGAAGCGGTGGACGGCCAGCCGGTGGATCTGGTGTTCATGCTGCTGGCGCCGGAAAATGCGGGCGCCGATCACCTCAAGGCGTTGGCGCGTGTCTCCCGCCTTCTGCGCAATCAGCAGACTTGCGAGAAGCTGCGCGCCGCCAAGAATGCCGAGGCGCTGTATGCGATCCTCATCGATCAAACCGGTTCGTCCAGTCAAGCCGCTTAAGCCGAAATCGCGTTCAAGCTTTTTTCTTCCTCACCGACGGTTTGGCAGCCGGCGCCTTCGCGGGCGGCAGGTCGGGTTCGCCCACGATCGACACTTTTTTGATCAGGATCGGATCGACCGGCGCTTGTCCGGGCATCGGCCCGTGGTCGCCCACCGGCACCGCTGAGATGGCATCCACCACATCCATCCCGGATGTCACCTGACCAAAGACGGTAAAGCCGGTGACGTTGAAGGTGTCGTCCTTCAAATGGTCGAGAGGTTTGTTGTCCGCGAGATTGATGAAGAAATCGGCCGACGCCATCAGGTCCGCGCCATGCGCCAATGCCACCGTGCCGCGCAGGTTGCTGAGACCGTTATCGGCTTCCAACGGCGTGGGGCCGTGTCCGGGCGGGCGGCCTTTGACGTTGGCGTCCCAACTACCCATTTGAATGACGAAGCCCTTGACCACCCTGTAGAACACCGTGCCGTTATAATGACGGTCCCGCACATAGCGCAGGACGCTGGCGACGCTTTTGGGCGCCCGGACGGCGTCCAGCTGCAAAGTGATATCACCCATGCTGGTGGAAATCAGAAGCTGGGGCCCGGTCATGGGCGGATTGCCCGGTTGTTCGGCCAAGGCCGGCGCCGCATCGGCAGGCGGCGCTGCCGCGGTGTCGGCCGGAGCAGGAGTGGTGGAGCCGCCCGGCGGAGGCGCGGTAGCAGGGACATCCTGCGCGGAAGCCGCGAACGAAGTGAGCAGCAAAATGGCGGTGGCATAAACAAATGAGCGCATGAAGGTCCCCTCCGAAGGGTCGAGACTAGCAACCGTTCACGCAACAAAAAAGCCGGAAGCATGGCTTCCAGCTTTTCCGCCTCTTTGGGCCGGTGACGTTTAGTGTACGCTCACCGGGGTCAACTCATTTTGTACCGCCGCGCCATAGGCCGAGGCATAAGCATCGGTATAGCCCAGCACACTACCGTCTTCGGCATGAACGACATAGAGTTTCATGCCCTGGGGCAGCTCGACATTAGCGGGGATGAGACCCAGCCGATGCGCCTCTTCGCTTCCGGTGACCTTGATATAGGCGATGCGACCCTGGCCGGCGCCCGCTTCGGTCTCGAAAAACTCTGTCATTGTATGCCTCCAGTCTTGATGTCTATGACCCTCACGCTAGGCTGGACGGCCGGACGCGTCAGAACTACGCGCAGCAATCCATTTTCCAACGCGGCAGATTTCACTTCGATGCCATCGGCCAGTA
>Ga0105240_10003668_pt1 | contig 23753 bp, 24 predicted proteins | sample KBSC54metaG_FD_80426 | JGI IMG/M metagenome (GOLD analysis project Ga0105240, IMG submission 80426) | Corn rhizosphere microbial communities from Kellogg Biological Station, Michigan, USA - KBS C5-4 metaG | ecosystem: Host-associated > Plants > Roots > Rhizosphere > Soil | place: Michigan, USA...
AGCATCAGCAGGACCTGGAGCGGCGCATCCGACTGCAGGCAGTTTATCGCGAGCGCGCCCGCGACCGCCGCCAGTGGAAGCCAACGGCGCCCGATGGCCGGTGGCGACACGGCGTCCCGCAACCGGGGCAGCCGCACGCTCGCCAGGGCGGGAGCGACGATCAGCAGGCCGAGGACGTCGGGCACGTACCAGTCCGCCGCCGAGCGCCACACGTCCGCATGGGTGACATAGGCCAGCCAGAAGGCGGCGAGGGCCGCGGAGAGCACCGGCGCCAACGCGCTGCAAAGAATGAAGACGAACAGCGCGTCCAGCTGGGTCAGATCCGGCCGCGGTCCCAGGATGCGCCTGACGGCGCCCGCGCAGGCGACGATCTCGATCCCGTTGGCGAGCGCCAGACCGGCGGCGACTCGTCCGTCGCCGCCGCCGACAAGGTTGGCGAGCAGGCATCCGGCGACCGACGCCGCGATCAGGGGCCCCCACCGTCTCCGGGCCGAACGCAGCAGGACCGCCACGACAACGGCGTTGGCGGGCCAGACGGCCGCAACGTGACCGCCCACGCGAGTCAGCTCGATGGAGCCCAGCGCAAGCAGGAAGACTGTCAGCGCTATAAGGGCGACGCTGGCGAAGGGCCATCGGGCAAGCGCGCGCGTCAGCTGGGGCAACGGTCACACTCTCCGGCGGTAAAGCTTGTTGGCAGTCGCGACGCTTTGTCGCTCGACGTTGACCGCAGGTTAATTCTGCTGCGGCAAGAGGCCGCAACGGCCCGAAGTCCTCCCGACGGTCATGTCTGCACCCTGTCTCGAAGGCCTATGCGCGAAATCGTGCCGGGCGCCTCGACGCACTCATGCTGTCGCGTCCGCCATTCGCCTTCAGGCTCTCCTGGCGATCAGGTGGAAGGACGTGAGGAAGTCGTCGACGGCCGGGTCGTCGGTCCCGAGCAGCGACTTGGCCGCGAGCACGTAGAAGCGGCCGCCCTCGAGGTATAGGCGGGCTTTGGCCACCGGGCGTCCGCTCCGGGTGAACGTCAGTTCGCGGCCCATGACTCCCTCGGCGGTCGCCGCATAGGTTCTCACGCTCGCCTCGCCGCCGGCCGCGCGGGTCATTTCCACGGCTGCCTCGGTGGTGACCTGGTCGATGTCCGTCCCGGGATTGGTCCCCTCGGCGATCGAGATGGCGAAGTCGCGCCCCCCGGCGTCGGCCTCCACCAGCACGGTGTGCGGCGCGCCAGCGGCGGTCGCGGGCTGGTCGGTCACCTTTGGCGGCGCCGGGAACGAGATGGAAAAGCCCAGCTCCGGATAGTCGTAGCGTCGCATGGCCGGCAGCGACGGCTGGCAGGCGGCGAGACCGATCGCGGCAAGGCCTATGACGGCCGGCGGCAGGCGCATGCGAACCCCCTGGGCGGGCGCAGGCCGGCGACCCTGGAAGGCGCGGCCGCCGCGGTCAAGCGGAGCCGCGAGGCCGCCCGGGGACGTCCAGATCGCAGCTGTCGCAGCTCACTGGATTGATTGAGTCGCGACCCCGGAAGCCGTCGGACGTCTCCAGGGACGCGAGGACGCGTCAGCGGCCATCACGCCGTCAGCTGACGCCAAGATGACGCGCGAGTTTGCCCAGGGTCTGATAGCCGAATTCCACGGCGCCAAAGCCGATGCCCGCATCGCGCTGCTCCCTGGTAGGATGCAGCTGGCGCATGGTCAGCACGGTCTTCCCGTCGCCCTGGGCGTCGAAGGTGATGGTGACGTGGAAGCGCGCGGGATCGTCGTCCTTGTCGGAGCCGTGCTCCATCTCGATCAGCCGCGGCGGCTCGAGGCGCAGGAACACCATGCGGTTGTCCCATCGCGTGCCGTCGGGGCCGGTGTAGATGAAGCGCCAGCGTCCGCCGACCCGGATGTCGCACTCCAGGCTTTCCACCTGGAAGCCTTCAGGGCCGAACCACTGCGCGACCTGGCTCGGGTCGGTCCAGGCCTGAAACACCCGCTCGCGCGGCGCGGCGATCACGCGGCTCAGCACGATCTCGCGATCGATGGCCCAGGTCGTGCGCGGATCAGCACTCATGGTCGTCGCCTTTCGTCTCTGTCATTGCGAGGAATCGTTCCAGGCGGTCGAAGCGTGCTTCCCAGGCTTCCCGCGTGTGGTTCAGCCAGCGCGTCGCCTCGGCGAGGCGTTCGGCACGCAACGAGCAGGGCCGCTTCTGGCCGTCGCGGCTGCGCGCGATCAGTCCGGCGCGCTCCAGCACCTTCAGATGCTGTGAAACCGCGGGCAGGCTCATCGCAAACGGCGCGGCGATCTCCTGAACGGTGAGATCGCCCTGGACCGAGAGCCGGCTGAGGATCGCCATCCGCGTCGGGTCGCCGAGCGCCGCGAAGGTCTGGCTAACATCTTGAGAACTTTGCACGTTTTTGCCGGGCTTCGTATTTAAGTGATTACTTAAATAGCGGACGCGGGCCAACCCGTCAAGCGAAAGCCGCAGTCGTTGCGGCCGCGGCCCTCCAGGCCTGCTTTCCGCCTTTCTGGAAATTCAGGATGTCCGCTTCAGGGCTCTCAGGGACGGCCACGCCCTCAACGCGATCGACCGGCCGCGCGCCCCGGTTCCAGCGTGAAACAAGGCCTGAACGGGTGTAGGCTCGCGCTCCATGCACCTCGACGCGCTCATGCTGTCGCGCCTGCAATTCGCCTTCACGCTGGCGTATCACATCATCTTTCCGAGTTTCACGATCGGGCTGGCCAGCTTCCTGGCCGTGCTCGAGGGTCTCTGGCTGCTGACCAGGCGCGAGGCGTTCCAGCGTCTGTATCTCTTCTGGCTGAAGGTGTTCGCCATCTCGTTCGGCATGGGCGTCGTGTCGGGCGTGGTGATGAGCTACGAGTTCGGGACCAACTGGTCGGTGTTCTCGCGCGCCACGGCCGGCGTGCTGGGGCCGCTGCTGGCCTATGAGGTGCTGACCGCCTTCTTCCTCGAGGCCTCGTTCCTGGGCGTCATGCTGTTCGGCTGGAAGCGGGTCGGGCCGGGGCTGCATTTCCTGGCCACCTGCCTCGTCGCCCTGGGCACGCTGGTCTCCTCGTTCTGGATCATCTCGGCCAACAGCTGGATGCAGTCGCCGGCCGGCTTCGCGATCACGCCGGAAGGCCGGATGGTGGCGACGGACTGGGTGGCGGCGATCTTCTCCCCCACCTTCCCCGAGCGTCTCGCCCACATGGTGCTGGCCGCCTACCTCTCCACCGCCCTGATGGTAGGCGCCGCCTCGGCGTTCGCGCTGCTGCGCGATCCGCGCCAGGCCGAGTCGCGGATCGCGATGCGGATGGCGGTCGGGATGTGCCTGGTCGTGGCGCCGCTGCAGCTGGTCGTCGGCGACATCTCCGGCAAGGACGTCACCCACCGCCAGCCGGCCAAGCTCGCGGCGGTCGAGGGGTTCTGGGAGACCCGCGCCGGCCAGCCGTTCCACGTCGTCGCCTGGCCCGACCGGGCGACGGAGAGCAACCGGTTCGAGGTCTCGATCCCCGGGCTCGGCAGCTGGATCACGGCCGGCGACGCCCGCGCCACCGTGACGGGGCTGAAGGACATCCCCCGCGCCGACCGGCCGCCCGTGGCGGTGGTGTTCTGGTCGTTCCGGATCATGGTCGGGCTCGGGCTGGCGATGATCGGCCTCGGGGTCTGGGGCGCGTGGCTGTGGCTGCGCGGCGGACCGGAGCGATCGCGCCTCTTCCTGCGGGCGGCCGTCCTGATGGGGCCGGCGGGCTTCGTGGCGGTGATCGCCGGCTGGACGACCGCCGAGGTCGGCCGCCAGCCCTGGGTGGTCTGGGGCGTGATGCGGACCGCGGCGGGCGCCTCGCCGGTGACGGCGCATGAGGTGGGCGCGTCGCTGCTGGCGTTCCTGCTCGTCTATGCGGTCGTCTTCTCGGCCGGCGCGCTCTACATCCTGCGGCTGCTCGGGGCCGGCCCGGCGGCGGCGTCGCAGCCGCTCGCGGGAGGCTCCGAGCCGCCCGGCAGCCCGCTCGGCGCAGCGCTCGAGGAGGGCGCCCCGTGACCCTCGACCTGCCCCTGGTCTGCGCGGCGGTGATCGCGCTGGCGGTGTTCCTCTATGTGCTGCTGGACGGGTTCGACCTTGGGGTGGGCATCCTGTTCCCGTTCGCGCGCACGCCCGCCGAGCGCGACACCATGCTGAACGCCATCGCGCCGTTCTGGGACGGCAACGAGACCTGGCTGGTGCTGGGCGGCGGCGGCCTGCTGGCGCTGTTCCCCGGCGCCTATGCCGCCCTGCTGCCGGCCTTCTACCTGCCGATCGTGGTGATGCTGCTGGCCCTGATCCTGCGCGGGGTGGCGTTCGAGTTCCGCGCCCATGGGCGGCGCCGCGGCAAGTCGTTCTGGACCGCCTGCTTCGCCGCCGGCTCGACGATCGCGGCGGCGGCCCAGGGCGTCGTGCTCGGGGCCTTCGTGCAGGGTCTGAAGCTGAAGGACGGCGCGTTCGTGGGCGGTGCGTTCGACTGGGCGACGCCCTATGCGCTGCTGACCGCCGCTGGCCTGGTCGCCGGCTACGCCCTGCTGGCCGCCGGCTGGCTGATGATCAAGACGCGGGACGATCTGCACGGCCGCGCCCGCACCTGGGCGCGCCTGGCGGCTGTGGCGGTGGCGGTGATGCTGGGTGTCGTCAGCCTGGCGACGCTGCTGGTAAATCCGGTGGCGGCGGCGCGCTGGGGCTGGACGGGGCGCGGCTTCGAGCTGGTCCGGCTGGTCCGGCTCGTCCCCATTCCCCTGCTCGGCCTGGCCGGACTTGCAGTGATTTTCGTCGGCCTTGGCCGGCGCTCGCACGTGTGGCCGTTCGTGGGCGGCGTGATCGTCTTCGTGTCGGGATACCTGGGCCTCGCCGCCAGCTTCTTCCCCTATGTGGCGCCCTATGGGCTGACCATCTGGCAGGCCGCCAACGCCGACTCGGCGCTGCGGCTGGTGGCCATGGGGCTGGCGGTGATCCTGCCGGTGATCATCGGCTACACGGTCTGGGTCTACTGGGTGTTCCGCGGCAAGGTGGCGGCCGATGCGGGCTATCATTGAGGGTCCCCCGCCGCCGGGCGCGCCTCCGACAGGACGGTGGGCGGCGCGCCTGGCCTGGTTCGTCGGGCTGGCGCTCGGCTCGGCCCTGGCGACCGCGCTCGTCGCCTACGCACTGAAGGCGCTCTTGCCTTCCGGCTGAGGCCGGGCTTTGAGGGCCGTATGGCCCTGCCCCTCTGCCGCCTCTACCTGATCACCCCGCCCGCCATCGACGACCTGGCGGCGTTCGGGCGCGCGCTTGGCGAGGCGCTGGAGGCGGGCGACGTGGGCGCGCTGCAGGTGCGGCTGAAGGACGTTCCGGACGACATCGTCACCGCGGCGGTCCGCATGATGCAGCCCATGGCCGCGGCGCGGGACCTGGCCCTGATCCTCAACGACCGGCCCGACCTTGCCGCGCGCCTCGACTGCGACGGCGTGCACGTCGGCCAGGCCGATGCGCCCTACGCCGAGGCCCGCCGCCTGATGGGCCGGGATCGCATCGTGGGGGTCACCTGCCACGACAGCCGACACCTGGCCATGGAGGCGGCCGAAGCGGGCGCGGACTACGTCGCCTTCGGCGCCTTCTTCCCCACCTCCACGAAGGAGGCCAGGTCCCGCGCCGACCCCGAGCTCCTGGAGATGTGGCAGGAGATCATGGTGACGCCGTGCGTGGCCATCGGCGGCATCACCGTGGCCAATTGCCGCCCGCTGGTGACCGCGGGCGCGGACTTCCTGGCCGTCTCGGCCGGCGTGTGGGCGCATCCCGACGGACCAGGCGCGGCGGTGGCCGCCTTCAACGCCGAGATCGCGGCGGGCCTTGCCGAGCGCGAAACCAGGCACAGCTAGGCGTCGCCGAAGGGCGCGAACAGCTCCGGCAGGTGCGCCGCGAACGGCCGCCAGCGTCCGATCGAGCGGTCGTAGATCGGCTCGCGCACCTGCGCCATGCTGGCCGACTTGACCATGCGCCGCCCTTCCCAGAACCGCAGCACCCGGTCGTCCCAGCCAAGGCCGCAGTGGTCGAGAATGCGCCGCGACTGCGCCTCCGGCTCGGCGACCAGGTCCTCGTAGCGCAGTTCGAGCATCCGCCCGGGCGGGAGCACGGCCCGCCAGTGGTCCATCAGCCGCTCATAGGCCCGGTAGTACCGCAGCAGCTCTGCCTGATCGTAGGCGTAGGGCTGCTGGAAGGAGAACAGCAGCGACCAGCACGACAGTAGCTGGTCGCGCGGATCGCGGCGGCAATGGATGATCGGCGCGTTCGGCAGGCAGACGCCGACGATGCCGAGGTTCTCCAGGTTCTCCAGCCATTTGTCGGCCGTCCGTGGCTTGCCGCCGGTCGCCAGCTCGCCGAGATAGACCCCGCCGAGGGCGGCGCAGTCCACGGCGTTCATCTCGCGCGCCCATTCGGGAAAGCTGGAGCCGTCGCGCCCTCGGGAGGCCTGCAGCATGCGCGGCATGGCGATGGCCTCGCCGGCGCCGTGGACGTCGGGATGGGACGCGAGGATCTGCTCCACCAGCGTCGAGCCGCAGCGGGGCATGCCGACGATGAAGATCGGCCGGTTGGAGGGATCGCCACGGCCCGCCAGCCGCGCCATCAGAGCCTTGTCGAACACGTCCGCCAGCTGTCGGTAGTAGGCTTCCGTCTCGGCCACGTCGTAGACGAGGCTGGCCCGCTTGACCGCGTTCGCTCTGGCGAACACCGACGCGGCCAGGTCGAACTCGCGCCGGTCCTCATAGGCCTTGCCCAGCGAGAACAGCACCTGGGCCCGCTCGTCGATCGGCAGCTCCTCGGCCTGGTCGGCGAGGTCGCGAACCAGCGCGAGCAGCTGCTGCGCCTCGGCCGACCCGTCTCCCATCGGGCGCATCCGGATCAGGGTGTAGAGCACCTCGTGGGCGTGCACATCGAGGTCGAGCGTGCGTTTCAACCGCGCCCTCGCGCCGTCGACATCGCCCAGGAACAGCTGGGTCACGCCGAGGTCGCGGTGGTGCTGCGCCACCTCGGGCGCCCAATCGGCGGCCATTTGCAGATAGGCAAGCGCCTCTGGCAGCCGGTCGACCTCCACCAGCAGCGCGCCGAGGAAATGCGCGGCCTGGACGTAGCGCGGCCGGCGCTCCAGGGCGTCGCGGGCGGCGCGCTCGGCCTCGGCCCATTGCTCGAGGCGACGATGGGCGACGGCCAGGCCAAGGCGCGCCTCGGCGCTATGCGGGTTGAGCCGCGCCGCGGCCTCGAACTCCGCCTGGGCCTCCTGCCAGCGGCTCTCCGCCAGGTGGGCCTCACCCGCCGCGTGGTGATCGCTCGCCGGGCTGCGGGGGGCGTTCATGGAGCGCTCCCCGATTCCGCGTCCTGCGCCAGGCTCAACTCAAGGTGCTTCGTCATCTCGGCGGCAGCTGAATTGAGCGCGTCAGTTCGCAAATCACGGATTCCCGCAACCCCTTCGCACGCAGCAGAGTCATCCGTCTACATCGCCCGCCATGGGTGAGACGATCGATTGCCATCCCGTCACGCAACAACGCGGCCTTCAACGCGAAATCTCAGAAATATTGCAAGACGTTGTTTAGTCTTCAGGAATGCAACCCCAGCTGATGCCGTTGGGTCACTTTGAGCCGCATGCGGTCGAAGCAGCGTCAATTTGTCTTGCCAATTATGCGGACATTGATTCTAGGGTCGTCGCGGGCGGCCTTCGGGGCGAGGCGGTTGAGTGAGTTTTCGCCGATGGTCGCGTCTGATCGCAGTTCACTCCATCGCAGAGAGGAAGCCCGCAGAGTGGAGCCTGAAACGCGCACGGTTCGGGCGGGTTCTGAGGACGGTCGCCGCGACCTGGCGCCCCGCCTGGAGGCGGAGGGCATCCTGGAACTGGACGTCGAGCCGTTCGCCCTGCGGGACGACGAGATCGAGCTGACCGAGCGGCGCTGGGGCAAGGGTCGCGCCAAGCACGTAGGATACAATCCCAGCACGAATAAGTGCGACGGCGCGGGCGACGAAGGTCCCGAACTGGATCGGGTGCGCGCATTGCTGGCGCGCTATGGCGACTGGGCCAGCGACCTCATCGCCCGGTTCTTCCCGGCCTATCATCCGCGTCTGGAGATCGGCCGGGCCAGCCTGCGGACCAGGTCGGCCGAGGAGGCCGCGCCGAGCTGGCGCAAGGATGATCGCCGTCTGCACGTCGACGCCTTCACCTCCCAACCGGTGGCAGGGCGCCGCATCCTGCGCACCTTCACCAACATCGATTCGGCGGGCGCCGCCCGGGAATGGGCCATCGGCGAGGGGTTCGAAGAACACGCCCGGCGATTCCTGGGCCGCACGCGACGTCTCGCGCCCGGCGAGGCGGCGCTGCTGCGCGGCATCGGACTGACCAAGAGCGTGCGCACCGACTACGACCAGATCATGCTCGGCATTCACGACGCCGCGAAGCGCGACCTCGCCTACCAGGCTTCCGCGGCCAGGCGGCGAATCGCCTTTCCCGCCGGCGCAACCTGGGTGGTCTTCGTCGACCAGACGCCGCATGCGGCGCTGGCCGGCCGTGGGGCGCTGGAACAGACCTTCTATCTGCCCGTCGACGCGCTGCACGACGAGGCGTCGTCGCCCCTGCGCGTTCTGGAGCGGCTGACCGGCGGAACGCTGACCTAGCGGCGCGACGCAGCCCGGCAAGGGCATCCTTAGCCACCTCTTCACTAAGTTAACCTAATGCTGCCCCCATGAGGGGGCTTGCTCTATTCGTCCTGTTGACGCTGCTTCCGTGGCGCGCTGTCGCCGGTGACGTGGTCGTCAGCGTGCGCACGCCTCGCGGCAAGCCGGTGCCGAACGCCGCCGTGACCATCGCGGCGCCCCACACCGGCCCGATCCGCTTCCCCTGGCCGATGCGCGTCGCGCAGCAGAACCTGAGCTTCGATCCCTTCGTGCTGATCGTGCCGGTGGGCGCGGACGTGGCCTTCCCGAACCTCGATAGGGTGCGTCACCACGTCTATTCCTTCTCGCCGGCCAAGACCTTCGAGCTGAAGCTCTACGGCCGCGACGAGACGCGCGTCGTCCATTTCGACAAGCCGGGCGTGGTGCCGCTCGGCTGCAACATCCACGACAGCATGGTGGCCTTCGTGCTGGTGGTCGACACGCCCTACGCCGGCATGACCGACGCGTCCGGGCAGGCGGTGATCCACGGCGTGCCCCCCGGCGCCCAGGCAGTGCGGGTCTGGCACCCCTACCTGCGGGCCCCCGGCAACGCCGTGAGCGTGGCCGCGGCGGTGCCCCAGGATGGGGCGGTCCGCGTGCAGGCGACCGGCGATCTTTGGACGCCGGTCCAGCCGCACCGGATGTACTGACGATGTTCGCGCGTCTCCGCACCAAGCTGACGGTGCTCTACGCCGGCCTGTTCGGGGTCGCCATGGCGCTCACCGCCGTCGCGGTCTACCTGGCCATGGCCGCCAACGCCGAGCGCGTGGTCCGCGACCAGCTCGCCGCCAGCGGCGCCGTGTTCGATCGGCTCTGGACCATGCGCTCCGGCGAGCTTCAGGCCGGGGCCGACCTGCTCTCCCGCGACTTCGGCTTCCGCGAGGCCGTGGCAAGCCACGACGCGGTCACCACCCAATCGGCGCTGGAGAACCTGCGCCAGCGGTCGGGCATCGATCTGGCCTTCATCGTCGGCGTCGACGGGCGCGTGACGGTCTCCGACGGGCGCGATCTGGGCCCCGACGGCGCGGCCATCGCCCGCGCCGTGCAGTCCGACCAGAGCGGCCAGGTTCCCGGCGGCGTGGCCACCCTCGGCGGCGCCCCCTACCAGGCGATCGCCACGCCGATCCTGGCGCCCACCCTCACCGGCTGGGTGGTGTTCGCCCAGAAGCTCGACAAGCGCGAGATGTCGTCGCTCGAGCGACTCTCGGCGATCCCGCTGACCGCGACGGTGCTGAACCGGAGCGCCAACGGCCGCTGGGCCGACCTGGAGAGCCCAGGCTCGGCCAGCAATGCGGCGCTCAGCGCCTTCGTCGAGCAGACCCTGGCGGGACAGTGGGGCGTGCGCAAGCTGGACGTCGGCGCCGGCGCGGCGATCGCGCTGGTCAAGCCGCTGAAGACGCTGGCGGGACAGCCGCCCGCCGTGCTGCTCCTGCGGTACCCCCTGGCCCGGGCGCTGGCGCCCTATCAGCCGCTGCTCGAGATACTGCTGGCCATCGGGCTGGCTGGCATGGGCCTGGCGGTGGGCGGCAGCTGGGCGCTGGCCCGCAGCGTCACCCGGCCGGTTTCCGCCCTCGACGCGGCGGTCCATGGCCTGCAGCGGGGCGAAGCGGCGCGGGTGGCGGTGGGCAGCCGCGACGAGATCGGACGGCTGGCCGAGAGCTTCAACGCCATGGCCGCCTCCATCGGCGAGCGCGAACGGCAGATCACCCACCTCGCCATGCACGATCCGGAAACGGACCTGCCCAATCGACTGGCGCTGGAGAAACGGCTCGGCGAACTCGAGCAGGAAGGTGGCCGGGGCGTCACCGCGGTCGCCGCCCTCGCGATCGACCGCTTCGCCGATGTCCGGGGGGTGATCGGCTATGAGCTGGCCGGCGCCCTGGTGCGCGAGGTGGCCCAGCGGATTGCCGCCCGGATTCCCCGCGCGGTGATCGGACGACTCAGCTCCGACACCCTGGGGATGATCTTCCAGGCCCGGGACATGGACGCCGCCCGCGCCGGCGCCGCCGCGATCCAGGCCGCGCTCGAGACGCCCGTGCGGCTCGGGGAGGCGACCGCCGACGTGTCCATCACCATCGGCCTTGCCGAGGCCGGACACCCGCGCAACGGCGCGCGCTCTCCCTTCGTCTGCGCCGCCATCGCCGTGGGCCAGGCCCGCAAGGCGCGCCAGAAGCTGGCGGTGTTCGACCCCGAGGCCTACGGCGATCCCGCCGCCAACCTGTCGCTGATGAGCGAGATGCTGCGCGGCATCGAGCGCGGACAGTTGCTGGTGTTCCACCAGCCTAAGTACGACATCCGCAAGGGCGCGGTGAGCGGCGTCGAGGCGCTGGTGCGCTGGCGTCATCCTCAGCGCGGGCTCTTGTCGCCCGACATGTTCATCCCGCTCGCCGAGGAGACCGGTCACATCCGGGCCCTCACCGACTGCGTACTGAGTCAGGCGATCGAGCACCAGGCCGCCATGCGCCTGGCCGGCCACGAGCTGGACATGTCGGTGAACATCTCCGGGAGGCTGCTGTCCGACCCCGAGTTCGCTGACGCGGCCCTGGCGATGACGGCGAAGGCCGAGGGCGAGATCCGATTCGAGGTCACCGAGACCGCGGTCATCGACGACCCCGAGCGGGCGCTTCGCCACATCGAGCGTTTCGCCCAGGGGGGCATCGGCGTGTCGATCGACGACTACGGCTCGGGTCTGTCGTCGCTGGCCTATCTGAAGCAGATCAAGGCCGAGGAGCTGAAGATCGACAAGGCCTTCGTGCTGGGCGTGGCCGACAGCCGCAAGGATGCCCTGCTGGTCCGCAGCACGATCGACCTGGCGCACAGCCTCGGCCTGAAGGTCACCGCCGAGGGGGTGGAGACCCACGAGGCGTTTTCCTTGTTGGCAGGCATGGGCTGCGATTTCGCCCAAGGTTTCCTGATCGAACGGCCGATGCCGCTCAAGGATATATTGACGTTCCTGCACCAAGATCGTCGCGAAAGACGCCGTTACGGCTAATCTGGGGTGGAATTAACTTGCTGACCTGGCGCATTGCAGCGGTCCTGGCTGCCGTTGTGCTGGGCGGATTTCCCCAGCTTGCGCGCGCCCAGGTGGACCTGCTCTCGCGCGAGACCGTTCACGGCGTAGTCGACCTGCGGGCCGCGGCCGCGGACGGCGAGCCCTCCTTCACCGACGGCGGCTTCGGCAAGGCCCGGTACGGCGCAGAGGGCGCGGGCTATCACGGCCGGTTCGACCTGGCGATGGGCGCGGTGGAATGGACGCCGAGGTTCGGCTGGGAGTGGCGGGCGGTGGTCGACGCCGGTTATCAGCCCGGCCAGGAGCACCTCTTCGACCTCTACCAGGCCTACCTGAGCTACAAGCCCGTGCCGCATTCGGCGACACAGTTCAGCGCCCGATTCGGCCTGTTCTATCCGCCCATCTCGCTCGAGCACGACGCCCGCGTCTGGGGGATCACCAACACGATCACACCCTCCGCTATCAACAGCTGGGTGGGCGAAGAGCTGAAGGTCGCCGGGGCTGAAGCCAAGGTGACCCACAACTTCGGCGGCCAGCAGCTGTCCGCCGTCCTCGGCGTGTTCGGCTACGACGATACGTCAGGGACGCTGCTGTCGTTCCGCGGCTGGGCTTTCCACGACCTGCTGTCGCAGGCCCGCGGCTCGTTCGAGCTGCCGCCGCTGTCGGGCTTCGAGCTGAAGTTCCAGGACACCGAAACCTATTCGACCCTGGAGATCGACCATCGCGCCGGCCTCTACGGCCAGGTGGAATGGCGGCCGACCGACCGGCTGGACCTGCAGGCGCTCTACTACAACAACCGCGGCGATGCGGTCGGCGTGACCGAGGACCTGCAGTGGGCCTGGGCGACGCACTTCCTGTCGCTCGGCGCCACCGCGCAGCTGGACGAACATACGCGCCTGTCCGCCCAGTACCTGTCCGGCCGCACCATCATCGGTCGGACGACGTTCCGCCTCACCGACGTGTCGTTCCGCTCGGCCTACGCGATGCTTGCCCACGATGTCGGCCCAGGCGTGGTGAGCGTGCGCGTCGACACCTTCCAGACCGGCGACAACGCCAACCGCCCGCCGGTCGCCAACGACGAGCGCGGCTGGGCCGCCATGGCGGCCTATCGGCGTCCTCTGAACCAGTACCTCGACCTTCGCTTCGAGGCGCTGCACATCGAAAGCACGCGCCCTTCGCGCATCCTCGCCTACGAGGCGCCGCACCAGACGCAGACGATTTTCCAGACCAGCCTGCGGTTTACGTTCTAAGTCCGGACGCATGCGGATATATGCTCAACCCGCGCAGGAGGGCTGGACGCGGGTGCGGTGATTGCCTAAGCGGCGCACCTCGCAGCGAGGAGTCGGACTTGAGCAAACGCGCCCTAATCACCGGCGTCACCGGCCAGGACGGCGCGTACCTATCGCAGTTTCTGCTCGACAAGGGATACGAGGTCTACGGGCTCGCGCGGCGCTCGTCGCATCAGGGCGTCGTCGAGCATCGGCTGCGGTGGCTGGGGATCGAAGACCGGATCAATTTCGTGCCCGGCAATCTCACCGATCTCGCCTCGCTGCTCAACGTGGTCGAGACGGTCAAGCCGGATGAGGTCTACAACCTTGCCGGGCAGTCCTCGGTGGGCGTGTCGTGGCAGCAGCCCATCGCCACCGGACAGGTCACCGGCCTCGGCGTCTCCAATGTCCTGGAGGCGGTGAGGATGCGGGCTCCGGAGGCGCGCTTCTACCAGGCCTCCTCGTCCGAGATCTTCGGGAAGACCGGCGGCGGGGTCCAGAACGAGGCCACGCCGACCCATCCGCGCTCGCCCTACGCTGCGGCGAAGCTGTACGGCCACTGGATGACGGTGGTCTACCGGGAGAGCTACGGGATGCACGCCTCGTCGGGCATCCTGTTCAACCACGAAAGTCCGCTGCGGGGCCTGGAGTTCGTCACCCGCAAGGTGACCGACGCGGTGGCGCGGATCAAGCTGAACATGGGCCGCGAGCTGCGGCTGGGGAACATCGATTCGCACCGCGACTGGGGCCATGCGCGCGACTACGTCCGCGCCATGTGGCTGATGCTGCAGCAGGATTCTCCCGACGACTATGTGGTCGCCAGCGGGCGGACGACGACGGTGCGCCGGATGTGCGAGATCGCTTTCGACTATGCTGGCCTCAAGCTCGAGGACCACCTGGTCATCGATCCCGCCTTCTGGCGGCTCGCCGAGGTGGACTACCTGCTGGGGGATCCCGCCAAGGCCAGGCGGGTGCTCGGCTGGGAGCCGACCGTGACCCTCGAGGAGATGATCCACGAGATGGTGGACGCCGATCTGGCGCGGCTGAAGGCCGCCTGAGCCCCGAAAGCATTACCCGATCGGGCAGGTGGCGCGTTAGAAGCCTGCCAACTCCAGCAACCTCCAGAGCGATCTCATGTCCGACGACGCCGAAAACACCCTCGTCCTCACCCTCGATACCGGTGCGGTGACCATCCGCCTGCGGCCCGACCTTGCCCCCGACCACGTGGCGCGGATCAAGGAGCTCGCACGCGAGGGCTTCTACGACGGGGTGGTGTTCCACCGCGTGATCGACGGCTTCATGGCCCAGGGCGGCGATCCGACCGGGAGCGGCATGGGCGGTTCGCCGAAGCCGAACCTGAAGGCCGAGTTTTCCCGCGAGCCGCACGTCCGCGGCGTCTGCTCGATGGCCCGCTCGTCCAACCCGAACTCCGCCAACAGCCAGTTCTTCATCTGCTTCGACGACGCCCGATTCCTCGATGGCCAGTACACCGTCTGGGGCGAGGTGGCCGAGGGCATGGAGAACGTGGACGCGCTGCCCAAAGGCGAGCCGCCGCGCACCCCGGGCAAGATCGTCACCGCGCGGGTGGCGGCGGACGCGAAGTAGCCGCGGGGCGCGATGCGCCTATCCGACTTCGACTTCGAGCTCCCGGAGGACCGGATCGCGCTGCGGCCGGCGCGGCCGCGGGATGCGGCGCGCCTGCTGGAAGTGCGGCCCGACGCGCGTCTCGAGGACCGCATCATCCGCGACCTGCCCGGCCTGCTGCGGCCGGGCGACGCCCTGGTGTTCAACGACACCCGGGTCATCCCGGCCCGGCTCAAGGGCGTGCGCCGGCGCGAGGACGGCGCGGTGGCCGTGGAGGCGACGCTGCACCAGCGCCTTTCGCCGTCGCGCTGGACCGCCTTCGCCAAGCCCGGCCGGCGCCTGCGCGAAGGTGACCGTATCCGGTTCGGCGAGGCCGAGGACCGAGCCTGCTTCCTGGCGGCGCTGGACGCCACGGTCGCAGCCAAGGGCGAGGGCGGGGAGGTCACCCTGGCCTTCGACCTGGCCGGGCCCGACCTCGACCTGGCGATCGCCGAGCGGGGCGAGATGCCGCTGCCGCCCTACATCGCCGCCCGCCGGCGCGAGGACGAGGACGACCGGCGCGACTACCAGACCGTCTACGCCCGGGAGGATGGCTCTGTGGCCGCGCCCACGGCGGGCCTGCATTTCACGCCCGGGCTTCTGGACGCGCTGGCGGCGCGCGGCGTGTCCCGTCATTTCGTCACCCTGCATGTGGGCGCCGGCACCTTCCTGCCGGTAAAGACCGAGGACGTCTCCCACCACCGCATGCATGCCGAGTTCGGCGAGGTGTCGGCGGACGTCGCCCACGCACTCAACGCGGTGCGGAGGCAAGGCGGGCGGATCGTGGCGGTGGGCACGACGGCGCTGCGGCTGCTGGAAAGCGCGGCCGACGAGACCGGGCGGCTCGCGCCCTTCGCGGCGGAGACCGCGATCTTCATCACGCCCGGCTACCGGTTCCGCACCGCCGATGCGCTGATGACCAACTTCCACCTGCCGCGCTCGACGCTGTTCATGCTGGTGGCGGCCTTTGCCGGGCTGGAGGCCATGCGGGCGGCCTACGCCCACGCCATCGCCACGGGCTACCGGTTCTATTCCTACGGCGACGCCAGCCTGTTATGGCGCGCCGCCTGATGGCCGCCTTCCCCTTCCTGATCCAGGCCCGCGACGGCGCCGCCCGCACCGGGGTGATCGAGACGCCGCGCGGAGCCATCCGCACGCCGGCCTTCATGCCGGTGGGCACGGCCGGGACGGTGAAGGCGCTGACCGTCGATCAGGTGCGCGACTCGGGCGCCGACATCCTGCTGGGCAACACCTATCACCTGATGCTGCGGCCCGGCGCCGAGCGGGTGGCGCGGCTGGGCGGACTGCACCGGTTCATGCGCTGGGACGGGCCGATCCTCACCGACTCCGGCGGCTTCCAGGTGATGAGCCTGTCGAAGATCGCCAAGGTGACGGAGGAGGCGGTGACCTTCCAGAGCCACATCGACGGCTCGCGGCACGTGATGACGCCCGAACGCTCGGTGGAGATCCAGGCCGACCTGCTGGGCTCGGACATCGTGATGCAGCTCGACGAGTGCGTGGCCTGGCCGGCCCCCGCCGATCGTGCGGGCGAGGCGATGCGCCTCTCGGCCCGCTGGGGCGCGCGGTGCAAGGCCGCGTTCGGCGCCCGGGACGGCCAGGCGCTGTTCGGCATCCAGCAGGGCTCGACCTTCGAGGCGCTGCGGCGTGAGTCGGCCGATCGGCTGATCGAGACCGGCTACGACGGCTACGCCATCGGCGGCCTGGCCGTGGGCGAGGGCCACGCGGCCATGTGCGAGGTGCTGGACTATGCGCCGGCCATGCTGCCGGACGACCGGCCGCGCTACCTGATGGGGGTCGGCACGCCCGCCGACCTCGTGGAGGCGGTCGCGCGCGGCGTCGACATGTTCGACTGCGTGCTGCCGACCCGCGCCGGCCGGCACGGCCAGGCCTGGACCTGGGAGGGCGCGATCAACCTGAAGAACGCGCGCTTCGCGGAGGACCCCGAGCCGCTCGATCCGGCCAGCGCCTGCTCGGCCAGCCGCGACTATTCCAAGGCCTATCTGCACCACCTGGTGAAGGCCGGGGAGATCCTCGGCCAGGTCCTGCTGAGCTGGCACAACGTCGCCTTCTTCGAGACGCTGATGTCGGAGATGCGCGCGGCGATCGTCGGCGGGACCCTGGCGGCGCTGCGCCGGCGGATGGCGGCTGGGGAGGCCGTCTGAGGCTTATCGCTGCTGTGCGTCGCCCGCGGGCGGTTCGTAGGCGACGCTGGACGGATGGGCGAGGTGCCGCGGCGCGCTGGGCGGCGGACAGCCCTGGGCCTCGCCCAGGCCCTTCAGATAGGCGCGCCGCTCGGCCCCGGCGGTGATGGCGGCCATCACCAGCCGGTCGTGGCGGTTGGCGCCGGTGATCCAGCGCACGCCGCCGTGGAACGGAATCGCCTCGGTGACCGTGGCGCTGAGCAGGCTGAGCGCGGACTCGCGGGCGTTGTCCTGGCCGCGGGTCACGGTCGCGCCCCGCTCGGCGTCCACCGGTTCGTCGAGGTCCGGGCCGAGGGCGTCGTTCAGCGCGCTGACCTGGGCGCCCAGCGCCGCGCAGTCCCTTGGCGCGCGCTCGTAGGGGTCGTTCAGCGCGCGCAACAGCACCGGCGGGACCTTGCTGCGGACCAGGTTGAAGTCGCGGAAAGGCTGCACGGCGGGCCCGTGGAGGAGATCCTGCTGGCCCTCCTGCTCGGGCGTGAGCAATCGCCTGGCCGGCGCGTCGGCCTCCGTCGGGGGCGGCGCGGCCGGATCGGCGCGCGCCGGCGCCTGGAGCAACAGCAACGACGACGCCAGGAGGCACGGGGACAGGGCGCGCATGGCCGCCATCCTAGCTCCGCCGTTTCACGTCGGCCAGTCACCGCCGCGTGCTTGCCGCGGCAAGGCCCCGCCCCTAAGGTCCGCGCCTTCTTCGCCGGGCCATTGCGCGGCCGAAGCGGGCCGGTAGCTCAGTGGTAGAGCACCCGACTTTTAATCGAGTGGTCGTGGGTTCGACCCCCACCCGGCCTACCACCTCCGCCCGCGCCAGCATGAGGGTTCAGGGCGCGGTCAGCTTCCGATACAGCCGCCAGGTGGCGTGGCCGAGCACCGGAACCACGAAGATCAGCCCGAACAGGGCGGGCAGCGAGCCCAGGATCAGCGCGCCGGCGACGATGACGCCCCAGAGGGTCATGGTGCGGAGGTTGGTCCCGATCGCCCGCATCGAAAGGCCGATGGCCTGGTCGACGCGCAGGTCGCGGTCGAGGATCGCCGGCAGCGAGATGGCGCTGATCGCGAAGGTGACGGCGGCGAACAGGAAGCCGACGCCCACGCCGACCACGATCATCGTCCAGCCGGCGCTCGTTGCGAACACGTCGTGGGCGAAGCCGGCGAGCGAGGCCGGCGGCTTCGGGCCCAGGGTGAACTGGAAGATGCTGTAGGCGAACGCCAGCCAGAGCAGGAAGATGCCCAGCAGGATCAGGCCCATCTCGACGATGGCCGCGAGGCCCGGCGCGCGCAGGACGCCCAGCGCGTCGGCCCAGGTCACCGCCGCGCCTTGTTCCCGCCGGCGGCTGATCTCGTAGAGGCCGATGGCCAGGATCGGGCCCAGCAGGGCAAAGCCGGAGAGCAGCGGGAACACCAGGGGCAGCAGGTCGTTTCGCAGCACCAAGGCGGCCAGCAGGAAGCCCGCGATCGGATAGACCAGGGCGGCGAAGACGACGTCGCCGCGCGTGGCGGTCAGGTCCGCCGCGCCCTCGCGCAGGGCGTCCCGAAGGTCCTTGAGCTGGATTCGACGGATCGCCGGAAGCGCGCTCTCCGCGTGGGCGCGCGGCCGCCGGCCCATCGCGTGGTCGATGTCGCGGGCGGCTCCGGAGACCTGCTCCACCGCCATTTCGAACGGATTGCGGATGTGATGATCTGCGGACAAGCTGTGCCTCCCTCGATCTTTGCCGAGGTCGGGATGCTGTCCGGCGCCGGCCGATGGGACTGGCGCGACGGCGCAGACCACGACCTCCTATTGCGACTAGCCTATCACGACGCCGTCCGGCTGTCGTCCCGCGGGCCGCGGCGTCACCAGACTCCCGGCGCCAGCCTCCAGGTGCGGGCGCGGTAGGCGTTCCAGGCGGGACCGAACTGGGAGGCGAGCATCCGCTCCTCGGAGCGGATGCGGGCGATCAGCGGCGGCAGCATCAGCGCGGCCAGGATCACCCCGGCCCAGGCGCGGAAGGCCAGTCCCCAGCCCAGCACCGAGATCAGCAGGCCCACGTAGCTGGGGTTGCGGACCCACCGGTAGGGCCCGTTCGTGACCAGCTGGTGGCCCGGCTGGATCGCCACCAGGCCGCTGAACCGCCGCCCCAGCACGAACACCGGCCAGATCCGGACCCAGCAGCCGATCGCGAACAGCGCCACCCCGACCCAGCGGGTCGCGTCGCCGTCGATGGTCCAGAGGTCCCTGCGGTCGGTGTAGGCCGGCAGCCAGCCGTCCAGCAGGCCGACGATGCCGAACGCGGCCAGCACCCAGCGATTGCCGCGGTCTTCCCGCTCGCCCGAGCTGAGGTTGCCGGACGTGAACATCGCCGCGACCACGGCGGCGAGCACGATAGCCACCACGGCGACCAGGGCCGGATGCGAGAAGAACGGGCCCAGCCCGCCCCAGCCCAGGATGGCCAGGCCGATCCACAGCGCGCAGGCGACGAGCGCGATCAGGAACGTCAGCAGCCGCTGCATGATCTCACCTCTTCTCAGCAGGGCGCCGGGTGCAGTCGGGCGTCTTGCCGCGCAGCGGGCGCCCTGCTAAATGAGCCGCCCTGCGGCGATGAGCCGAACGCGCCGGCGGGCAGATCGCTCTCCGGCGCGTTGTTCATTGTCCGCCCCGATTCTAGGAGTGTAGCTCAGCTGGTAGAGCATCGGTCTCCAAAACCGAGGGCCGTGGGTTCGAGTCCCTCCACTCCTGCCACTATATAGGTTCGCGCGGGCGCTGGCCCGCCGACCGGAAAGAGTACGAACGCCTCTGATGCCGAAGGATCAAGCCGCCTTCCCCACCAACATCCGTCCCCGCACCCCGGTGCGCGGCGCGGGCGCCGGCGAGCCGCCGAAGAAGGGCGGCAACCTGATCGACTGGATCGCCGGCCTGCCGAAATTCGCCCGCGAGGTGGACGCCGAGCGGAAGAAGGTCACCTGGACCAGCTGGAAGGAGACCTGGATCACCTCCGTGATGGTGGGGATCATGGTGGTGTTCGCCGCCCTGTTCTTCTTCCTGGTCGACACCGGGTTCGGCTACGGCATCAACTGGATCCTGCGCCTCGGCGGCGTCACGCCGGCTGGCCAGGTGGGGAGCTAGGCGCAGATGAGCGAGACCGCCGCCCACGCCCACCCGGACCACAAGTGGTACATCGTCCACGCCTACTCGAACTTCGAGAAGAAGGTGGCCGAGTCGATCCGCGAACAGGCCCACAGCCAGGGCCTCGACGAGGCCTTCTCCGAGATCCTGGTGCCCACCGAGGACGTGGTGGAGATCCGCCGGGGCCGCAAGGTCAACGCGGAGCGCAAGTTCTTCCCCGGCTATGTGCTGGTGAAGATGAACATGAGCGACGAGGCCTATCACCTCGTCAAGAACACCCCGAAGGTGACCGGCTTCCTGGGCAGCGGCAACAAGCCGATGCCGGTGTCGGAGCGGGAGGTGGCGCGGATCATCGGCGCCATCGAGGAGGGCGTGGAGCGGCCCAAGCCCACCATCATGTTCGAGATCGGCGAGACGGTGCGGGTGATCGACGGCCCGTTCGCCAGCTTCAACGGCTCGGTGGAGCAGGTCGACGAGGAACGCGCCCGCCTGCGTGTCACCGTCTCCATCTTCGGCCGCGCCACCCCGGTGGAACTGGAATACGCCCAGGTCGAAAAGACCACCTGAGCTTCCCTCCCCAGGGAGGCACTGGGGCCTGCCCTCAATTCACAAGGCCATCCCGGAAAGCCGCGCAGCGGCTTGTCCGGGACCTCGGCGTGAGCGGCTGCGGGAGATCCCGGGCAGCGGCTCCGCCGCTTCCGGGATGACATCCCTTTTGGCTAATCCCGGTCGAAGCGGATCCAGCCGTCCGGCCGCAGCAGCTCCAGCGGCGTGAAGCGGGCCTTGTAGTCCATCTTGTGGCTGCCCTGGACCCAGTAGCCGAGGTAGACGAACGGCAGGCCCACGAGGCCCGCCTGGACGATGTGGTCCAGGATCACGAACGAGCCGAGGCTGCGCCGCGGCGCATCCGGCTGGTAGAAGCTGTAGACCAGGGACAGGCCGTCAGCGAGCTGGTCGACCAGCGCGCAGGCCACCAGGTCGCCCGGGCCGCCATCGCGCGACGGCTCGCGGTATTCCACCAGGTGGGTCCGCACCGAGGTGTCCTCGACCATGGCCACATAGTCCGGCCAGCTCATCTCGGCCATTCCGCCGCCGGCATGCCGCGAGGTGAGGTAGCGCCGCAGCAGGTCGAACTGCTCGCGCGTGGCCTCGGCCTCAACCAGGTGGCGCCGCAGGGTGTCGTTGCGCGCCAGCACTCTCCGCTCCGAGCGCGAGAAGACGTACTGCGAGGCCGGGATGCGGGCCGAGACGCAGGCGGCGCAGCTCTCACAGGCCGGGCGGTAGGCGATGTTCTGCGAGCGCCGGAAGCCGCCCTGGGTCAGGGTGTCGTTGACCACCGCGCCGTCCAGCAGCGGCAGGTGGGCGAACACCTTCCGCTCCTCGCGTCCCGGCAGGTAGGGGCACGGCGAGGGAGCCGTCAGGAAGAACCGAAGCTGGCGCGTCGGGAAGTGTTGGGTCAAGGGGACGCGATCTGCCTTGGAGGTCTCGGCTGCAGGGCCCGGATTAGGCGGCATTCCGAGGCTGCGCGCAAGCCTCGGCCCCTGCACGGCAGGGCGTAGGCGTTCGCCGGGCGGCCCGCGTTCGCCCAAGCTCAGAGCCCGGGATTGGCCGGCAGCACCGGCGCCTCGCGCAACAGCACGATGGTGATCCGGCGGTTGCCGGGGAGCAGGGGATCGTCCGGGTAGAGCGGGTCCGAGCTCGCCTTGCCCGACACCTCGTAGACGCGGTCGGGGTCCACCCCGCCGGCCTGCAGGAGCTGGCGCGACGAATCGGCGCGGGCCGACGACAGCGCCCAGTCGGTGGCCGGCCGCGCCCCGCTGGGGCTGGCGCTGGTGTGGCCGGCGATGGTCACCCGGTTGGGCAACTGGTTGATCACCCTGGCCACTGCGCTCAGCAGGATGCGGGCGCGGTCGTTCGGCTTGGCCGATCCCTCCTCGAACATCGAGCGGCCTTCCTGGTCGACCAGCTGGATGCGCAGGCCCTCGGGCGTGTTGTCGACGATGATCTGGCGCGACAGCTCGGCCAGCTCGGGCATGTCCTGCATGGCCTGGCGAAGCGACTGGGCGGCGCTGGTGAAGGCTGCGTCCTGTGGCGTCCTGGCGTTGGCGCCGCCGGTGGTCTGCTGCGACGACTGGTTCTGGCTCTGGCCGGTCTCGCTCACGTCCGGCGGGGCCTCGGGCGCCAGGGCCTGGATCGCGTCGCGCGATCCGGCCGACCGGGTGCCGGAGTCGGCCAGGGCCGTGCCGCTCAGGATGCCGCCCGAGCCGCTGGTGGTCTGGGAGACCGCGGCCGGCGCGAAGTAGTCGGCGATGCCGCGCTTCTGCTCGGGGCTGGTGGTGTTGATCAGCCACATCAGCAGGAAGAAGGCCATCATCGCCGTCACGAAGTCCGCGTAGGCCACCTTCCAGGCGCCGCCGTGGTGGCCGCCGTGGCCGCCCTTCTTTATCTTCTTGATGATGATGGGCGCTTCGCCGACGGCCATGGGAGCGTCCTGAACCGGATTAACCTTGAATCCGGTGAGGGTGGCTGGCGGACGTTAAACTTCGGTTGCGGAGAGTTGGCATGAAGACGGCTTTCATCGGCCTGGGCGTGATGGGCTTTCCGATGGCGCGGCATCTGGCCCGCGCCGGCCACCAGGTGACGGTGTTCAACCGCAGCCTGGAGAAGGCCGAGCGGTGGGCCGAGACTCATCAAGGGCGAGCCGCGCGCACCATCGCCGAGGCGGTCGCCGATTGCGAGCTGGTCGCGCTGTGCGTCGGCAATGACGACGACGTGCGCCAGGTGGTGGGCGAGGCGCTGCCGGCCCTGTCGCCGGGCGCGATCGTCGTCGACCACACCACCGCCTCGGCGAAGCTGGCGCGCGAGATGGCCGAGGCCGCCGCCGCCAGGGGCTGCTTCTTCGTCGACGCGCCGGTCTCCGGCGGCCAGGCGGGGGCGGAGAACGGCCAGCTGGCGATCATGGTCGGCGGCGACGCCGCGGCGGTGGAGCGGGCGCGGCCGGTGATCGAGGCCTACGCCAAGGCGATCCAGCACATGGGCGGGCCGGGCGCAGGCCAGCTGACCAAGATGGCCAACCAGATCTGCATCGCCGGCGTGGTGCAGGGCCTGGCCGAGGCGATGCACTTCTCTAGGCAGGCCGGGCTCGACCCCGCCCTGGTCTATGAGGCGATCTCCAAGGGCGCAGCCCAGTCGTGGCAGATGGACAACCGCTGGAAGACCATGGCCGAGCGGAAGTTCGACTTCGGCTTCGCGGTGGACTGGATGCGCAAGGACCTCGGCCTGGTGCTGGACGAGGCCCGGTCCAACGGCGCACGGCTGGAGCTCACGGCGCTGGTCGACCAGTTCTACGCCGAGGTGCAGGCCATGGGCGGCCGCCGGTGGGACACCTCGAGCCTGGCGGCGCGATTGGACCGCTAGCCCGGCTTCTTCCTCCCTCCCCTTCCTGGGGAGGGCAGCGACGCGCAGCGTCGCGGGTGGGGATGTCTGACGCGCCAACGACTGTCGCCGGGCAGCGAGACCCTGTCCAAACACCCCCACCCTGAGCGCTTCGCGCTCGTCCCTCCCCACTTCAGGGGAGGGAGGCTACCCCAGCAGCTTCGCCGCCCGCGGCGCGAAGTAGGTGATCACCCCCGCGCAGCCGGCCCGCTTGAAGGCTCCGAGGCTCTCCAGGATCGCCCGCTCCTCGTCGAGCCAGCCGTTCTGCGCGGCGGCCATCAGCATCGCGTACTCGCCCGAGACCTGGAACGCGAAGGTCGGCAGGGCGAAGGCCTCCACCACCCGTCGGACGATGTCGAGGTAGGGCAGGCCCGGCTTGACCATGACCATGTCGGCCCCCTCGGCGATGTCGAGGGC
>Ga0105240_10003669_pt1 | contig 23752 bp, 21 predicted proteins | sample KBSC54metaG_FD_80426 | JGI IMG/M metagenome (GOLD analysis project Ga0105240, IMG submission 80426) | Corn rhizosphere microbial communities from Kellogg Biological Station, Michigan, USA - KBS C5-4 metaG | ecosystem: Host-associated > Plants > Roots > Rhizosphere > Soil | place: Michigan, USA...
AGGCCGATGGCGCCCAGCGACTCGGGCTCGTCCATCTCGCCGTCGCCGCAGAACACCCAGACCTTGCGCTTGCTCGTGTCCGCGATGCCGCGGGCGTGCAGGTACTTCATGAACCGCGCCTGGTAGATCGCCTGCAGCGGACCGAGCCCCATCGACACGGTCGGGAACTGCCAGAAATCCGGCATCAGCCACGGATGCGGATACGACGGGATTCCCTTTCCGTCGACTTCCTGCCGGAAGTTGTCGAGCTGCGCTTCGGTCAGGCGTCCTTCGAGGAAGGCGCGCGCATAGATGCCCGGCGACGAATGGCCCTGGAAATAGATCAGGTCGCCGCCGTGATTCTCCGACGGCGCATGCCAGAAATGATTGAAGCCGACGTCATACAGCGTCGCCGCGGACTGAAAGCTCGCGATATGGCCGCCGAGGTCGAGGTCTTTCCTGCCCGCGCGCAACACCTGCATCACGGCGTTCCAGCGAACCAGCGAGTGGATCCGGCTCTCGATCTCGTGGTCGCCGGGCGACGGCTCTTCGGCGCCGGGCGGGATCGTGTTCAGGTATGCGGTGTTCGCGCTGTACGGCAGATGTGTGCCATTGCGCCGCGCCTGGTCGATCAGGCGTTCGAGCAGGTAGTGCGCGCGCGGCGGGCCTTCGCGGTCCATCACCGCCTCGAGCGAGTCGAGCCATTCGCCCGTTTCCTGCGGATCGGTATCCGGTATCGAAAGATGGCCGGTAATGTATTGCGCGGGAAATCTGTCCATTGTCCGTTCTTTCACTGGTCGTGTTGACGGTGCAAGCCCTGTCGGTTGGACCGGCCTGCCGGAAGAAGTGCTGCGCGCTGATTATACGGAACGCGTTTCGGCCGCGCTGCCTGGCGCTTCGGACCGCGTTCAGCTGGCGCTTCGAACCCGGAGCCGCCCGCCGGTTCAGTCGCGCGGCGCGGTGATCTCGATCTCGGTGATCTCTTCGCTGTCCGGCTGCTGCCGGCGCTCTCCCGCTGTTCCCGCTTCGTTGCCGATGACGCGCAGCGTGATCCAGCACCAGTCGGTTCCGGGCAGGTCGATGTTCTGGATCTGCAGGATCGTCTTGCCCCGCGGTGCCGCGCGCTCGAACACCGCATCGCGCTTCGCGCACGCGGCCGCCGGAACAAGTGCCATCAACAAGGCGCCCTCGCTGCCGACAGGCTCCCCACCCAATGCGTCGACCGGCTTCGGGTCCGGTTGCCCGGGAACGGACTGCGCCGGATGGAGCACGAGTGGCTTTGCGTTGCGCGCGAGCCACATCGTTCCCAGCTCGAACCGGTCGTCACCGGCGAGTTTCCAGCGGCGCACCAGCGCGACGTCCCATTGGTCATTCAGCGGATCGTGCAGCGCGACGGCGTCGCCGACACGAAGGCTGCCGCCTTTCGCGGCAGGGGACAGCAGCCGGCTGCCGGTGATGCTCTCGTCCCGGATGACCCAGAGCGTCTCGCCACGTTCTTCGGCGTTGAAGCTGCGCTTGATGCCGGTGACCGGCACGGGTTGCGCAGCGGGCGGCCGTTGACCGGCGGCTGCCGCAGGTGTCGCGCCCGCAGGCCGGGAAGCGTTGAGCTGGCGCAGCTTGCCCGCGATCTCGTTCCACCCGCCTGCCAGTCCGACGCGGCGGTCGAGAGCCTGTCGCGCAGCGCGCTCGGTGAACCCGTTGACCACCCAGTGCGCGATCAGGTAACTGACCAGCTCGATCTGCTGGCGCAGCCGCCGACCCTCGGTTTCGCTGGCCGGCGATTTCTGCCGCTCCTCGAGCCGCTTCAATGTCGCCGAAAGCTGTTCGGACAGGACCGACGAGTCATACAGCAGCAGCTCGGTCGCGGTGGTGAGATGCGCGATCGGCTTCAGCCCTTCCGGTGTCGTCGGATCGACGCCGAGCCGGGTTCCCGGGCGCTGGGCGCCGACGAACGTCATCTGCCGCGGCCGGTCGCGCAGCCAGTAGTAGGCCTGCGCGATCTCGGTGCGCGAGAGCGTCCCGCTGTTGAGCCGCCACATCAGCAACAGCGACAGGTACTCCGCCTCGATCGTGATCTTGCGCTGGCGGTTCGGATCGGACAGGTCGGGAACTTCGAGGGTCTGGACGTTGAATGCGCGCGCCTTCCGGTACATCCGGTGCACCTGCTGCCAGCGCTCGGGAATCCAGTCGGCGTGCCGGTATGCGGTGAGACGCGCCTGCCACGCGAGGTAATGGACGATTCGCGACAGGATCAGTGCCAGCGTGTTCAGCGCGGCGCGCGAGCCGAGGCGCTCCAGGTTGTCGATGAATGCGCGCTCGAGCGTGACGATGAAGGCGCGACCGAGCTCGGAGCAGGCGCGCACGAGCACGGTTTCCAGCTCGCCGCCCGGCTTCGCGGCCAGGTAGTCGCTCTCCAGCCGCAACATGTGCGGATGCATGTCGCGATCGAGGTAGAGCAGCGCTTCGGTGCGCTCGGCGGTGAACGGCAGCTTCAGCGCGTCCTGTTCCAGAAGAAGCTGGAATGCCGCATCCTTCGCGCGCATCGGCTCGCCCAGGGGCAGGCTTTCGAACCATGTCTTGATCCGGGCCCGGTTCGCGAGGTTGTCCGGCGCGCGGGACTTGTCGACCTGCCGCCTGGCGATGATCGAGTCGAAAAAACCGCCCAGCGTCGTCGGCTCGTTATCGTTTCCGGGGCGGCGATTGGGCATGGCTTTTCGCGGCTCAGTGTTGCGTGCCGGTCGCCGCGGTCGCTGCCGCCGCCGTGACCGCATTGGAAATCAGCATCGCGACGGTCATCGGACCGACGCCGCCAGGCACCGGCGTGATCGCGCCGGCGACTTCCCGGACGCGTTCGAAATCGACGTCGCCGCAGAGCTTGCCGTCCGCGCCGCGATTGATGCCGACATCGATGACCGCGGCGCCCGGCTTCACCATGTCGCGCGTGACGAAATTGGCAATGCCCACCGCGGCGACGAGGATGTCCGCCTGCCGGGCGATGTCGCCGAGATTCTTCGTTTGCGAGTGGCAGATCGTCACCGTCGCGCCGGCGTGCAAGAGCAGCATCGCCATCGGCTTGCCGACGATGTTGCTGCGGCCGATCACGACCGCATGCGCGCCCCTGACCGGAATTCCCGCCTCGGCCAGGAGGCGCATCACGCCGCTCGGCGTGCAGGGCCGCAGGCCGGGCTCGTTCAGCACCAGCGCGCCGACGTTCTCGCGATGAAAGCCGTCGACATCCTTCCGCGGATCGATCGCATGCGTGATTTCGGCCGGCCACAGATGCGCAGGCAGCGGCATCTGCACCAGGAACCCGTGGATCTCCGCAGCGCCGTTCAGACGGGCGATGGTGGCCAGCAACTCGGCCTGGGTCACCGTCGTGGGCAGCGCCACCATCTCGGACAAGAGCCCGAGCGCTTGCGCGGTTCGCACCTTGTTGCGCACGTAGATCTGGCTGGCCGGATTTTCGCCGACGATCACGACGGCGAGTCCGGGGGTGATCCCCTGCGTCTTCAATTCCATCACGCGGGCGGCAATCTCGTCACGCACCCGGTGCGCGACCGCGGCTCCATCGATGATCCTTCCGCGCATTTCAGCCAATGCGCGTGGCGACGTTCGTGATGCCCGTCTCCGTGACGACGACTTCGATCTTCTGGTCATGAACGCCGTGCGGGACTTCGTGCCGGCGCTGCAACTGGAATGCGGCCGAGATGCGCGGCGCGGCCGGCGGCAGGAGCGGCAGCAGCCGGTCGTAGTAGCCGCCGCCATAGCCGATCCGATAGCCGTCATCGGCATACACGACGCCCGGGACCAGCACCCAGTCGACCTCGTCGTAGCTTGCGCGGCGGCAGCGGTCCGCGCGCGGCTCGGCGATTCCATACGTGCCGCGGGCAAGCTGGCTCGCTATATCGCTCACTGCATAGAGCTCCAGCATTCTCGCCGCCTTGTTAACGAACGGCAGCAGCAACGTCTTGCCCGAAGACAGCGTGCGCTCGATCAGGCCTCCGGTTTCGACTTCGCTGCCGAAGCTCGAAGTAAGCAGCACACTCCTCGCGTTCAGGTAGGCGGGCATCGCGGTCAGGGTGTCGACGATCGTGCGCGAGCGAACGGACCTGACCTGCGGCGACAATGCGTCACGCTCGGCCAGGACCAGGGCGCGAAGCACCGCCTTTCGTTCATGCAGGCTGCGGGCAGGCGAGTCGTTTTCTGCAAGCATCGTCATCTCTTTATGTTAGCCGAAGCGGGCGATTCCCGCATCGCCTATAATCGAATTCCCATCGATTTCTCACTCGCGCGACGGCACGATTTCATGAAACTCAACGACGTTCACGGCACCTACTCCGCCCGCCGCAATGCGTTCATCGCGGGCATGGGCTACGGCATCGCGCTGATCCCGACGGCGCGCGAAGCGGCGCGCAACCGCGACAGTCTGTATCCGTTCCGGCACGACAGCTACTTCTATTACCTGACCGGCTTCAACGAGCCGGAATCAGTGCTGGTGATGATTGCGGGTACTGCGCCGCGCAGCATTCTCTACTGCCGCGAAAAAAACCTCGAGCGCGAAATCTGGGACGGATACCGCTATGGCCCGGATGGCGCGCGCGAAGCGTTCGGTTTCGACGAAGCACGGCCGATCGGCACGCTTGCCGCCGACCTGCCCCAGTTGCTGTCCGACCAGCCCGCCGTCTATACGTTCGTCGGCTGGGACCCGGAGTGGGACAAGGTCATCACCGGCGCGCTCAACGGTGTCCGGGCGCTGGTGCGCACCGGAATCTCGGCGCCTGCCGTGGTCCACGATGCGCGGGCGCTGCTCGATGCGCAGCGGCTGATCAAGGACGATCACGAGATCGCGATGATGCGCCGCGCCGGCGAAATCTCGTCGCTGGCGCACGCGCGGGCGATGCGCGAGGCGCGGCCCGGACAGTACGAATACCAGGTCGAGGCCGAGCTCTTGCACGAATTCGTCCGCTGGGGCGCGCGGGAGCAGGCGTACTCGGCGATCGTCGCCTCGGGCCCGAACGCGTGCGTGCTGCACTACCGCGAGAACAACCGGCAGATGGCCGAGGGCGACCTGTTGCTGATCGACGCCGGCTGCGAATACGCGAGCTATGCATCCGACATCACGCGGACGTTCCCGGTCGGCGGCAAGTTCACCGGCCCGCAAAAGGCGGTCTACGAAGTGGTGCTCGAGGCGCAGCTCCGGTGCATCGACGCGGTACAGCCGGGCGCGCCGTTCAACGCGTATCACGAGACGGCGATCCGCGTGCTCTCGCAGGGCCTGATCGACCTCGGCCTCTGCCACGGCAGCCTCGACGCGGTGATCGAAAGCAAGTCGTACTTCCAGTTCTACATGCATCGCGCCGGACACTGGCTCGGCCTCGACGTGCACGACGCCGGCGACTATCGCCGCGGCGGATCGACCGGCGTGTGGCAGACGCTGCAGCCGGGCATGGTGCTGACCGTCGAACCGGGCCTGTACATTCGTCCGGCCGACAACGTCCCGCCTCAGTTCCACAACATCGGCGTGCGCATCGAGGACGACATTCTCGTCACCGCGACAGGCACCGACAACCTGACCGCAAAGACGCCGAAGTCGGTCGCCGATGTCGAGGCGGCCTGCCGGCGTTGAGGGCGGGGTCAGATCCGGAGAGGGGTCAGATCCCATTGGCCGATAGCATTGCCATCGACGATACCATTTGACCACTGACCTCGTCATCGTCGGCGGCGGCCCGGCCGGCGCTACGCTGGCGCTGGCGCTCTGCGACAGCGGCCTCGACTACCGGATACTCGACGCGCGCCCGCGCGGCGGCATCGGCATCGGCGACCGCACACTCGCGCTGGCCCACAATGCGCGCCTGCTGTTCGAGCGGATCGGCGTCTGGGACAAGCTGGACAGCGTGACGCCGATCGAGACGATCGACATCTCGCAACGCGGTGGCTTCGGAATCACGGAGCTTGCGGCGTCCGACCTGGGCATTCCGGCGCTGGGCTACGTGATCCGCTATGCCGAGCTGCAGGCGGCGCTCGATGCAGCGCTCGCCGAGGCCGGCATCGGGATCGACTTCGACTGCCGCGTCGAATCGGTCAGCGCATCCGACGACGCGGTCGAGGTGATCGCGCGCTCGAAGAGCTCGGGCGCCGGAATTACCGATGCGCATCGCGCGCGGCTGGTCGTCGTTGCCGACGGCAGCGGCGAGTCGATTCCCGACATCCACCGGCGCAAGATCGATTATCGCCAGCATGCGCTGATCGCGATCGTCACGACCGATGCGATGAAGCCCGGCGTGGCCTACGAACGGTTCACGCAGAGCGGGCCGGTCGCGCTGCTGCCCTTCGGCGCAAGCTACGCACTGATCTGGACGGCCAAGCCTACCCGCGCCGGCGAATTGCTGGCGGCAGGCGACGGCGAATTCCTCGCCGCGCTGCACCGCCATTTCGGCGATCGCGCCGGGCGGTTCACGTCGGTCAGCGCGCGCAACGCATTTCCGCTGTCGCTGCAGTTCGCCTCGCGTGTCACGTCCAGACGCTCGGTGGTGCTCGGCAACGCGGCCCAGGCGCTGCATCCGATCGCCGGCCAGGGCTTCAACCTCGGACTGCGCGACGTCTGGTCGCTCGCCCAGACGCTGCTCGATTCGCGCGGCGCGGACATCGGATCGGCGGCCCGGCTTGCCGCGTACGAAAAGTCGCGCCGCATCGATCGCTGGGCCGGTGTTGCAATGACGCACAGCCTCGTCCAGGCCTTCGCCAACGAGCATCCGCTTGTTGCGCTGCCGCGGGGGTTGGGACTCACTCTCCTCGATTCCGTGCCGCCGCTGAAACGCGCATTCGCGCGGGTGATGCTGAACGGCGTGCGCTGACGGCGGCTTTTCGCCGGGGCCGGCGAACCGCCGGCGCGGACGATCGGCCGGCGAAATAATTTTTGTGAATTCGCCGCGCGCGATGCGCTACGTCGGCAATGCAAGGCGCTATAATTCGTTCCCCATGTCGGCCAGCTTGATGGTCGGCATTTTTTTCTCCGCAACATGCGCATCGGCCCCTACATTCTGAAGAACAATCTGATCGTCGCGCCCATGGCCGGCGTGACGGATCGGCCATTTCGCCAGCTTTCCAAGACGATGGGCGCGGGGATGGCGGTCTCGGAGATGGTGGCGTCGAATTCGCTGCTGTGGGGCTCCGAAAAAACGATCCGGCGCGGCAATCACGAAGGTGAAGTCGAGCCCAAGGTCGTGCAGATCGCGGGCAGCGACCCGCAGATGATGGCCGAAGCCGCGCTGCACAACATCAATACCGGCGCGCAGATCATCGACATCAACATGGGCTGCCCTGCAAAGAAGATCTGCAACGTGGCGGCAGGCTCTGCGTTGCTGAAAGACGAGCCGCTGGTTGCGCGGATCGTCGAAGCGGTCGTCGGCGCCGCGCGCCCGCACGGCGTGCCGGTGACCTTGAAGATCCGCACCGGCTGGGACAAGAACAACCGCAATGCGCTGACGGTGGCGAAGATCGCCGAGAGCGCCGGCATTGCATCGCTGGCCATTCACGGCCGGACGCGCGCCTGCATGTACACCGGGAATGCCGAATACGAAACGATCAAGGCCGTCAAGGCGGCGATCGGAATCCCGGTCGTGGCCAACGGCGACATCACCACGCCCGAGGAAGCGCGCTTCGTGCTCGAGTTCACCGGCGCCGACGCGGTGATGATCGGCCGCGCGGCGCAGGGCCGTCCGTGGATCTTTCGCGAGATTGCGCATTATCTCGAAACGGGGATGCACCTGCCGCCGCCTGAAGTCGAAGAGATTCGCCTGGTGATGATGGAGCACCTGGACGATCATTACCGGTTCTATGGCATCGATGCGGGCGCGCGAATCGCCCGCAAGCACATCAGCTGGTACACGAAGGGCCTGTCGGGATCCGCAGCGTTCCGCCGGCAGATGAACATGCTGCTGACCGCGGATGCGCAGCTGGCCGCGATCAATGAATTCTTCGATCGACTCGGGCAGCGCGACCCGCGCCTGAGCTATGTCGGAGGGGAGAGCGAAGAGCAGAACGAGGAGCAGGCGCTGGCAGCCTGAGGAAAATGAGCAGACAAAAGAAAATAAACGGCCACAATGCGATTGCCGAAGCAGTCGAAAAATCGCTGAACGAATATTTCTTCCATCTCGACGGAGAAACGCCGGACGACATCTACCGGATGGTGATCGACAATGTCGAGAAAGCGCTGTTCGCCAACGTGATGCAGCGCACCGAGGGAAACCAGACGCAGGCGGCCGACATGCTGGGCATCAACCGGACGACGCTGCGCAGCAAGTTGAAGGCTTACCGGATCGCGTGATCCCGTTCGCCCGGAGGCCGGAGCGCACCGGGCAGCCGGCCGCGCAGGGAGCGCAGCGGGTTCATCGCGGATGAAAAGTTGAGTAACGACAAAGTTTCGCAGGCCCTGCTCTCCGTCTCGGACAAGACCGGCCTCGTCGATTTCGCGCGCGGCCTGGCCAGCCTCGGCATCGCGCTGCTCTCCACCGGCGGGACCGCACGCGCGCTGTCGGCCGCCGGGTTGACGGTGGTCGAAGTCGGCGATTACACCGGCTTTCCCGAAATGCTCGACGGCCGCGTCAAGACGCTGCATCCGAAAGTGCACGCCGGCATCCTCGCGCGGCGCGACGTGCCGGAGCATGCCGACGCGTTGCGGGCGCACGGCATTCCCGGCATCGAGCTCGTCGTCGTCAACCTGTATCCGTTTCGCGAGACGGTCGCGCGCGAAGGCTGCACGCTCGACGAGGCGATCGAGAACATCGACATCGGCGGCCCGACGATGGTGCGGGCGGCGGCGAAGAACTGCGCGCACGTCGGCATCGTCGTCGATCCGTCCGACTATCCGGCGCTGCTCGCGGAGCTGCAGGCGAACGGCGGCGCACTGTCGGCGGCGACACGCTTTGCGCTCGCGCGAAAGGCTTTCTCGCACACTGCGTCGTACGACGGCGCCATCAGCAACTACCTGACTGCGCGCAGCCTCGGCAATGACGCGAAGGCGGAGTCCTGGCCGGATCAGTTCAACCTGTCGGTGGTGAAAGTGCAGGACCTGCGTTACGGCGAAAACCCGCACCAGAGCGCCGCGTTCTATCGCGAGGAATCCCCGGCGCCCGGCACGCTGTCGACCTTTCGCCAGCTGCAGGGCAAGGAGCTGTCGTACAACAACATCGCCGATGCCGATGCCGCGTGGGAATGCGTGAAGGCGTTCGCGGATTTCAGTGAGCCGTGCGCCTGCGTCATCGTCAAGCACGCGAATCCCTGCGGCGTGGCGCTCGGCAGGTCGCCGGAGGCCGCCTATCGCAAGGCGCTGGCCACCGATCCGACCTCGGCATTCGGCGGGATCATTGCCTTCGACTGCATCGTCGACGCGGCGACGGCAGGCGCCATCGCCGGGCAGTTCGTCGAAGTGCTGATCGCGCCCGGCTACACCGACGAGGCGCTCGAGTTGTTTGCGAAGAGGGCGAACGTGCGCGTGCTGCAGATCGCATTGCCGCCCGCTGCGCGCAGCAACGCATGGGACCTGAAGCGCGTCGGCGGCGGGCTGCTGCTGCAATCGGCGGATGTCGATACCGTTCGCGAAGCGGACCTGAAGACGGTTACGCGCAGGAAGCCCGATGCCGGACAGCTTGCCGACCTGATGTTCGCGTGGTGCGTCGCCCGCTTCGTCAAGTCGAACACGATCGTCTTCGCGAAAGACACGCAGACGCTCGGCATCGGCGCCGGCCAGATGAGCCGCGTCGATTCGGCGCGGATCGCCGGAATCAAGGCGGCGAACGCGGGGCTCACGCTCGCCGGATCGGTCGCCGCATCCGACGCGTTCTTCCCGTTTCGCGACGGCCTCGACGTGGTCATCGACGAAGGGGCGGTCGCGGTGATCCAGCCCGGCGGCAGCATGCGCGACGAAGAAGTCATCGCGGCTGCCGACGAGCGCGGCGTCGCAATGGTGTTCACCGGCGTACGCCACTTCCGTCACTGAGGGCCGCGAATTGTCCGCGCCAATCGAAGACGCTGCCGTCCCACCAATAATCCCAGGATCGACATGATCAAATCGTTATTGCGTCACTTCATCGCAGTCGCCATCGCAGCGTCCGCCACCAACGCGCTCGCGTTCGGCTGCGACGATCTGTGGAGCTTCATCGGCCGCTCGTGCAACAAGATCGGCGCCGCGTGGGACCACGGCGAAAACGAGCTGATCGTCACCGGCTATGCCTATCACCTGCGCAGCACCTACACCGCGGAGAAGCTGCGCGAGCTGAACGAGCACGCGTGGGGCGGCGGCTGGGCGCGGACGATCGAGGATCCCGACGGCGACACGCACTCGCTGTTCGCATTTGCGTTTCACGAGTCCCACAACAAGGTCCAGTACAACGCCGGATACCTGTATACGACCTACTGGGGCCCGCAGGACGGCCTGCGCGGCGGCATCGGGCTGGCGACGTTCATCGTCCAGCGTCCCGACATCGCGAGCGGCGTTCCGATTCCGGTCATCCTGCCCGTGGCGTCGCTGAAGTACCGGAAGGCGACGCTGATGGCAACCTACATTCCGACCGTGAACAACGGCATCAACAACGGCAGCGTGTTGTTCGGCTTTGCCCGGTTCGGGTTTTGATCAGCCGATCCGCCGAAATCCATCGATGAAAGTCCTCGTCATCGGGTCGGGCGGCCGCGAACATGCGCTCGCCTGGAAACTGGCCCAGTCGCCGCGGGTCCAGAAAGTCTTCGTGGCACCGGGGAACGCGGGAACGGCGCGCGAGGCGGGCTGCGAGAACGTTCCGCACACGGCCTTTCCGGAATTGATCGCATTCGCCCAGGCGGAGCATATCGCGCTGACCGTCGTCGGACCCGAAGGCCCGCTCGCCGCCGGCATCGTCGACGCGTTTCGCAACGCCGGTTTGCGCATCTTCGGCCCGACCAAAGCCGCGGCGCAGCTGGAAAGCTCGAAGGATTTCGCCAAGGCGTTCATGGTCCGGCACGGCATTCCGACCGCTCGCCACCGGACCTTCACCGATGCCCGGGCCGCGCATGCCTATGTCGATGCGGAAGGCGCGCCGATCGTCATCAAGGCTGACGGGCTCGCCGCCGGCAAGGGTGTGGTCGTGGCGCAGGACATAGCCGATGCGCACGCTGCGATCGACATGATGCTCGCCGGCAAATCGCTGGCAGTTCAATACGACGATGGAACCGCGCGCGTCGTCGTCGAGGAATTCATGGGCGGCGAGGAAGCGAGCTTCATCGCGATGATCGACGGCCGCAACGTGCTGCCGCTCGCGACCAGCCAGGATCACAAGCGGCTGAAGGATGGCGACCTGGGGCCGAACACCGGCGGAATGGGAGCCTATTCGCCGGCGCCGGTCGTCACGCCCGCGGTCCATCATCGGGTGATGCACGACATCGTGCGGCCCGTGGTCGAAGGGATGGCGCGCGACGGCATCCAGTTCAGCGGATTCCTGTATGCCGGATTGATGATCGATGCCGCCGGCAACCCGCGCGTCGTCGAATTCAACGCGCGGCTGGGGGACCCGGAAGCCGAGGTGATCCTGTTCCGCCTCGCCACCGACCTGTTCGAATTGCTCGATCATGCGATCGACGGCACGCTCGACACGATCGAGGCGGACTGGGACCGGCGCGCCGCATTGACGGTCGTGATGGCCGCCGCCGGCTATCCGGAATCGCCGCAGAAAGGCGCAGTCATCCGCGGCCTCGGCGACAATGGAGCAGGCGTGCACGTGTTCCATGCGGGCACGACCGAAACGGACAATAAGGTGGCCGTGAACGGCGGGCGGGTGCTCGCCGTGACGGCGCTCGGCGATTCGCTGCGCACGGCGCAGAAGAGCGCGTACGAGGCCGCCGAGCGCATCCATTTCGACGGCATGCAATTCCGCCGCGACATCGGACATCGCGCATTGAGGGCACGCAGCTGAGGTCCCATTCGAGGAGTCGGACGTGACGAGCGACAAACATTTCGATGCAGAGCAGCTGATCGCGCTGAAACGCGTCGCGCAGATCGCGCTCTCTCCGGCAGGCGACTGGATCGCCGCTTCGGTGCAGCGGCTCGATTCCGAGCGCTCGAAGTACATCGCGACCTCTGGCGCGTTCCGCTCGACGGCGGGCCGGCGATCCAGCTCACGCGCGGCGAGCATGGCGATTCGGCGCCGTGCTTCCGTGCCGACGGCGCGCTGGGATTCCTGTCGAGCCGGCCGCCGGCCGAAGCGAAGTCCGACGACGATTCGAAGGAGCGAAAGCAGGTATGGCTGCTGCCGGCCGCGGGCGGCGAAGCGTTCCAGCTCACCGACGAGCCGCTGGGCGTCGAGGAATTCCGTTTCGCCAGTCACGGCGATCGATTGATCTGCATTGCGCCGGTGCTGCCCGGCGTCGCGCACGACAAGCAACGCGAGACGATTCGCGACCGCAACAAGAACGGCCCGTCGGCGCTGCGCTTCACGCGCCAGCCGGTGCGGTTCTGGGATCACTGGTTGCCCGACGGGATCAGCACCGGCGTTCCGCACCTGATCGGGTACGCGCAGGACGGCAGCGGCCGGCGCGACCTGACGCCCGGCGCATCGCGCGAGCACCTGATCGAGCCCGGGCTGGCGATTTCGCCGGACGGCCGGTTCGCGGCGATCACGTCGGCGCGTCCCGCCTCCGACCGGATCGACGACAAGACGCTGCTGCTGATCGATCTCGCCACGGGCACTTCCCGCGTCGTCGCCGACACCGCGCTCGCCGACTTCGAGCATCCGTGCTTTTCGCGCGATGGCTCGCGTCTCGCGTGCATCGCGACGGAGCGCAGCCGCGAGCGTGTCGGCAAGCCGACGCTGACCTTGATCGACGTCGCCTCGGGGAAGTCGACGCGCATCGCCGAGGAATGGGATCGCTGGCCCTCGCTCGGCGACTGGACGCCGGACGGCTCGGCATTGATCGTCGATGCCGACGACGACGGCGCAGTTCCCGTTTTCCGGATCGACGCGGCATCCGGTGCCGTCACGCGGCTGACGTCGAAAGCTTCGTCGGGCGCCCACAGCAACCTTATCGTCGCGCCCGACGGCACGATTGTCGGGATCCGTTCGACGCTGCATTCGCCGCCCGAGATCTTCACGCTGGCGTCGTCGACGACGGCCATGCAGAAGCTGCGCGCGCTCGCGACGCTCTCCGGATTCACGCACCACGATTCGGTCACCGTCGAGGATTTTCGCGTCCGCTCCACCGACGGCGCGACGATTCAATCATGGATCGTCAAGCCGGCCGCTGCGAAAGCCGGAAAGAGCGGCAAGCTGCCCGTGCTTTTCGCCATTCATGGCGGACCGATCGGGGCATTCGGCGACGGCTGGCACTGGCGCTGGAACGCGTTGCTGTGGGCCAACGCGGGCTACATGGTCGTGCTGCCGAATGCGCGCGGCTCGACCGGGTTCGGCCAGGAGTTCGTCCAGGGCATCTGGCGCAACCAGTGGGGCGCGCAGTGCTATCACGACCTGATGGCGGTGGCCGACGCGCTCGAGAAGCGCCCCGATGTCGATCCGCAGCGGATCGCGGCGCTGGGCGGATCGTTCGGCGGCTACATGACCAACTGGATCGGCGGCAACACGGCGCGCTTCAAGGCGCTGGCGACCCACGCGTGCGTGTTCTCGATGTCGTCGTTCACCGGCGTCACCGACTGGCCGGCGTACTGGCTGCTGGAGATGAACGGCGATCCGTATGCCGATCGCGACGCGTTCGACCGCTTTTCGCCGGCGCGCTTCGTTCACAACTGGAAGAGCCCGACGCTGATCATCCACGGCGAGCGCGATTATCGCTGCCCGATCGGCGAGGGGCTCGCGTTGTTCGAGGCATTGCAGCATCACGGGATCGAATCGGAGATCGTGATCTTCCCCGACGAGAATCACTGGATACAGAAGCCGCGCAATATCCTCGCGTGGAACAAGGCGATGCTCGATTTCTTCGACCGGCACATCGGAGCGCGCGCGCTCGCCGCCGCAGCCTGAGCCGGCGATTCCGCTGCGGCAACCCGACGACCTTTCAAGATGAGCACCCACGCCGATATTCCCGCGCTCCGCGAATACTTCACCGGCCTGCAGCAGCGGATCGTCGATGGCCTCAGCGCGATCGAATCCCAGCCGTTCCGTCGCGACGCATGGCAGCGGCCCGAAGGCGGCGACGGCATCTCGTGCCTGGTCGAGGAAGGTGCCGTGCTCGAGCGCGGCGGCGTGAATTTCTCGCATGTGTCCGGCAGCCAGCTGCCTGCGTCGGCGACAGCGCACCGGCCGGAGCTCGCCGGACGCGCCTTCGAAGTGATGGGCGTCTCCCTCGTCCTGCATCCGCTCAACCCGTATGCGCCGACCGTGCACATGAACGTCAGGTGCTTCGTCGCCCGCGCCGCGGACAAGGACGACGTGTTCTGGTTCGGCGGCGGAATGGACCTGACCCCGTATTACGGATTCGCCGACGATGCGATCCACTTTCATCGCACCTGCCGCGATGCGCTGGCCCCGTTCGGCGATGAATGGCATCCGCGCTTCAAGGAATGGTGCGATCGCTATTTCTTCCTTCGTCATCGCAACGAGCCGCGCGGCGTCGGCGGCATCTTCTTCGACGACCTGAGCGAGCCGGGGTTCGAGCAGAGCTTCGCGCTGACGCGCAGCGTCGGCGATCATTTCCTCGATGCGTACCTGCCGATCCTCAGGCGGCGCATCGGCAACGCCTATGCGGAGCGCGAGCGCGACTTCCAGGCGTACCGGCGCGGGCGCTACGTCGAATTCAACCTGGTATGGGATCGCGGGACGCTGTTCGGATTGCAATCGAACGGCCGCACCGAGGCGATCCTGATGAGCCTGCCGCCGATCGTCAAATGGCGATACGACTGGAAGCCCGAGCCCGGAAGCGCCGAAGCGCGGCTCACCGAAGAATTCCTGACCGCAAAAGACTGGCTGGCCTGATCCTCATGCATGACGACGATTCGACGCCGGATGGCGCGCCGCCACATCCGGCCGCGGACAGCGACGACGACGGCCACCTGATTGAGACGACGATCTCGAGTCGGGACGTGTATCGCGGCCAGCTGCTGCACGTGAAGTCGGACCGGGTGCGCCTGCCCGACGGCAGCGAAGCCACGCGCGAGTACATCGTGCATCCGGGCGCCGCGATGATCATTCCGATCCTGCCCGACGGCCGCCTGCTGATGGAGCGCCAGTACCGCTATCCGCTGCAGCGCGTGATGCTCGAGTTTCCCGCAGGCAAGCTCGATCCGGGCGAGGACATGCTGAAGACGGCGCAGCGCGAATTGATGGAAGAGACCGGCTATCGCGCGGAGCACTGGGAGTGGCTGGCCGAAGTGCATCCGATCATCTCGTACACGACCGAGCGGATCGAGATCTTCCTCGCGACCGGGCTCACGCTTGAGCGCGCGAAGCTGGATGCAGGCGAGTTTCTCGAAACGGTCGTTGTCGACTTCGCCGACGCGTTCGCGCGGATGAAGGCCGGAAAGATCACCGACGTGAAGACCATCATCGGCCTGTACCAGCTTCGCGATCGCGGGTTCGGCTGACGCCTCGTGCAGCCTGCATTCCGGTTGTTGCAGCGTTGCAGCGACTGGCAATCGACGCTGCGTCGTGACGTTCGAGCCTTGTCCGGGATTCAGCCTTCGCCCAGATAAGCCTGCCGCACTTTCGGGTCTTCGAGCAGCGTCCGCGCGTCGCCCTGCAGCGTGATCTCGCCCGACTCCATCACATAGCCACGGTTCGCCGTCTCCAGCGCCATCTTCGCGTTCTGCTCGATCAAGAGTATCGTGACGCCCTCCGCGGCGATCGCGCGCACGGTGTCGAAGATCTTCTGCACCATGATCGGCGACAGTCCCATCGACGGCTCATCGAGCAGCAGCATCGTCGGCCGCGACAGCAATGCGCGGCCCATCGCGAGCATCTGCTGCTCGCCGCCCGACAGCGTGCCGGCCGCCTGCTTCCGCCGTTCCTTCAGCCGCGGGAAAAGGCCGAACACGTGATCCATGTCCGAGCGGATCCTCGCCTTGTCGTTGCGCACGTAGGCGCCCATCGCGAGGTTTTCCTCGATCGTCAGCTGGCCGAAGACGCCGCGTCCTTCGGGCACCATCGCGAGGCCGTTGCGCACCAGCTCGAACGACGGCGTGCCGACGATGTTCTTTCCGGCGTAGTGAACGCTGTCGTGCGACGCGTGCACCATCCCGCAGATCGCCTTCAGCGTCGTCGTCTTGCCGGCGCCATTCGCGCCGATCAGGCAAACGAGCTCGCCTTTGTCGACTTTCAGGTCGATGCCGCGCACGGCCTTGATCCCGCCGTACGAAACGTGGAGCTTGCGCAGCTCGAGCAGGGTGCTCACTGTTCTCCGCCCGCCGCGTCCGTTGCCGCCTGCGCCACGCTGGTGGGCGCCGCGCCGAGATAGGCTTCGATCACCCGCGGATCGTTCTGGACTTCGCGCGGCAGCCCTTCGGCAATCCGCCGGCCATAGTCGAGGACGACCAGCCGGTCGACGACGTTCATCACCAGCTTCATGTCGTGCTCGATCAGCAGGATCGTCACGCCGTCGCCGCGGATCTGCTGGATCAGCGATTTGAGCGACAGCTTCTCGGTCGCGTTCATCCCCGCGGCCGGCTCGTCGAGCGCCAGCAGTTTCGGCTCGGTGGCGAGGGCGCGGGCGATCTCCAGCCGCCGCTGGTCGCCGTACGAAAGATTTTTCGCCAGATCGTTCGTCCGCCTGCCGACGCCTACGTAGTCGAGCAATTCGTGCGCGCGCTTTTCGATCCCGGCTTCTTCGGCGAGCGTCCTCCGATTGCGCGTGATCGCGCCCCACACCGTCGCCGATGTCCGCACATGACGCCCGATCATCACGTTTTCGAGCGCCGAGAGGTTCCCGAACAGGCGGATGTTCTGGAACGTCCGCGCGATACCGCGCTCGCAGACTTCGTTCGGCTTCAGCCCGGTGAGCGACTGGCCGGCGAAGGTGAAGCCGCCCTCGTCGGGAAGATAGATGCCGGTGAGCACGTTGAAGAACGTCGTCTTGCCGGCGCCATTGGGCCCGATCAGGCAGTAGATCTCGCCCTGCGCGATCGAGAAGGTCACGTTCGCCAGCGCCTGGACGCCGCCGAAGCGCTTGCTGACGCCGGCGCCCTCGAGGAGCACGCCGCCCTGATGCTGCACCGCCTGTTGCGCGCTCATTGATTCCTCTACGCTTCGCGCTTTGACGCGATGAGCGCGTGGGAGCGGCCCGGCGCGCTCGCTTGCCTCATCCGGGAGGATGCCGGATCACTCCTCATTGCGCGCTTTCGCCAGTTCCCGCTTGCGCACCGCGGACGGAAGTATCCCCGCCGGCCGGTACAGCATCATCAGCACCAGCGCGAGGCCGAAGAGCAGCATCCGGATCACCTCGGGCTCCAGGATCATTTTCCCGAACAGCGCTTCCTGCACCGGCTGCACCGTGTAGCGGAGGATCTCGGGGACGAACGACAGGAGGAGCGCGCCGACCACCACGCCGAAGATGTTGCCCATGCCGCCCAGCACGACCATCGACAGCACCATGATGCTCTCGACCAGCACGAAGCTCTCGGGGCTGATGAAGCCCTGCATCGCCGAGAACATGCCGCCGGCAATGCCGCCGAACGACGCGCCCATCGCGAATGCGAGCAGCTTCATGTTGCGCGTGTTGATGCCCATCGCGCGCGCCGCGATCTCGTCTTCGCGGATCGCTTCCCAGGCGCGCCCGATACGCGAGTTCTGCAGCCGCATGTTGATCACGATCACCACCAGCAGGAAGATCAGCAGCACGTAGTAGTACTTGATCGGGCCGCTGAAGTTGAGGCCGAGGATCGTCTCGTTCTTCGCCAGGTCGAAGCTGCCGATCCGGAACGGGTCGATCGTCACGATGCCCTGCGGCCCGTTGGTGATGTTGATCGGCTGGTACAGGTTGTTGAGGAAGATCCGGATGATCTCGCCGAAGCCGAGCGTGACGATCGCCAGGTAGTCGCCGCGCAGCTTCAGGGTCGGCGCGCCGAGCAGCACGCCGAAGAGGCACGCGACGCTGGCCCCGATCGGCAGGATCACCCAGAACGGCAGGTGGATTCCGAACTGCGGCGATGCGAGCAGCGCATACGTGTACGCGCCGACCGCATAGAACGCGATGTAGCCGAGGTCGAGCAATCCTGCGAAACCGACGACGATGTTGAGGCCGAGCGACAGGAACACGAACAGGATCGCGAGGTTCGTGATGCGCACCCACGCGGTGCCGATCGAGGCCAGCGCAAACGGCAGCGCGACCAGCACGACGGCAATCAGCGCGACGCCGCCCCATATCATCTTCGGGTTGCGCTTCGTGTCGATCAGCGGATTCACGTGGGCGCTCATGCCCGATCTCCGACCCGCTCGCCAAGAAGCCCTGACGGCCGGAACACCAGCACCGCGATCAGCACCAGGAACGCGAACACGTCCTGGTAGTTGCTGCCGAAGACGCCGCCGGTCAGGTCGCCGACGTAGCCGGCGCCGAGCGCCTCGATCAGGCCGAGCAGAACGCCGCCCAGCATCGCGCCGCCGAGGTTGCCGATGCCGCCCAGCACCGCGGCGGAAAACGCCTTCAGTCCCAGCACGAAACCCATCTGGTAGTGCGCGATACCGTAGTACGTGCCGTTCATCACGCCGGCGACGGCGCCGAGGCCCGCGCCGATCACGAAAGTCAGCGCGATGATCCTGTTGATGTCGATTCCCATCAGGCCGGCAACCTGCTGGTTCTGCGACGTCGCGCGCATCGCGATGCCGAGCTTCGTCCGGTGCACGAGGAACAGGAGGCCTGCCATCATCAGCACCGAGATCGAGATGATCGCGATCTGGACGTTGGTGATCGTCGCGCCGTCTTCACTGGGCGTGATGTGATACGGGATGACCTGGATGATCTGCGGGAACGGCAGGTTGTTGCGGCTCCAGATGATCATCGCGACGTGCTGCAGGATGATCGAGATCCCGATCGCCGTGATCAGCGGCGCGAGGCGCGGGGCGCGGCGCAACGGGCGATATGCGATGCGCTCCATCGTGTAGCCCACGGCCATGCAGACGGGAATTGCGACGAGCACGCCGATCAGCAGTATCAGCACCGGCGGCAGGCCGGTGCCGGCCAGCGCGGTGATCACCGAGAACGCGACCATCGCGCCGATCATCACGACTTCGCCGTGCGCGAAGTTGATCAGCTGGATGATTCCGTAGACCATCGTATAGCCGAGGGCGACGACCGCATAGACGCTGCCGAGCGTCAAGCCATTGATGATCTGCTGCAGAAAAATGTCCACGACGCGCTTCTCCGCTCTCCGGCGCGCGGCCGCCCTGTTCGACGGCACGACGGCGCGGCTGGCCGATCCCCCGGCGCTGAACCTTGTCTTCAGCTTACCCGAAATCCCGGGCAGGCCAAACAAAAACGGCGTCGCTTCGAAGGCGACGCCGTCTCGGTGTGGTTTTGCCGGGCTGCTACTTCTTCGGCGCTTCCGCGGGTGCTGCCGGCGCGGCCGGAGCGGGTGCAGCAGCAGGCGCGGCGGCGGCCGGTGCAGCAGGCGCCGCAGCAGCCATGTCGCCGCCGACCTTCGTCGTCTTGCCGGCCTTGATGATCGCGATCGGTTCGACTTTGCCGTTCTTCATTTGGAAGATCGTCATTTCGGCGTCCTTGCGGTCGCCCTTCGCGTCGAATTCGATGTGGCCGGTCGCGCCGTCATAGCTGATCGAGGCGAGCGACGGCAGGTACTTCGCCGGATCGGTCGAGTTGGCCTTCTGCATCGCGGCGATCAGCAGGTTCGCGGCATCGTAGGTGAACGGAGCGTACTGCTTGACGTCGCCGTACTTCGCCTTGAACGCGTCGAGGAATGCCTTCGATGCGGACTGGGTCGGGATGCCGGCCTGCGAGCAGAGCAGGCCTTCGGCAGCCTGTCCGGCCAGCTTGCTCATTTCGTCGGTGCACGCGCCGTCGCCGAACGCAAACTGAACCTTCTGGATGCCCAGTTCGGCGGCCTGCTTGACCATCGGGCCGGCCGTCGCGTCCATGCCGCCGTAGAACACCGCGTCGGGCTTCTTGCCCTTGATCTTGGTCAGCACTGCCTTCCAGTCGGTCGTCTTGTCGGTGCCGTGCTCGTTGGCGACAACCTTGACGCCGGCGGCCTTCAGCGTCTTCTCGACTTCTTCGGCGAGACCCTTGCCGTACGCGGTGGCGTCGTCGACGATCGCGACGGTCTTGACCTTCGATTCGGAAGCCAGGTAGCTGGCGATCGCCGGACCTTGCTGGTCATCGCGGCCGACCGTGCGGAACGCGACCTTGAAGCCCTGCTCGGTGACCTTCGGGTTCGTGGCCGATCCGGAGATGAACGGAATTCCGGCCTGGTTGTAGATCGCCGATGCGGGGATGGTGACGCCGGAGTTCAGGTGACCGACGATGCCGGAAACCTTGGCGTCGACCAGCTTTTGCGCGACTGTCGTGCCGACCTTCGGATCGGCCTGGTCGTCTTCCGCGACGAGCTCGAACTTGATCTTCTTGCCGTCGATCGTGATGCCCTTGGCGTTGGCTTCGTCGATCGCCAGGCGCACGCCGTTTTCGTTGTCCTTGCCCAGGTGGGCGATGCCGCCGGTCAGCGGGCCTGCATGGCCGATCTTGACCACGGTTTCGGGAGCTGCCGGGGCTACTGCTGCGGCTTTCGGCTCTTCTTTTTTGGGCTCTTCCTTCTTGCCGCAGCCGTATGTGGCCGCAAGCGTAATCGCTATGAGAGAGAGTCCCAGGGTGCGTTGCAGATTCATGAATGACCTCCAGGATGGGTGATACGCAGTGGGGTGAAAAACCTGTCGATTATCGCGGGGAATGCAACTCACTGTCAAATTGACGGCAATCGGACAGGAAATAAAACCAGAATCCGCAACCTGCTCGCCTGCAGCCGGGCTGTGCAGACCTGCTGACTTCATCGATGGCCTTGTCGCCGCTTTCGAGTGGTTCGTCGCCACGGGCTGCGGATTGTCGCACGGCACTTGAGCGCAAACGCCATGTTTTGTAGTCTGCAACGCGGCGGAAGCATCATGGCAGCCAGCCGCCGCGGACTGACGTAAAATGCGGGTCCGGTCGAATCAGGACGGTCACGGCAGGACGGCGCCAATTGGAGCGGCCCTGTTATAATGACTGCCGGTCAGTTACGTACTTTGCGCACGCTCCCAACCCGCGTCACGACGGCAAACTCATGAGCACATCGAATCCGACAGACCTCGAGCAAGCGCGATTCAACATGGTCGAGCAGCAGATCCGGACCTGGGATGTGCTCGATCCGGAGATCCTCGAATTGCTGTTTGCCGTCAAGCGCGAGGAATTCGTTCCCGCGCCGTACCGCAGCCTCGCCTTCGCCGATCTCGAGATTCCGCTGGCCGGCGCGAAATCGCCAGGCCCGCGGATGTGGGCGCCGAAGCTCGAGGCTCGCGCCGTGCAGGAACTGCGGCTGCTGCCTGCCGATGAGGTGCTCGAAATCGGCACCGGCAGCGGCTATCTCACCGCGCTGCTCGCGCGCCGCAGCGCGAGCGTCACCAGCGTGGAAATCGACCCTGAGCTGGCCGCATCGGCGGCGGCGAAGCTCGCATCGCACGATGTTTCGAATGCGCGCGTCGAAGCTGGCGACGGATCGCGCGGCTGGGCTTCCGGCCGGCAATTCGACGCGATCGTCATCACCGGATCGACCCCGTTGCTGCCGGAAGCGTTCACCCATCAGCTGAAGCCCGGCGGCCGTCTGTTTGCAATCGTCGGTGTCGAGCCGGCGATGCACGGAAGGCTGGTGATCCGCGACGAATCGGGCGACCTGGTTGCGACGGACCTGTTCGAAACGGTGGTCGCACCGCTGGTCAACGCGCTGCAGCCCGAGCGGTTCGTTTTTTGATCAGGCAGATCACTCCGGTTGAACTGAAGCAGCGGCTCGACGATGCGGACGCTGCGCCATTCCTGCTCGACGTGCGCGAGCCGCGCGAGTTCGACTATTGCCGGATCGAGGGCGCGGTGCTGATCCCGCTGGGCGAGCTGCCGCGGCGCGCCGGCGAGCTGCCCGCCGGCCGCGAGATCGTCGCGATCTGCCATCACGGCAACCGCAGTTTCCAGGCAGCGGCGTTCCTGCAGCGGAACTTCGGGCTGAACGTGGCGAATTTGCAAGGCGGCGTGGACGCATGGGCCCGCGACGTCGATCCGACGATGAAAAAATATTGAGCCGGCATCAATCGATGAAAATAATCCGCAAGACACTGCTGAACGCAGCCATTCTGTCGCTGCTCTCCGCAGCCTCCGCTTCGGCCCTTTCGGAAGACCTGATCCAGCTATATCGCGAAGCGCGGCAGAAGGACCCGACGCTCGCCTCGGCGAAGGCGCAATGGCAGGCGACGCAGGAAAAAGTCCCGCAGGCGCAGGCAGGCCTGCTGCCGAACGTGTCGGTCGCCGGCAGCGCCCAGTACTTGATTCCGGATTCACGCGTCGATGCGACCATCCCCGGATTCACCAAGGCGACGCAGGTCAACAGCAACATCGCGCTCAATGCAACGGTATCGGCCAGCCAGCCGTTGTATCGCCGCCAGAACATCGTCGTGCTCGACCAGGCGAAAGTCCAGGTCTCGCAGAGCAGCTGGGTGCTGCAGTCGGCCGACCAGGATCTCGCGGTGCGCCTGGCACAGGCATATTTCGACGTGCTACTCGCGCAGGACACGCTGGCGTTCGTCGGATCGCAGAAGGCGGCGACCGCCGAATCGCTCGCGCAGGCGAAGCGCAATTTCGAGGTCGGCACCGCAACCATCACCGACACCAATGAAGCGCAGGCAAAGTACGACCAGATCGTCGCGCTCGAGATCTCGACGCTCAACGACATCGAGATCAAGCGGCGCGCGATCGAAGTGATCATCGGCCGCAATCCCCCGGCGCTGAAGCCGCTCGCGTCGAAACCGGTCCTCGAAACGCCGTCGCCGGACAACATGGACGCGTGGTCGGCGCGCGCCGAGCAGAGCAACCTGTCGATCCTGATCGCCAACGCATCGCTCGACCTGGCCACGCTCGAAGTCGATCGCAACCGCGCCGCGCGCGAACCGGTCATCGACGCGATCGGCAGCTACGGCCATGCCGAGGCCCTCGGCATATCGAGCGCCTTCGCGAATTCGAGCCTGCGGCAATGGGTGGTCGGCGTCCAGTTGTCGATGCCGCTCTATACCGGCGGCCTGATCGATTCCCGCGTGCGCGAGGCGCTCGCCAACCAGGACAAGGCGCGGCAGGATCTCGAAGTCGCGCGACGGGCTGCGGCGCAGGCCGCGCGCACGTCGTACCTGAATGTCAGCAACGGCATCGCGCAGGTCAAGGCGCTCGAACAGGCGGTCGTATCGGCCGATGTCGCGCTCCAATCGAGCAAGCTCGGCATGGAGGTCGGCGTGCGGACCAATGTCGATGTGCTCAACGCCCAGCAACAGGTTTTTTCGGCGCAGCGCGATCTGGCGCAGGCGCGCTACAGCGTGATCACCAACCTGTTGCGGCTGAAGGCTGCGGCAGGAACGCTGACCGAAGCCGATATGGAGATGATCAACCGCACACTCGGCTGATCGAGCCGATACCGGTCTGACCTCGGGTTCACGAAGCCCGCATTCCCGGGACTATCCGGCGATGCGCGACGCCGGCCGGGGGTCGATCGTCAACATCGGCTCGGTCTACGCGTCCGTGGCGCCCGACCCGCGGCTCTACGACCACCTGCCAGGGGACCCGCCCTTCCTGA
>Ga0105240_10003671_pt1 | contig 23744 bp, 19 predicted proteins | sample KBSC54metaG_FD_80426 | JGI IMG/M metagenome (GOLD analysis project Ga0105240, IMG submission 80426) | Corn rhizosphere microbial communities from Kellogg Biological Station, Michigan, USA - KBS C5-4 metaG | ecosystem: Host-associated > Plants > Roots > Rhizosphere > Soil | place: Michigan, USA...
ATCACTGGCGCGTACAATGACAATCTTCTGGCGGGAGGACTCGCGAACAAGATCAGCGATTCCAACTACTCCATTGTCCCCACGATTTCCATCGATCGCCGCACACCGCGGCAATCAGAGTTGCTGAACTACAATTCAGGATTCACCTTCTATCAGAAGACAACCGAATTAAATGGAATTACCCAGAGCGGAAGCGCTGAGTATCGCCTTCACCTGACCCCGTATGCGGTTGTGAGCATCAGAGACTCCTTCCAGCAAAACTTCAATCTGTTCAATCAGGCAAATCCTTTTAGCGCTAGCGGAGCTTCGATAGGGGCCGCTCCGATTTCCGGATATGTTCTTCCGTTCGAGAATCAAATTGGGAATTCGCTGGACGGCAGCGTCGAGTATCAATACGGCAAGAATGCCATGATAGGTGGGAGTGGGACCTATACTTTGTTGCGCTATTCCGATCTGTCGAAGAACCCTGGGCTTGACGATTCGAACGTTGGACGAGCCTCGGCTTTCATCAATCGCCGCATTGCGCGAGGACAGTACCTGGGAGCGATCTACGAGTACTCCAGGATCAACACTCACCCGGTGCAGACAACGACCAATGCCCATACCATCTCCGGTTTCTACACCAAGTACCTGACCAGCACCGTTTCAATTTCGGTGAAGGGAGGTCCGCAGCGCTATAGTTCGCGAGATGAAATTTCGGGGATATCTTTCGAGTCATGGACGCCTTCAGTACAGGGAAGCCTGGGGTATCAGACGGCTCGGACAAACTTTGTCGCGGACTACTCGCGTCAGGTTTCGGGGTCGGAGGGTCTGATCGGAGCCTATCTGTCAAATGTGGCTGATTTCAGAGCTCAAAGGCAGATCACGCGCGCATGGAGTTTTGGAGTGTCAGGCGATTACGCGCTCTTCAAAAACGTCACTCCTGCGGTCTCCTCTGCTAATCCGGGTGGTCATACCTTGACCGGCACAGCCTCAGTTCAGCACATCTTCAGTCAGCGTTTTCGTGCAGAAATCGGATACAGCCGCATCCACCAGAGTTATGCCAGCTTAAGCGCGGGCAGCCAATTCAATCCCGACTGTAATCGTGAGTACGCGTCGGTGACTTACCAGTTCTCGAGACCGTTAGGACGTTAGCTATGCCCGAAATGATTGAAGAACAAGAATCAACAAACTTCGACCTTGAGCGTTATCTGGATATCGTCCGGAGGCGGCACGTTTATTTTGTTGTCGCGGTATTCCTTGGCTGGTTGGCGGTGTGGGGAGCCAGTTGGGTTTTACCGAGCAAGTACAAGTCAAGCACCCTCATTCTCGTTGAAGAGCCGACCATGCCGCAAAGCTATGTAACTCCCAACGTGAGCCAAAGCCTGCAAGACCGGTTGCAGAGCATTACACAGCAGATTCTTAGCCGCACCAGGCTTCTCATCATCATCGACAATCTCAACCTATATTCGGGAGCCAAGGCGCTCAAGACAGCAGACGACAAGGTTGAGGCTATGCGCAAGGATATCAGCATTGAACTCGTGCAGGATCCGCGAAGCGGCGAAATCACTGCTTTCAAAGTGAGTTTTTTGTCCCACGATCCAGCTCTTGCACAGAAGGTGACGAGCCAACTGACGCAGTTGTTCATCGATGAGAATCAGAGGGTGCTTCAGCAACAGTCAGAGGGCACAACGAGCTTTATCGAGAAGCAGCTGGAAGATGCACGAGTGGCTCTTTCTGCTCAAGAGGCGAAGGTAAAGCAGTACGAAGCAGCTCATGAGGGAGCACTACCAACTCAGCAGCAGAGTAACCTTCAGATTCTCGCCGGCCTTCAGGGACAATTGCAGAGTCAGCAAGATGCCTTGAGCACTGCCAAGCAACAGCGCGTCTATTACCAAACACTTATTGAACAGTACAAGAACCTTCATGCCACTGGGCGGACAGTAGATGCTGGCCCAACGGAATTGACGGCAGTGGATCAGGAATTGGCCAAGCTTAGAGCTCAGCTGGCCGATCTCAGTTCGCGTTATACCGACTCCTATCCGGATGTGCAGAAAGTGAAAGCTCAGATCGTAGAAACCGAGAAGCAAAAGCAGCAGATCCTGGCTGCTGGTAGAAGTGGACAGAGACAGACCAGTGACGCCGAGAGCGCTCCGCTGCTCCAGTTGGAAAGCCAACTCCAAGCTAACCAGGTCGAAATTGCAAATCGAGAACGGGCAATTGCCGGGTTAGAGGCCAGAGTCGGCGAGTACCAGGGCCGGCTCAATTCACAACCCGCCACCGAACAGCAACTGGCGGAACTCACCCGTGGGTACGAGCAATCAAAAGCAAACTATGACGATCTGCTGAAGAAAAAGGGTCAGTCGGTTATGGCTACCAGCATGGAACGCATGCAGCAGGGAGAACGTTTTACCACGCTTGATCCACCCAATCTCCCGACCAAACCGGATTTCCCTAACCACATGAAGTTCTGCGGATTGGGAGTGCTGGCGGGATTGGGACTCGGAGCATTGGTCGTCTTTGCCCTTGAGTTTTTCGATGATCGCATGCACGGAGAGAAAGAAATCAAGTCACTGCTTGAAATAGCCGTTCTTGCAGAAGTGCCTGAAATCAAAAGCACGATAGATGAGCAGAAACAAAAGAGGCAAGCGGCATTGGGCTGGGCACTGGCGGCAGCGGTTTTGATGCTGATCGCCGTGGGCTCCGCCTTCAGCTTTCTGAGAGGATAGTCGGCGAGTTCTCGTGTACAAAAACTTCTACAACCTGACGCGCAATCCTTTCGACCTCACGCCGGATCCGACTTGCTTCGTTCCGACGGTGCGGCATAATGAGGCGCTGGCGGCCTTATACTACGGAATCCGCCGACACAAGGGCGTGGTAGTAGTCACGGGCGAAGTGGGAACGGGCAAGACCCTAATGCTGCGGTGCCTGCTGCAACTTTTCAAAGAGAGCAGCGAAATTGCGTACGCATACCTCTTCAATTGCCGGCTCTCGACCCACGAGTTCCTGCATTACACTGCAGCGGATTTTGGGCTGAAGGTCGATCAGAACCAGAGCAAAGGAACCCTGCTGCTTGAACTTAGTCAATACGTAACATCGCGAGGCTTACAGGGACTAACAACAGTTCTGGTCGTCGATGAAGCGCATAATCTCTCGACCGAACTTCTTGAGGAGATCCGGCTGCTCTCAAACCTTGAGACGAACGATGACAAGTTGCTGCAGATCGTGCTGGTTGGACAGCCTGAACTTGATGTAAAGCTTGATTCATTCGAACTGCGGCCATTGAAGCAGAGAATTGCGTTGCGCGCGCATTTAGCACCACTGGATGAGGTAGACACGGACCGCTACATCGTAGAGCGCTTAACCATTGCGGGCGGGGGAACGATGCGGACGACACCATTGTTCTCGCCGGAAGCAGTGAAGGTGATTCATCAATATTCAAAGGGCTATCCACGCCTTATTAACACGATTTGTGAGAATTCTCTGATCACAGGATATGCGCAGCAATTGCAAACGATTCCGCCGGAGGTGGTGCTGGGAGTTGCAAGGGATTTCCATCTAAGTGCGAACGGGTCGAAAATCGGGAAGAAAGGTCTGAGCGAAGAGCAGGACCTGGACCGGGCGAAGAGCTTCTTCCTTGATCTCTATGCATCCCAGAGAAGCAGCGGGTCCAGTTCAGGCGTAAGCACACCGATGGCGGTTGAAGCGGGGGAACATGAGCCAAATATTTGACGCGCTCCAGCGTTCGGATGCGGAGCGGAATGGCAAGGATTCACTAGCCGAGCGGCCAGTTTCCGAGCTGCTGCAACGTGCCGAGCGCTTCACATCAGCACAGCCGGCGGACGAGGGAGGCTTCCATTCGAGAACCAGGCCAAATCCTCCTGAAGGTGAAATAGCTGTTGCGGAACCCGAGCCGGAGCCGCCGGTTCGCATAGCGGCCGCGCTGCACAGCACGGGAGTGATAACGCCCTCGGAAGTACGTGTAGAAGGACCGGTCCAATGCCAGGTTCTGAATATTTCTCCGCCATCGGAGAGTCATCTCGTTACTGGAGCAGAGAGCGAAAGCCTGGCGGCCGAAGCATTTCATCTTCTCGGTATGCGTTTGCGGCATTTGCGGCGTCAGCGACCTCTCAAGAAGGTTCTGATTACGAGCACGATACCGCAAGAAGGCAAGAGTATGGTGGCGGCAAACCTGGCGTGCACGCTGGCCCTGCGAACGCAACAAAAGGTGCTGCTGCTCGAAGGCGACATTCGGCGCCCAACACAATCAAAGATTTTCGGGCTTCCCAACCGTTCCGGTATATGTGAGTGGCTTGACGGTCAGGGATCTCTAATCAAGAACATGTACAAGCTTGAGAGCCCAGGGATCTGGATACTTCCCGCCGGTTTCGCGACAGGGAATTCGCTCGACCTTCTGCAATCTGGTCGGGTAACCCCAATGATGGAGCAGTTGACGAACTGGTTTGACTGGATCGTGATTGACTCGCCCCCAATCCTCCCCCTGGCGGATACAAGCGTGTGGACAAACATGGCGGATGGGATTCTGTTGGTGACACGCCAAGGCACTACACAGAAGCGGCAACTGAAGCGGGGGCTGGAAGCGCTCGCAACCCAGAAGGTAATCGGGGCGATATTGAACAGCGCGAAGAGTGTAGAGAAGACGGATTATTACTATCGACCGACAAATAGGTTACCAAACGACGATGCGGACGCCTGATCGATTCGCTAAGATGGCAGAGCTTAAGTTGTCTTCACTACGAATACTGATTCTTTGGCAACATTTCTCAACTTCGCTCCACTGCTCCAAACTTTTTCGACAGACCCAAACGTAACCAGGCTGCGGCTGAAACCGAAAACTTGGAGCAAGGGACGATATGCCTTGGGAGGAAGCTGTGAACACGGGACGGCAAAGTCGGCAAATCAATATCGTTGATCCGCTGAGTGTACCGGCAACAGAGCGCAAGACCCTGAACGAGGATAGTTTCAGGCGAGTCATCGCTATTGAACGCAAGCGGACGGAACGTTCTAAGGCGCCCTTTGTGTTGATGCTGATCGAGGTTGCTAACCAAAGCGGTCCAAACTCGGCGGCAGCTCTCGATAATGTCATGTCTATTCTGCTTTCCTCGAGCCGGGATACGGACGTTGTGGGCTGGTACACGGGCAAAACCACAATTGGAGCCCTGTACACGGGTCTGGTGGCGGGCGACAAAAGCGCTGTGTTGATGACGATCTTGAGCCGCGCGACCAATACGCTGCGCGAGGAACTCCCTTTCGAGCAGTTCAGCGCAATCAGCATTTCTCTTCACTATTATCCGGATGACTGGGACGAAAATGATCCAGGACGGCAAAGCAACCCCGTGCTTTACCCGGATCTTCCGAATCAAACCAGGGCGAAGCAGCCGCGGCCCATGTTCAAGAGGATCCTGGACATCATTGGGAGTCTGATTCTCCTGGTCGTCTTCATGCCGTTCTGCGCAGTCATTGCCATCGCGATCAAGCTCACTTCGAAGGGGCCGATTCTGTTCCGGCAGATGCGGGTGGGACAGCATGGGAAACAGTTTGTGTTTCTGAAGTTCCGTTCGATGTATGTTGGAAACGACCACAAGGTTCACCGTGAGTATGTGACCAAGCTGATCAACAAAGATACGAATGCCGCATCGGGACAAAGGCAGGGAACAGTCTACAAGCTCACGGCTGACAAGCGGATTACGCCGCTCGGACGCTTTCTGCGCAAGACCAGCCTTGACGAATTGCCGCAGTTCATTAACGTGCTTCGAGGAGATATGTCTCTGGTAGGTCCCCGACCGCCCATTCCTTATGAATTGGCTGCTTACCAGACCTGGCATCGCCGTAGAGTTCTTGAAGTTAAGCCGGGCATTACCGGACTGTGGCAGGTTACAGGCAGAAGCACCGTCGACTTCGATTCGATGGTGCGTCTGGACCTGAAGTATGCTACATCCTGGACTCCTTGGCTCGACATCAAGATCCTCCTCCGAACGCCTCTCGCGGTAATCCGAGGGTCCGGCGCCTACTAGGGATCACCCCACACATTTCAAGTTCGAAACGACTGGCAGATTCTGTTACTGATCCAGGTCCGGATTCCTGCGTAAATCATCCCCCAACCAATCAGCGATTCTTCGGAAAGACGGCGAATCATGAAATTCGGTGTAATTGGTTACGGTTACTGGGGACCAAATATTGCGAGAAACCTTGTAAGTCTGGAGGGTTCTCAGGTCCTCGCTATCGCCGAGATTAGCTCTAAGGCGCGTCTTCGTGCGCAGAAGGCCCATCCCGGAATCAATATTGTTTCCGATGCAGCCGAGGTGCTCACTTCTCCTGAAATTGATGCCGTTGCCGTGGTCTCTCCGGTGTGGACACACTACGATCTGGCCAAAGCGGCACTCGAAAACGGGAAGCATGTATTTGTCGAAAAGCCGTTCACAAGTACTTCGGCGCAAGGTGAGGAACTCATCAACCTTGCAGCCCGCAAGAACCTGAAAATCATGGTTGACCACACTTTTCTCTTCACCGGGGCGGTGAAGAAGATCAAGCAACTGGTCGATGATGGTGCTCTTGGCGGCCTCTATTATTACGATTCGACGCGCGTCAATCTTGGGCTATTTCAGCATGACTGCAACGTGCTCTGGGACCTGGCTCCCCACGACCTTTCAATCATGGACTACCTCCTGAAGGGAGATCCGGAAGCGATTGTTGCTACGGGACAGGGCCACCTGAACGGTCATGAAGACGTGGCATTCATGACACTATATTTTCCAGAAAAGGTGATCGCGCATATCAACGTCAATTGGCTTTCACCGGTGAAAGTCCGGACGACCCTGATAGGTGGCGAGAAGCGCATGCTGGTGTGGAATGATCTCGCCTCGGACGAAAAGGTGAAGATCTACGACAAGGGCGTGCAGATCGGAAGCAGGGAAGGAGTTTACGAGTTGCTCGTGAGCTATCGCTCTGGTGATATGTGGGCTCCGCAACTAGATCAGGGAGAAGCGCTGCGCCAGGAACTGGCATACTTCGTCGATTGCGTTTCCTCAGGGGAGCAGCCCTTTAATGATGGGTGTGCAGGGCTTCGCGTGGTGCGCATGCTGGAGAAGGCCAGTGAGTCACTGAATAGAAGAGGAGCGCTGGTTTACCTGTGAACAATTTCAACTGCATCGCCGAAGACGTGAAACTGGGCGCGAATGTCCGGCTGTCGAAATTCATCAATCTTTATGGCTGCGAAATTGGCGACGAGACGAAGATCGGCGCATTTGTCGAAATTCAGAAGAATGCCAAGATTGGGCGCCGGTGCAAGATCTCGAGCCACACGTTCATCTGCGAAGGCGTAACGATTGAAGACAACGTTTTCGTCGGACACGGTGTGATGTTCACGAACGATACGTATCCCCGCTCCACCAACTCCGATGGCAGTCTTCAGAACGAAGCGGATTGGAAAGTGGAGAGGACGATTGTCAAAAGGGGAGCATCGATCGGCACTGGTGCAACAATTCTGCCCAATACGTGTATCGGTGAGAATGCCATTGTCGGAGCCGGCAGCGTGGTGACAAAAGACGTTCCGGCTAACGCGATCATCGCCGGAAACCCGGCGAAGGTGCTTCGTTGTCTTGAGCCCACGCCGAAGCAGTAGGTTAGTTTGCCAGAGTTGCGAAGATCAGATTCGCAATTTTGAATGTCACAGCAATGAAAGAGAGTGTTTGAAGATGATGAACAGTGACACAGCGATTCCATTTCTCGATCTGGTTACTCCTCACGTCGAACTCGAAGAGGAGCTTACTGCCTTGTTCCGCTCTGTTCTTCATTCCGCCGGATTCATCGGCGGCCCCATGGTGGAAAACTTCGAGAGCGCATTCGCGAACTTCTGTGATACGCGTTACGCGGTGGCGGTGAACAGCGGTACGGATGCGCTGCGGTTTGCGATCATGGCGAGCGGAGTGCAGCCGGGCGATGTGGTGCTGACGGTGCCGAACACCTTTATTGCCACGACCGAGGCGATCTCGCAGGCCCGAGCGATCCCGGAGTTTGTGGATGTGGATGAGCAGACGTACAACATGTCCGTTGTGATGCTTCGTCGCTACCTTGAGAAGAAGTGCGTTCGCGACAAGTCGGGGAAGCTCTTAAGCCTTCGGAGCGGGCGTCCCGTGTCAGCGGTGATTCCGGTGCACCTTTACGGCCAGATGGCTGACATGGATGCGATTCTCGATGTGGCGGATGAGTTCGGCCTCCTAGTAATTGAGGACGCATGCCAGGCTCATGGCGCGGAGTATTTTTCGAAAAAGCATAACCGGTGGTTCAAGGCGGGCTCGATGGGGCGCGCAGCGGCATTCAGTTTCTATCCGGGAAAGAACCTGGGAGCGTGCGGGGAGGCCGGGGCAATCACCACGAATGATTCAGCGATCTTCGAGAAGACGAAGATGATTCGCGATCACGGGCAGAGTCGGAAGTACTACCACGACGTCGAAGGATACAACGGCCGGCTCGATGCACTGCAGGCGGGAATTCTGCACATCAAGCTGCGGCACCTGAGATCCTGGAACGAACTGCGCCGTGAGAAGGCTGCCCTGTATAAGCGCCTGTTGGCTGAATGTGATGCTGTTGGTCTACCTTTTGAGCCGTCCTGGTCGCGCGCGGTGTATCACCTCTATGTGATCCGCACAAGTGATCGCGAAGGGCTGATGAAGCGCCTGAAAGAAGCGGGGATCGGATCAGCCATTCACTATCCGGTGCCACTTCACATGCAGAGAGCATACATTTCGTTGAACTACTCGATGGGGGAGTTTCCAGTCACTGAGGCCGTCTCGGGAGAGATCGTTTCGTTACCAATGTTTCCGCAATTGGCAGCAGCCCAGCAGACGCGGGTGGCCGAGGAGATCTTTGCTTTTACGTCCGCGATGGCCAGGATAGCGGCAGGCGACACAGTCGGCGAGTTTGTAGCGAGAAGCTCTTAGTAGTCTTTCACGAATCCCGATCTCTAGCAGCGACACTCCAACGAACTTCCGCATATGATGATCCGCCTAGACCGGTTCACTACGTTGTATATCGCACCGCTCTTAAGGCCGGGGGTATCTGCTGATAACAAATCTATTCCAGTCCTCATGTATCACAGCATCTCGGACGAAGAAGAGGCGGCTGTACATCCCTATTTCAGGATCACGACTTCAAGAGCGGCTTTCTTTTCGCAGATGAAGTATCTTTATCAGAACAATTACGAAACATGCACCCCCCAACAAGCCGCTGATTCTCTGAATCGTTCATCTGTATCTTCAACGAAGAGGGTAGTAATCACGTTTGATGACGGCTACCGCGATTTCTATCGCGAAGCCTTTCCTATACTGAACCAGTTCAAGTTTACGGCGTCAGTATTTCTTCCAACTGGCTATATTGGCGATAAGACGATCAAGTTCAAGTCGCGAGATTGTCTCACCTGGTCAGAAATAAACGAACTGCAGCGTTACGGGATCACTTTTGGCTCCCATACGATTACACATCCTCGACTCCGGGGGTTGAACAGGGATGCGTTGAAGGAGGAAGTGACGGTCTCAAAGATTACCATCGAAGAAAAGACCGGAACTGCGGTGGAGACGTTCTGTTATCCTTTCGCATTTCCCCAAACCGATCTCGAATTCAAGAGGATGCTCCGCGAATTGTTGTGCCAAGCCGGATATAGACAGGGATTCACTACAATGATTGGCAGGGCTGATGCGTCGAGCGATCAACTCTTCTTCGAACGGCTCCCGGTGAACAGTTGCGATGATGCTGCTCTATTCAGAGCGAAACTGCTCGGTGCTTATGATTGGGTAGCGAAACCGCAAAAGGCGATGCAGTTCGTAAAGGCTTGGAAACAGGGGCAATACCAACCCGGAGGTAACGGTCCAAAGGTAACGAGAGCATGTTGACGATCCCTCTTTGCCATGATCTAATAACACCAAAGTGAAATTGACTGCTTAGATTATCACTGGGTTTGGGCCATCATTTTTCATAGCCCAATATTGTTGGTTATTGCTGTGTTCGGCTTTATTCTCTGAGTGTTTTGGATTTTCTCCCTGATTGCGTGAATATTCTGATGTGCTTGGCGGGCCATCTGTTCGGGGGCGCTTTGTGCCTGGACAGAGGGTTTTGACCAACCGCAATACCGGTGGAGGAATTTTAATAATGAGGATGCTCCGTGGCACCTTTCCGACGAATCTATTCGCTTTAATATCCCAGATTGATGGCCGAGACGCCGAGAGTCCCGTTTTGAGCGGAGGGGGCTCGATGAAGAAGTCTATTGGCTTTTCTGCTTTCGCTGCCCTCTTCCTTATTGTTTTTGCCCTCGTAATGACACGTCCGGCATTGGCAAACGACATCTACATCGCTCAGACGGCAACTGGATCAGCCAACGGTACGAGTTGCGGCAATGCTTTTGCGGTAAGCTTTTTAAGCAATTCTGGAAACTGGAGCGGTTCCTCGGCCAGTGCACAGATTGGACCCGGTTCGACAGTCCATCTCTGCGGAACGTTCACAGGTGCCGCAGGCCAAAGCCGCATGATACCTATTCTCGGGAGCGGAGCGTCGGGAAATCCAATCACAATTCATTTTGAGCAAGGGGCAAAGGCAACAGCGCCTTACTGGGGAACGGGCGGATTCATCGGGGCTGCTTCCGGCGTAAGCTATATCACAATTGACGGGGGGGGCGCAGGTTCAGTTTTTGACGGGACGTTCACTCCAAACGGTGACATTGTGGCCTCGGCCAACGGAGCCTCACGGGCAAATCATGTGGCTGGTTCCATCTGCGTGGCCTTCACTGGCGCAGGTGCGCACGATATTACGGTCAAGAATCTTGAATGCGAGAACATGTTCGTTGCTCTCCAGAACAGCTCGAACAACGAAACCACCGGAAACTCAGGAGGAAACTCTGCATTTGTGTCATTAATTGACCCAGCGAGCAATATCACAATTCAGAACAATGTTGCTCATGACATGTTCAATCCCGTTTTTGCATACTTCACTGCGGGTCGCTCCAACTACAAGATTACAGGGAATAAGTTCTACAACATGGAGACGAACATCATAGGCTCGGGAAATACCGGGGCCACGCTGAATGGCTTTACATTTACAAACAACGATCTGAGCAATATGGCTCTGTGGGATGCTCCAGCGGACGCGAATCACCATGAGTTTCTACATCTCTGGGCAGTCCACACGAACTCGTCAATTACCAATGCCACTATCGCAGGAAACTACTTTCACGGCACGCTTGGTCAGACCATGACGGCTGAGACGTTCATCGAATGCACTCCCGGCACATGCACAGTGGACTACTACAACAACCTGATTTCAATGGATGATTCCTCCTCCGACATCTTCACCGGAGCAGGCGGCAACGGGATGACGGAGTGTAAGGGAGCAACGTGCTTCTACTACAACAACACGTTCATCAGCACGGTTGGTCATGGATCTTCTGCCAACAACGCCATGCACTTTGAATCAAACGCCCACTTTACCTCGCAGAACAATATCTGCCTCGATATGTATGGCTGTCTTGCTAATGGCGGCGGCACGCAGACGCTCTATGATTCGATGAACTGTTATGGACTCGCGTCGAGCTGCACGGGTGCGACGAATCTTGAGACGGGCGACCCGAACCTTGACTCGGGCCTCAAGCCCCTCTCGGGAAGCGCAGCGCTAGGAAATGCTGCCAACCTGACCAGCCGAAGCATTTCGGGTTTGGACAGCGACCGAGCAGGAACAGCGCGGCCCTCCTCAGGAGCGTGGGTAATTGGAGCGTATCAGAACGCCTCAGGTACAACGTCTTCCGCTCCAGCGCCTCCGACGGGGCTCATTTCTGCCGTCCAATAGCTGCACGCGTACAGTGTCCTGAGTATGGAGTGCACCGTTAACGCATAGCGATGTTAGGCTTTGACTGCAACGCGCCCTGCGCAGCGCGCAGATCGGCGGGGGGATTCAGTTGAACTCCCCCCTTGCGCCCGCGTCATTGCGCTATAAGCAAGTGTACCTAGAATCAAATGCCTTAATTGATTGATGGCTCTGGTACGCGATTGCAGCTTTGATCCATCACCACAGGCGGCCCGATAGCAACTCGTCTCTTGAAAGCTGTGCCACTTTTCAACTTACTTGCTTAGCAATTTCCGGCCGCATCAAAGCCCTTAGTAAAACAGGGCATAGACACTGCTCGGGACGGACTCCGGTGCACAGAAACCGAAGCGTTCCGCGCTCCGCAAGCTACTCATCAGAAGCTAAAGAATTCTCTACAATCGGCCCTGCTGGGCTGTCTGTTTCTCTTGAGCGCCAAACTTGGTCAAACCCCTCAAAAGCTGCGCACTTAGAGAAGGCTATTCAAATTGAGAGAAGACAGCTCATTGGCGTCAGAGTGTACTCCACTCAATGACTTGGTGCTTGGTTCCTGGCGCCGAATTCCAATCTTAGGGAAGAGCCTCTCCTCGACGCAGCTGTTAAAGGCATTTCGAGGCAGTGCCTGGACGACAGTAGGATATGGATCGAGCCAACTGATACGGTTGGCATCAATGCTCATTTTGGCCCGCCACCTTTTGGGACCACGCGCATTCGGCCTAGTTGCACTTGTCAATGTATTCCTAAGTGGACTTGCGCTGCTGTCAGATCTAGGGATTAAGACGGATGTCATTCAGCATCGACGTGGGGACGAACCAGAGTTCATTAACACCGCCTTTCTGATCCAGATTGCGCGCGGTGTTGTCCTGTGGTTTCTTGCGTCCTTGTTTGCATATCCGTTTGCGAAGTTTTATAGTCAACCGGAGTTTTTGTCATTAGCGTTGGTGGCGTCACTTTCAGTGTTGGCGACAAATCTGAGCAGTGGCTCAGTCTTTACGCTGACGCGCCATGTGAAATTGAGAGGCCTAACTATACTCCGGATAGCTGCAGAGGCTACCGGGCTGCTGGTTTCAGTCTTTTGGGCCATGGTTTCACCGACAGCGTGGTCCTTGGTCGTAGGTAGAGTCGTCACGGAGGCGTTCTATTCTGTCGGAACCCACTTTCTTGGGACCGAGCGGATTTCGCTGCAATGGGATAAGCAAGCTGCACGTGACATCATGGTCTTTGGCGCCGGCGTATTGGCGTCCTCGTCCACATATTTTCTGGCTGGAGAAGCGGAACGGCTTGTAGTCGCGAAATTCGTCGACCTAGCCATGTTGGGATGCTTCTCTCTGGCCATCTCCATTACAAGCGTAGCAACCGGGGCTATCGAGCGACTCGCCGGTCAGGTGTTTTATCCAATGATCGCTTCAGCGGTGCGAGAGGGCGGCGATCTGGCGAGGCAATTTCGCAGTGCAAGATATTTGCTCGCTGCATTCAGCATGTTCATAGGAATCATCTTCATCGTTGGTGGAAAATGGCTTGTCGCAGTACTTCTTGGACCTAAATTCGCACCGGCCGGATGGATCCTTCAGCTGCTGGGCTTTCGCGCAGCTATCGATGTATTCACCCCAATTACTGCACAAATGCTCTTTGCCCTGGGTCTCACAAAGTATTCTGCATACGGGAACCTGGCAAAGCTGGTGTTTATCAGCGCCGGCCTAGCTGTTGCGTTCACGCGATTCGGGTTTCTGGAAGCGGTATGGGTGTTGGCACTTTCTTCCGTGGCCGGCCACATTCCCCTTCTTCTGGGACTCAGACGGCACCTTCGGAAAGCATTTGCAACGGAAACTTTCGGGTTTGCGGTCGTCCTTCTGACTCTCGGCATGACGGCGGCTCTGCAAGTGTTCGTGAGATGAGTGCGGCATTCTGCTGCTCGACCTATAGCCCGCAATTGTTGAGATCGAATCTGGAGAATCCGCTGTCATCGCTTGGGAATCGGCGTCAGCAGCGAAGAGAACCGAATGCTTAGTAAGATGAAGTCGTTGCTGAACTCCTCAGGTATTGAAAAGGGTGAATTTCTTGAAGAGATGTATTGGGCCTTCAAGACGCAAGTTTGGTATCGCAGAGACTTTGGCCAGTTTGGGAAAGGTTCAAGGCTCCTGGCCCCGATGCGCTTGAGAAACGTTCAGAATATCTACATTGGAAATGACGTGAGGATCAACAAGCACGTCTTCTTCTTGACCTTGAAGCTCCCGGGGCGGCCCGCGCCGCGGCTTACGATTGAAGATGGCTGCACTATTGGACACCTGAATCACATCACCTGTGTGAATGAGGTGAAGATCGGAAAGAGAGTACTGACGGCCGATCGTGTACATATCAGTGACAATTCTCACGTCTTTCTCGACCCTAATACGCCAATTCAGGACCAGGGTGTGACATCAAGTGGCAAGGTCGAAATAGGAGAAGGAAGCTGGATCGGAGAGAATGCTTCTCTATTGTCTTGTACAATCGGGAGAAACTGCGTCGTTGGCTCGAATGCAGTTGTGCTAGGTGTTATCCCTGATTTCTGCGTGGTAGCGGGTATTCCTGCCAGAATCGTGAAACGATTTGACCCCAATTCCCGAGTGTGGAATAAAGTACCGGCATCTCAAGGGAGATGCTAGTTTCTTTGTGACTGGCATCTGATCTCTCCGGGCCTTCTGCGCTGAATCTGCACTAGTTCAGATCTGAACACAGATGGGAGGTCGGATCTGCAGTCAAAGTTCGGCTCTCAAGTTATAGCGGGCACGGCGACGGGCTGGCTGATTGAACGCTAAGCGTTGGAAAGGCGAACCGCGAGGTGGACCCAAACTTTTATTACGGAGGCGGAGCGAACGTCAGCACCATGACGCCCATGGTGCTGGCTGCTACGCTACTCGCGGCAGTATTCCTGTGGGTTCTTCCGAGGAAGTATAAGGCTGTACCGATATTGTTGATAACATTTCTGACGCCCTTCGAGCAGCAGGTTCTTATTGGCGGCGTTCACATGTATGTGGGACGAATTATCGCGATGGTTGGAATCTGCCGCCTGCTTGTCACGAAAAGATCGTCAAAAGAGCCTCTATTTGTGGGCGGGTTGAGCGGTATCGATATAGGGTTCGGGCTTTGCGCGTTCGCAACGAGTGCGGCAGTTATCCTCCGCGAGCGTGCAGGCGGTGCAGTTGTCAACCAGGTAGGCGGCTTGATAGATGCAGTCGGTCTCTACTTTGTTTTTCGGTGCCTGATCCGGGACAGGAATGATGTTTACCGAATCCTAAAGACATGTGCGTTCACTACAGCGTTGCTGGGCGCGTGCATGTCATATGAGTACCTCACGCATGTGAATTCCTTCAGTTACCTGGCCGGTCATACGATCATCCCGTGGGTGCGGGAGGGAAGAGTACGCGCACAGGGACCTTTCGGAATCTCGATCACGGCAGGAGCCTTTGGCGCCACGTTGTTTCCAACGTTCTTCGTGCTTTGGAGCAATGCAAAGGCTAAACTCTGGGCAAGCATAGGATTCGTCGGAGCAAGTGCTATGGCTCTGACTTCCGTGTCCAGCACACCAGTCACCGGGTACCTGGCTGGAACTCTGGCACTGTGCTTGTGGCCGATTCGGAAGAAGATGCGGTGGGTACGATGGAGCATCGTGGCTTCGATTGTGAGCCTTGCAATCCTCATGAAAGCGCCCGTTTGGTTCCTGCTCGCTCGGGTCAATATATCTGGTGGACATGCCTATGACCGAGCCATCCTGGTAGACGAGACGGTACGCCACCTATCTGATTGGTGGCTCCTGGGCACAAGCAATAACGCCAGCTGGGGACTCTATACCTGGGACGCTTGCAATCAGTTTGTATATGAGGGACTGACAGGGGGCATAGTTACTCTGTTTTTCTTTATCATAATCCTCTACCAGGGCTTCAGTGCCATTGGACGATGCCGCAGGCGTGAGAAGAGAAGTCAGGAAGCATGGTTCTTTTGGTGCCTTGGCGCTGCCTTATTCGCTCACGTCATCGTCTTCCTGGGTGTGGACTATTTTGACCAGATTGAAACGCTCTGGTACATGTTCCTGGCAATGCTCTCGTCTGCGACGCTGTATGTCAGCTTGGCAAAGGTGAGCGTGGCCGATCGAACCGATGGTCAATCCCTGGGCGTAATGCCTGCGTCAAACCAACCAGCTCTTGCGATGCATGGAAGTCAACCCTTCGGAAATCCCACTTCAATCTCGATGAACGTGAGCCTACGCGGCCGATCGTAAAATCCCAAACCGAATTGGTGGAAGCTTTCGTAAGTCGACGTTGGAGACGAAGTTCTCGACGACTTGGAATGACACAGATTCCTCTGTGCCAACAGGAAAAAGCATCATCGCTATGCGAGGAGGTCGCTGTACAGTGAACAACATTCGCAGTTCTGCGCCACCACTTGTTAAAAAGTTGATGTGGGATCGAAAGCATCGAAGCAATAGCATCGACCCGGCGAAATGCCCCGACGATTTACTGGAGTCTCTTGATCCGTTGAAGCCTGACTCAGCAATTCTTGACCTAGGTTGTGGTACAGGAAACCTCCGTGCTGCTCTCCGGATGCGGGGCTGGAAGGGTCACTTCATCGGAGTCGACGTCTCACAGGTAGCAATTGAGACAGCGAGGAAATCCGAAGACGAGAATTCCGAGTGGCACGTCAGCACGATTGAGAACTTCCCCATCCCAACCCAGATGCTTGACGCGGTGGTCTTCTGCGAATCCATTTACTACGTGAAACAGGAGGCGCTGTCCACTTTGCTGAGGCGCTGCCACCAACCTCTTGCTCTTGGTGGTCGGATTATCAGCCGAATTTGGGACCCTGATGAGCACCACGATTACGTCAAGGTACTCTTGAAATCGGGGGCTGAAGATTCCTCTCCTCTCTACATTCTAACGAAGTAGTTGCAGAACGGGTCCAGTGCAGGCTCTCCATATATAGAGAGCTAGGATATGGCTGATAAACTGAAGCTAGATCCAAGCGTGAGTTAGCGTGATTCACGCAGATACACTCTGCTCGTAAGGTCAATTGAGAAGCATGACGGATTTGTCAATTCTGATTGTCAGCTGGAATACAAAGGAGCTATTGCTTCAATGCCTCAGGTCAATAACTGCAGACCTGCAGGGATTTGAATACCAGATTGTAATTGTCGATAATGCATCCGTTGATGGTTCAGTCCAGGCAGTGAAGGGCGATTTTCCCTCGGCTTCCATCATAGAAAATGAGAGCAACATTGGATTTGCTGCAGCGAATAATCGCGGCCTGAAGTACTGCGCTGGGCGCTATGTTCTTCTGATAAATTCAGACGTCGTCGTCAAGGAAGGATGTATCGAGGCGTTATGGGATTACATGGAGAAAAACAAAGATGTAGGACTGCTCGGGCCGAAAGTTCTAAATGCGGATCTCAGCATACAAGAGTCGTGCCGAGCATTCCCAACAATCTGGAACAGTTTATGCAGAGCCTTCGCGCTAGACACCGCCTTTCCTAAGTCAAGACTTTTTGGCGGCCAACTGATGCGCTATTGGGCGCACGACGAGACTAGTCCGGTTGATGTTCTTAGTGGCTGCTTCTGGATGGCAAGACAAGAAGCACTACAGATTGTAGGGCCTCTAGATGAGCGGTTCTTCATGTACGCGGAGGACAAGGACTGGTGTAAAACTTTCTGGGAACGAGGGTGGAAGGTAGTCTACCATCCAAAAGCGCAGGCAATCCACTTCTCAGCAGCCAGCTCCTCCCGCGATCCAATCCGTTTCTATGTGGAGATGCAGCGAGCTAATCTTCTCTATTGGAAAAAACATAGCGGAGTACTTCATCAGATCGTTATGTGGGGAATCATGTTCCTAAACAATTCAATTCGGTTGTTGAGCGGTTCTATCTTGGCAGCAACACCGCTATCGAGTCGCCGCGAGGGCTTGGAGAGAATTCATAAGAGTGCAGCCGGGATGAAGTGGCTTTTGCTGAGATCCCCTTCCAGACGAGGATTATAGCGTCGACTAGCATTCCAGTCAGACCCAAAAGGGGCGATACCTCATGACCTACGTTCTGATCACACCAGCGCGGAATGAGTCTGCATTTATAGCGTCTACTATCGACACAGTCGTTAGGCAAACTGTTCTTCCAGCTCAATGGGTGGTGGTTGATGATGGCTCCATTGATGATACATCGTCAATAGTGCGCCGCTATGCCGAGAACTATCCGTTCATTCGGCTGCTCACTCTCCGACACGAACGGGATCGCACGTTCTCGAGTAAAGCCGTAGCATTTGAGGCTGGCCTGGCTACCCTTGACCGAGAGTTTTCATATATCGGCAATCTCGATGCTGACATTCTCCTCATGCCCAACTACTACGAGACGGTGCTAGCTACATTCGATTCAGATCCTCGCATCGGGCTTGTTGGAGGCAGTGTTCACAATCTAGTAAAGGGAAGATACATCAACGCAGATAAGACCAGTGACAGCGTTGCTGGTGCTGTCCAGCTCTTTCGCCGAGAGTGCTTTGATCAAATAGGCGGATATCGCGGATTGCCTTGGGGTGGGATTGATGCTGCCGCCGAGATTACTACTCGATATTATGGCTGGCGAGTTTGTAAGGTGCAAGTTCCGAGCTACGAACAACGCCGTACTGGCACGGCACAAAATAGCATACTCCGCTACAGATATCGCGACGGATATAAGTTTCACAATCTTGGCTATTGTATGCCATTTTTCTTGTGCCGCTGTCTTCGTGGGATCATTTACCCCCCGTACTTCATCGGAAGTGCTCTATCTGCGCTAGGATTTGCCATCGCCCGGATTAGGAAGATGCCCATCTCTCTTCGGAGGGATATCGTGCTATATCTAAGGGCGGAGCAGCGAGGGAAGCTGCGTAGAGTTGCTTTATCACCGGTGGTTGCTCTCATATCCCGGATAACTCGATTTCGCAGAACTGCCAACGTATAGTCCTGAACGGACTGAAGGGAATCATTCATCAGAATGTGTGGAATTTGCGGTCAATACAATTTTGGAAATGATAGACCCGTATTACGTGCTGACCTTGAACGTATGGCGCTGAGCATCGCGCATCGTGGTCCAGACGATGATGGCTTCTATCTAAGCGGTTCCTTAGGGCTCGGATTTCGTAGGCTGTCGATCATTGATCTTGCAGGTGGGCATCAGCCAATGAGCGACCCAGAAGAGAAAGTGTGGGTAGTATTTAACGGAGAGATCTATAATTTTCGGGAATTGAGAAGCGAGCTAGAGGGGTTCGGGCACAAATTTCGAACCAGCAGCGATACTGAAGTCATCATCCACGGATACAAGCAGTGGGGAAGCGACGTTCTGAACCATTTAAATGGAATGTTTGGTCTTGCCATCTGGGATGAGGAGCGCCGAGGACTGGTCTTGGCGAGAGATCGGTATGGGATCAAGCCACTCTATTATTGCGTAGATTCTGGCGAACTCTATTTTGGTTCGGAGATTCGCGCAATTTTTGCAGGCAAGGAAGAGTATGAGGCGGTAGACCCAAGAAGTCTCTATCTCTTCCTGAGATATCGATTTACACCCTCACCGAGAACTATCTTTAAAAATTTGAATAAGCTACCGCCTGGCGGCATGCTTGTATGTGAAGATGGGCGCGTCGAAGTTAAGCAATGGTATCAGTATCACCCCAAGCCATTTCAACCTACAAAATCAATCATGCAGGTTCAAGAGGAGCTACTTGAACTGTACAAGAGGTCGTTGAATAGACATCTCCTCAGCGATGTTCCTGTGGGTTTACTCCTGAGCGGCGGAATTGACTCTGGGATGTTGCTTGCATTGATGAATCTGTTCGGAGAGTCTTGGCGAACATTTACGGTTGGATATGGAAGTGCCTTTGCCGACGACGAGCTGCGAGATGCTATGGCAACCGCAAATCATTTCTCCTCACTCCATACCTCGATTGAGCTGGACAGAACTGAATTTGAGGAGGCGCTTCCGACGGTAGTCGCCTCACTTGAGGAGCCGGTTGCCAGTTCATCCATAGTTGCGATGCACTTTGTCTGCAAACGGGCCAGGCAGGACGTTAAAGTCGCCCTGATTGGACAAGGCCCAGATGAACTATTTGGTGGATACAAGCGCCACATGGGGGTACGCTATGGTTCTCTGTGGAGAGAGGTACCAGCATGGATAAGAAGCCCTCTGAGGTCGGCAGCAGGATATTTACCGCGCAATGAGAGCTTTAAGCGCGCCGCCTCCTCCCTGGATCAGGGTACGGACATGGAACGCTTTAGGGAGGTGTTATCACTGCTCCCGGGTGAAAAGATTGCGCGTTTGTTCCGAGATGGGCTGCTAAGTTCGACTGATGGCGATGGTATTGTGCCAGAGTGGCAACAACTGATGCCACTAGTGGAGGATGTGGATGAGCTCGGGAAATTTCAATTCATAGAGTTAAGATCGACACTTGCTGATGAACTCCTGATGTATGCGGATAAGATCTCTATGGCTCATAGCCTCGAGGTCCGGGTACCATATCTTGACCGCGACTTAGTAGAGTATGTGGAACGATTGCCCGCCCAGTTCAAAATCCGCTTGGGACAAAGTAAATGGATTCACCGCCGGTTATGCAATCAGCTCTTACCTGCGGAATTTGTCGCCCGGAGAAAGCGCGGGTTCGCTGTCAATGTAACTGACGACTGGTACCGTAGTTCAGTTAACTCTAAAATGGAGGAGAGCCTTTTAGATCCGTCGTCGTTATTGTATGAGTTTATGCAACACTCGACAGTTTGCGAAATGCTTCGAGAGCATAAAGCGGGGCGGCATGACTTTCACAAGGTTCTATTTAGCCTTACGCTTTTTGAACAGTGGCTTCGGAACTACTCCCTTACGAATTGAAGAACACAATACACAGGCCGAGTTCCAACTCGATCCGACGAAGTTGTGCGGGGCACCCGGGCCGAGTGTTCCTCGAGCAGATCATAGATCTTTGTGGATCGGAATGAGACTCCCACGTGGAGTCTTTGATCAGTGAGTAAGTCCGCAATGCGTGGGTCGCGCAATGTTTGGAGGCTAGAGATATGAAAGTGTGCATGTTGGCATATACGGAATACGAAAGGGATAATCGTGTTCGCCGATATGCGGAAGCCCTTGCAAAGCGAGGAGATCAAGTTGACATCATATCCCTGGAGGGAAGTCACTCTAGATCTGGCAATGGAGAAGTCGGAGCAGTTAAGGTTTACGAGATTCAGAAACGTGATCTGAACGAACGCGGAGTATGGTCGTACGCTCGTCGTCAGCTATCGTTTCTAGCCAGGTCGTCAGCGCTGCTGACGCGGCTTCATCATAGAAATGCCTATGACTTGGTCCATGTTCATAATATTCCAGATTTTCTGGTGTTCGCGGCTTGGTATCCTCGTATGACCGGTTCTGCCATTATCCTGGATATTCATGATATAGTCCCGGAGCTATTCGCGAATAAGTTCAAATCACGTCTGAGTAAGTTATATGTTGGTATGCTGAGGACGATGGAGAAGGCTTCGGCACGATTTGCTGATCATGTCATTGTCTCTAATGATTTATGGCGCGAAACACTAGTGGCTAGGTCAGTCAGAAGTGCGGACTGTTCAGTCTTTATCAACCATGTTGATACAGAAGTCTTCAAACGCAAAACGCGAAGCCGGAGAGATGGGCATTTTGTGGTGCTGTTTCCGGGTACGTTTCAATGGCACCAGGGCCTAGATATCGGCATTCGTGCATTTGCAAAGTTCAAGGAGGAAGTCGGTGACGCAGAATTTCACCTGTATGGGGGTGGAAATCTAACAATAGAGTCGGAGCTTAAGGAACTGGTTCGAGAACTTCGTCTTGAAGGCGCCGTTAAGTTCTGTGGGGCAGTATCACTGGATCAAATGGCGGAGGTCATGGCAAATGCAGACTTGGGTGTTGTACCAAAACGAGCCGATGCATTTGGCAATGAAGCTTATAGTACGAAAATAATGGAGTTTATGTCGCAAGGCATACCCGTGGTAGCCTCGGAAACAAAAATCGATGCTTATTATTTCCGGGAAGGAGTCGTGCACTTCTTCAAGTCAGGCGATGTCGATGGGATGACGCGTGCAATGCTTGATATTGCCCGGGATGGGAACTTACGAGAGTCACTCGTCCAAAGCGGCTATGACTACGTCGAGCAGAACTGCTGGGACGTGAAGAAGAAGGAATATTTCAACTTAGTCGACTCACTTAGAAAGTTACACCACGGCGAAGCCGGATCGGGTCTGCAGGAGGGCACGAGTTAGCTGCTCTGGCGTGACCGCATGAAAAGTGGATGATTTATGTCCTCAGAAGAGATATCATTGGCTTTGATGACACTGAAGAGCTGTTGAATTATGGAAACGGATCGAGGACAATTGTTTGGTGAAGTGCGGACCGGTCACCTTGGAATGTCACGAAGCCTACTACGTCATGTCTCTTTCGAAGTTGATCGTTCGGAAATGACAAAAAATTGTTTCGGTTGATGCTGAGCGCGCGCCATGGCCCAATACATGGCACAATCAAAGGAAAATTTATACCGACAGTGTCTCTGGGAATGACTTTGCTCGATTCGACGAGCAGACTCCAGAGATTGCGGTAATCCAATTGCATATTTTTTTCAAGAAGCATAGGTCAAATTGGAGAGAGGTCCTTCGGTGTCTTGACTCCAGTACCAACCCCAAAACCCAAAACGAAAGGAACAACGCTATGAGTGGACAAGCTGTTCTTCCCCAGGCAGAGTCGACAACCGCCGACTCTTTGATTCAACAAACCATCACAGATAAGATCGATGAGATGATCAACTCCTTGCCGGATCCGAAAGAACTGACGAGCGAGGAGCGGCGCGGGATCATCGGTCGCTACACGGCGGTTCTGGAAGGGAATTTCATTTATTGGATGACTGCGACGCTAATTGCGACGAAGGCCGAGGATGCGAAGCCGATCCTTCTCGAAAACCTTCATGAGGAATGCAGGGATTCTCATCCGCATATGCTCCGGAAGTTCGCCATCGAAGCGCATGCCTTCCCAACGGCGCAGGACGGCCTCTCAGTGCATGAGGACCTGACAAATATGCGTCTTTTCCTAGGCAAGCTCTCGGGTGTCCAATCTCTCGCAGCTATGGCCTTCTTCGAGGGTTTCATTCAGAAGTTTATGCCTTTTCTAGCCAGTCTTGCGGCCGCGGAAGGCTCCGAGGAGATGGAGTACACAGATGTGCACGGCGTTTGCGATATCGCTCACACCGAAGGACTGTTCCAAGCACTCGCCACGGAGATGGTGATTGATCCGCCGGTACCAGGAACGGATCTACTGGAAGGCGTGAACTATCTTCGGACGCTCCTCGATCGCATCGTCTCTTATCGCCCCGAATCGGCTGCGGCGTAGAGGACTTATAGGTGCAGACCAGGATTGCTTTCGACACGTTGATTTGTGGGGAGGCTGGACTCGAAGTCAGACTGTACATCTGTCGGATTTTGCGTGCAGCTGAAGATCCGGACTCCCGCATTCCTGTGCATACAACTTCAATTCGTATTTAGGGCTCTTAAGAAAGGCGGGCAGTCTTGAGTGTGCGCTCTGAAGTCATGGACCAGTTCGTGAAAGTTGCAACTGATCATGAGAAACAACTTCCTACGCTGACGGATGATCTTCCCTTGCTTGCATCCGGTTTAGATTCGCTCTGCTTTGCGGTGATCGTGACACGATTGGAGGATTCGCTGGGTGTCGATCCATTCTCGGCCGATAATTCTCTTTTTCCTGTCACCTTTGGCGAGTTTGTGAAGCTGTATGAGAACGCCGCTGAATGAGCGACGGGAGTGCATATTCACTCCCTGAATCTCAGGTGCGAGTACAACATTGACATGACTGAGCAAGAGCAACCTATTGGCGATTGGGAGGAAGCAGATGA
>Ga0105240_10003674_pt1 | contig 23738 bp, 14 predicted proteins | sample KBSC54metaG_FD_80426 | JGI IMG/M metagenome (GOLD analysis project Ga0105240, IMG submission 80426) | Corn rhizosphere microbial communities from Kellogg Biological Station, Michigan, USA - KBS C5-4 metaG | ecosystem: Host-associated > Plants > Roots > Rhizosphere > Soil | place: Michigan, USA...
ATAAAACTGATTTTGAATTTCAGCCCTTTATCACAGGAGCTGCTGACTTTGATTATAACTTTGTAGCATTAATGTGTTCTCATGTTAGTAAAGTTGAATTAAGATTTCTGCCAAAATCATTTTATCTCAGTGAGAATACGATTTGCTTTAACTGAAAAATACTTAGAGATGGATATTCATAAACTCGAATTCTTAAAGATGCACAACAAACACTACGAACTTGAAAAAACACATAACAAAACAAGCAAAAAGAAAAAAACAAACATGAAAAATATACTCTTTAGTCTTTTGATTTTACCATCAAGTCTCATATATTCAACCAACTTCAAAGTAAATGTAAAAAAGAAACAGGAATTACAGCCTTTATACGAACAAGAAATCTATTCTTCGTCTTTAGAGGAGGAAGATGTCGATTTTGATATTCAAGCTCTCGAAGAAGAAAACGCCTACTTAAACCATATTATTGCTAACGGAAGACATTCCTCTAATGGATGGAAAGTCCTCAAAGGTATAGCAGGATTATGCCTTGGCACAAAATTATTCTCCTTTGGTAGTACCGGAGTGGCTTTTTCACTTCTGTCTCCTGATCATATATGGTCTGATCTGATCTCACAATCATCCACAACCTTATCACCTATAGAAAAAATTCTAACAAATCGCTCTTTCTGGCTATCTTTATGCGGCGCATGCACTGCATTGTCAGTGGTGATTCTTAAAAAATCCGCCGATAATCTTTATCAAGGGTTATATAAGACAGAAGATACCTTGGAATATTTTTAGACCATCTATAAAATACTAACTAAAAACATGAAAAGAGGCTGCGCTTTCGCCAGCCTCTTTTTTTTGCTCAGCCGGGAGGGGAGTATATTAATATTGTCTGATTGGTATACTTAATAGAAAATGGAATAACAATTTTGTTCACCTAGAACCTCTACGAAGGACTCTCATGAAAACCATGTCGCGCTCTCCCTTTTTATGGATTGGTGCAACCGCCCTATCTGGGATGTTGTATTTTTTTGCATTCCATTTTTTTCCTCAAACCTTTCCCCTTGTCCATGTTGATATAACAATGGATTTAGAACAGGCTTTGGACCAAGCCGATACTATTGCTCAAAAATATCACTTTGGGCCATCTGACTACCAAAATGCTGCAATGTTTGCTACGGATAACACCGTTAAAACATTTGTAGAGCTAGAAGCCGGTGGCAACGATGCCTTTGTTGCAATGATGGCAGATAAACTCTACATGCCATACACATGGCAAGTGCGTCACTTTAAAGAACATGAAAAAAATGAATGTAAAATTGTATTCACCCCTGATGGTAAGCCATATGGATTTATTGAAACAATTTCAGAAAATGTTCCTGGAGCACAATTATCAGAACATGATGCTCGTGCAATAGCAGAAAACGAAGCGGCAACGCATTGGAATATTAACTTTAGCTCTTACAAATTGGTTGAAGCTTCGCAAAAAACAGAAATAAGTAATCGTATTGATCACACATTTGTGTATGAACGCACTGATAGTACAATAGGCGAAGGACAATATCGGTTAAAAATAGTAGTCAGCGGAAATAAAACAACAGAGTTAACTCATTTTGTTAAAGTGCCTGAAGCTTTTACACGTCGCTATGAGCAAATGCGATCAGCAAACACTACTATTGCATTGTTCGCAAGCCTGCTGATGGCATTGCTGTATGTTTTTGGTGGTGGCTTTTTTGGACTCTATTGGATCATCAGAAAACGTTGGCATATGTTCAAGCAACCCTTGCTATGGGCACTCATACTGGCAGTTGGTAGCGTTCTTACTTCTCTTAATCAATTGCCTTTTTTGTGGATGCGTTATAACAGCGCATTCTCAATACATGGTTTTCTTGCTCAATTACTTCTTACTTTTTTTGTAAGCTTACTTGCACAAACAGCTGTTTATACAATTATCATTACCGCAGCGGAAAGCCTAACACGACGCGCTTTTGGAAACCACCCACAGTTGTGGTCTCTGTGGTCAACTGAAAATAGTGCTTCTTACGCTATTTTTGGCAGAACTTTTGGTGGCTATCTTCTTGTTGGTTTTAACATGGCATTTGTGATTGCATTTTATTTACTTTCTATCCGCTACTTGGGTTGGTGGTCGCCATCAGAAATGCTGTTTGATCCTAATATATTAGCAACATACGCGCCATGGTTTTCACCCCTTGCAGCAGCGTTAAACGCAGGTTTTATAGAAGAATGTCTTTTTAGAGCGATTCCTCTTGCAGGGGCTGCATTGCTCGGAACACATTTTGGCAAAAGAAATTGGTGGATAAGTGCTGCATTTATTTTACAAGCAATTATCTTTGGCGCAGCTCACGCTAGCTATCCAATGCAACCATCATATGCAAGGCTTATTGAACTGCTCATCCCATCATTTGTGTGGGGAGCAATTTATCTTAAGTTTGGCCTATTGCCAACTATTATTGCACATGTTGTGTATGATATTATGTGGATGTCATTACCTATCTTTGTATCAAACGCCCCTGATGCATTTTCCTACAAAGTAATTATCTGTATTGTTACACTTTTTCCACTACTGCGTGTTATCTATGCTCGCTTTAGAAAAGGAATGTTGACTGACTTATCGCAAACAGCAAGAAATGTATCATGGCAACCATCTACAGCAGCAGAAGAACAAGAACCTGCAATCGTAGAAACAAAAGTCTATACAGGCAGCAATGCAGGCAACAAAAAAGCAATTATAATCCTTGGCATACTTGGTCTTATTGCATGGGTATGTACATCACGATTTACGCATGATGGGGTTACCATTACGCTTAATCGTAGTGAGGCCGTAGAACGTGCACAGACATTTTTAGAACAAAAAAATATTGTCTTACAAGAGCCATGGAGAACATTTCCACTCATATTTACCCATTACAAACTTGTTCCTCAAATTGCTACACAACATAAGTTCATCTGGAAAAAAGGCAAAAAAGAATTGTACAACTCACTGTTGGGAACCTATCTACATCCTGCACACTGGACAATTCGCTCTGCACAATTTGATACTGCCGATGTTGTACAACGAGCAGAAGAACATAAAGTAATGCTCTATAACGATACTATCTGGCGTTATTATCATCAGCTGCCTGAAAGCAGCGCTGGAGCTTCTCTTACTCAGCAGCAAGCTCGTGCAATTGCTCATGCAACTCTGCAAGAACAGTTTAATCTTGATCCAGCACAGTTAACTGAAATTTCTGCAACACAAGCTCAATTGCCTAATAGGGTAAACTGGTTATTTATTTTTTCTAACCCGGCAGTGTATCCTCTGCAAACAGGTCAAGCTCGCATTTCTATTTTAATTGCTGGTGATCAGGTGATTGATGCCGTGAGAACAATTCACGTTCCTGAAGAATGGCAACGCAAAGAAGAAAATAAGAATAATATGCTCAGCATTGCACTGATGATTTTTTATCTTATTTTAATGTTTTCTTTATTATGTGGAGCAGTGATTGCATTCCGTCAAAAGAAAACATTCCCTTTTTCCAAAAAAGTCTTTGTTGGTGTGGTTTGCTTATCAGTAATTATTTCAATCATTGATATTCTTAACGCATGGCCAAGCATAGTTGGTGCTTTTAATACGAGCTTACCTCTAACTAACCAACTCTTTCAATTTGTGACTTCATTAGCATTCAGTGCGCTCATAAAATCAGTTATTTATGCACTGCTTATCACCTATGTGTTATCATATAATACAGAACGAAAATCTTCTCATAGTTGGCTATCAATAGCAGCTGGTATTTGTTCTGGATTATTTGTGGCAGGCATTGTTAACCTTGCTCATAAACTGATACCGCACAATGCACCACTCTGGCCGAATTATGAATCACTTGGTTGTTACATTCCGTTACTCGCATCACTACTTTCCTCTATTACGCACTACTTACAAGCAACAGCATTGTTTTGTTTGTTAGCTATGCTTTTCAACGCTGTAACAGCCGGATGGGAAAAAAATCGCTTGCTGGGCAGAATTATTGCACTACTGTGTGGTATGGCAATGACTGATTTGCCATCTCTTAAAACACTACCGCTTTGGATTATAGTTGGAGCGATTGTTGGTTTGATTATGATTACGTTATACGAGCGTATTATACGTCATAATTACACACTCATCCCATTAGCAACAGGAAGCTTTATTGTACTGCAATATGTACAGCAGGGTATATTTAATGCCTATCCATATGCTTGGCTTGCGGCAGTGATCAATGTGTGCAGTGTAATAGGAATGGCTACATTATGGCATTGGTATGTAAGTAAAAAAACAACTACCTTATAGCTATTAAAAACCATTTGACCCTTTTATATTAGTATTATATATTGAAATAAAACTTATATAAAAGGGTTATTTTTGTGGTCAAAAAAACTGCTTTAGCAAATCTATGTACACTGGCAATCATAAGCTTAGCATCTACAAGCATGGCAGGAGCACAATTCAGTACTTCCGCTATAACGTTTATGAGCGATTCTTGTTACGAAAATAAAGAATATATTCTTGGTGCAGTTGTCGTTGGACTTGTTGCAATCCCTACGTATTTACATTTCACACGTCCACTTGACCCTTTAGATTTATATTACAATAGAGTTTCTGCGGCTATCGGCAATAATCAAGACACCAAAAAATTTATCGAAAAATTTTCTCCACCTCCAGCTTTATTGCGTCAATTGATAGAAGAACAAAGTCAGTTTACACCAGAACAAAAAAAACGTTTTAATAACAATCCGCGAGCCTACAACAATACCGATTTTGGGCAAAAAAATGATCTTATTTACATAAAACAAGATAAAGCTGTCCCCCGTATTATTTGCGCATATAGAATGAAAAAGCTTATAGAAAAAAAAAGCTATACAACTGTTGATGTTCCTAAAAAATACTTTTTTTTAACTGATAGATTTTGGGTTTGTGTTGCTGAAAAAATTACTACCACTACAGATATACCGACCACCGAATTGCAACAAATGAAAGAGATCAGTGATATTGCTTTGCATGGTTACACTGATTTTCAGACAAGCAATTGGATTATGGACGCTAATCATAAATTATTTTTTATCGACACAGAAATTCGATCGTTTTTTTTTGGTAAACAAAAAAAATCTTATGCTTTAGAAAAACTAAAAATACTTCTAGAATCACCTAAAAACTTGTACCCAACCAGTCAAGAAGCTATTGACTATCTAGAGTCTAAGATTTCACAATATCAGTCTTCTGAGCAAATTATATCTCTTCCTCTGATGAAGGATCTTGATAATGATGACATCAATAATGAAGAAGTTCAGAAATGGCTTGCAAGATGGAATTTTAAACAATCGAACCATTTGCATACATGGGGAGAAGATGGGCTTCTGGCATAGAATGCTCATTAAGCAATCCATAAAATATTTGTTCTAATTGCTGCACTGATTTTTTTGTTTCAAATTCATTTTCAATTTTCTTACGAGCAGCTAATGCAACTGATTCCCACATTTCTGGATGCTCTATAACATATTCGATTTTTTTAGCCAATTCTTTACTGTTTTTCTCTGGAACTAAAAACCCCGAAACTCCATCGTCAATTAATTCTGGAGTTCCCGCATGCCATGTTGCTATAGAGATTAATCCCATTGCCATTGCTTCTTTTAAAGCATTTGCAATACCTTCTTCAGATCCTCTTCTTGATGTTCTAGAAGGCAGTAAAAAAATATGTGATTTATCCAAAATTTCAATGACCTCTTTTTGAGTTCCCCATCCAAACAAAGTAACATAATTCTCCATTTTTAATTTTTTTATCAACGCTTCTAAATGTGCTCGTTCACAACCATCCCCTACTACGGTAAAATGCACTTTTTTATACTTTTTAATAACAATAGCAAGCGCTTTAATTGCAAAATCAATGCCTTTTTTTTGAATAAGCCTACAAACGGAAACAAAATGAAGTATGTCTTTATTTGTTTTTTTTCTGTTTTTAAACTCAAATTGTGAGCAATTAATCGCAGAGTGATACACAATTATTTTATCTGAATTACAACCGAGAGTAATAAGCTTTTTCTTAAAATAGTCGCATACAGGTAAAAAAAGATCTCCTGATTGAAACAATTCTACATACAGATTAGGGTTATCCTTAACATCCATTGTGATATCACCGCCCCTTAAACAAACAACTAATTTTCTTTGATTGAGCCATTCAGCCAATCTATTAACCTCAAGAATCTTTCTGCCTACAAAACCATTCTGACAAAAAACAATATCACAATCGGGTAACTCTTCAGGCAGTTGCTCGTATATCACTCGATCAAGTAGCCCATATTTTTCTACTTCGGACTGTGCCCCAACAGAACTATTTTCACTCAAAGCAAAAATTAAAACATTATGTCCATTATCAATAAGTCCCGTAATCATATTTAAAACATATGTTTGGGAAGGTGCGGGAAAATATTGAACAACAAAAAGAATATTTAATGGCCTTCGCTCACGTATTGCAGAATAACTTGTAGTCTCACCAGAATCAAAAAGACTAGCTATAGCCTGATTACTGAATACGTAAAAAAAAATAATAAATCCTATATTTAGTTTATTCAGTAATAGCATGTATTTCCTCATGGCTTATTAATGCGTAAAATAATTCTTCCAGTTTGCTAATCGATTGTTTTGTCTCAAACTCTTCTTCAATTTTTTTACGCGCAGCAAACCCTATTGTCTCCCAAATCTCTGGATGATCGATAACGTACCTAATTTTTTCAGCTAATTTTTTGCTGCTTTTCTGAGGAACCAAAAATCCAGATATACCATCTTCAATTAATTCTGGAGTGCCCGCATGCCATGTTCCTATAGAAACCAATCCCATAGCCATGGCCTCTTTTAAAGCATTTGCAATGCCCTCTTCATCTCCATTGACTGAAGTTATCGATGGCAATAAAAAGATATGTGATTGGTCCAATATTTGAACAACTTGATCATGAGTTCCCCATCCAAAGAGAGTAACGTTATCCGCAACATTCAACTCTCGTATCAATTCTTCTAAATGTGTTTTCAAACGCCCACGGCCTACAATAGTAAAATGAATATTCTTATGACGCTTAACAATGCTTGCAATTGCTTTTATTGCATACTCCATTCCTTTTTTTTCAACAAGCCTACAAACTGATACAAGGCGGATTGTCTCTTGATCTGGTTTTTCTCTTTTTTTAAAAAAAAACTGTGAACAATTTATAGCCGAATGGTGTACAACTATTTTTTCAGACGGACATCCAAAAGCAACAAGCAATTTTTTAAAATAATCGCATACAGGTAAAAAAAGATCTCCCTTTTCAAATAAATTCTTATATATTGCTGGATTTTCTCTCACAAGATTTTTGGTAATATCATTCCCCCTGAGAGACACCACTACCTTTCTATTGCTCAGCCATTCTCTCAATCCTTCCATTTCAAAAATCTCCTTACCCAAAGACCCTGACTGACAAAAAACAATATCGCAATCGGGTAAATCGACAGGAAATTTTTTATAGATCACTCGATCTAATAATGCATATTTTTCTACATTTGAATGTTGTATTTTGCTACTATTTTTACGAAAAGCAAAAATTGAAACATTATGTCCATTATCAATCAACCCTGTAATAAGATTTAAAATAAACACTTGAGATGGTGCAGGAAAGTATTCAACAACAAAAAGAATATTTAACGGCCGAGACTCTATTGTCATCACAAAGTGTAACAATGCAATCGCTATAACTAACATTATTTTTTTTTTATTATATATCATTACTACCCTAAACACGCTCCAATACCCGATAAAATAATTTTTCTAATTTCTGAATTGATTGTTCTGTTTCAAAGTCACCTTCAACTTTTTTTCTTGCAGCTACGCCTACCGATTCCCATATTTCTGGATGCTCTATAACGTATCCAATTTTTTTAGCCAACTCTTTAGTGTGTTTTTCTGGTACTAAAAAACCCGAAACTCCATCATCTATTAATTCTGGTGTTCCAGCATGCCATGTTGCTATAGAAATTAATCCCATAGCCATAGCTTCTTTTAAGGCATTTGCTATACCTTCTTCATTACCATCTGCTGAAGTTCTGGATGGCAAAAGAAAAATATGAGAGCGGGCTAAAAGAGCAACCACTTGTTCTTGTGTTCCCCATCCATACAAAGTAACTTTATCTTGCAGTCTTAATTGTCGTATCAATAATTGTAGATAGCTTCTCTCCGGACCATCGCCAACAATGGTAAAATGGATTTGTGGATGCTTTTGAATGAGTTGTGCTATTGCTTTGACCGCATAATCAATACCTTTTTTTTTGACAAGTCTACACACAGAAATCAAATGAATGGTCTCTTCTTCAGGTTTTTTACGTATTTCAAAAAAAAATTGTGAACAATCAATAGCAGAATAATGCACGGCTATTTTTTTTGGATTGCATCCTAAGGTAATCAGTTTATTTTTAAAATAATCGCATACCGGTAAAAAAAGATCTGCTTTTCTGAATAATCTCGCATACATTTCATGATCACCTTGCATATGTGCCGAAATATCTGATCCTCTAAAGCACACAACCAACTTTCTTTGCCGTAACCATTTACGTAAATTTTTCATCTTAAGGATTTTGTTGCCCAAATACCCAAATTGACAAAACACAATATCATAATTTGGTAAATAAAGCGGTAGTTTTTCATACATCACATGATCCAAAAGTTTATACTTTTCTATATTTGGATGCATAAAGGAATATGTATCTTTGTGAGTTGAAAAAATAGAAACATTATGGCCTGCGTCAATCAGACCAGTCATAATGTTCAAAACAAACGTCTGCGATGGAGATGGAAAATGTCCTACAACAAATAGAATGTGTAATGGTCGTAGTTGATTCTTCAAACAATATTCTTGTAACAAATCTTCATCTGCTATTGCAAAATTTAATGTGCAAACAAGCAAACTCAACAAAATCAAAATTCTTTTATACACCACAATCTACTCTCTTAATAATTACCTACTCTTGTGTGATTTTTGGATAATCTTATCAAGTACAGCTATTAACTTATGTGCACTTTTACTACTTTGAGTAATCATTTCTTCGTAGTGCATCAATTTTTTTTGAACGCTCTCCGTATACATCTTATTGCCTTTGCTAAACCCTGCTTTTTTAGCAAATTCATACAGTTTTTTTATGAGATCAGCAGGCTTGTGTTTACGTACCAAAAACTTGAGTACATCTCTCATATTTTTCAATGCAACAATTTCTTCTGGAGTAAACACTACTCCATCAATCTCTACCATAGCTTTCAATTTTTCACATGCAAAAAGACACAAATCTTTATTGAAAGTATCATCCATATCAATAGCACAAAACGTATCGGCTTCTGGATCATAGCAAAGATTCCCGCAATGTCGGTCAGAGTTTCCTATCATTAAATCTAACGCAATTATTATGGGTAATTGTCTATGCCATGTCATATAAGAAATGATAGATCTTGTTAAACCCTTTTCATTAAAGTTTTTTGCAGTAGCCCAGAATTGTCTTAATCGTAAAGCATTATATTTACTATCACGCTGTGATCTTACCGTTTCACCTGGAGCAAGAGTATGTAATGTTGCAGGCCATAAAGACTTAATTTTTCCTGGAATTTTTTTCTTGAATGAAACGATGCAAATTTGATGAGCAATCTCAAGATCTTTAGCAATATATGCTGCAAGAGCATCACGCACAACAGACAACTGTTTTTTTTGGATCTTTTTTTTGTTTGACAAGGTAGACAGTTCCATTAATCATTACATAGCTAACAAAACAGTTTTTTGTTTCCCTTGTACTTATCAAAGTAACTTCTTCTTGTCCTGTATAATGAATACCTTTCGGCAATAACGAGAATGTCATAGTAATACAACAAACTATAATAGGAATAAAGATACGTGCTACCATAACTTTCCCCAATTTCTATCTGGTTTATCGGCTATTAGCAGCATTAAATAAAAGAACCTTGCAAGTCAACATTCAATTATATATGCACCGGCACAGATTTACTTCAAAAGATTATATAAAATTGCCTCTAATTTATTGTTTTCTATCTTTTTATTAAAATTTTTTCTAATTTTTTCGATTGCCGCTTTCTGAATTTGACTCCATAGATGTTGATTATTCAACAGATACTCAATAGTATCATAAATTGCATCACTATCACGCTCAGGAACAAGAAAACCTGATACACCATTTTTAATTAATTCAGAATTACCCGAATGATCTGTGGCAACAACCAGTAACCCCATTGCCATTGCTTCTTTTAAAACGTTAGGAATGCCTTCTTGATCATTATTTTGAGCCACAATACTTGGAGCAATAAACATGTGTGCTTTTTTTAAGATAGCAATATAGTCATCATGAATCCGCCAACCCTCAATTTTTATCTTATTATCAAGGTGTAACTGAGCAATAAGCGCCTTATATTCTTCTTTCAACACACCATCACCAATAATTGTATACCGTATTTTAGAATATTTTTTCAGCAACTGAGCAACTGCTTTGATCGAATAAATGAATCCTTTTTTCTCAATAAATCTGCCTGCGCTTACTATATTAATAGTTCCATCTTTGGGTAATTTTCTTGTTTTGAATTTGAACCTCGAGCAATCAATAGCAGAATGATGCACTATTATTTTATCTCTTGAACACCCAAGATTAACCAATATGGTTTTAAAAGCCTCACAAACAGGCATAAATAAATCGCATGTACCAAAGTATTGATCATAAACATGAGGATTTTCTTTTAAAAATTTTGTAATATCATACCCACGAAAACACACAACTATTTTACCTTTAAAATTATGCTCTTTCCTTATGTCAAAAAGTTTATGCCCAAATTGAAACATCACAATATCGTAATTATTTAAGTCTGATGGTAATTTTTTAAAGATAGTTTTGTTAATCAGATTATATTTAATCACATCCTCTTGAACATTTACACAATCTCCTTTAGAAAAAGCAAAAATATTGACGATATGCCCCCTATCAATCAGGCCTGTGATTTGATTCAAAATACAAATATCATGAATTACTGGAAATGATCCAACTATCATAAGAATCTTCATGGGATTGTGTTGTTTAGAATGAACAATTACTCCAAACATCAGCAATGCTAGTAAAAATGTTCCTCTTATAAAAATAAAAAAATCCTTACTCGAATTGCTTCTATTCACATCAACCCTTTCCAACCATTGCCTGTCGCAACTTAAAATCATTAATAATCTTATCCAAGAGAGATATTAATTCGTAAGTGCTTGCACGACTTTCAATAATTATTTTTTCATGACGTGCTATTTTATGTGCAACCTTTTCCGTATACAATAGACTATCTTTGGTAAAACCTGCTTGCTTAACAAAAAAATGCAACCTATCAATTATATTTTGTACTGAATATTGATCTAGCAAGAATTGCATGGTATTACGCATTTTAATGAAAGCCTTAATCTCTTTTTTTGTGAATATTTTGCCACCATCGATCATTATATGTAATTTTTCAGCGGCAAGAATTGGTAGATTTCGTCTAAAAATATTATCCATATCAATAGCACAAAAACAATCTGTTTTTGGATCATAAAAAAGATTTCCCGAATGTCGGTCTGTATTACAAATGAATATGTCCAAAGCAATAATGATTGGTAGCTGTTTATGCCATGTCATCTGATTAATAATTGTTTCAGTCAGCCACCGATTCGTTAATAAAACACCCTCAGGAATTCTTTGCTTTAAGCGTAGAAGATAATATTTGCTTTCTGGTTGCTCACGAACTGTTTTACCAGCAGCAATTGTATGAATTGTTGCTGGCCACATTATATTGTTTTTTCCAGGAAATTCTTTTTTTGGTGCTATAATCTCAACGGACTGAGCAATATTAAGATCTTTTGCAATGTATGCTGCAAGTGCATCTCGCACAACAGAAAACTGTTTACTGGAAGTTTTTTTTTGTTTTACAATGTACCTTGTTCCATCAATTTCTACATAGTTGATAAAAGCATTTTTTGATTCAAACCCACCGGTCAAAAGTACTACTTCTTTATACGAGTAATGATGCTTAGCAAAATTAGAGAATACGGTAGTACATAAATAAGTAAAAAACAAAAATCTAACTACCATAACAGCTCCAATTTCTACTACACTTTTTACAACGTCAAGTTACGCAAGTAATCCATATAAAATAGCCTCTAATTTATCATTTTCTTTTTCTAGCTCAAACTCTTCTAGTATCTTTTTCATTGCAGCAACTTGAATAGATTCCCACTGTTCTGGGTTATTTAAGATGTATTCTATAGATTTGCAGATTGCACTACTATTGCGCTCAGGTACAAGAAAACCTGTTTTTCCATTCGCAACAATTTCGGGATTGCCTGAATGATCCGTCGCAACAACCAATAATCCCATAGCCATTGCTTCTTTCAAAACATTAGGAATACCTTCTTGATCATTGTTTTGAGCTGTCACACTTGGCGCAAGAAAAATATGTGACTCATTTAAAATATCAATATATTCTTCGTGCGCATGCCAACTATCGATTTTAATTTTAGTCTCGAGATTCAATTTTTTAATTATTCTTCTATACTTTTTTTTCAGTATGCCGTCACCAATAATTGTATATCTTAATTGAGGAAATTTCTTGAGTAACTGTCCAACGGCTCTGATCGAGTAAATAAACCCTTTTTTTTCAACAAATCTGCCAGCACTTACTATTTTGAGAATGCCACTACGAGGTAAACTTCTTTTTTTAAATTTAAACTTTGAACAATCAATCGCAGAATGTTGGACAATAATCTTATCTTCGCTACAGCCTATATTCATCAGAATGTTTTTAAAAACCTCACACACGGGCATAAACAGATCACATGACTCAAAGTATTCATCATATGCGTGAGGCTTTTCTTTGAGAAATCCTGTGATATCATATCCACGCAAACACACAACCACTTTACCTTTAAAATTATGCGTTTTTTTCACGTCAAAAATTTTATGGCCTAGCTGAAACATGATAATATCAAAATCATCCAACCTTGCTGGTATTGTTTCAAAAAATGTTTTATTGATAAGATCATATTTAATAACATCTTCCTGGACATGGACATAATCGCCTTTAGAAAGAGCATAGATGTAAACATCATGCCCTCTATCAATAAGACCAGTCATCTGATTCAGCATACAAATATCATGAATTTTAGGAAAACATGCAACAACCATGAGAATTTTCATTGGCCGTTTGTGCTCTTCACCGGCAATCATCCCTGATAATAATAACGACAAGGCTAAAAAAAAAATTCTAAAAACTTTATTACTCATATGCCAATCCTTAATCTTCAAAAATATAAACTTCAGATACGCATAGTCGCTTGTAACCAACTATTGGTAGATATTCGTTTTTGTACCATTCATACATTCGTTCTAGCCCAGAACGTATTGAGGTTTGAGGCATATAGTTAAACAATTGCTGCGCTTTTTCTATAGAAGCATGAGTTTGGGGCACATCACCAGAAAAGCTAGAAACATATTTAATATCTGCTTGTTGCTGAAGAACATCTTCTATCGTTCTTATAAAATCACTCAACACAATAGGCTCACCACGACCAATATTCACAATTTGGTAATCGCAAGGCGTATCAATAGATTTGATAATCCCCTGAACAATATCATCAACATACGTAAAATCACGAATTGCCGTTCCATCTCCATAAACAGTAATTTGTCTTCCATGATGAATAGCATCCATAAAAATAAATGGCGCCATATCAGTTCTGCCTCTGGGACCATACACCGTAAAAAAACGTAAATTAGTAGTAGAAATACCAAAAAGATGGTGATAGACGTACGTTAACAATTCACCTGCACGCTTTGTCATACCATAAGGACTTGATTGTTTATCAACAAGATCTGTTTCGCGGAAAGGTCCATTTTCACGAACCCCGTATACACTGCTACTTGACGCACACACAAAATGTTTTACACCACATTTGCGCGCGGCTTCTAACATAGTTAACGTGCCATTATTATTAGTTCTAAAGTATTCATGCGGGTCTTCAATGCTCGTGCGAACACCTGCCCGTGCAGCAAGGTGACAAATAACATCGGGTAATTCTGATGCACATAAACTTTCAATTGCATCGCCGTCACAAATATCAATTTTATATACAGAAAGATGATCATTAAGATCCACTGCTTCAACTAAAGAAAGATTATATTCTTTTATACGATGATCATATGCATCGTTGATGTTATCAACAATAATAACAAAATCACCACGTTCTAATAATTTTTGTGCGACATGACTACCGATAAAGCCGGCCCCTCCGGTAAGAAGAATTTTTTTTGCATGCAATGATGATGGAATAGAAATAAAAAACGTAATGATCAAGACCAAAGAAACACTATTGCTCCTCATTTCCATCTTCATCCTTCCATTTTTTATACAATTATTAAGAGCAACTTAATAAAAAATGTAAAAAAAACGACCCTACTAAGTCAAGGTCGCAAAAAAAAAGAAGGTTTTTTGACAAAAAAAGAGCATAAAAAAACCCCATCAATTTTGTTGATGGGGTTTTTTTAATTAATTCTGGCGCTACTTAACTTCCCAGGCCGTTACCAACCAAGTATTCTCAGCGCTGTGGACTTTACTACCGTATTCGGAATGGGGACGGGTGTTTCCCCACAGCTATACGCACCAGAAATTTTTTATTCTGATTGAACAAAACTTATGCAGTATTTGATCAATCTAAAAAATCTTTTTTCAAAGTATAATTTAAATGCGATCTTTAAAATATATGTATTAATGAATGCTGAATGAGTATCCTAAATTTTTTCATAATCATGGTTAAAACGTTCGGTCTATTAGTATTGGTTAGCTTAACACATTACTATGCTTACACACCCAACCTATCTACCTCGTAGTCTTCAAGGGACCTTAATAATTTGCTAAAATTTGTCAAATCTATAAGCCGAAGCTTACTTCTTTGGGGCATTTTAACAAGGGGTATCTAATCTTGGAGCGAGCTTCCCACTTAGATGCTTTCAGCGGTTATCTCTAATAAGCTTGGCTACCCAGCTTGCTCTTGGAGAACAACTGGAACACTAGAGGCTTACCCATCCCGGTCCTTGCGTACTAGGGACAGCCCTCCTCAAATACCCGACGCCCACAGAGGATAAGGACCGAACTGTCTTACGACGTTCTGAACCCAGCTCGCGTACCACTTTAATAGGCGAACAGCCTAACCCTTGGGACCTTCTTCAGCCCCAGGATGTGATGAGCCGACATCGAGGTGCCAAACCTCCTCGTCGATGTGGACTCTTAGAGGAGATCAGCCTGTTATCCCCGGCGTACCTTTTATCCGTTTAGCAATGGCCCTTCCATACAGAACCACTGGATCACTAAATCCTGCTTTCGCACCTGCTCGACCTGTATGTCTCGCAGTCAAGCTCCCTTATGCTTTTGCGCTCTTAAGATGATTTCTATACATCTTGAGGGAACCTTTGAACGCCTCCGTTACATTTTAGGAGGCGACCACCCCAGTCAAACTGCCCATCAGACAATGTCCTTAGCCCGGATTACGGGTCAAAGTTAGATCTTTAAATTTATAAGGGCGGTATTTCAAGGTTGACTCCACTACAACTAGCGTCGTAGCTTCGCAGTCTCCCGCCTATCCTACACAAACAAACTCAAAAATCAATGCCAAATTGCAGTAAAGGTGCACGGGGTCTTTCCGTCCTTCTGCGGGTAGCCGGCATTTTCACCGGCACTACAAATTCACTGAGTGTATCATCAAGACAGCGCCCAACTCGTTACGCCATTCATGCGGGTCGGAATTTACCCGACAAGGTACTTCGCTACCTTAGGACCGTCATAGTTACGGCCGCCGTTTACCGGGGCTTCGGTTCAATGCTTTGCTCCGAAGAGCGAACATCTCCCGTTAACCTTCCGGCACTGGGCAGGCGTCAGACTCTATACTTCCTCTTACGAGTTTGCAGAGCCCTGTGTTTTTGTTAAACAGTCGATTGGGCCAATTTATTGAAACCTGTTAATGCTTCTGAAAGACATGCTCTCATAACAAAACCAGGTACCCCTTCTCCCGAAGTTACGGGGCCAATTTGCCGAGTTCCTTAATGATATTTATCTCAACGCCTGAGCATTCTCAGCTCGTCTACCTGTGTCGGTTTGCGGTACGATCACCCAATAACTCGCTAGAAGCTTTTCTTGTCAGTGTGGAATCAGTCAAACATATCTCTTCTTTCGAATTGACATGCCCATAACACTTCAGAGATTGCAGCCTCACGGATTTTCCTATGAAGCTCTCCTTGATGCTTAGTTTGGCATCCATTCACCAAATCAACTTATCCTCCTGCGTCACTCCTTCACTCAAACGTCATTAGGTGGTACAGGAATATTTAACCTGTTGTCCATCGCCTACTCCAACTGGCCTCGGCTTAGGGGTCGACTAACCCTGAGTGGATGAACCGATCTCAAGGAAACCTTAGACTTACGGCGAACAGGAATTTCACCTGTTTTTTCGTTACTTATACCAACATGCTCACTTCCTTGGTCCGGCACCTGTCCTTACGGTCAGGCTTGTATCTACCAAGGAACGCTCCCCTACCTCTACGTTAAAAATAAATTTCTAACATAAACCATAGCTTCGGTGACCCGCTTGAGCCCCGTTCATTCTTAAGCGCAATAACACTTGACCAGTGAGCTGTTACGCTTTCTTTAAAGGATGGCTGCTTCTAAGCCAACCTCCTGGCTGTCTGTGCGTTTTCACTTCTTTTCCCACTTAGCGGATACTTAGGGACCTTAACTGATGGTCTGGGTTGTTTCCCTCTTGACTATGAAGGTTATCCCCCACAGTCTGACTCCTGTCTTCAGCGAAATCATGGCATTCAGAGTTAGTAAGAGACCTGTAAGCTTGCGCCCCAAAAACTCAAACTGTGCTTTACCACCACGACTCATTCGACAAGGCTATACCTAAATATATTTCGGGGAGAACCAGCTATTTCCCAGTTTGATTGGCCTTTCACCCCTATCCACACCTCATCCGAGCACTTTTCAACGTACACCGGTTCGGACCTTCATCTCGTTTAACCGAGACTTCATCCTGGACATGGATAGCTCACTGGGTTTCGGGTCTATCTCATGTTACTAAACGCCCTATTCAGACTCGCTTTCGCTACGGCTCCACTCTTTCAAAGCTTAACCTTGCAACATAAGATAACTCGTTGGCTCATTATACAAAAGGTACGTGGTTGCGCATACTTATATCGCGCTACCACCGATTGTAGACATTTGGTTTCAGATTCTATTTCACTCCCCTCCCGGGGTTCTTTTCACCTTTCCCTCACGGTACTAGTTCACTATCGGTCATCAAGTAGTATTTAGCCTTACCCGATGGTCCGGGCTGATTCACACGGGATTTCACGTGTCCCATGATACTCGAGACTATATTTATTGGTTTGAATAATTTTTTCGACTACGGGACTATCACCCTCTTTGGTTGCCCTTTCCATGGCAATTCAACTAAAATAGACAAACACAACTCAGGACACTGTATTATCCCGAACATTATAATCTCACAACCCCCATACCACAACGCACACAGGCTATCACGTGATATAGGTTTAGGCTCTTCCCCATTCGCTCACCACTACAAAGGGAATCACTTCGTTTTCTTTTCCTTGCGTTACTTAGATGTTTCAGTTCACGCAGTTCGCCCCACTACTATATATATTCAAGTAATGGTACCTCAGGTTTACCCAAGGTGGGTTGCCCCATTCGGAAATCTTCGGATCAAAGCTTGATTGACAGCTCCCCGAAGCTTATGGCAGTCTTCCGCCTCCTTCATCGCCTCTTGATGCCACAGGCATCCACCAAATGCCCTTTTCAATTAACCACAAATTTTGCTGGTTACTCAAACATTGAGCACTCATTAATACATATATTTCAAAGATCGCAAATTTTTTGTTATTACTACTAACAATTTTTACAATTTCATACACAAGAAAAAAAAGAAGTTGGTTTTTTGGTGGAGATGAGCGGATTCGAACCGCTGACCTACCGCGTGCAAAACGGTCGCTCTGCCAACTGAGCTACACCCCCATACAATCACGCCGGCCACCACTTATTATTACAAACAAGTACTATATCATCGATTTGCCTATGACTATCAATACTCTGAATGCAATATTGGCCTATAGCCCACGCATGGTTAAAATTTTTAACCACCAAGCAGCAATGCTTGGGAAATTTTTTAAAATTAAAACCTTATGGTGGGCCTAAGTCGATTCGAACGACTGACCTTTCCGTTATCAGCGGAATGCTCTAACCAGGCTGAGCTATAGGCCCATAAGCCGTATCTATCAATTTCAGTAAAACCCTTATATAACACCTTAAAATAGAACATACATTAAAAATGCAGTTCAAGAATCTCCCTCGAAAGGAGGTGATCCAGCCGCAGGTTCTCCTACGGCTACCTTGTTACGACTTCACCCCAATCACCATACATACCTTAGGCATCCGCCTCCTTTTCAGGTTGGCTAAGATGACTTTGGGTACAAACAGCTCTCATGGTGTGACGGGCGGTGTGTACAAGGTCCGAGAACGTATTCACCGCGCCGTTATGATGCGCGATTACTAGCGATTTCAACTTCATGAGGTCGAATTGCAGACCTCAATCCGAACTTAGACTAACTTTATGGGGTTTGCTTGATCTTACGATTTTGCTTCCCTTTGTATTAGCCATTGTAACACGTGTGTAGCCCTGGACATAAGGACCATGATGACTTGACGTCATCCCCACCTTCCTCCCGGTTTCCCGGGCAGTCCCATCAAAGTGCTTGATCCGAAGATCAGTAGCAACTGATAGCAGGGGTTGCGCTCGTTAGAGGACTTAACCAAACATCTCACGACACGAGCTGACGACAGCCATGCAGCACCTGTGTACCCGTTTGAACCGAAGCCCAAAAGACCGTATTTCTACAGCTGTCGAGTACATGTCAAGTCCAGGTAAGGTTTCTCGCGTAGTGTCGAATTAAACCACATGTTCCACCGCTTGTGCGGACCCCCGTCAATTCTTTTAAGTTTTAGCCTTGCGACCATACTCCCCAGGCGAACCACTTAACGCGTTAGCTACGACACTGATCCAGCTAAGCCGAACCAACATCTAGTGGTTATCGTTTACGGCGTGGACTACCAGGGTATCTAATCCTGTTTGCTCCCCACGCTTTCGTGCCTCAACGTCAGGAATGAGCCAAGAAGCTGCCTTCGCCATTGGTGTTCCTCCTGAGATCCACGCATTTTACCGCTACTCCAGGAATTCCACTTCTCTCTCTCACCCTCTAGCACGCCAGTTTTCATTGCGGTACTCCAGTTAGGCTGGAGCCTTTAACAACGAACTTAACATACCGTCTACGCACCCTTTACGCCCAGTGATTCCGAATAACGTTTGCACCCTTCGTATTACCGCGGCTGCTGGCACGAAGTTAGCCGGTGCTTCCTCTGATGGTACCGTCATATTCCATGTCTATTAAACATGAACTTTTCTTTCCATCTGACAGGAGTTTACAATCCTAAGACCTTCATCCTCCACGCGGCGTCGCTGCGTCAGGCTTTCGCCCATTGCGCAATATTCCCCACTGCTGCCTCCCGTAGGAGTCAGGCCCGTATCTCAGTGCCTATGTGACCGTACACCCTCTCAGGCCGGTTAACCGTCATAGCCTTGGTGAGCCTTTACCTCACCAACAAGCTGATAGTCCGCAAGCTCATCCTATAGCAGCGACATAAAAGACGCTTTTCTCCCCGCAGGGACTTATGCAGTATTAACCTCAATTTCTCGAGGGTATTCCTCACTATAGGGCAGATTCTTACGTGTTACTCACCCGTCCGCCGCTGTACTCATTCCCGAAGGAACTTTCTCGCTCGACTTGCATGTGTTAGGCACGCCGCCAACGTTCATTCTGAGCCAAGATCAAACTCTTCATCACTGATTTGAATTGGGTCCTACCAAAATTGATAGATACGAAACTTTCTTGTGTATTTCAAAGAACTTTTTAATGTCGAAAATTTTTCTTAAATCACGATTGATTCGCGGTTGTTGAAAACGTTTTAATCAATTGTTAATGAAAATTATAAACCTATTTCACACTAAGTCAACACTTTTTTTAAACTTTTTTAAAAAAAAATGTGTAAGCCCTATCGACTGCGTTCACTTTTAATGAATAATACGAAACTTTTAAGGACAACACTGCCAATGAATATGTCGAACCAGTCGCTATTTACAAGCTTTTCCGCAGCAGATAAGCATTCCTTATTGCCCATGGCAAAATAGGGTAAAATTTCTTTATAAAATCAGTGTTTTTTGTCATATAAATGACACAAAACCTACACAGATACCAAAAAAGTCATTTTTTTATAAAAATATTCTTCGAAAAGGACCTACTTTTTTAGGCACAAGCCGCCGAACTCGTTTTGGTCTTCTAAACACCCAAGAAACAAGCCTTTTTGCTCTTTTTTGTCAAAAATCGTCAATGAGGTATTTAAGGACCTTTTAAACTCTTGTTTTACTATTATATGTATAAATATAGATAAACTCAAACAACGTCCAGTTTTTTGTATAAATTCTTCTAAAAAAATGCCTTATGGTGTCCTAATCTACAAACATCACAAAAAACTGCGATTTTGCCCGTGATGTTGACAACTCGACTCCCCCTTTTGATATATCTCTAATGAAATATTTATTTTTATCAGGAGATCTTATGAAACATTCCGGCATTATAGTATCTACATCACTGCTCTTTTCTATTACCTTTTATACGCATACTGCGGTTGACCAAGACTTTGATTCAAAACTCAATAGTCTTCAGCAGGCTGTCGCAACACTTATTGAACAATCTGATTTAGACCCCCTTGTTGCACAAGACTTATTAGACAAAACAAATGAACTTAACCAATATGCACAAGCAAACATCCAACAAGATATACAAGAAATAAGAATTGCCTCTGCCGTTACCAGCATTTTGGAATCTGCTGACAAAATGCTTCAAAATGCAAACCAAGTCGACGCCCATAATATGCTAAGTAGCTTAAAATTTGCAGCGCGAACTAACGTAGTACATAAATTGTTAATAGGCATGTATCCTGGTCAATTCAAAGATGAAGCATATTATACCAATCCGTATCTTGAATCAATCGGGTTTATTATCAACGATTGGGCAATATATGCCTTATTGACCGGGTTAATAACTGCCATAACTCCCACCACAGTTGGATCAGCTTTACAACTTAACAGCTCTGCACCGATGCAAAAGGTTGCTACTCGCGTAGCTGCTGGCATCGCAGCGCATTTTGCATGGCTTATGCAAAAAAAGATTGGTCAAACACAACTCAACAACCTACAACAAACCAGCAACAATTAATTTGCAATTTAATCTACCAATCTTTCTCTTTATTGGGGTCCCCATACGTAACAACGTGAAGTATGGGGCTTAAAGTATGGGGTTGAACATGTTTATCATTAAGCAACCTTATGATATGCTGATAGCAAGTATACTTTCATCTTTTACCCACAAAAAGGGCTATTGATGCTTATAGATGATCTTCAAGAACAACTGAAAAACATGGAACCTAACATTCAAACTATTACATCTTTTTGGAACAATGCGCAGCTGGAAAAAAAATATCAAACCCTAGAGGCAACCTCTCAAGAAGAAGAATTTTGGAAAAACCCCAAACAAGCAGAAATTTCCAAAGAACTTCAACACGTTCGAACATTACGAGAACAATACCTCCATATAGTTACAACACATAAAGATCTTGCTGAACTCATCGATCTTTTTGCCGAAAACGAAGCTGAACTAACAAAAATATCATCCGATGTTACCGATCTACGCAAAAAAACAACTGCGTTTAAAATACATCTTTTATTAAATGAACCAAGCGATTCATCAAACTGTTTTGTACATATTCATGCTGGCGCTGGAGGAACAGAATCTCAAGACTGGGCAAACATACTTTTACGCATGTACTATCGATTTTGTGAACGCAATAACTTCCAAGTTGATACAATTGATTACCAACCAGGTGAAGAAGCAGGAATTAAATCTGCAACACTATTCATCCGAGGCAAAAATCCTTACGGATATTTTAAAAGCGAACATGGTGTTCATCGATTAGTAAGAATATCTCCCTTTGATTCAAATAAAAGAAGACATACCTCTTTTTCTAGTGTCCTGGTAACACCAGAGGTACCTGATATCGAAATCAACATTGACCCAAAAGATTTACGTATTGATACGTATCGCGCAAGTGGCGCAGGTGGGCAACATGTAAATAAAACCGATTCTGCCGTACGAATAACTCATTTACCAACTAACATTGTTGTACAATGCCAAAACGAACGCTCACAACAGCAAAATAAAGCTTTTGCTATGAAAATGTTGTATGCAAAGCTTGCACAAAAAATGCAAGAAGAACAAGATGCAAAACTAAGCGCCGGAATTGAAAAAAGAAAAATTGAGTGGGGATCCCAAATACGATCATATGTTCTACATCCCTATAAGATGGTCAAAGATCACCGCACCGATTTTGAATCTCCACAGCCAGATAAAGTTCTTGATGGAGAATTAGTAGACTTTATTGAGGCCTTCCTCGTTTGGAGAAGTATTATTCAGTAATCAAATGAAAATATTTTTAAAATAAAAAAAAGGCCTCCATAACAAATGGAGGTTTTTTCTTGCTCTGCTAATACTACATATGTTACGGTCATTTTTAAAATAACCATTTCATAAAAGGAGAGTAAATGAAAATCATGCTAAAGCAATTTTCACTGCTGTTACTTGTATTACACTACACAACACATACGCAGATTCCCGAAAAATTAAAGCAATGCTTCTCTACTGTTCGCACGATTAATAACATATCGGAACAATCGCAAGCCTTACAAACAACATATGAACTGTTAGATAACAACGAGCTTTCTATTGCACCAACCATTTTAGCCAATGCCATTGAAGATGCTCTTGTTCTTCTAGAAGAAAACAGAACTAAATTCAATGACTTTTTGGACATTGATGCAATCGTTGATTATCTCGATACATATCTCAACAATATCGACTTAAATAATGCGATCCTGACGCGGAACTGCTCTATCACTCCTTGCGAGCAACGCCGATGTTGCCGCGGACCACGCGGATCACGTGGACATCGTGGGCGAAGAGGAGCAACTGGAAATACAGGCACTACTGGTGCAACTGGTGCTACTGGTGAGACTGGTGCTACTGGTGAGACTGGTGCTACTGGTGCAACTGGACCAGCTGTTGAATGCGGTGTTAATTCATTATTTATCAACGCATCAATGATGACAGATTTATACAACGCAAACCCAAATACATCATTTAATAATGTTTATGGACCTTCGACTTCTTTTTCAACAGCTCCAATTGCTGCATGGGCAATGTCTATTGCCCTTTTCGAACAAGTACCTACAGTAACGCAATTTGTTATCCCTAACGATATGGACACAACTCAGCCAATAACACTAACTCTCCATTGCTTTAATAGCTTGAATGTCGAAGCATTCGGATCTGTAGCCTTTCAAATACAAACAGACTACAAATCAAATGGCTTGGAAATTGGTACCACTCCTCCTGCTACTGGATTTAGCGAAACTCTTATAACACCTAACCACCTTGTTGTTGATCCAACTGGCTTTGGTGTTGA